>ENA-OPZN01000600-OPZN01000600.1-human-gut-metagenome-genome-assembly--contig:-NODE-600-length-10473-cov-2.708873_pt1 | contig 10473 bp, 10 predicted proteins | sample MGYA00242483_ERZ504503 | MGnify/ENA primary metagenome ERZ504503 (study PRJEB26092, sample SAMD00036285) | human gut metagenome | host: Homo sapiens | study: EMG produced TPA metagenomics assembly of... | reverse complement strand
TTTACAGAACGTGTTTTAAATTCCTGCCCGAAGCTGCAGGTCATCGGCATGCATGGTGCCGGTGTAGACTGTATTGATGTAGAAGCTGCCGAACGGCTGGGCATCCAGGTAACAAACGCAGCTGACGCCAACAGCGGTTCTGTTGCAGAATTTACCCTTGGACTGATCTTAAGCCTTGCAAAGAAGCTTCCACAAAGCCGTGACGGCTTACGCAAAGAAGGCTGGAGCATCCGCCCACAGATTACTACCTTTGATCTGGAAGGAAAGACCTTAGGGGTACTTGGAATGGGACGGATCGGCACTGCAGTTGCCAGAAAAGCTTCCTATGGCTTTGGAATGAAAGTGTTAGGATACCGCAGAAACCTTCCAGGAGATATCTGCGCGGATTATGGCATTCTTACAAGTGATCTGGACAAAGTGATCCGGAATTCCGATTTTCTTTCTATTCATCTGCCATATACAAAAGATACCTTCCATCTGGTAAGCTGTGAAAAGCTGGAACTTATGAAACCAGATGCGTATCTTTTAAACCTTGGTCGTGGTGAAGTAGTCGACCAGGCTGCTTTAAGGGAACTGCTGCTTTCCAACCGTCTGGCAGGGGCTGCACTGGATGTATTTGAAGGTGAGATCCTAGATGCAGACGACCCGCTGCTGCACATGGATCAGGTAATTGCAACGCCACATATTGCAGGTTTAAGCAAGCAGGCTATGGAACGGCTGTCTTATCAGGCCGCTCTGGGCATTACAGAGGTGTTAGAAGGCCGCAAAGTGACTTATCCGGTCAATCATCCGGAGAAGTATGCAAGTGACGTTTCTGTGGCATAATTTTCTCAAACTATTAACCGACAAACCGCCTGCTGCTGCAGGCAGCCACGGGCAAAACGCAGGATTTGTAAACGTGCATTACAACAACAGCAAAAGCACAAAAAGCACATGAAAACAGGCATTTAAACCTGCTTCCATGTGCTTTTCTTTCGTTTAAAGAACCTGTCACCGGCAGTTTTTCTTCCACTGCACGTCTGCACAAGTGAACCCGCGCCTGGCGCGGGTCCTCTCTCACTTTGTTTTTATCTCAGCATACAAACCCCCGTCGCTTCGGCGGGGCTTATATTTATACACCTTTATGCATTCTTCACAGTTGCAATATCCACCAGTGTCAGCTCTTTTGCACGGTTCTCAAGGCTTGTTACAAGAGCTCTTGCTGTGTCAAGGGCTGTAAGTACATTTACACCTGTCTCAATGGCATTACGGCGGATCACAAAGCCGTCATGGCTTCTTTCTGCGCCCTGTGCCGGGATATCGATGATCAGGTCGATCTGATGTCCTAATACCAGGTCAAGGATATTCGGGGACTCCTGCTCCAGTTTGCGGATCTCAAAGGCCTTTACTCCATGCTCATTTAAGGTTCTTGCAGTTCCCTTGGTAGCAAAGATCTGGTAGCTACATTTGCAAATCTGCGGGCAATATCCACTGCCTCTTCCTGCTCATTCTTTCTGATGGTCATGATCATCTTCTTGTACTTCGGCAGACGGATGCCAGCGCCCTCAAATGCCTTGTAAAGAGCCTCGTTAAAGGTCTTAGCAATACCAAGGCACTCACCGGTAGACTTCATTTCCGGTCCAAGGCTGATATCTGCGCCGCGGATCTTTTCAAAGGAGAATACAGGCATCTTAACAGCGATATAATCAGCTGCCGGCTGCAGTCCCGGATTGTAGCCCAGTTCCTTAATGGTATGGCCGCAGATGATCTGGGTTGCAAGAGGAACGATCGGGATACCGGTTACCTTGCTGATATATGGTACGGTACGGGAAGAACGTGGGTTTACCTCGATGATGTATACGTCATCCCCGTCTACGATAAACTGGATATTGATCATGCCCTTTACATGAAGAGCCTTAGCCAGTTTCTCAGTATACTCTACAATGGTGTCGATATTATGCTGTGTAATATCCTGTGCCGGATATACGGAGATACTGTCTCCGGAGTGGATACCGGTACGCTCAATATGCTGCATGATACCAGGGATCAGGATGTCTGTTCCGTCGCAGATGGCGTCTACCTCGATTTCCTTACCCATAATGTACTTATCTACCAGGATCGGATGCTCCTGGGCGATCTGGTTGATGATGCCGATAAATTCGTCAATATCTTCATCACAGATAGCGATCTGCATGCCCTGTCCACCCAGTACATAGGAAGGACGTACTAAAACAGGATAGCCAAGGTCATTTGCAGCCTTCTTTGCCTCTTCAGCGGTAAATACAGTGTGTCCTGCAGGTCTCGGGATATGGCACTGCTCCAGGATCTCATCAAAAACGTTCCCTATCCTCTGCTGCGTCTACATCTTCTGCTGCTGTACCAAGGATAGGCACACCCATTTTCATCAGTGCCTCGGTCAGCTTAATAGCAGTCTGTCCGCCAAACTGTACTACAGCGCCGTCTGGTTTTCAATATCTACAATACTCTCTACATCTTCTGGTGTTAATGGCTCAAAATACAGCTTATCTGCAATATCAAAGTCTGTACTTACAGTCTCCGGGTTATTGTTGATGATAATGGTCTCATATCCTTCTTTGCTGAAGGCCCAGGTACTGTGTACGGAGCAGAAGTCAAACTCGATTCCCTGTCCAATACGGATCGGGCCGGAACCAAGAACCAGGACTTTCTTTCTTCCTTCTGTCTTTTCAGCCTCATTGAAGCTTCCAAAACAGGAGTAATAATATGGTGTCTCTGCAGCAAACTCAGCTGCACAGGTATCAACCATTTTGTATGCAGCGCGGATGCCATTGTCATAACGCTGCTTCTTGATCTCTTCCTGAGGAATACCGGTAAGACGGGAAATTACATTATCAGGGAACTCAATGCGTTTTGCTTCTGCAAGGAGCTCTGTAGTAAGCTCTTTCTTTCCTTCTCCTACTGCCTTTAATTCTTTCTCCATTTCTACCAGGATAGCCAGCTTGTCAATAAACCAGATATCGATACGGGTGATCTCATGGATCAGCTCATATGGGAAGCCGCGGCGCAGAGCCTCTGCAATTCTCCAGATACGCATATCGTCTACGATCTCCAGCTCTTTTACCAGTCCTGTATAGGAAAGTCCGGTAAAGTCATAGGACATCAGGCAGTCTACATGCTGCTCCAGGGAACGGATGGCCTTCATCAGGGCGCCCTCAAAGTTGGTGCAGATACTCATGACCTCACCAGTTGCCTTCATCTGGGTTCCTAAGGCTCTCTTGGCGCTTATAAACTTATCAAATGGAAGTCTTGGCATCTTTACTACGCAGTAGTCAAGCATTGGCTCAAAACTTGCATAAGTTTTCTTTGTTACTGCATTTTTGATCTCATCCAGAGTATATCCTAAAGCGATCTTTGCAGCTACTTTTGCGATCGGATATCCAGTTGCCTTAGATGCCAGTGCGGAAGAACGGCTTACACGAGGATTTACCTCAATTACGCAGTATTCAAAGCTGTCTGGATTTAAAGCATACTGTACGTTGCAGCCGCCGGTGATACCCAGTTCGCTGATGATATTTAATGCAGAAGTACGCAGCATCTGGTACTCTTTATCCCCTAATGTCTGGGAAGGAGCCACAACAATACTGTCACCTGTATGAACGCCAACCGGGTCCAGGTTTTCCATGTTGCAGACGGTGATCACGTTTCCTGCACCGTCACGCATTACTTCGTATTCGATCTCTTTCCAGCCTGCGATGCAGCGCTCTACTAAAACCTGTCCTACACGGGATAAACGGAGACCATTTTCCAGGATCTCAGCACACTGCTCCGGATTCTGTGCAATACCGCCGCCGGAACCGCCCAGTGTATAAGCAGGACGAAGAACTACCGGGTAACCGATCTGTGCTGCTACTTCCAGACCATGTTTTACATCTTCTACAATGTCAGAAGGTGCAACCGGCTCACCGATCTTTTCCATGGTCTCCTTGAACATCTCACGGTCTTCTGCTTTTTAATGGTAAGAGCAGTGGTACCGATGAGGCGCACATTGTGCTTCTCTAAGAATCCTGCGTCTTCCAGTTCCATTGCAAGGTTTAATCCGGCCTGTCCACCAAGGGTTGGCAGAATGCTGTCCGGCTTTTCTTTTAAGATCAGCTGTTCTACTACTTCTACGGTTAATGGCTCAATGTATACACGGTCTGCAATGTCCTTGTCGGTCATGATGGTAGCCGGGTTGGAGTTTAAAAGGACAACTTCGATCCCTTCTTCTTTTAAAGAACGGCAGGCCTGTGTACCTGCATAGTCAAATTCTGCTGCCTGTCCGATTACGATCGGGCCGGAGCCTAAAACCAGTACTTTTTTAATTTCAGGATTCTTTGGCATCAGTCATTTACCTCCATCATTTTAAGGAAACGGTCAAATAAGTATCCGGAGTCCTGTGGTCCAGGGCATGCTTCCGGGTGATACTGTACCGTGAAAATGTTCTTTCCTGTGTATTTTAAACCTTCGTTGGTTCCGTCATTTACATTGACAAATGCAGGAACTGCGATCTCAGGCTTTACAGTGTTGGTATCTACTGCGTAACCATGGTTCTGGGAAGAAATGTAAACTCTTCCGGTTTCCAGATCTTTTACAGGATGATTTCCGCCTCTGTGGCCGTATTTTAATTTGTAGGTATCCATACCGTTTGCCAGTGCCATTAACTGATGTCCCAGGCAGATTGCAAAGATCGGTACATTGGAGTCATACATTTTTTTGATCTCTTTGATGATCTCAACATTTTCCTTTGGATCACCAGGGCCATTGGAAAGCATGATGCCGTCCGGATTTGCTGCCAGCACTTCTTCTGCAGGTGTATCTGCCGGATATACGGTAACTTCGCAGCCTCTTTCATTTAAGGAACGGGCAATGTTCTTCTTTGCGCCGAAATCCATTAAAGCTACTTTCTTTCCATTTCCTGGAAGAACGTATTTTTCTTTGGTTGTAGTAGCCATAACAACACCGGCTACTGTATAGGCTTTCATACGGCTGATAGGCTCAGACAGGTCTGAATACTCTTTTGTCGTGATCATACCGTTCATTGTACCTTTTTTCTCTTAATAACTTTGTGAGGGCTCTTGTATCGATACCACAGATACCAGGAATATCATTTTCTTCTAAGAAATTCTGAATTGTGTCTTCGCAACGGAAGTTGCTTGGGATCCTTGATAATTCTCTTACAATATAACCATCTGGCCAGGGCTTTAAAGACTCCATATCCTGACGACAGATTCCATAATTACCGATCAGAGGATAGGTCATAACAACGGCCTGTCCTGCGTATGACGGATCAGTTAATACTTCCAGATAACCGGTCATAGATGTGTTAAAAACGATCTCGCTGATCACTTCACGCTGGGAACCAATACTGGTACCAGTGAACACAGTGCCGTCTTCCAATATAAGGTATGCTTTCATAGGGGGAATACCTGTCCTTTCTTATGTTGTGTAGGGGGAGATTTACAAGCAAGCTTGACATCCGATTGCGCTTCCAAATGTGTGCGCTGCTATAGACCTCAGCCCAAATTGATAGCATTATAATATACCTTGCATAAATTTTCAATGGATTTGAAGACTAAATTTTTTTGCCTTATACTAATCTTTTTTGGCATCAAACTTGCTAGGCAGATTTATGGCAAAAGAGCGGGGCCAATCGGCCCCGCCCTCCATGTTTAAACCGTTTTTCAGATAATTTTTATTCTTCATCCTGAGAAATGGTTTCTGCCTCTTCTGAAGAAGTATCCTCTGTGGTTTCATCTGCGTCCAGAACTTCCGGTGCATCTTCTTCCTCATCCTCTTTTGAATCTGCATCTTCTGTTTCTTCAGGATCCTCCTCTTCTGCAGATTTATCCTCTTCGTCAGAGTTTTCCTCTTCTTTGTCTTCTGTCTCAGGATCTTCTGCCGGGATCACAGTCTCTGTTTCCTTTTCTCCTGGCTGTTTTCCTGCTCATCTTCTTTCACTTTTGACAAAAGTTCTGCAGCAACTTCTTCCTCTGTCTTTTCGTCTTCCTCATCAAATTCGCTGTTTACGGTCTCAAAGCCCTGGAACTTCTTGTTCAGTTTCTCAAGAGTATCCAGTTCCAGCTCCTCAAGTTCTGCCTCTGTTACGTCCAGAGTACCCCAGCTTGCAGAAGAATTATACTGAACTGCATAAATAGTTCCTGAAAGCTTCGGAGCTCCTTTGATAGTCAGAGTGAACTCTCCTGAAACAGTTCCTGATGAAGTACGTCCATAGGAAGAACTTAAAGCTGCATTTCCCTCTGTAGCGTCAACCGTAACTGTAAAATCACCATTAATTCAGACTTGCCCTTTGTTCCTGCAAACTGAAGCTGTGCTTCTTTCTCTGCAAGGACTTCTACATCACCTTCCATTGTGCTGCCAGCTGCGCCTGTTCCATATACATAGAACTTGCCTGATGATAGAGTGATATAGCAGGTGTTATCTTCTCCCTTTGCCTGCGCTGTTCCAGATGCAGACCCGGCATAAATGTCTTTTGTAGAAGAGCAGGTTACATTTTCTCCTGCTGTGAAATTATAGCCGTTTGCATAAGTGGTTGCATTCCAGCTGACATCGGATATGGTCAGGTCACCATTTAAGTTTAATGGCTTGGTTGACTTGATCAGATAAGGGCCTTTTTCACCTGACTGGATAGAAATAGAAGCTTCCGGCATTGTCACTTCGTCTGTAAGCTCTACATCATCATTTAAAATAAGTGTATCACCGTCCTGTGCTGCAGCCAGGGCCTTTTCAAAGCTTGTATAAGCCTGATCCCCGATCACAACTGCATCTTCCACTGGTTTCTTGCTGTATACAAACTGGATCTTGGAAGTTTTCAGCCAGGTTTCACCGTCATCTGTGGTCGTTGCTGCCCAGAGATATTTAGAGCCGCCCTTTTCGTTATCAAATAAAACAGACACGGGTCCTCGTATTTTGTCCAGGTATCCTTATCCGGTTTTACAGTAGAGGAAGTATCTGTTATGTAATAATAGATCTCTGTGCCTTCTGCCAGGCAGCTGATGGTTGCCACCGGCTTCTCCTCATATTCATAGGTTCCATATCTTGTACTGGAAGTTCCCTTTACCGGGTCTACTGTAAATACAGGAGTTGCGCTGATTGCCTTTTTTAATAGCTGCCCCCACAGCAGAAAGTACTTCCTTCTTGCCTTCTTCCTCATACTGCGACAGTATTTCAATATCTGCTGACTGCTCATAATATACATGCGCCAGCAGCTCTGTAAGGAATTCACTGTATTTTTCCTGTGATGCCTCATCTAACTGAATTGATGAGATATAACCGGAATAATTTACATCAACAGATGCTGTAATTCCATCCACTTCTGCTGAATAACTTCCACGCTCTAATACAGCCGGTCCTTTCTTCATAAAGCAGCACCATACAGTCACTACCTTGCTGCGGTTTCCTTCTTCATCAAAGGCTGCAAAAACGTACTTCTTTGAATTCCGGAGTATTGCTGTAAAATGATACAGAATTGGTTTCCGCCTTTGTACTGGAGACATCCGGATCTGTTCCATCCTCTGTGTAGCGGACAGTTGTATTCTCTGCCTTATCAATGCTCATATAAATCGTAGAACTTGGGCTGCTGTAAAATCCATATCTGCTGGTGATCTTTGGAGCGAGAACTTCTTCATCACTTGACTCTACCGGCTCACCCTGAAGTGCCTGGATCGCAGCATATTTCATCACATCTGTGGAAATAGTCGCACGGCTTACTGCGTCTGCAGCATATTCATCGCCTCCACCTGGGGTGGTCTTTGCATTGATCAGATCAGACAGGTCTTTGCCGGCAAATTTCGTTGAAATGCCTGTAAAGCTGCTGCTGCTTGGGAAAAGGTAACCCCAGTATACTTCATCCTGAAGAGCTACCGGTACAGTTCCGTTATCAACGATCTTGGCTATTTTTCCGTTTACAACGGTAATACGGATCTTGCCTTCATATGGTTTATTGGTCTTGGATGTGATCATTCCACTTGCTTCATAGACTTTTATACCTTTTTCCTGTACTTCCGGAATCTGGATAAAGGAAAGTTCTTTTTCTGTCACATCAGATGCCTGACCATCTTTTACTGCCACTGCCTTTAATATCATAGTGCCCGTTGCATTTTCCGCTGCTGAAACGGAAACAGCTGTTTCTGCTCCGGTTCCTTCTGCAACAAATGCCTGGGAGTTTCCTGCCGGATCACTTCCATCTGTTGTATAACGGATCTGTGTGCCTTCCGGTGCTGTGATCAGCAGGTCTGCCGGCTCTGCTGCGCTGAAAACAAAACGGGTCCTCTGATCTGCAGTTTTTATAGCAGGTGCATCTGGCTTTTCTGTTGGATCTTCACTTTGAAGCGCTTTCTTTACAGCTGCCTTAATAGCGTTGGAAGAGATCGTTGCTCCTGATACAGCTTCGACCTGATCTACTTCTTCTATTGTCTTTGCTCCCTCTTCACCGCCAAATTCTTCAAATAACTCCAGAGCATCTTCCCAGAATGATGAATTTCTTTTTCCCGGCTCAGTTCCGTCATCTTCTACGGAAATGATATTTCCATCTTTATCTACAGTTACTTTAACCTTAACCTGATAAGTGCCGCTTACACTTCCATATTCATTGCTTGCTACCTCTGCTTCTCCTGTCAGGATCTTTGTTTCTTCTGGCTTATCATCTGGTTTGTCTGTGTTACCGGAGTCATCTTTTCCGGAGTCTCCGCCATTTCCAGTATCATCTTTTCCAGAGTCATCCTTGCCGGTATCATCTTTTCCAGAATCATCCTTGCCGGTGTCATCTTTTCCAGAATCATCCTTGCCAGAATCATCTTTGCCAGTGTCATCCTTGCCGGTGTCATCCTTGCCAGTGTCATCCTTACCGGAATTACTGCTATTGCCTGAGTTATCTGAGCTGCCAGAGTTTCCTGAACTGCTGGAACTACTATGGCTACTTCCGCCGCCTGATCCTGAAGATCTGGTTACCGTCGTGGTTGATTTCTGGATCGTAGTAAAGTCAGACTCGCTGCGGGTCTTAACATTTCCATTTTCATCTACCCACTGTCCCTGATCATTTACAGAAAATCCATCCGGTGTAACTGTGTTTACATACAGAACTCCTGCATCTTCATTTTCTGAGAAGTAATAACATTTGCCATCGATCCACTTCCAGCCGGTGACCATGGTTCCTTCTGTCTTTTCACCTGACTTGTTATTGAAGAAATACCATTTTCCCTGCTCATCCTGATACCAGCCGGTATGCATCTTTCCTTCTGTTTTTCCCTGCTGGGTCTCAAAATAATACCGGGATCCGTTGATCTGTTTCCAGCCAGTGACCATTTTCCCGTCTGATGGATCCATATAGTACCATCCAGAAGATGTAAGGACCCAGCCTGCATATGCGTTCTGCTCAGGATCACAGAATCTCCACGCTCCATCTTCCTGTTTCCAGTCTCCTGGTGTCAGGGGTGCGCCATAACCTGCCAGGCTTGTCTGAGCTGCCAATGCCGCGGATACGATCAGTACAGCTGTCTGTTTTTCAGATTTTTCCTCATATGATTCCTCCTGCAAATACAGGGCTTCCGGAATTTTTTTCCAAAAGCCCTGTATAAATTACTATTCTTTTATCGCAGTTTGATTATTCGCCATCTTTAGAAAGAGTTTCTGTCTCTTCTACAGCGGTGCCTTCTGTGGACTCTCCTACTTCCGGAACCTCAGGTGCATCTTCCTTATCATCAGAAGCTGCATCTTCTGTAGAATCCTCAGTTTCTTCAGACTTATCCTCTTCTGCTACATCCTCTGCAGGATCCTCAGTTTCCTCGGACTTGTCTTCTGCTTCCTCAGTATCTTCCTTCTCTTCGGTATCCTGATCATCTGCTGCGTCAGCATCCTCATTTTCTTCATCAGAAGAAGGATCATCTGCCTTTTCTTCCTCTTTTACTTCATTTTCAGAATCTTTCGGATCAGAAACCTCTGAGTCAGAAACTTCTTCTGCCTTGTCAGCTGCAGGAACTTCTTCTGCTTCCTTTTCTTCTGTGTCGAAGTTAAAGCTGATGACGATCTCTCTTCCATCTGCAAAGATTACTGTAAATGTATCATCTACAACAGTTGCTTCGTTCTCCAGTTCGTTGCCTTCTTCATCTACAACAACTACTGTAAATTCATTCCAGTCTTTCTCGTACTTAGGATCCAGAGCTACATCCAGGATCTCAAGGCTTCCCAGTGCATCTAACTCATCTGCATCTACTTCTACGGTCTTTACAACTTCTTCGTTCTTGTAGAACTTAACTTCTGCAGGAGCAGCGGAAATATTGATTGCTGCCAGCTGTGTATCAATATCTGCACCCAGAGCATTTGCTACTGCCTTCTTTACTGCTGTAAGTGAATATGTAGCACCACTCTTGATATCTACATCCACATCACTGATCGTATCCTTGGTTGCACCCTTAAAGATATCAAATTTTTTCTTTGCCTCTCTCAGAATAATCATTTCCA
>ENA-OPZN01000599-OPZN01000599.1-human-gut-metagenome-genome-assembly--contig:-NODE-599-length-10493-cov-2.501736_pt1 | contig 10493 bp, 11 predicted proteins | sample MGYA00242483_ERZ504503 | MGnify/ENA primary metagenome ERZ504503 (study PRJEB26092, sample SAMD00036285) | human gut metagenome | host: Homo sapiens | study: EMG produced TPA metagenomics assembly of... | reverse complement strand
ATTCTATAAAATTTATAGATGGCATAATTAATTAAAATTATAAAGTTGCTACAAAATTTATTGAAAGCTTGAATACCTTGTATATTGCGTTTGAATACACCTGCATGAAGTAATACAACCATAAAGATTTTACCTACTTCTAATTTTAAGCATATCTTCAAACTTCTTCAGCTTTAATATCTGTGTATTTTGCACGAATTTCTTTGTACCAATCTGCATGTTTAGCGATTTGTTCATCATCACTAATATCTTCTTTACCAGCGATAAAGCATTCTTTTACTTTTGCTAATTCGTCTTTTAAACGAGCTGGAAGTACTGCAAGACCCATTACTTCAATTAAGCCGATATTTTCTTTTTTAATATGATGAACTTCATCATGTGGATGGAAAATACCTAATGGATATTCTTCAGTTGTACGGTTATTACGTAAAACTAAATCTAATTCATATTTACCATCACGAACGCGAGCAATTGGAGTAATTGTATTATGTGGTTGTCCATCACTTTCAGCTAAGATATCTACACTTGCGTCAGAATATCCACGCCATGCATCTAATACATGTACAGCAAAATTAATTAAATCCTGTTTATTAGAAGAAGCTGCACGAATTACAGACATAGGCCATTTTACACGACCAACAGTAACATTATCAAAACCTTCAATATTGAAAGTTTCTTCGATTGGAGCTTTTTCCATAGCGAATGTATAATGTCCACCTTGATAATGGTCATGAGATAAAATAGAACCACCAACGATTGGTAAATCTGCATTGGAACCTAAGAAATAATGTGGTAAGTAATCCACAAAGTTTAATAAGTTTTCAAAAGTAGCACGGCAAACTTTCATTGGTACATGCAATGAATTTAATAAAATGCAGTGTTCATTGTAATAAGTGTATGGGGAATACTGCATAAACCATTGATGACCTTCAAAATCCATAGGAATTAATCTATGTGTTTGACGAGCTGGATGATTTGCATGACCTGCATAACCTTCATTTTCACGGCAAAGTAAGCATTTTGGATAAGAAGAAGATTTTACAAGTTTTGCTTTAGCAATATCTCTTGGATCTTTTTCTGGTTTAGATAAGTTAATTGTGATATCTAAATCACCATATTCAGTATTTGCTTTCCAAATAATATTTTATCAATACGATCTTTACGAATATAGTTAGAAGCAATACTTGTTTTATAGAAATAATCAGTAGCCTGAACTTTTGATTTTTCGTATAATTTTTTGAAATTGCCTACAACTTCAGAAGGACGAGGCATTACGCAATTCATGATACGAGTATCAAATAAATCACGCTGAGTTACAGTATCTTCACAAAGACCTTTTTCTACAGCATAATCTAACATATTTTCTAAAATATCATGAGCTATTGGTAATGTTTCATCTACTTCTACAACTTCAAACTCATCTACACCTAATAAATCTAAAAGTAAGTTCGCACTATAGTATTTATCTTCTGGTGCAATAAGACCTTGTTGTAGAGCAAAGTTTAACAAACGATTTATTTGTAAATTCATATCCATTATTAAAAATCCCCTTTTATTAACTAAACCCCAAAATTAGTCTTCATATCCGTTTGGATGAGCTTGATGCCATTTCCAAGCAGTTTTGATAATTTCTTCCATGCTTGTATATTTTGGATGCCAGTTAAGGATTTTCTGAGCTTTTTCACTAGAAGCAATTAAGCGAGCAGGGTCACCAGCACGGCGTTGACCATATTCTACTTTGATTTTTAAGCCTGTAGCTTTTTCAGCAGCGTCGATCATTTCTTTTACAGAGAAGCCTTCACCAGTACCTAAATTGAAGATATTGCTTTCATTGCCTTCACGTAAATAGTTAAGAGCTTTCATATGTGCATCTGCTAAGTCCATTACATGTACATAGTCACGGATACAAGTACCATCAGCTGTTGGATAATCTGTACCAAATACAGTGATGTGATCGCGTTTACCAAGTGGAACTTGTAAAATGATTGGAATTAAGTGAGTTTCTGTTGTATGAGCTTCACCAATATGACCATCTTCAACAGCACCTGCTACATTGAAATAACGTAAGGATACATATTTAATACCGTTAGCCATATCTACCCATTTCATCATTTTTTCCATCATGCGTTTGGATTCACCATATGGATTAGTAGGATTTGTTTCATCAGTTTCTAAAATAGGCACACGTTTTGGTTCACCATAAGTTGCAGCAGTGGAAGAGAATACGATTTTCTTAACATCATATTTAACCATAGCTTCAAGAAGAACTTCCATACCGCAAGTGTTGTTGTTGAAATATTTTAAAGGAACTTGCATACTTTCACCAACAAGAGAATTTGCAGCAAAATGAATAATTGCTTCAATGTCATTTTCTGTAAAAACTTTATCAAGGTCTGCCATATTGCGGATATCGCCTTTATAAAATTTTGCTTTTTCATGAACAGAAGCTAAATGACCTGTTTCAAGATTATCGATTACAACAACATCTTCACCATTATTGATAAGTTCATAAACCATATGAGAGCCGATATAACCTGCTCCACCACATACTAAAACTGCCATTTTAAAATCCTCCTAAGAAAATAATATTATTAATATTTTTGATTAATTTTCTATATAACAGTAAACGTTTTCTAATTTCAATTATACATCAATAAAATATATAAATCAATACTTTTTCAAATTATTTTATTTTTAAATTTTACTGAAAACTCATTTTATTTATTGTTTATTGTGATTTTATGTGGTATTATATTTAAAATAACAAAAACAACAAAGATATAAACAAAAATAAAGATTTTATCATAAGAAAGGATATTTTATGTTAATTACTAATGCTGAATTTATTCAAGGATTTATACGTCTTACTGACGATGCATTCAAAAAAGGTTGGCATGAACGCAATGGTGGCAATCTAAGTTATCGTATAAAACCTGAAGAAATCGAAGAAATAAAATCTGAATTAAAAGCACCTACTAATTGGATTCCGATTGGTGTAAGTGTGCCTAATTTAGCTAATGAATATTTCTTAGTTTCTGGAACTGGTCGTTATATGCGCAATGTTATCTTAAAACCAGAAGATAATATTTGTATTGCTAAAATCGATGATAAAGGTGAAAATTATGCTATCGTTTGGGGATTAGAAAAGGGTGGTCGTCCAACAAGTGAATTTCCAACTCATCTTATGAACCATAGTATAAAAAAAGACCTAACAAATGGTCAAAATCATGTAATTTATCATGCTCATCCAACAAACATCATTGCTCTTACTTTCGTTTTACCACTAAACGATAAAGAATTTACTCGTGAACTTTGGGAAATGGCAACAGAAGATCCTGTTATTTTCCCTGAGGGTATTGGTGTTGTTCCTTGGATGATTCCAGGTGGTAGCGAAATAGCTAAAGCTACAAGTGAACTTATGAAAAAATATAATATTGTAGTATGGGCTCATCATGGTATGTTTTGCTCTGGTAAAGATTTCGATGAAGCTTTTGGTCTTATGGATACTGCGGAAAAAGCTGCTGAAATCTGTGTAAAAGTCCGTTCAATGGGTGGCAAAAAACAAACTATTACCACTCAAAATTTCCTTGATTTAGCTAGAGATTTTAAAATAGATTTAAATAAAACTTTCTTAAAATAAACATCATAAAAAAGCTGTAACAATTAGAGATATCCTCTTTTGTTACAGCTTTTTTAGTAAATCAACTTTATATCATTTTCTTTAATATAATCAAACCACTCAATATTAGGTTCTTTATCCGTTACAATTGTATCAATTTGAGCTAAATCACATGTTTTAGTAAATGCAGTTTTATCAAATTTCGTACTGTCTGCTAATAAAATACTTTTTTGTGCTTGTTCTATCATTTGTCGCTTAATAATACTTTCAGGCTCATTTGATTCCATCAAACCTTTTTTTATATCCAAAGCCTTACAACTGATAATAGCCGTATCTACATAATATTTCTTTATAGTCTCACAAGCAGTAGTTCCAACTAAAGCATAAGAATGAGCTCTTAATTCTCCACCAGTTGAAATTATTTTAAAATCACTATTCACAAATTCATTTATAAGTCGTATAGAATTTGTAATTATAGTTAAATCTTTCTTATCTTTTAAATATCGCAATAATGCTAAACATGTAGTGCTTGCATCTACCATTAAAGTATCGCCATCATTAATCAAATGTTCAGCTCTTTTAGCTATATAAATCTTATTACTATTATTAATATCTATGCGTTTTAAAAAAGAAATATCTTGACTTGTATGGTCATTTATTACCGCTCCACCATAACAACGTTTAACTAAATTTTGTTGCTCTAATTTCTCTAAATCACGCCTTATTGTTTCATCAGTTACATCAAATAATTTACTCAAATCTTGTACATAAACTTTTTGGTGCTGATTTAATAATTTCATTATTTCCCGACGTCGTTCAATACCTAGCATAAAATCACCCCAAAATCTATAAATATTATTTATAATCTTATAATCATTATAGAATATCCCTATAAAAAATACAAATAAAATTGCTCTTAGATGAAGTTTTTTGTACCTAATCAATTTGTTCAAATAACTATCTTCACGCAATAATAATTTTTTTATATTACCTTGTTCTATGATTTTTTCTTCTCCACAAATAATAATATCATCAAAAAATCGCAACAAACTTATATCATGAGAAGTTACTATCATCGTTTGTTTTGATATTTTTCCATAAGTTGACTACATATATTATTTGTCGTTTTTATATCAAGCCCTGCTGTAGGTTCATCTAATAAAATTATATCTTTTGTTTTGCTAAACAAATAGCTAATTGTAATCTATGCTTTTGCCCACCTGATAATTTATTGCCATCATTGCCCACTATATAATCCAATCCCACTTGCTTTACAAAATCTAATAAGTATACATTTTCTAAGGATTTATATATTTTCTTCATCAGTGATATTTTCATAAAGCATTTTAAAATTATCACGTATAGATAAATTAAAAATATGATGTTCTTGAAATGCTACTGCAAAATGTTCACGTATGGATTTTTCAGCTAAATCATCGTAATTTTTACCTTGTATAAAGATATTTCCCTTCAATGGATATAATAATCTCATTAACACATAAAATAATGTGGATTTTCCACAACCACTAGTGCCGACAATCAAGGTTTTATTGCCTTTTTTTATAGATAAATTTATATCTCTCAATAAAACTTTATCATATCCATAAGCTAAATCTTTCAACAATAATTGCACATCTTTACTTTGCTTATCTTCTTGATTTTCACTTTTTATTTCATTATCTGTATCAGCAATAAAACTTTTTTTCTTGCATAAAAATAGCTAAATCTTGCCAACGTTTACTAGCTTCGTCAAAATGCTCTATTAATGAAGGCATCATCGCTAACACTTCTAAAATAGCTTGATAAGTCAATATTATTGTAATCGCCATAATGGAATTAAAATCTTGTGTATTCACCAAATAAATACTTATAGCCAGACAAATAACTAAATAAGCTCCCATTATAAATTCACTACATAGATTAACTTTTAATTTTAATTTAAATAAATTTTGCTGATATTGTTGATACTGCTCAATACTATGGTTAATATTTTTTAATCTATATTTGTCATAATTATAGAAAGATAGTTCCCTATTACCTTCATAAAACTCTATAATCTCTTGAGTCAATAAAAATTTATGCTTTTTTAATTTCAAATATCTTCGCCATGTCATATAAGGTATGACTATCATAAATATAAGCCATGAACTAATTAGTAATATCATCAAATCATAACTATATAGAAAAAACCATATAGATAAGATAAATACACTTATCGTAGTTATAATAGGTGGCAAAAAGAAACGCAGAAAACTATCCCTTAAATTATCCACTGCATTTACAATTAAATCAAAAGCATCTCCATTTTCTGTTTGTTGCTTGAATGGCAATGCTTTGATAATTTTTGTCAAAACAAATACTCTAAAACTCGTAAATAGAGAAAAACCTACTTTATGTGTAAAATATCGCTCTAAATAACGAAAGACAGCCCTCATTACACCGCAAAAGCGTACACCTACAATAGCAAGTGATAAAACATAAAGTGGCGGTTGCAAGGCAGCACTAGCTATCAACCATGCTGAAAGTCCCATTAAACTTATTGAGCTTAATGTCGAAATAGTACCTACTAATATTGCTAATAATAAACTCCATACTACAGGTCTTATCATATTACTCAATATCTGTACCATTTCAAATACTCCTTTCACCTTCTATTATTTCATTAAAAATAATTTATTTTGTCCTTAATTTTTTCACTATCCACTAATTTTCCCTGTTGTAAATAAATCAATTCATCAGCATTTTTTAAAGTCTGTAAGCGATGACCAATGATTATTACAGTTACTTTATTTTTTAAATCAGATAAAATTCTTTGTATCAACTTTTCATTATATACATCTAAATTTTCCATAGGTTCATCTAATAATAATAATTTTGGTCTACCAATTAAAGCTCTAGCTAAACCTAAAACGACGCTTTTGCCCAGAACTTAAATTCATCGCTGAAGTTATTTCTGTATCATATCCCTGTGGCAGTGATTTTATAAATTCATCTAAATTTACCAACTGACAAATATGTTCTATTTCTTTTAAATTAAAATCTCTACCTAAAGTTATATTTTCACTGATTATCGCTGAAAAAATATATGGCTCTTGAGCTACCCAGCCAATTTGACTTTGCCACCATTGTTTATCTAAATCAGCTAAATTATAATCATTGATTAAAATTTCTCCAGATTGGCATTTTTCTATACCTAATAATAATTTAAATAATGTGGATTTTCCTGCCCCATTATCTCCAGTCAAAACAATTTGCTTGCCTTTTTCTATTTTCAAGCTCAAATTATCAATTGCCCATTTATCATTATCTTGATATTTTATAATAAACATTTTTCAATTCAATCTGCACAATATCTGTATCATCAAATTTTAAATTTGCCTTACTTTCCTTTATACAGTTTAATTTATCAATCATAGCATAAATTTCACTAGAAGCTGTAATCCCATTCATGGCATCATGAAAAGCTGAACCAAATTGACGAAAAGGCTGATAAAATTGTGGGGCTATCAATAAAATAAAAATACAGGTAAAAATTCCACATGTCCATAGATGAGTCTAAGACCAATATTTACAGCGATAATAGCTATACTTAATGTAGAAATAAATTCTAACATAAAAGCTGAAATAAAAGCTATGACTAGCAAAACTTTTAAAGTTGCTTAGTACTAAAAAGTTTACCATTTTTATTTATTTCACTTAACTGTCTTTGTGTTTGATTATACGCTTTAACAATCAATAAACCAGGCAATAAATCTGCCATATACATAGTTAATTTTTGAAAAACTTGCCACTGCTTTTTATTTTCCTTATCTGCAATCTTGCCAATTAAAATCATAAAAAATGGTATTAATGGTGCAGTAATCAAGAAAATCAATCCAGATATCCAATCATTGACAAAAGTAAATATCAATAAAATGAGCGGAATTGTACTCAGTAAACCTAATTGCGGTATAAACGACGTTAAATAAATATCTAATTTATCAACGCCTTTTGTAATCAAGGATATCCATTGCCCTTTTGCATATGAATTAGCTAAAAAATTACGCTGAGCTAATACTTCAAATAATTGTTTACGTAAATTGCTTTGTACATTTAATGATATTTTCTCCATTTGATAATGATTAAAATAATTCAATATCGCCTTTATACCAAAAAAGAAAAACAGCAACACCAATAATGGCGTTGCTGTACTACTTTCTAAGCGAGATAAAAGTAATTTATCTGCTATATAAGCAATAATATATGCTATAGCTACAATCATCATAGCTTGCATAATATTTGATATCATCACCAAAATCAACTGTCGTTTAAAAGGGAAAATATCTTTTAATAAATTTTTATCTATCATTTTTTATTAATATTCTAAGTCATGATGACTTACACGTTTTCTAAATACCCAATAAGTCCAACCTTGGTAAATGAGTACTACTGGTACAAAGCAAACAGCAGCAATTGTCATTATAGTCAAAGTATATTCAGTAGAAGAAGCGTTATAAATTGTTAGACTCCAATCTGGATTTAAAGTGGATATTAAAATACGTGGGAACAATCCTGCAAATACTGCAACTGTTGTAAATACAATAGCTAAAGAAGAACCGATAAATCCTTTAACATATTGTTGTTTTTTATAAACTAATAAGATAGAAGCTACAAAAGAAACAGCTGCTAAAACAAATAAAATAACAGAAGAAATTGACGCAAACATATCTGTATTCAATCCAGTTAAAATCAAGCAAAGTACATAGAAAATAGCTGCTGTACCACCAAGGCATACAGATACGATACGCAATCTATCAATCATTTTTGTATCAGCAAGACGAAGTGTTAAAAATACTGTTCCATGATAAGCAAATACCAATAAGAAAGTAATACCACCAACAATAGTATATAAAGATAATAAATCAAAGAAAGTACCTTTATAAATCATTTCACCATTAATAGCGAAACCTTTCATCATATTACTTACAGCAACGCCCCATAAAAATGCAGGTAATGCACTGCCAAAGAAAATCATATAATCCCATAAGCTTCGCCAATATGTGCAATCGTGTTTACTTCTAAATTCAAAAGCTACACCACGAACAATTAAACCTAAGAGCATCAAAAACAATGCCATATAAAGCATACTAAACATAGTAGCATATACATGAGGGAATGCTGCAAACATAGCACCGCCAGCAGTAATCATCCAAACTTCATTACCATCCAAACTGACCTATGGAATTAATGAGCATACGGCGTTCTACATCATTTTTCGCAAAAAATGGTAAAATCGTACCTACGCCATAGTCAAAGCCCTCTAAGAAGAAGAAACCTACAAATAAAACTGTTACAAGTATAAACCATACAATTTGTAAATCCATTATGCCTGCCCTCCTTCATCATCCATCTTATGAGCATCTTTTTCACGAATTTAAGAGCTATAAAGATAGCAGCTACAGCTAATAAAGCATAAAATAAAGTTGTAAAACCTACCAATGTAATTTAAAACTTCTGTGCTAGTGATATTTTGAGATACTGCATCAGATACTTTTGCAAACCTACTACCATCCATGGCTGACGACCAGCTTCAGTGATTATCCAACCAAAAGTATTTGCTATAAATGGCAATGGCAATAATAATACTAAAATATTTAAGAGCCAACGAGCATTTTCCAAAACGTTTTGTATAGAATAAAAAGCCTGCTAAAATCATTGCACCAATCATAGCTACACCGCAAGCTATCATAATTCTAAAGCTCCAGAATAATAAAACTACATTTGGAATGTAATCATCATAACCATATTGTTGAATATATTGTTCTTGCAATTCATTTATACCTTTTACTTCGCCTTCTGGGCTATCATAAATAAGCATAGATAACATATATGGCACTTCAATAGCATCATGATTTACCTTATTTTCTGTATCAATATTAGCTATTACAGTGAAAGAAGCTGGATTTTCAGTTTCCCATAAAGCTTCCATAGCTGCCATCTTCATTGGTACATTTTTACCGATAAACTGAGCTTGTAAATGTCCACTGCCCATTACTAAGAACAAACCTATTAAACTATAGATAATACCTGATTTTATCGCTGTTTTAAATGTTTCTACATTTTGACCAGACAATAAACGATAAGCACTTACAGCCACTACAATCACACCAGCTGTAACAATGCCAGATAATACAGTATGAGCATATTGCCCTACAACATAAGGATTAGTTACCAATGCCAAAAAGTCTGTCATTTCAGCTCTGCCATTAGCAATAGTATAACCTACAGGATGTTGCATAAAAGAATTTGCAACTAAAATCCAAAAAGCAGATAAATTACTACCAAAAGCTACAAGCCAAATAGATAAACAATGTAATTTTTTGGATAAACGACCTTCACCAAAAATCCATACACCTAAAAATACAGACTCTAAGAAAAATGCAGTCAATGCTTCTAGTGCAAGTGGTGCCCCAAAAATATCTCCCATGAAACGAGAGTATTCAGACCAGTTCATACCAAAATGAAATTCTTGTACGATACCAGTTACCACACCCATAGCAAATGAAATGATAAAGAGTTTTCCAAAGAATTTTGCTAAACGCTTATAAACTACATTATCTGTTTTTAAATACATAGTCTGCATAATAGCAATGAAAATGGATAAACCTAATGAAACCGGAACAAATAAAAATGGTAAATTGTTGTGATTGCAAATTGCAATCTAGATAGAGTTATAACATCCATAATATAAAACCTCCTTTGTAGTGTATATTTAAGTTAAGTATACACTAATAACTTATATAGACGCAAGATTTATTATTTATAGATAATTATTATCACAACTCCTTAAAAATAATCTTTATAAAATCATCTAAATAATATATACTCGTTATTA
>ENA-OPZN01000597-OPZN01000597.1-human-gut-metagenome-genome-assembly--contig:-NODE-597-length-10498-cov-2.251567_pt1 | contig 10498 bp, 12 predicted proteins | sample MGYA00242483_ERZ504503 | MGnify/ENA primary metagenome ERZ504503 (study PRJEB26092, sample SAMD00036285) | human gut metagenome | host: Homo sapiens | study: EMG produced TPA metagenomics assembly of... | reverse complement strand
ATTGCTGCTATGACAAAGGATGGTTATCCTCATCCCACTGCATTTGAAATAGAGACTGCGGTGGCATTTCTGTTCTTTAAAAAAGAGAATTGTGATCTCGTTTTGTTGGAAGTGGGAATGGGCGGAAATCTGGACGCTACAAATATTATTTAAGAATACGCTGCTGGCAGTGCTGGTATCGATCAGTATGGATCATATGTCTTTTCTTGGAAATACTCTGGCACAGATCGCAGAGAAGAAAGCCGGGATCATCAAAGACGGCTGCAGAGTGGTGACTGCCAGACAGAAGCCGGAAGCAATGCAGGTGATCGAGAGGATCAGCAGAGAACATGGTGCAAAAATGTACCATAGCAGATGCTTCTGAGGCAGAGATGTTAAAGGAAAGCTGCCTTGGACAGACAATCCGGTACAGGGGTGAAGAGTATGAGATTCCGCTGGCAGGTGTTTATCAGAAGGAAAATGCAGTAGTTGCACTGAATGCTTTAAAAGTATTGGACGAGCTGGGCTTTTCTACCGCTGCGGAGCAGAAAAAAGAAGGGCTTCGCACAGTAAACTGGAACGGACGGTTTACAGTTATCTGTAAAAAACCGCTGTTTGTGGTAGACGGGGCTCATAATCCTGCTGCTGCGGATATGATGGCAGCTTCAATAGAGCATTATTTTAAGGGAAAACGGATCATCTATATTATGGGAGTGTTTGCAGATAAGGATTACAGAAGTGTGATTCAGAAAACTGCGCACTTTGCAGACCGGATACTTACGATCCAGACTCCGGATAATATAAGGGCGCTGCCTGCCGGAGAGCTGGCGAAGACTGTCAGTGAATACAATCCCAATGTACAGGCAATGGATACGATTAAAGATGCAGTGGAGGAGGCTTTTTCACTTGCCGGGGAACAGGATGTGATCATTGCCTTTGGTTCTCTTTCCTTTATCGGAGAGATGACTGATATTGTAGAGAATTTGTGAAAGTAAAAAGGTATAACATAAATGATAGATTTACAGGAATGCAGAAATGAAATAGATAAGATCGACAGCGATATCATACGTCTTTTTGAACAGAGAATGAAGGTGTGTGAGGATGTTGCAGAATATAAGATACGTACAGGAAAGAAGGTTCTGGATCCGGAAAGAGAGAGACAGAAGCTGGAGGTCCTGAGAGGTAAGGCGCATGGAGAATTTAATCAGCTTGGTGCGCAGGAGCTTTTTCAGCAGATCATGGCGATCAGCCGTAAGAGACAGTATCAGCTTCTCACAGAGCATGGATCGAGGACGTGAGAAACTGGAAATGGTAGATGCACTTCCGCTGAAAGATGTAAGAAGTTTGTCTTTCAGGGTGTGGAAGGTGCATACAGCTATGCTGCAATGAGGGAATATTTCCAGGACGATATTGTAGAGTTTCATGTAAAACCTGGCGCGATGCAATGGAAGCAGTTGTGGAGGGAAGAGCAGACTATGCGGTACTTCCCATTGAGAATACACTGCCGGTATTGTGGCTGATATTTATGATCTTCTTACAGAGTATGAGCTGAGTATTGTAGGAGAACAGATCATCCGTCCGGAGCATGTACTTCTGGGACTGCCGGATGCTGAACTGGAGGATATCAGACAGGTATGTTCTCATCCTCAGGCACTTTCCCAGTGCGGAAAATATCTGGAAACTCATCCGGACTGGAAGAAGAAAGAAATGGAAAATACTGCCGGTTCTGCCAAGAAGATAAAAGAAGACAATGACAAGACGCAGGCAGCTATTGCCAGCAGACAGGCAGGAGAGCTTTATGGACTGAAAATCCTGGCTGAGAATATCTGCTATAACGGACAGAATGCCACACGTTTTGTGATCGTGAGTAAGAAACCCATTTATGTGAAGGATGCCCATAAGATCAGCATTTTCTTTGAACTGCCTCATGAGAGCGGAACTCTTTACAATATGCTGTCCCACATTATTTATAATGGACTGAATATGACGAAGATTGAATCCCGTCCGATCACAGGGAAGAACTGGCAGTACCGTTTTTTGTTGATTTTGAGGGAAACTTAAAGGACAGTGCAGTGAAGAATGCCCTGAGAGGAATTGAGGCAGAAGCTGACAGAATGAGAATTTTGGGAAATTATTAAAAATCATTTCCATAATGCCAGAGCGTGTTTGAAAAATCATTTCCACAATCTGCACGTCCCACTTTGCGGCATATTTTGCGTAAAGCATTTTTCAAACACACTCTGGTACATCGTTTTCGAAATAATTATACCACTCACAGCAGAACAATAAGATAAACAACAAGGTAAGAAGGAAGTAATAAAATGGCTAGATTAAATGAATGCATCTTATACCGTGACTTTGAACATGGAGAAATCCTTGATAAAATGGCAGAACTGATGAATGCCTGGGAACAGAAAGCACCTGATCTGAAAGAAAAGGAAGGGCTGTTCTTTGAGTGTGCCAACGGACTGGTGGAAACTGCCGGCGCTTATGGCTTTTCCGGAAATTTATGGCACTGTTATCTGACATTTCTTCTGGTAAATAATGAAATGCATTCAGTACAGCCTGTGAGATCAGAGGGGCTGTCAACGGAAGTATTAATGAACTGGCACTGAATGATTTCGGTGTGTTTAAAGAACTGTATGATTTTGATCTGACTGTACTGGATGAGGCATTTGGAATTTCCTGCTGTAAGGTTCTCGGTGATTATACCAACACCGGAAGTAACAGCAAGATGTTTAATTCCCGTATCAGAGACCGTATCTGTGATCTGAGCAAAACGCTGGCAGCAGCGGAGTCCACAGAGGAATTTATGAAGGATATGGTACAGTTTTATAAAGATTTCGGCGTAGGCAAACTGGGCTTACATAAGGCGTTCCGTGTTGGACATGATGAGAATGACAATGTAGAAATCCAGCCGATCACAAGAATTGCTCATGTGAAACTGGAAGATCTGGTAGGATATGAAATTCCGAAGCAGAAGCTGATCGAGAATACAGAAGCCTTTATCAGCGGAAAAGAAGCAAATAATGTCCTGCTCTTTGGAGATGCGGGAACCGGAAAATCTTCCAGCGTAAAAGCCATCCTCAATGAATATTATGGTCAGGGACTGCGTATGATTGAAGTGTACAAGCATCAGTTTAAGGCACTTTCTGAAGTCTTAGAGCAGATCAAAGACCGTAACTACAAGTTTATTATCTATATGGATGACCTTTCTTTTGAAGAGTATGAGCTGGAATATAAATATCTGAAAGCGATCTTAGAGGGCGGACTTGGAAAACGTCCGAAGAATGTGCTTATTTATGCAACCTCCAACCGCCGTCATCTGATCCGTGAGAAATTCTCTGACAAGAGAGAATTAGATGATGATCTGCACAACAATGATACCGTTCAGGAGAAGCTGTCTTTAGCAGCCCGTTTCGGTGTGACCATCTACTATGGTTCTCCGGACAAGTTCCAGTTCCAGGGCATTGTAAAGGCTCTGGCAGAAAAATACCATCTGGATATGCCGGAAGAAGAACTGCTTTTAGAGGCAAACAAGTGGGAAATCAGCCACGGCGGACTGTCCGGACGTACTGCTTCCCAGTTTATTACTCATCTGTTAGGCAGAAAGTAAGAATGGGACTAATAATGGGTGTAGTTATGCGATTTTACATAAAATTTACAAAGCCTTTACTCCCATATGAGGGTAAGGCAGGTTAAATTGAGGTAGAATACTGTATACAGATGTATAAAACAGAACTATTTTCAAATTCCCCGTTTTGGGGAATTTTTTAAAAGAACATTACAGTTCTCTCGTAAGGAGGAAAAAAGTGGCAGTTAGGATGTTTGCAGCGATCGATGTAGGTTCCTTTGCACTGGAGTTAGGGATCTATGAGATCTCAGATAAAACAGGGATAAGAAATGTTGAGCATATCCGTCATGTGATCGCTTTGGGAAGCGATACCTTCAGTGAAGGGAAAATAAGTTATGACCTGGTAGATGAAATGTGCCGGGTATTGGAAAAATTTACGGAAACCATGAAAATGTACCGGGTCAAGGACTATCGTGCCTATGCCACTACTGCCATGCGTGAAGCGAAAAACAGCCGGATCATCCTGGACCAGATCCGGGTGCGCACAGGGCTGGAAGTGCACATTATCAGCAACTCGGAACAGCGCTTTATCAGCTACAAGGCCGTTGCCTCCAAAGGCGGTGAGTTTAACCAGATCATCCAGAAGGGTACAGCCATCGTGGATGTAGGTTTTGGCAGTGCACAGATCTCCCTTTTCGATAAAGACTCTCTGGTGGCTACCCAGAACCTGCCTCTTGGCAGCCTGCGTCTGCGCAGCCAGTTAGCCAAAATACCTGCCAGTGTGGACGGCCACAGACTTCATATTGAAGAGATCGTGGATAACGAACTGATCACATTCCGGAAAATGTACTTAAGAGACCGCCAGATTACCAATCTGATCGGTATCGGTGACAATATTTTATATCTTATGCGCCGTCTGGGTATAAAAGGCGGGGAAAACAGGGTAGACTCAGCTGCCATGCATGCTTTTTACGATAAACTCTCCCAGATGACCATTGACCAGATTGAGGAAAATTTCGGTGTAAACAGTGAATATGCAGCCCTTCTTCTTCCGGCAGCAACTGTGTATACAAGGATTTTAGATATAACAGGTGCGGAAATGTTCTGGATCCCGGCGATCGGCATATGTGATGGTATTGCAGCGGAATATGCCAGCGATAAAAAGCTGATCCGCTTTGACCATAACTTTGAAAATGATATTCTTGCGGCAGCCAGAAACATGGCGAAAAAATATAAGTGTCATGCCAGCCATAATCAGGTGTTGGAGCAGTATGCCATGAATATTTTTGACAGCACCAGGAGATTTCACGGATTAGGGGACAGAGAACGTCTGCTGCTTCAGATCGCAGTTACCCTTCATGCCTGCGGAAAGTTTATCAGCATGAAAAACTCCAATGAATGTGGCTATACTCTGATCATGTCTACAGAGATCATTGGTTTAAGCCATTTAGAGCGTGAGATCATTGCCAATGTAGTGCGTTATAACATCCGTGATTTCGATTATGATATGATGCAGCTGGAAACAGAAGCAGGACAGGATCTGGCAGGAGTATCTGACCGGACGGCCATTACCATTCTGATCGCAAAGCTGACAGCAATCCTGCGTCTTGCCAACTCTATGGACAAGACCCATAAGTCAAAGCTGATCGACTGCCGTATGGCAGTAAGAGAAGGCCAGCTGGTGATCACTACCGGTTATAAGGGTGATCTGGCCTTAGAGAGTGCCTCTTTTGAACAGAAGGCAGCTTTCTTTGAAGAAATATTTGGAATACGTCCTGTGCTGAAGCAGAAGAGGAGAGTGTAAAATGGCTGAGAAAAATGATTATGTAAACCGCGAACTAAGCTGGATCGAGTTTAACTACCGTGTGTTAAGCGAAGCAAGAGATAAAAGTACCCCTTTGTTTGACCGCCTGAAATTTTTAAGCATTACAGCTTCTAATCTGGATGAGTTTTACATGGTCCGTGTAGCTTCTTTAAAAGACATGGTCCATGCGAAATATGCCAAAAAAGATATTGCAGGACTTACTGCAAAAGAGCAGCTGGACAAGATCAGTGAAAAGACTCACCAGCTGGTAGATCTGCAGTATTCCACCTACAACCGCTCCCTGGTACCTGCTTTAAAGCAGAATGGTCTGCGCATTGTCATGGAACATGAAGACCTTACCGAAGATGAGGCTGCTTTTGCAGATGAATATTTCCACAAAAATGTATATCCGGTCCTTACACCAATGGCCTTTGACTCATCCAGACCGTTTCCTCTGATCCGCAATAAAACATTAAACATTGCCGCTCTTTTGAAAAAGAAGAATGAAAAAGAGGCAGAGCTGGAATTTGCCATGGTACAGGTTCCATCTGTTATCCCAAGGATTGTAGAGCTGCCGGAAGAAAAGGATGAGAACGGAGAAACCCAGAGAGTGGTCATCCTGTTAGAGGAGATCATTGAGCGGAACATGCAGTCATTATTCTTAAATTATGACATTGTGGCATCCCATCCTTTCCGTATCATGCGAAATGCAGATTTCTCATTAGATGAAGAAGAAGCAGTAGACCTTCTGGAAGAGATCCAGAAGCAGTTAAAGAAGCGTCAGTGGGGCGAAGCCATCCGCCTTGAGATCGAGTCCAATGTGGATAAACAGCTTTTAAAGATCTTAAAGAAGGAACTTTCCATCAGCTCCGAAGATATCTTCCAGATATCCGGACCACTGGATCTGACCTTTTTAATGAAAATGTATGGTCTTGATGGGTTTGACCATTTAAAGACTCCGAAATACACACCGCAGCCTGTTCCGGAACTGATGAATGAGGACAATATTTTCACCAATATCCGCAAAGGCGATATCCTGCTCCACCATCCATACCAGAGCTTTGACCCGGTCGTTAATTTTGTCCGCAGTGCAGCAAGAGATCCGGAAGTCCTTGCCATCAAGCAGACCTTATACCGTGTCAGCGGAAATTCACCGATCATTGCGGCACTGGCAGAGGCAGCAGACAACGGCAAGCAGGTTTCTGTTCTGGTAGAGCTGAAAGCCCGTTTTGATGAGGAAAATAATATCAACTGGGCAAAGATGTTAGAGAAAGCTGGCTGCCATGTTATCTATGGTCTGGTGGGCTTAAAGACCCACAGTAAGATCACTCTGGTTGTCCGTATGGAAGAAGACGGTATCCGCCGTTATGTCCACCTGGGAACCGGAAACTACAATGACTCCACTGCAAAACTGTATACAGACTGCGGTATCTTAACCTGCGATCCCCAGATCGGTGAAGACGCAACTGCTGTATTTAATATGCTTTCCGGCTATTCAGAGCCAAGAGCATGGAACAAGCTGTCAGTAGCTCCTTTATGGCTGCGCCATCGTTTCCTGCGCATGATCAACCGTGAGACAGAGCATGCAAGAGCAGGAAGAGAAGCTCACATTATGGCAAAAAATGAACTCCCTTTGCGATAAGGAGATCATTTCCGCCCTTTATGACGCTTCCTGTGCAGGGGTAAAAATAGAGCTGATCGTCCGTGGTATCTGCTGCCTGAAAGCAGGAGTTCCCGGTCTTAGCGAAAATATTTCCGTGCGCTCCATCGTAGGAAATTTCCTGGAACACAGCCGTATTTTCTATTTCTTTAATGACGCAAGTCCGGAAGTTTATATGGGCAGTGCAGACTGGATGCCAAGAAACTTGGACCGCCGTGTGGAGATCCTGTTCCCGGTAGAAGATGAAAATCTGAAAGAAAAGGTGATCCATATCCTGAAACTGGAACTGGAAGACAACGTAAAAGCACATCTTCTCCAGCCGGATGGAAGCTACGAGAAAGTGGACAAAGCGTGGAAAGGTCCTTGTAAATTCCCAGGATCAGTCTGCGAAGAAGCCATCGAAATGGCAAAGGCCTGCCAGGAGTCAAAAGACCCGGCAGTGACCAGGATCTTCCAGCCGATCGAAAGCAGTAATGAATAAAATTTAATCTGAGAAGGGCTGTTTACGCAGTCCTTCTTTTTTTGACTTTTTTTAATTGCAATCTGCTGTTTAGGAAAGAATTTCTGCATTTTTAGGAAAAGTGGTTGCAAAGAAAATAGTTATGGTACGATACCAGTATCTTTATTTGATCTTTTTAAATATTTCTTTCTATCTGGAGTCTTTTTTGATCCCAACCAGTTTAAACAAAATAAAGCAAAGCTACAAAATGTAAAAGGAGAATCTGTGCCTATGTGGAAAATAGCAGTTGCTGACACGGCAGAGGACCATTTAACGCTTTTAAAAGATGCCCTAAAAGCGTATTTCCAGGAAACACACAGGGTATTTTCTGTGACTTCTTATACAGATCTTACATTTCTGGAAAAGACATGGCTCAGGGGGAACATTTTGACCTTCTGATCCTGGATCTTGTGATGAACGGCCAAAGGAGCGTTGAAGCAGTCCGGCGGATCCGGGAAAAAGAGGATGGAACCCCTCTTATATTTCTCACTGCAAACAGGGAATACGCTGTGGAAAGTTATGAAATGAACGCACTGGATTACATGATAAAACCTTTGAAAAAGGAGCGCCTGGTGAAGCGGTTAGACCAGCTTTTCAAAAGAAAAAATCCCAGATTTTCAGTCCGTACACAGGGAGATTACAGCTATTACGGTTATGATGAACTGGTGTATTTTGAAGCCAGGGAGCACCGGGTATATGGCAGGCGAAAAGACGGAAGGGAGTTTAAATGTTCCCAAAATCTTGGCAGGATCGAAGAACAGCTGAGAGAAGATCCACGTTTTTACCGCTGCCACAGAGGCTATATCGTAAATCTGGATTACGTAGAACAGATCAGAGAAGTAATGTTGTTAAAAGGAGATCTCCGTGTTCCCTACAGGCTCAGAAACAAACGAAAAATAAAGGAAGATTACCAGCGGTATGTAACAGAAAATATCTGTTTTTTAAAGGAGGGAAAGGGCAGTGGAAAAAGAATGGGTTAGCAAGATGGGAACTTTTGTGGGGACGCTTTTGTGTATCCTGATCCTGCCGGTTGTAGTTATAAACTGCACACTGTTGTTTAAAAGCCATATAAACAGGGAGCGGGTGCCGAATATTGCAGGTACTTTCCCAATGGTGGTACTGACAGATTCCATGTATCCGGAATTTCAGGCAGGGGACCTGATTTTTTGCCATACAAAATCTGCCTCGGATGTAAGGCCAGGGGATGTGATCGCATTTTTTGATCCTGCAGGAAACGGAAAAAGACATTGTCACCCACAGAGTGGAGTCAATTACAACAGATGAAAATGGAAGTCTGGCATGGGTTACAAAAGGGGATGCCAATAATGTAAAGGACAATGCTGTAGTGCCGGCAAAAAATCTGGCCGGTGTATACCGCAGGCGGATCCAGGGACTGGGAAATGCAGTGGTCTTTATGCAGACGTCAAAAGGAATGATGGTCTGTGTTGTGTTCCCGATCCTTCTGTTTGTTATGTATGATGCAGTCCGCAGAAACCGATATGAAAAAAACAGAATATATGCCATGGAATGTGAAAGGAGAAATCAGGTATGAAGAAAAACAAAAGGATGCGTACAGCATCAGGACTTATGATCGCAGCTCTTTTAACCACCAGTATGATCAGCGGAACATTCGCAAAATACACCACAGCAGATGCAGCCCAGGACAGCGCAAGGGCAGCAAAATGGGGCGTAAATCTGGGGATCAGCGGAAGTCTTTATGGGGATGCTTACGCAGGAGCAGACTCCAACACCATTGTCTCCAATACGGACAGTTCCGTTACGGTTAAAAGTTCTGCTGCCGGAACCGATGTGATAGCCCCCGGAACCAGGAATTCTAACAGTGGACTTCACATTACATTAAACGGAACCCCGGAAGTAAGCACCAGAGTATACGGAACCATCAAGACACAGAATATTTATCTGAAGAAAGGTGAATATGGGGTGATGGTGGAAGCCCATGATGTAAAGGCAGAGGATTTTGCAAATGGGGGGAATGAATACTATACGGAGACAGGTGGTGCGTATGAAAAGGCGAAGGGGTATACGCAAGGGACCGGAGTCACATATTATACACTAGAGAATGTAGCTAATGTTGAGTCCAATTACTATCCCGTAGTTTACAGCGGTGCAAAAGTAACTGGCTCAAAGACAAAAGACAGCCTCAGTGAGATCGGACAGAATATTGCTAATCTGCTGGCAGACTCCCAGCCTGTTACCGGCAGTGCAGGAACCGGTGCAGAGCAGGGACAGACGATCTATACAGTAGAAACAGATGCTGCAAAGATCTACGCACCGGGAGAAGATCTGGCAGATCAATTAAACAATCTCTCCAGTACCAATATTACCTGGGAGTGGGAGTTTGAAGGAGATGACGGTGCGGATACGATCCTGGGGGCGCTGATCGCAGGGACAAGTAAGGTTGTGGTGAAGGATGTATTATCAGGCTCCTATGCATTAGTAGGAGTTAATGAGACCACAGGTTTAGCAACAATGTCAGGAGTTTCATCTCCAATTGCCTCCGTAAAAACCAGCTTCTCCATAGAATTAACCGCTGACCAGGTAGACTGATCATATGTTCTGTATAGGCGGATCCTGAAACTGTATATCTGGATAGAAGAAAGTTATACAGCTGCTGTCTGCGAAAGATCTGACCCGGCTTTCAAATGGAGAAACCTGTTTTTGCCAGGTGTATTCTTCTGGTTCATCCTTTTATTTTTCAGACGCAGGATCTATGTTACCGGCTTTATAAAAGAAGCAGCAGGCGGAACTCTGAAATGGAGCGGAAAAGAAGAAAAATTGCTGTGGATGGACGTTTTGTTTTGGAAAAGTTACCCTTTGGAAAACAGAAGTGGGAAGTTCTTATGCCGGATGGTACCGCTTATCAGCTGGTTTGGAAACTGGAACGAAAGAAAAAAAGAACCTGTTTCATTTGTTTCCGGGAAAACAGTCCGTTTAAGATCCGGGTGGGAAAACAGATCCGGG
>ENA-OPZN01000596-OPZN01000596.1-human-gut-metagenome-genome-assembly--contig:-NODE-596-length-10509-cov-2.082161_pt1 | contig 10509 bp, 24 predicted proteins | sample MGYA00242483_ERZ504503 | MGnify/ENA primary metagenome ERZ504503 (study PRJEB26092, sample SAMD00036285) | human gut metagenome | host: Homo sapiens | study: EMG produced TPA metagenomics assembly of... | reverse complement strand
TCCTTCGTGCGTGGGAATCCATCCAGGGATGAATCCTTTGACACAGTCCGGCTGGCTCAGGCGTTCCCGTACGATTCATGGTGACTTCGTCGGGCACCAGTCCGCCGGCGTCCATATATTTCTTGGCTTCCTTGCCCAGTTCCGTTCCATTTTTCACAGCCGCACGGAACATATCTCCCGTGGAAATATGGGGAATTGGGAAGTCGGCAACTAATTTTTCTGCTTGGGTTCCCTTGCCTGCGCCGGGAGGTCCCATTAAAAGAATATGCATATTTTCTCTCCTATTTCATGAAGCCTTGGTAATGACGCATCAGTACCATGGATTCAACCTGCTTCATCGTATCGAGGGCAACACCAACAACGATGAGGAGTGCCGTACCGCCAAAGTAGATGCCGGAGATTCCCGTCAGCCACACGATGATGTTTGGCATCACCGCAATGAAGGCGAGGAATACGGCCCCTGCCAAGGTAATCCTGTTCATGATCTTATCAAGGTAAGCAATGGTCGGCTTGCCAGGACGAGGCCCGGGATGAACCCGCCATACTTCTTGATGTTGTCGCACATCTCAGGGATGTTGAGGCTTACTGCCGTATAGAAGTAAGTAAAGAACAGGATGAGCAGTACGTACAGTGTTGTCTGCAGCGGAGTGCCCCATTGGAGATAGCTGGCTACCTTCTGCACCCAGGGAACCTGGATGAACTGGGCAATCGTTACAGGAAACATCAATACGGAAGAGGCGAAGATGATAGGCATGACACCGGCTTGGTTGACCTTAAGCGGAATATAGGTCGTATGGCCACCGTACATCTTGCGCCCAACAACGCGCTTGGCGTACTGGACGGGAATCTTGCGGTAAGCGACGGTGATCGCTACGACAAACATCACCATGAGTACGGCCAGGACGGCGAAAATCAGGAGATTGAAGATGTTGATGGTTCCGGCTTGTAAGTACCGGTACATAACGGCCATTCCACTCGGAAGCCTTGAAATGATACCAGCGAAAATGATCAGCGAGATCCCGTTTCCGATCCCTCGCGCCGTAATTTGCTCACCGATCCACATGAGGAGAATCGTACCTGCCGTCAGAGAGACGACAATGGTGAGGTAGGAGAAGAAAGTCGGGTTATTGACGGCAACGCGGAGGCCATAGGCCATGCCGATTGCCTGGATCACACCAAGAACAACGGCTGCGTAGCGGTTGATCTTGTTGATCTTTTTGGCGCCCTCCGCTCCTTCCTTGGACCATTCTTCCAAGGTCGGGATGACCACGGTCAAAAGCTGAGTGATGATCGACGCATTGATATAAGGAGTAATGCTCATAGCAAATATTGAAAATTTTGCTGAGTGCGCCGCCGGAGAACAAGTCGAGCAGCCCGAACAGGTTCCCGTTATTGAAAAGCTGTTCGATCATGGCTGCGTTGACCCCCGGAACGGGGATTTGCGTTCCAGCCCTGAATACTATGAACATCGCAAGTGTAAAAGACAACTTCTTTCGGAGTTCTGTAGCCTGCATCAGGTTATCAAGGGCTGAAGCCAATTAGATCACCTCTACTTTACCGCCGGCAGCAACGATCTTTTCCTCTGCGGTCTTGCTGAAGCCACAAGCCTTGACGGTGAGCTTCTTCGTAAGTTCGCCGTTACCGAGGATGCGGATACCGTCGCGGACGTTCTTGACGATACCTTCTTCGATAAGGGATACAGGATCGACCACTGCGCCGTCGTCAAAGCGATTCAGTTCCTCGACATTTACAACGGTGTAATGAGCGCCGAATTTATTGTAGAAACCGCGTTTCGGCAGACGCAGGTATAACGGCTTCTGGCCACCTTCGAATCCAGGACGCTTTACCCCGCACTACGGGATTTCTGACCTTTTTGGCCTTTACCGGATGTCTTGCCCAGTCCGGAACCAAGACCACGGCCAACACGGACGCGGGATTTCTTGGAGCCAGGAGCGGGTGCTAATTCATGCAGATACATCGCAAGCCCTCCTTAAGCCTTGACTTCTTCGACTTCAACAAGATGTGCAACCTTGTGGAGCATACCACGGAGGGAAGCACTATCTTCTTTTACAACACTGGTACGGATCTTACCCAAGCCCAGGGCCTTAACGGTTGCGCGCTGGTCTTTCGGATAACCAATCAAGCTACGGGTAAGCGTGATTTTAACTTGTGCCATCTCGCTGTCCTCCTTAGCCTAACAATTCTTCTACAGTCTTACCGCGCAGGGCAGCAACATCTGCAGCATTTTTCAGGAGCTTCAGGCCTTCCAGCGTTGCGCGAACAACGTTGTTCGGGTTGGAAGTTCCCTGGGATTTGGTGAGGATGTCTTTGACACCAGCCAGTTCCAGGACGGCACGGACCGGGCCGCCGGCGATAACACCGGTACCAGGGGCAGCCGGTTTCAGAAGGACGCGGCCAGCACCAAAGATGCCGATGATTTCATGAGGAATGGTGGAGCCCTTCATCGGAACCGTGATGAGGTTCTTCTTGGCATCTTCCACACCCTTACGGATGGCTTCAGGCACTTCGGCAGCTTTGCCCATGCCCATGCCAACTTTGCCATTTTCGTCGCCGACAACAACCAAAGCAGAGAAGGAGAAACGACGTCCGCCTTTGACGACTTTAGCTACGCGGTTAATGAAGACGACTCTTTCTTTGAAGCCGTCATCTTGTTTTTCAAAATTAGCCACTTAAATGTCCTCCCTCTGTTAAAATTCCAGGCCAGCTTCGCGAGCAGCTTCTGCAAGAGCAGCTACGCGGCCATGGTACAGGTAACCACCACGGTCAAACACAACGGTCTTGATCCCTTTTTCAAGGGCTTTCTTGGCGATTTCAGCACCAACAACCTTGGCTGCTTCGGTGTTGCCGCCGTAGTTTTCTTTGTTGGCCTTTTCAACCGTGGAAGCAGCGACGAGGGTTTCGCCGGTTTCATCGTTGATGATCTGAGCATAGATGTTGCTCAGGGAGCGATATACGTTAAAACGGGGTCTTTCAGCAGTACCCACAATATTTCTGCGCATGCGCACGTGACGTTTCTGACGTGCAGCGTTCTTATTCTTTCTTGTTCAGCAAGAGATTCACTCCTTCCTTCTAGAAATTACTTCTTGCCTTTGCGCCCGCTTTACCAACCTTGCGGATGATATGTTCGCCAACGTAACGGATCCCTTTGCCTTTATAAGGTTCAGGAGCACGCAGGCTGCGGATTTCAGCGGCAACAGCACCCACTTTTTCCTTGTCGATACCGGATACGACGATCTGGCTCGGACCAGGAACATCAAAGGTGATGCCTTCGGGCGGTTCCATGACGCAGGGATGGGAGAAGCCGAGCGTAAAGCTGATGGCCTTGCCCTGTTTAGCAGCACGGTAACCAACACCCTGAATTTCCAGGCTCTTGGAATAGCCTTCCGTAACACCGATGATCATGTTGTTGATCAAGTACGGGACAGGCCGTGGAGAGAGCGATGGGTCTTATCATCGCTGGGGCGGGTCACGGTGATGACGCCGTCTTTGAGTTCCACGCTAATTTTCTTTGTTGATCTGGCGGGAAAGTTCGCCTTTCGGTCCCTTGACGGTGACCAGATTATCGTTCACGGTTACCGTAACCTTATCAGGGACGGTAATCGGATTCTTACCAATTCTTGACACTTATAAGCACCTCCGGTCCTAGGATGATCTTACCAAACGTAAGCGATGACTTCGCCGCCAAGTCCAGCCTTGCGGGCAGCCTTGTCAGTCATCATGCCCTTGCTGGTGGAGATAACAGCGATCCCCAGGCCACCCAGTACGCGAGGCAGCTGGTCTTTCTGGGAGTAAACCCGGAGGCCGGGTTTGGAGATACGTTTAATGCCGGAAATAACATGTTCCTTGTTCGGACCATATTTCAGAAGTACGCGGATCACATCTTGATGCTTTCCGGAACGACTTCGAAATCTTTGATGAAACCTTCGTTCTTCAAAATCTCTGCAATGGCAGTCTTGATTTTGGAACAGGGATTTCAACTTTATCGTGATGAACCGAGTTTGCATTACGGATGCGCGTAAGCATATCGGCAATCGGATCAGTCATAGTCATTTGCGAATATCCTCCTTCCTGAATTTGCGCTCTTACCAGCTTGCTTTTTTAACACCGGGGATAGCGCCTTCATAAGCGTATTTCCGGAAGCAGATACGGCAAATGCCGAACTTGCGCATGTAAGCGTGCGGTCTGCCACAAATCTTGCAGCGGTTATATTGACGAACCTTGAACTTAGGTTCCGCTTTCCATTTCTCAATCAATGCGGTCTTTGCCACGGTTTTACTCCTCCTTACGCACTGAACGGCATACCGAGCAGTCTCAAGAGCTCTCTGCCTTCTTCGTCACTCTTAGCCGTCGTAACGATGATTACGTCCATGCCGCGGACTTTATCAACCTTATCATAGTCGATTTCCGGGAAAATCAGCTGTTCCTTGAGGCCGATGGAGTAGTTGCCACGACCGTCAAAGGACTGGGGATTGACACCACGGAAGTCACGGACACGAGGAAGAGCGATGTTCATGAATTTATCAAGGAATTCATACATGCGGCTGCCGCGGAGCGTAACCTTGACACCAATGGGCATGCCTTCACGCAGTTTGAAAGCAGCGATGGATTTCTTGGCTTTCGTGATGAGGGGTTTCTGGCCGGAAATAACAGTCAGGTCCTCAACTGCGGAATCAATGGCTTTGCTGTTGGTGACAGCATCGCCGCAGCCAATGTTGATGACAACTTTTTCCAGTTTCGGAAGTTCGTTGACATTCTTATAATTGAACTTTTCCATTAAGCCTTTGCAGACTTCGGAAGTGTATTTTTCTTGCAATCTGGTTGCCATTTGTTCTCCTCCTTCCCGTATTATTTATCGATGACTTCGCCGCATTTCTTGCAAGCTCTGGCGAATCCGTCACCAACAGCCATCTTTCTTAATACGGGTCGGTTTCTTGCAAGCCGGGCAGACAATCATGACGTTGGAAGAAGAAATCGGGGATTCCTTTTCCACAATGCCGCCCTGCGGGTTTTTCTGGCTCGGTTTGCTGTGGCGCTTCACAACGCTGACGCCTTCAACGGTAACTTTGCCTTTTTTAGGGAAAGCAACTACAACTTTGCCTTCCTTGCCTTTATCTTTGCCGGCGAGTACCACAACGGTATCGCCTTTTCTTACGTGTAATTTGGTCATGTTCACGATACCTCCTTCTTAGAGTACTTCCGGGGCCAGGGAAATGATCTTCATGTAATCTTTTTCACGAAGTTCACGTGCAACTGGTCCAAAAATACGAGTGCCCACCGGGCTCTTGTCGTCTTTGATAACGACAGCTGCGTTTTCGTCGAAACGAATGTAGGAACCGTCAGCACGGCGAGTGCCTTTGACGGAACGGACGACAACGGCCTTTACGACTTGACCTTTTTGGACAACGCCACCGGGTGTTGCATCCTTAACAGCAGCTACAATCACATCGCCGATATTTGGCGTATCTACGATAAGAACCGCCCAATACGCGGATACACATAATCTTCTTGGCACCGGTATTGTCGCCAACATTCAGCACCGTCTGTTGTTGAATCATGGTTTACCTCCCTTGCTGAGCAAGACTGCCCAGCAGTCTATCAGTCAATCTTATTTTGCGCGTTCAACGATTTCAACGACACGCCAGCACTTATCCTTGGACAAAGGACGGGTCTGCGCAATCTTAACGGTATCACCAACATGTGCATCGTTGTTTTCGTCATGAGCCTTCAATTTGATGGTATGCATTACGCCTTTTTTATAGAGGGGATGCTGAACCAGACGTTCGATGGCGACCACTACGGTCTTTTGCATCTTGTCGCTAACGACTTTGCCCGTACGCGTAACACGCATGTTTCTTTCTTCAGCCACGAAATGTTGCCTCCTTCGCTTAGGTATAACTCCAATCAGGAGTTAATCTCGCGTTCTCTCTGGATCGTTTTGATCTGGGCGATGGACTTCTTGACTTCACGGATCTTCATGGGGTTTTCCAGTTGTCCCGTCGCCATTTGAAAACGCAGGTTGAAAAGTTCGTCTTTCAAGCCGGCCAGCTTTGCATCGAGATCGCTGCCAGACATTTCTCTGATTTCTTTAGTTTTCATTAAGCTTCACCACCTACTCCATTTTCACGCGCGGTGACTTCGGCATCCAGCTGTTCCTTGCTAACAAAACGGGTCTTGATCGGCAGTTTGTTGCCAGCAAGACGCATCGCTTCGCGAGCAACTTCTTCCGTTACGCCAGCCATTTCGAACATCACGCGGCCCGGTTTGACAACGGCAACCCAGTATTCAGGGGAACCTTTACCACTACCCATACGGGAGCCAGCGGCTTTAGCGGTGACAGGTTTGTCCGGGAAAATCTGGATCCAGACTTGACCGCCACGTTTGGTGTAACGGGTCATAGCAATACGGGCAGCCTCGATCTGACGGTTGGTGATCCAGGACGGTTCCAGGGCGACCAAACCATACTCGCCGTGTGCTACACGATTACCACGCATTGCGCGGCCCTTCATGCGTCCTCTATGTTGTTTACGATGCTGTACTCTCTTTGGTAATAACATTATTTCGCCCCTCCTTCTTGCCCTTCAGGAGCTTCTTTCTTAGCGGCTGCTTTCACAGTCGGGAGAACTTCACCTTTATAGATCCATACCTTGATGCCGATGCGGCCATAGGTGGTATGGGCTTCAGCAGTACCATAGTCAATGTTGGCACGCAGGGTGTGCAGGGGAATGCTACCGTCACGATAAGATTCGGTACGGGCAATTTCAGCACCGCCAAGACGGCCGGAGCAGGTGATCTTGATTCCTTTTGCACCCAAGCGCATGGTACGGCCTACGCACTGTTTCATGGCACGGCGGAAAGCGATACGGCGTTCCAGCTGGCCAGCTACGTTTTCAGCAACGAGGGTAGCGTCCATATCGGGGGATTTGACCTCGATGATGTTGATGTCCAGTTTGCTGTCAGTCAGTTTAGCAAGATCCTTCTTGAGGAGCTCAATATTGCTGCCCTGACGGCCAATGACAATACCCGGTTTAGCCGTGTAGATGGAAATACGCATCTTTTGTTCGGTTCTTTCGATGGCTACACGGGAAATGCCAGCCTGGAACTGTTTATCTTTAATGAATTCACGGATTTTGATATCTTCCAAAAGATATTTTTGATAGTCTTTGTCGGCGAACCACTTGGAATCCCAATCATCGATTACGCCAACCCTAAAACCATGTGGATTAACTTTCTGACCCACTATTCATTCCCTCCTTCTGACAGGATGATTATTTTTCGGATACAGCAACAGTCACGTGACTGGAGCGTTTCAGGATCTTGAATGCCTGTCCACGGGAGCGTGGATGAATTCTTTTCATGGTCGGACCCTGGTCCACAAATGCGCTGGACACTACCAGATTATCAACGTTCATGTCGAAATTATGTTCCGCATTGGCAACAGCCGAGCGAAGCACCTTCTCAATCACTTCAGAACCAACCTTAGGGGTGTACTTGAGGATTGCGAATGCTTCGTTCACGGACTTACCGCGGATGAGGTTGATCACAATGCGCAGTTTGCGCGGTGCGATGCGGATATATTTAGCAACAGCCTTAGCTTCTTCCATCGTATGGTTCCTCCTTCCCCTAATTATTTACCAGCGACAGCAGCCGCTTTATCACCATGGCCTCTGAAGAGGCGGGTCGGTGCAAATTCGCCGAGTTTATGGCCAACCATATCTTCCGTAATGTAGACGGGAACATGTTTGCGGCCGTCATGAACAGCAATGGTATGCCCCAGGAATTCAGGGAGAATCGTAGAGCTGCGGCTCCAAGTCTTGACGACTTTCTTTTCCCCTGCAGCATTCAGGGCATCAATTTTCTTTTTCAGGCTTTCCTGGACGTACGGTCCTTTTTTTACAGATCTGGACACGGGTTATGCCTCCTTTCCCAGTACTTGGTTATTTCGTTCTGCGTTTCAGGATCAGTTTGCTGGAAGCTTTCTTGTTCTTCCGGGTACGAGTACCAAAAGCACTCTTGCCCCAAGGAGTAACAGGACGCTTACGACCAACAGGGGAGTGACCTTCACCACCGCCATGCGGATGGTCGTTCGGGTTCATCGCAACACCGCGGTTAGCAGGACGGACACCAAGCCAACGGGAACGGCCGGCTTTACCAAGGGTCAGGTTTTCGTGATCCAGGTTGCCGATTTCGCCGATGGTTGCACGGCAGTTGATGTGGACCTGACGGAGCTCACCAGGAGGGGAGACGGAGCAGGGCATAGCTGCCTTCCTTAGCCATGAGCTGGATACCAGCGCCAGCAGAACGGCCAAGCTGACCACCTTTGCCGATTTCATTTCGACGTTGTGGACCATGGTACCAAGGGGGATATTGAGGAGCGGCAGCGTGTTGCCGACCTTGATATCAGCTTCGGGACCGCTTACGACGACATCGCCGACCTTCAGGCCCTGAGGAGCCAGGATGTAGCGTTTTTCGCCGTCAGCATAGTTCAAAAGGGCAATGTTGGCAGAACGGTTAGGATCGTATTCGATCGTAGCCACTTTAGCCGGGATATTGTCCTTCGTACGTTTGAAATCGATGATACGATATTGTCTCTTGTGGCCGCCGCCCTGATGACGGACCGTGGTCTTACCGGTGTAGTTGCGGCCGGCATGCTTGTTCAGTTTGACAACCAAAGGGCGATGGGGCTTATCCGTCGTAATCTCTTCAAAGGTGGACACAGTCATGCTGCGTCTAGAAGGAGAATACGGATTAAAGCTTTTAATAGCCATGTTTTGACCTCCTTAGACGAATTACATTCCTTCGAAGAGCGGAATCGTATTGCCACTAGCGAGCTTTACAATTGCTTTCTTGTAATCGGAACGCTTACCTTCAAATCTGCCCATACGTTTTTTCTTGCCTTCAACGCGGACAGTGTTGACGTTAACAACCTTGACATTGAAGATGGCTTCAATGGCTTGGCGGATTTCTGTCTTGTTAGCTCCCATAGCTACCTGGAAAGTATATTTGTTGTCCTTCATCATATCAGAAGTCTTTTCGGTAACGATAGGTCTAATGATGATGTCGCGAGGATTAGCAGCCATTATGCGAGCACCTCCTCAATTCTAGCTACGGCATCTTTGGCCAGCAGTACTTTTTCTGCATTCAGGATGTCGAAAACATTCAGGCAGTCGTTGCTGAGTGCCTTGACTTTCTCAATGTTGCGGGAAGAAAGTTCAACGTTTTCGTTTTCACCGTCCGTGATGATCAGGGCTTTCTTATTAGAAGCTTCGAAGCCTTTGAGCATTTCAACGGTGTTCTTGGTTTTGTTATCGGCAAAGGAAAGACCATCAACGATAACAAGGGAGCCATCGGCAACCTTGGAGCTCAGTGCGCAGCGGATAGCAAGGCGACGGGCTTTACGGGGCATATCGATAGCATGGCTGCGGGGGCTCGGTCCAAAGATGGTACCGCCGCCGACCCACAGAGGGGAACGAACGGAACCGGCACGGGCACGGGCAGTACCTTTCTGTTTCCAAGGCTTTCTGCCGCCACCACGGACCATACCGCGGGTTTGGTAGCATGGGTGCCTTGACGTTCATTGGCTTGCTGCATAACAACAGCCTGGTGGACAACGGCTTCGTTGAATTCTACGCCAAAGACGTAATCCATCAATTCTATTTCTTCACCGGTCTTTTTACCGGTCAGATCGTAAATTGCAACTTTCGGCATTGTAACGCCCTCCTTTCGAATTATTTCTTGTCAGCTTTTTTGACAACGGGGCGAACCGTGTCTCTAAGCATCAGGAAGGTACCAGCGGCACCAGGAACAGAACCCTTGACCATGATGAGGTTGCGTTCTGCATCCACTTTGGCAATCGTCAGTCTTTGAACGGTCGCACTCTGACCACCCAGGCGGCCAGGAAGCTTCTTGCCTTTGATTACACGTCCGCCAGGACCGGAATGCATCGGACCGTTGGAGCCCGGTTCACGGTGGCTCTTGGAACCGTGTTTCATAGGACCACGAGCGAAGTTGTGGCGTTCAATCGTACCAGCGAAGCCCTTACCGCGGGAAACGCCGATGGCGTCAACGAGATCACCAGCTGCAAAGATGTCAGCTGCAATCTTATCGCCGACTTTATATTCAGAAGCTTCAGCAAGACGGAATTCCCGTACGAATTTGACAGGAGCGACACCAGCCTTGTTCGAAGAAACCCTTCATGGGTTTATTAACGTGTTTTTCTTTGATATCACCAAATCCGAGCTGAATGGCGTTATAGCGTCCGTCTCTTCCGTCTTGTTGGCAAGCACCATGCAGGGACCTGCTTCAACAACGGTTACAGGGACGAGCGTACCGTCAGCTTCGAAAATCTGGGTCATGCCTAATTTTTTACCTAAGATTCCTCTAGCCATCATCGCACCTCCTTACGCTTTGATCTCAATATCTACACCAGCAGGAAGATCCAAGCGGGTCAGTGCGTCGATCGTCTTAGGTGTCGGTTCCAGGATATCAACG
>ENA-OPZN01000594-OPZN01000594.1-human-gut-metagenome-genome-assembly--contig:-NODE-594-length-10541-cov-1.462166_pt1 | contig 10541 bp, 15 predicted proteins | sample MGYA00242483_ERZ504503 | MGnify/ENA primary metagenome ERZ504503 (study PRJEB26092, sample SAMD00036285) | human gut metagenome | host: Homo sapiens | study: EMG produced TPA metagenomics assembly of... | reverse complement strand
GAATCCGCGGGGACCCCATCATCCCGCCGTAGATGGCCTCAACCTGAGCCGTATCAAGTCCCAGGAAGGTGCCTTTCATCATGAGATAAGCGTAGTAAAAGATCCACGCCGAAACCACGGAATAATACATGAGCAGGACATAGTTGCCTGCCATGGATAGATATCCCATGAGGTGCCAGTGACTGCCTTTCGGTTCAAGCAGGCGGTACGCCGGCAGGATACTGCGCTTTGTGGCCCGCCCCATGGCGTATTCCATGGTCATGATGGGAATTCCCAAGATGGCAAGGAAAAGCACATAGACGAGAACGAAGAAGCCGCCTCCATACTGTCCTGTAATGTAAGGGAAACGCCACACATTGCCAACGCCAATGGCGCATCCTGCACTCAGTAAAATAAAGCCAAGCCGTGATCCAAGAGTTTCTCTTTCCTTCATAACTGCTGCCCTCCTACAATACTGCTGAATCAGTCTCTTAGTGCAATTTTTTCCACAATCATGCTTTCAAGTATAACGGATTGTACGGGAGAAAGCAAAACTTTTTCCGTTTTTTGGGAGTCCGTTCCGCCCCATTTGAACCGTTTTCGTAAAAGACGTGAGAAAACTGTAAAATCACGGTAAATCGCTTGCTATTTATTTTGCTGTGAATGATAATAAAAACAAAATCACAAAGGAGGGTCAATATGAGAGATCTTGAAATCATTCGTTCCAAACATGGCTTTATTCAGCGATATGGATGGTGTCATTTACCAAGGTTCCCAGCTTCTTCCTGGTGTCAAGGAATTTGTGGACTGGCTCAGGAAGGAAAAAAAGCAGTTTCTCTTCCTCACCAACTCCAGCGAACGCACACCTCTTGAACTCCACAAAAAGCTCCTTGCCATGGGGATTGACATCGACGAATCCCACTTTTACACAAGCGCCCTGGCAACAGCTCAATTCCTAAAGACACAGGCACCCGGTTCCAGCGCTTATATCATCGGTGCCCACGGACTCATGAACGCGCTCTACGATGCAGGGATCCCCTTTAATGATGTGAACCCTGATTATGTCGTTGTGGGTGAAACGACAGGGTATAATTATGAAATGATCATTAAGGCAACGCAGCTCATCAATCAAGGAGCCAAGCTCATTGCCACAAACTCCGATCTTACGGGGCCCAGCGACCGAGGCATCATCCCCGCCTGCCGCGCCCTCGTTGCCCCGATTGAACTAGCAACCGGGGTAGCTGCCTACTTCATCGGCAAGCCAAATCCTCTTATGATGCGGACAGGTCTAAAAAAAATTGGGGGTCCATTCCGGAGATGCCGTCATGATTGGTGACCGCATGGATACGGACATCATCGCCGGTGTAGAAACAGGGATGGAAACGGCACTCGTCCTTTCAGGCGTGACAACGCGGAGCACAATGAAGCACCTACTCCTACCAGCCCCATTGATGTCCTTAATCGGAAATTGGGGACATCGTCCCAAAAATAGAAAAAAGAAACCTGCAGAAAAGGAGGACTCCTCTTGCTGCAGGTTTTCTATTTGCGGGGAAATTATTTGGCAGCAGCCAGCGCTTTTTCCACAGCTTCGCAGATGACTTCATACGTATCGCCGGGATGCGCCTCGTAACTCTTATCGTGATCCACAAAAAGGGTCGGTATATAGTAATACGCACCGGCATAAGGTTTTACTTTGTCGGTCTTCACTTGTTTCATCGATCAAGTTCCACCTGGACATCTCGATAGGCTGCCTCTTTCTGAAGGGCTGCCAATGCCTTTTTGGCATTAGCACAGTAGGGACAGCCCGGCATGACGATCATTGTTACTTTTTTCATGGAAATTCCTCCTTTTACCAAGCGGCGACAGTGCCGTCCGCCCGGGGTTCTGTGGCTCCAGCAAGGGACCCGTTTTTTGTCGCATGATCATTTGACCTCGGCCAAAGCTGGTAAAATCCTCTTTGACCGTCACTTCATGGCCGCGGCGTCTCAGGTCTTCAATCACAGCAGGGCCAAAGCCCGGCTCAATTTCAATCTTTTTGCCGCCCATCCACTGCCAGCGCGGTGCATCAAGGGCTTCCTGCTCATTAAGGCCAAAATCGATATAGTTCATCATGACCTGGAGATGACCCTGGGGCTGCATATAGCCGCCCATGACGCCGAAAGGGCCAAGGGGTTCTCCCTGTTTCATGAGGAAACCAGGGATAATGGTGTGGTAAGGCTTTTTACCCGGTACGAGGACATTGGCCGCCTTCTCATCAAGACGGAAGGAACTTGCACGATCGTTAAAGGAAATGCCATACCCAGGAATGACGATTCCGCTGCCAAAGCCACGGAAGTTGCTCTGAATAAAGGACACCATATTACCTTCCCCATCGGCCGCGCAGAGATAGACTGTACCGCCGCAGTCCGGATCGATGCGCGCGGCATTTCGGCGTCTTCCGTAAGACCTTGGGCACGACGATCAGCATAAGCATCGCTTAAAAGATCGTTCACGTCCACTTTCATGTAACGGGGATCGGTAATATATTCCATACCGTCCACAAAAGCACGCTTCATGGCTTCAATGGCATAATGAACGCTCCGCGGCTCCGCCCGGTTCTTGATGGGAAGACGGCTTGCAAGGGCAAGGGCCATGAGGGCCACAATGCCATGCCCATTGGGCGGGATTTCGCAGATTTCAAAGCCGTGATAAGAACGGGATACAGGCGTCACCCATTCCGCTTCATAGGTAGCCAGGTCTTCTGCGCGAAGATAGCCGCCCGTCTTTTTGGAAAAGTCATCGATAGCCCGAGCAATCTCACCGCGGTAATAGCTTTCGCAGTGGCTTTCAGCAAGAAGGCGCAGGGTCTTTGCGTGATCTTGAAGGCGGACCAAATCGCCAGGGCCAGGGGCCCCGTTCTTGAAGAAAGTTTCAAACAGCGGGGCAAACACTTCGTCCTTCTTTAAAGGCGCAAAGGTTTGGACGCTCCGGTTCCAGAGGAGACTTGTCACAGGCTGGACAGGATACCCTTCTTCGGCGTAGGACAGCGCCGGCTCGAAAAGACGCTTGAAGGGCAGCCTGCCAAAACGACGATGTAGGACGGACCATGCTGAAACAGCACCTGGAACGGTCACGGAAGCCCAGCCCCGCTCCGGCATAGCAGCAACGCCTTTTTCGCGCATGGCCTCAAGCGTCAGTGCCTGGGGCGCCCATCCGCTGCCATTAAGGCCAAAAAGCTGATGATCTTTTGCGCTCCAATAAAGAGCAAAAGCGTCACTTCCCAGGCCGTTACTCGTTGGTTCAAGAACGGTCATGGCAATCGCCGTGGCGATAATGGCATCGGCCGCGTTCCCGCCCTGTTTCAGCATGGCAAGACCCGCCTGCGCCGCAAGGGTTTGGCTGGTAGCCACCATGCCGCGTCTGCCGTAGGTCACGCTGCGGCGCGAAGGATAAGGATGCCTTATTTGCGAAAAGTCCATGAAAGGACCTCCTTTACGTATCATGAAGCAAGTCCATGGAATCTGACAGCACATTCTTGCTCTTCATTATATCATGAAGGACACTGGAAAACACAGCATCTTCATCAAGATTCATTTTTTTCGATTTCCTTGTTCACGCATAGCTAAAAAGGTCGAAGAAACGCCTTTTTTCAACGAGTTCAATTGTCAAATTTATTACATCTTTTACTTTTATCTCTTGAGCTCTCCCTTTTGTCATTGTGTCTCCCTAGGCGCTTTGCTATAATAAAAAGCAAGGAAGCACCCATAGAATTTTCTTAAGCTTTCCGTGGAGCAAACTTGAACGAGGGGGTCCTTATGTATTTACGGAGATTATCTCAACCTGCAAAGGAAGTTTTATTGATATTGCCAAATATTTGTGCAATGCCGATGGAATTGTCGATAAGCGGGAAGAAAAACTGCTCGCAGCCTATGGCGAGGAACTGCAGATGACCATTTCCCTTGACGCGCCTCAGAAATCCCTGGAAGCCCTAGCGACGGACCTCAATGCCGCAACGGACCGCATTCAAAAACGTATTGTTGTCTTCGAACTGATGGGGCTTGCCCTTGTGGATGGAACCTATGCCGATGAAGAAAAGGCCTTCTTCAAGCTTCTTGGCGAAAAACTCGACCTGCGCCCCACCTTCACGGAGCGGTGTGAAGCCTCCATTCGGGAGTATATGGCCGTGCAGAAAGAGATTGATGAAGTCATTTTTGGGTAAGGAAATAACTATCCACCCGCATAGCGGGTGGTTTTTCATTTTCGGGCATAGCCCTGATATTACTGGCGACGTACAAGTACGTTAAATAATTGGCCTATCAGCCATGCACGGGGGTTACTTGCTATCCGTAAACGGGTCTCGTGAATCGAATATACTCAGTTGATTCCCTTCCCGGTCGCGTTTTAGCGGATTGGCTATATCATGTTTTATTGCAGTAGTGTTTTTACCTATTGTATCGACAGCGTATCCCTTGCACCAAAATTCGCGATTTCGGTAGGCAAATTTCATATTTCCAAACTGCTGGAAAATCAACAAAAAGACGAAAACGCTAATTTTTGGTGGGATACTTACCAACAGATGTACATGATCAGGGCAAATTTCACCTTCAAGAATTTCTACGCCCTTCCATTCACAAAGCTGTCGCTAGATGTCTCTTATTGCTAACCGTTTTTTCTCATAGAAAACTTTTCTACGATACTTTGGTGCAAACACAATATGATACTTACAATTCCACTTTGTGTGTACTAAACTATGAACGACATGACTCTGCCCACTTGGCATGGCAGTGCACCTCCTAATGTTTTACTTTGCTTGACTGACAGGTCGACTGCATGGTACTTCATTAGGAGGTCTTTTATAGCTATAGGCTTTCCGGAACCACGCCACTATGGCGCGGTTTTCAAAAGATACAAGAAAACACTTCCCGAAAGAGCGGGGGTGTTTTTTTAAGATAAAAAGCTCGTTCAAAGACGACTCACCGAAACGCCCTGATAGGACGCTTGCTTTCCCCTTTATAAAAAACTGCAGATTGGGAATTGATCGGTGAAAAACAGTAAGGCATAAGACCCGTAAGGTATGATTCCAAAAGTAACCCCTGCCCCGAACGCAGTCACTGGTTCGGGACAGGGCTCTTCGTTTTATTTGGGTTCTGAAAAAAGATCTTTTATTAGAAAGATAACAATAGCACCGGAACAATCCGCTTTCGCGATTTCCCTTTGAGATCGACTCGTAGTGTCGATTCGCCTTTACCTAGGCAAAACACGGAGGCAAAAGATTATAACCCAAAAGATCGTGAGAAATAACCCCAAACGAATATAAACAAGGATCCCGTTTAGGGTTCTTAACGTTTATGTGAGTTCTGAAAAAAGGATTGTCTTTTGAAAATATATGAAACCACGATAGTGCTTGGAACGACCCGTGTTCGTATTTTCCCTTTGTACTCGATGCGCAACATCGATCCGCTTTTGCAAAGGAGGGGACCGAAACCGGTAAATTTCAAAAAGTTTATCATCATTAGAATTTCCCGGTTTTGGTGGTGGATGAGGAGCGGCAGCGACGTTTCCTTACGAACGGCAGTGAGGTAGATTCGCCCGGAGTTTCGAAGGACGCTTTTGAAGCGGAGCGCAAGTCCGAGAAATATGTTTGAGGGTGAATGAAGTTCCGCCCCCTCCCGTAGGGCGGTTTGGGGCGGAGCGGTACGATCTTTAGCATCACAAAATCAAAGCGCCAAAGCACCACATGCCTGACCCCTTCGGTCTTTTGCTTGACAGCCAGCCCCTTGAGGAGTGATAGCTAGAGCCGTAGGCTCGGGACAGCTTGACTGCCATATAGAAAAAGGCCGCAAAAGGCGGCCTTTTTCTCACCGCCCTTTACATTTTCCCCTCCCCGTGCTACAATGACTAAAAATGAATATAGGCCTTTTAATCTAGTCCTGTGAGACTAAGAAAGGGACTTTTGCTACAGAAGAAATGAGCTGCAGTGGGCTGGCGGTACTTTAGGGTGCGTGCCTTTAAAGAGAAGCTTCTTGTCTTATGGGGACAAGGGGGCTTATTCTTGTTGCAATGAATTGTTTCCCAGATTGACCATGACAAGTAAGGAGGCTATCACATGGCAAAGGCAGCGGTCAGCCTGTCCGGAAGGGATATCTTGGATCTGTCATCCCTTTCGGTCGAGGAATACGACCTCATCATGAAGACAGCAGCAGAAATGAAGAAAATCCTGAAACGGGATATCAAGAAGGTGCCTTCCCTCAGGGGAAAATCCATTGTTAACCTGTTTTATGAAACAGCACGCGCGACGCGTTCTTCGTTTGAACTTGCCGGTAAATATTTGGGGGCCGATGTCATCAATATCAGTACGGGCACTTCGAGCGTCAAGAAAGGGGAGTGCCTCAAGGATACGGTGCTCACCATGCAGTCCATGGCCTGCGATGCCATTGTTATGCGGCACCCCATCGAAGGTGCGGCCAAGTACATTGCCGATATCGTAAAACCGGTTGTCATCAATGCCGGAGATGGCTGTCATGCCCACCCCACCCAGGGTCTCCTGGATATGTTCACAATCCTTGAAAAGAAGAAATCCTTCAAGGGCCTCAAGATGGCCATCATCGGAGATATCCTCTACAGCCGTGTGGCACGCAGCAATATTGCTGCTTGGACGAAGCTTGGTGCCGATGTCCATGTGGCGGGGCCGGTCACGCTCATGGCCTTACGAAATGGAAAACTGGGCGTCACGGTCCATAAACGAGTGGAAGAGGCCATTGAAGGCGCGGATGTTGTCGACATCCTCCGTATCCAGCTTGAACGGCAGCAGAGCGGTCTTTTCCCGACACCTCGCGAATATGCCCGTATCTTTGGGGTCAACGAGGAACGCATGAAACTGGCTAAACCGGATGTGATGATCATGCATCCCGGTCCCATGAACCGCGGTCTTGAAATTTCCTATGAAGTGGGCTACAGTGACCAGGCTGTGATCCGTGAACAGGTTACCAATGGGGTGGCGGTTCGGATGGCGCTCTTATTCTTGACACTGACAGGGGGGAAACAAGTTGAAAACGCTGATTAAAAAGGGACACCTTGTCGATCCCAGCCAGCATCTGGATGCTGTGAAGGATATCCTCGTGGAGGACGGGATCATTAAACGTGTGGCTGATTCCATCGAAGAAGCCGCTGACGAAACGTATGATGCTTCAGGAAAGGTGGTTGCTCCGGGCTTCATCGACCTGCATACCCATCTTCGCGAACCGGGACTTGAAGCAAAGGAAGATATCGTTTCCGGGACGATGGCGGCGGCTCATGGCGGCATTACGCGCATTGCCTGCATGCCGAACACGAACCTGTCATCGATACCTCGATTGTCGTGAGCGGGATCAAAAAGCGAGCGGCAGAAGAAGGCTATGCCCATGTGGAAGTCATTGGGGCTATTACGAAGGGCGAAAAGGGCAAGGAACTTTCTGAAATGGGAGATATGGCCATGCGGGCGCAATGGCGTTTTCCGATGATGGGCACTTTGTAGAGGATCCCCTGATGATGCTCAAGGCGGCCCGTTATGTGAATTCTTTTGATAAGGCGCTCATTGTCCATGCCATTGAGGAACACATGAATCATTCGGGCTATATGCACGAAGGCGCCGTATCGGCAAGGCTGGGTGTGCCGGGCATTCCTTCCATTGCAGAAGATATGGCAGTTGCCCGCGATGCCATCATTGCCGAGTATACAGGAACCCATGTCCACATCGCTCATATTGCAAGTAAAGGGGCGGTGGATATCGTTCGCCAAGCAAAGAAAAGAGGTGTGCCCATTACGTGCGAAGTGACGGTTCATCATTTGACGCTCACTGATGAAGCCTGTGCTTCCTTTAGTACGGCAACCCGCGTTTCGCCGCCCCTTCGCAGCCGGGACCATGTGGAAGCCCTGCGGGACGCCCTCAAGGATGGGACCATTGATGCCATCGTAACGGATCACGCACCGCATGCACCGGAAGAAAAGGATGTGGAATTCCGCAATGCCCCGAACGGATTTTGCGGTCTTGAAACGAGTGTCGGGGTCATTCTGACGGAACTCTATCATACGGGTCTATTTACCATTAATGAGATTGTCGATAAAATGAGCTGCCGACCGGCTGAACTTTTCCACCTTGACGGGGGCACCCTCCGCGAAGGCAGTTCCGCCAATATCACCATCCTGGATCTTGATAAGGATTGGGTTGTCGACAGCAGCAAGTTCTATACCCGCGGCAAGGTCACGCCTTTTAATGGAAAAACACTGCAAAGGGGCAGGCTGCCGCCACCATGGTCGATGGTGTATTTTGTGATGAAAAGACGGTGTCGTATGCAAAAAAGTAAAAGGTAAGTTGGTACTAAAAGATGGTGGTGTCTATGAAGGAACCCTTTATGGGGACCATCCGGCTGTTGGTGAAGTCGTCTTCACAACAGGCATGAGCGGCTATCAGGAAACCCTGACGGACCCTTCTTTCTGCGGACAGATTGTAGTCTTTACCTATCCGCTCATCGGCAACTATGGCTGCAATCCCATTTTGATCAGGGGGATGGCTGCTGCTATGAAGGGCTTATCGTTGATGAACTCTGCGATGAACCGAGTTCTTGGCGCGACGAAGGAACGGTCCTTTCCTTCCTTGAAAAGAACCATATTCCGGTCCTTGCTGATGTGGACACGCGGGCCATTACGCGCCGCATCCGGGCTTACGGTACGCTTCAAGGCGTCATCGTTCCTTATGATATGCCTGATGAAGACGTCCAAAAGCTCCTTGCCACGCCGGAACGGCATGATCAGGTGGCTCAGGTGACGACAAAGAAAGTCTACCACATGGGGGACAAGGAAAAGAGCAAATTCAGCGTTGCTGTCATGGACTATGGTATTAAGCGCAATATCCTCAAGAGCCTTGTGGAAAAGGGTTGCTGCCTGACGGTCTTCCCGGCGGAAACACCGGCTGAAGAAGTCCTTGCCATCGATCCTGATGGGATCTTCCTTTCAAATGGCCCCGGCGACCCGGCGGACCTTACGGTTGAAATCGACAACATCAAGAAGATGATTGGCAAGAAACCTATCTTTGGAATTTGCATGGGGCATCAGGTCATGGCCCTTGCGTGCGGGGCCAAGACAAAGAAAATGCTCTTTGGCCACCGCGGCATCAACCAGCCGGTGCGGGACTATGTGGATAACTGCATCATGATTACGTCCCAGAACCACGGCTTTATGGTTGACGAAGATTCCCTGAAGGGGCTTCATGTGAAGGTCATCAACCGTTCCCTCAACGATGGCACCATTGAAGGAATCCAGTATCTTGATCATCCGACCTTTACGGTCCAGTTCCATCCGGAAGCTTCCCCGGGACCGAGCGGAAACGGATATCTCTTTGACCGCTTTATTACCATGATGGGGGGACACTGATTATGCCAAAAAGAAACGATGTCAATAAAGTCATGGTCATTGGCTCCGGTCCAATCATCATTGGTCAGGCTGCCGAATTTGACTATGCAGGAACCCAGGCCTGCCGGGCCCTTAAAGAAGAAGGACTGGAAGTTGTCCTTGTAAACTCCAACCCGGCGACCATCATGACCGATGTGCATATTGCTGACCGCGTCTATGTCGAACCGCTCAATGTGGAATTTCTTGAAAGCGTCATCCAAAAGGAACGGCCGGATTCCTTGCTTGCTACCTTAGGCGGCCAGATTGGCCTTAACCTTGCCATCGAACTTGATAAGACGGGCATCCTCAAAAAATACAATGTGAAGCTCATTGGGACCCAGATCCCGAGCATCATGAAGGCTGAGGACCGCGAACTCTTCAAAGAAACGATGGAAAAACTCCATCAGCCCATTCCTCAGAGCACGATCGTGGAAAGCGTTGCCGCGGCCAAGGAATTTGCCGACCGCATCGGCTATCCGCTCATCGTGCGTCCGGCCTATACCTTGGGCGGTACGGGCGGCGGCATTGCCCACAACGATGCTGAACTCGACGATATCTGCACGAAGGGGCTCCAGTACAGCCTCATTGGTCAGGTCCTCATTGAACGCTCCGTTGCCGGCTGGAAGGAAATTGAATTTGAAGTCATCCGCGACCATGCCGACAACTGCATTACGGTCTGCAATATGGAAAACCTTGATCCTGTGGGCGTCCATACGGGCGACTCCATCGTCGTGGCGCCGTGCCAGACCCTGACGGACCGTGAAGGCCAGATGCTGCGTACGGCCGCTATTGATATTGTCCGCGAACTCGGCGTTTGAAGGCGGCTGCAACGTGCAGTATGCCCCTGAACCCTGACAGCGAGGAATATATCGTCATTGAAGTCAATCCCCGCCGTCAGCCGTTCGTCCGCTCTTGCTTCCAAAGCAACGGGATATCCCATTGCCAAGGTGGCATCAAAGATTGCTGCCGGCTATACCCTTGATGAAATCGAAAATGCCGTTACGAAAAAGACCACGGCTTGCTTTTGAACCGACCTTGGACTACTGCGTACTGAAGATTCCTCGCTGGCCTTTTGACAAATTTGTCAAGGCTAGACCAAGCACCCTCGGGCACCGGCAGATGAAGGCAACGGGGCGAAAGTCGATGGCCCATTGGAA
>ENA-OPZN01000593-OPZN01000593.1-human-gut-metagenome-genome-assembly--contig:-NODE-593-length-10586-cov-2.200593_pt1 | contig 10586 bp, 10 predicted proteins | sample MGYA00242483_ERZ504503 | MGnify/ENA primary metagenome ERZ504503 (study PRJEB26092, sample SAMD00036285) | human gut metagenome | host: Homo sapiens | study: EMG produced TPA metagenomics assembly of... | reverse complement strand
TCAGACAAAACAATAACCGCGCAGACGGAAAAAATGCTCATTGACCAATATGAGCGCCTTTACCGCCTGGCCTACAGTTATGTACATAACGAAGCAGACGCTTTGGATATCGTCCAGGAAAGTGCCTGTAAAGCCATTACACAGTGTAAAAATTTAAAGGATACAGAAAAACTTTTCCATGGCTGTGCCGGATCGTAGTAAATACAAGCCTGGACCTGCTGCGAAGCCGGACAAAAGAGCAGCCTGCCGAGGAACTTCCTGAAACGGCAACAGAAGATACATATGAGGAATTTGACTTAAAAGAAGCACTGAACCATTTGGAACCGGAAAACCGCACCATCATCATCCTTCGCTATTTTGAAGATATGAAATTAGAGGACATTGCCCTTGCGGTAGCCGAAAATGTAAACACCGTAAAAGCAAGATTATACCGGTCGTTAAAAAAGCTTCGGATCCATTTAGACGGCACTGCCAGTTTTTAAAAGAAAGGAGCATATATTAATGAAAGAACAGGATCGTAATTTAGAATATTTTGATGATTTAGATAAACTGGAGTCTTTAAAGCAGGAATATAACAACATTCCCGTTCCAGAAGCCGCAAAAGCACGTATCATGTCAGGTATCCAGAAAGGAAAAACCATGAATAAAAAACACAACCCATTTTTCCGTATTTTACGCACCACCGGCACTACTGCTGCCGCTGCTGTAGTAGCTCTGGCCATTGTCACCAACGTAAGCCCAACCATTGCCAATGCCATGACAAACCTGCCGGTGATCGGTGCCATTGCAAAAGTGGTCACTTTACGTACATACGAAGATAAGACCAATCATTTTGAAGCCAAAGTGGATATTCCGGAAATAGACTCTGCACCGGAAGCTGTAAACCGCTCCATTGAAGACTACGCAAATGAACTGATCGCCCAGTACGAAAAGGATCTTCGGGCATCCCAGGGAGAAGGCAACTACTCTCTCACTTCTACTTACAAGGTAGTAACTGACACAGACAGATACCTGTGCCTGCGCATTGACACCACCCTTGTGATGGCAAGCGGAACCGAATACACCAAGGTATTTACCATTGATAAGACCACTGGTGATATTATTTCTCTTTCTGATTTATTTAAAAACAAACCGGAAATGCTCACTGCCATCAGCGACAACATAAAAGAACAGATGAAACAGCAGATGGCTGCCGACTCCTCTGTTACTTATTTTATTGACAGTGACATGCCGGAATGGGATTTTAAGGAATTAAAAGGTGATGAAAGCTTCTATTTTAATGAAAAAGGAGAACTGGTCATTACTTTTGACGAGACCGAGGTAGCCCCGGCTTATATGGGAGCTGTGGAGTTTACCATTCCCCAGTCTGTAACCGGTGATCTGAAATAATAGCAAAACAGCCGCAGGAACACATCAAAGGTGCATTTCCTGCGGCTGCTTTCTTATGTACTAGGAAATTCCGTTGGAACTCCCTAGTACACAAAAAGGCACGACCTGCCAACGATGCGCACTCGCGCGATGAGGAAGTTTGTCGCAAGCGACCGCGCTCGGCGCGAGAATGTGCCAAGGCACATTCTTATTACGGAGGAAAGGGATTTGAACCCTTGCGCCGGTGCTACCGACCTACTGGTGTTCGAAGCCAGACCCTTCAACCACTTGGGTATTCCTCCTGTTATTGCTAACCTGTTAATTATACAATACTTTTCCTGCTTTGGGTAGTAGGCAAATCGTTTTTATTTGATTTCTTCTATATAGTAAATGTAATCAAGAGAGCGCAGTGCTTCAATGATGTCACTGTGTTTTTATCTTTTTCAGTTCCTGACTGTCCACAGTCAGAGAAACCGTATACACGCTGAGACCGGAATTTAAATAAGCCGGATTTGCCTCAATATCATCAATGCGGATCCCCAGTTTACGAATCGTCGCTACAAAATCCTGAAGTTTGAAACTGCTCTTTAATTCCAGATGCACCTCAAATGATTGGAACGGTCTTTTAAATAACGCTCTGCAGATGGGAACAGGGAAATCCCACAAAGAAGTGCCATAAAGATCACAAATGCGGAAATATACATTCCGGTCCCAACCATTAAGCCCATAAACCGCAGGCCCAGAGTGCTGCAGATGTAGTCAGTCCCTTGATCTGGTTCTTGGAACTGAAAAGAATGGAATTGCCGCTTAACATGGCAATGCCCACAACGGCCGCTCCTGAAATAACAGGGATCCCAAAAGAAAATTCACTGGACAGATACAGATCTGTGAGCACGGCTGCTGTAGCAGATACACTGACCAGCATAAAAGTCCTCATACCTGCGGAATGACGCTTGCTGGAGCGTTCACATCCAATGATCGCCGCCAGCGCCAGTGATAATAGGATCCGCAGGATCACCTGCATTCCTATTCCTTCCATCATCCATCCCTTTGTCAGTTCTGCTGTTATATGTCCCATATCAATACGTCCTCCTTGCTCTTAAATGATTGCGCAGCGCCCCCACTGCTTCGTACTGCTCATTGGCAGCTTCCAAAAATGCCTGTTCTTCCGGAGAAATATTCTCTTCTGTTTCCGGTATTTCCTGCTGGATCTCATGGATCCGCTCGATCAGCATTTCCAACCGGGTCACCGGATCTTTTTCTTTCGCCTCTTTTGGCAGTTCAATATCCCCATAGGATCCGGACAGATACAGGGACAATTTTGCGCATGCCGGACCCGTCAGTTCATAAAGTACACTGGATGCAAGAATAACGGTCTGCAGATCAATCCCCATCTGACCGCCTAAAGTTCTTGCTCCCAGAGCCGCCAGACCAATGGCTACGCCTGCCTGAGGCACCAGTGCCAGCCCCAGATAATTGCGCACCTGTTTTTTCTTATGTACTGCAAGACAGCCTAAATAAGCACCTGCGTATTTTCCTATGACACGTGTCAGGAAATATGCCACTCCGATCACTAAAAGGGAAGCCCCGTCTTCTCCTGCTGAGGGATTAAGAAGCGCATCTAACCGGAAGGAAAGTCCGGACCGTACAAAAAACAAAAGCAGGATCGGCGGACTGAAATAATTTAACTGTTTAAACAGCTTATCATCATCAGATAAATTAATATAAATGGTTCCCATGGACATACATCCCAGAAGAGGGGATACATCTGCCAGAGAACAGATTCCGCAAAAAGCAAACAGTGCTGCCACCGATATGATCAGCCGGTTGTCTTTGTATTTTTTCTTTGGCATCATGCATTTTAACAGCCAGCCAAAAATACCGCCTAACACCAGTACTGCCCCATTGATCAGGATCGGTTTTAAGATATTTCCCACCTGGAAACCACCAGTCCCGGAAAGAGCTGCCAGCGCAATAGAAATAGCCGCACTGTACTCCACCAGACCAACCACATCATCCAATGCCACCACCTGCAAAAGAGTATCAACAAAATCTCCCTTCGCTCCGGTCTGACGGATGGTCATGATGGTGGACGCAGGAGCTGTAGCTGATGCCAGAGCTGCCAGTACAATGGAAAATGCCAGATTTAAGTGGAGCACCCCATAAAACCGCTGCAAATACACATACCGATGCCAGCACCGCTTCCATAACCGTGATCACGATCAACCTTCCAGCCTGTTTTTCTTTAACACGGAAAAGCGGAAAAATTCCCCTGTGCTGAATGCAATAAAAGCAAGCGCGATATCTGAAAGAAATCCATCCCATCTATGACCTTCACCGGCACCATATCCAGACAGTAGGGTCCCATAAGGATCCCTGCCAGAATGTACCCCGTTACATTTGGCAGTTTAAACTTTCTGGTGATGCGGGTCATAAGATAACCAACAAACAGCATCAGTGCAATGGTGATAATTACCACCGATGCCTGGCTTGTTGCATGGTAAAATAAAAATGACTTCATGCTATAACCCCCTCGTTTTCCTTGTGTGTCATGCTTCTATATGATATACTGTTTTATAATAAAACAAATTATTTTATTTTTATGTATGATAAAATTTTTATTTATTATACACAATAAGGAGGTACCATGCTCGGTTCAAAAATAGAAACTCTGCTGGCAGTAGCTGAATTCCAGAATTTTACAAAAGCGGCTGCTTCTCTCTCCCTTACCCAGCCGGCAGTCAGCCATCATATCAATCAGCTGGAAGAAGAACTGGGAGTCACCCTTTTTATCCGCGGAAAAGGCAGTTTAATGCTGACCCCGGAAGGTGAGATCGTCTTAAAATATGCCCGAAGGATCAAAGCGCTGTATGGAAAGATGGAGACGGAGATCGATAATTCCAGAAAACAGCTGACCAAAGTCCGCATCGGCATCACCCACACCTCGGAAAGCAACCTGATCACGGAGGTTCTGGCCCGTTGCAGCAATGCTGATAATAATTTTTCAATAACAATTATTACGGATACCATAAATAATCTTTATGATATGTTGGATAATTACGAGATCGATCTGGCTGTTGTGGACGGAACGCCAACCGGGCATTCCCTCTGTTCCCTGATGTTAGCTACCGATTATCTGGTGTGTGTTATGTCCATCCGGCATCCTCTGGCCAAACGTGCCATGGTCACTTTATCAGAATTAAAACAGGAACGGATGATCCTGCGGCTTCCTACTTCTGATACACGCATGCTTTTTGAGTCCACATTAAAAAAGCATCGGGGACTCCATTGACAATTTCAACATCACTCTGGAAGTTGACAATATCGCCACTATAAAAGACCTGGTACGAAAAGGACTGGGCGTTTCCATCCTGCCTCAGAGTGCCTGCGCAAGAGAAACAGAAAAAAAGGAAAAATGGCCGTTCTTCCTATTGAAAACTTAAGTATGATGCGTGAGACCAAGATCGTATACAAAAAAGACTTTACCCATATGGATATCCTTCAGGAGATCACCCGGGTATACCATGAAACGGCAAGAAGTTACCAATAATAGACATTTTCCACTGTTTTATAGTTTTACAAATCATCAAAAACAGTGTACAATAATTAGACTGGCCCTTTAAAGCGTTTAAGTGTGTTTCAACGTTTTAACAGGTCCAAAAATGAAAATGACTGGAGATAATTTATGATCGTTCATATAATCGAAGCTGTTTACCACTTTTTGTGGGGAGATCTGGTTACACTGCACCTTTCAGGCACTTCCATTGGTATTCCTCTTCTGGTACTGCTTCTGATCCCAACAGGTATTTATTTTACCTTCCGTACTAACTTTGTATCCGTGCGTCTTTTTCCGGATATGGTGCGTTCCCTGACAGAAAAGAAAGGAAATGGCAACAGCTTATCACCGTTACAGACTCTTTTCGTATCTACCGCTACCCGGGTTGGTATGGGAAATCTGGTGGGCGTAGTGGCTGCTGTTTCTGCAGGCGGCGCAGGTGCTGTGTTCTGGATGTGGCTTTCCGCTATTTTAGGCTCTGCCACTGCTTTTATCGAGGCAACTCTGGCCCAGATCCATAAAGAGGAAGATTCATTGTACGGCGGCTATCACGGCGGTCCGGCTTACTATATCCACTATTATGCAGAAAAAGTCCGTGGAAAGAAACTGAACCACTCTGTGATTGCAGTTTTCTTCGCCTTATCCGGACTCTTATGCTGGTGCGGCATCAGCCAGGTGATCAGCAACTCCGTTGCCTCTGCCTTTGAAAATGCTTTTTCTGTACCACCTATCATCACCACTGTGATCCTGGTGATCTTATCCGCCATTATCGTGCTGCGCAAAAATGCCACCATAAAGGCACTGGATATCATTGTTCCTGTTATGGCGGCTATGTATTTTATCATCACGATTTTTATCATTGTGACCCATATCGGACAGCTTCCAGGCGTATTTTCCAGGATTTTTAAAGAAGCCTTCGGACTTCGTGCAGTAGCAGGCGGTGGTTTTGGAGCTGTACTGATGAATGGTGTAAAACGTGGTCTTTTCTCCAACGAGGCTGGCTCCGGTTCTGCTCCCTGCGCGGCAGCTGCTGCTGATGAAAAGGAACCGGTTAAAATGGGACTGATCCAGGCTTTAGGCGTATTTATTGATACCATTGTGATCTGCAGCTGTACTGCCTTTATCCTGCTCCTTGTCCCGGAAGAACTGACCCGTGGCCTTATGGGAATGGAGCTGTTACAGACTGCCATGAACTACCACCTGGGAAGCTTTGGTGTGATCTTCGTAGCTGTGATCCTGGCCCTATTCAGTTTCTCCACTTTCCTTGGTATCCTCTTTTATGCCCGTTCCAATGTGTCCTATCTTTTCGGAAACCGCTGGCTGTGGCAGACTCTCTATAAGATCCTGGCCCTGATCATGCTCTTCATCGGCGGCATCCAGGCTTATACAGTGGTGTGGGATCTGGGAGATGTTGGCATCGGACTGATGACTATTTTTAATCTGGCAGTGCTCTTTCCTCTTTCAAATGAGGCCTTATCTGCGCTGGCTGAATATGAGAAAAAGAAAAAATATGAATAGCTAAAAAGGACAGAAGGTTGATCACCTCTGTCCTTTTCTTTTCCGAATTTACTTTTTTCTTCTTTTTAATATTTCATGCCAGTACACAGGCACTAACAATGCGATCGCCCCGATCCATGCAAAGGGCGTTGCAAAGCAGATCCCTACATAACCGATGATCCCTGCAAACACAGTGGTGGATGTAATACGAAAGATCAGTTCAATGATACAGGCTGTAAAGGGTGTCCAGCTGTTGCCCATACTCTGGATGGCAGAACGATAGATCTGCAGCACTCCAAGAAGCAGGTAAAAAGGCGCTACGGTCATCAGATAATAATCAGAATACCAGATGATCTCTGCTGTGGGCTGTGTTACAAACATGGGCACGACCAGATGGCGTCCGAAAATGATCATCACACACATAAGAGCATTTGCAATGCTTGTCTGAAGCAGGCAGGCTGCCGTTCCCTTGCGGATACGGTCCCACAGACCGGCACCATAGTTCTGGGCCACATAGTTGGAGATGGCGATACCAAAAGCTGCATTCATAAGTACAGAAAACTGATCCACTTTCGTCGCTGCCGTATATCCGGCAATTGCCTCTGTTCCCAGTGCATTAACGGCTCCCTGCATGGCAAGCTGGCCGATGCACATAACAGACATCTGAAATCCCATACTCATGTGAGTTTTTATCACAGAACCAAGATTTTGAAAATCTTCTTTCTTCAGTCTAAGTATGAGGAATTTTCTCACGCCTATCACTGTACATAATATTGCTGATAAAAGCTGGCTGAGTACCGTTGCCCAGGCAGCTCCTGCTACTCCCATTTTAAACGGGACAATAAATACTACATCCAGGACAATGTTTAAAAGAGAGGAAAATACAAGGAAAACCAGGGGTGTACGGCTGTCTCCCAATGCACGAAGAATATTGGATATCATGTTATAAAAGATAGTCGCACCGGTTCCTAACAATACAGCAAACATATAATCATAAGCCATATCGTAGATCTTTTCCGGTGTTTTCTGCCAGTACAGGATCTGATGAGCCAGGCCGCAGCAGATCGCCATGATAACCAGTGAGAAAAAAACACATAGAATAATAGACACTGCCACACTGCGACGCATTCCTTTTTCATCTCTTGCGCCAAACCTGTGTCCCAGACAGATACCAAAACCGCCGGTAATACCCTAGATAAAACAGAGTACCAGATAAATAACAATCGCCGTAGAACCAACTGCTGCCAAAGCGTCTGCTCCCAGCGTCCTGCCTACGATCACTGTATCTGCCAGAGTATAAAATAACTGAAACAGATTACCACCGATAACCGGCAGTGAAAATTTTAAGATTACGGAAAATGGATTTCCCTTTGTCAAATCCTGTGCCATGACTTTTACTTCCTTTTCATGTTTTTCCCCAATCAAACCAATACACTTTATACCTTCTGTTTTCCCCGTGTAAAACAGTCTGTGATCAGCCTCCATAAAGGAAGGGCATACAGATAACACCCTGCAAACAGCGCAGTCCCAGGTGCTCCCATAGAAGCTAAAGGAACAGCGCCTGCAATGGACCATGGAATCAGCGGTGCGATCACAATGGTACCGTCTTCCAGATACATGGCCATTTTCTCCTGATCTGTCACCAGCTATTACAAAGCTGCTCTGTTACCAGTGTAGCCAGCGACTGGTTGCAGGACACTGCACAGGCGATCACAGAAACCGGAAGTACAACGGCAAAAGGCGCCAGCTTTTCTCCTGCTTTTATGATCTTTTCCCGTAAAGGCAGCAAAAGCCCTGTTTTCTCAAAAATACCGGAATAACAGGAAGACAGGCACACTACAGCTACCACTTTTATCATGGACTGGATGCCGCCCCCATTTAGCATTTTACTGATCTGGGCATCCTCTGAAACATAGCCAAATACCATAGAGTATAAAGTTTCCGTAAGAGGACGATGCTGGTAGACCAGACAGATCACAAATGCCAGAAAAATACTAACTGCCATAGCCTTTTTCACTTCTACTTTGCATATTGCTAAAATAAAAATGGCTGCTGCCGGGATCAGAGGGATCAGTCCCATACGGAATTCTCTTGAAAACAGCTCCCCTGCTCCTGCTGCCGCACTGCCGGAAGCAGACTGCAGCCATCCCATTACCAGGTATGCCACACAGGATATCACAAAAGGAACGATAGAATCTTTCATCAGTTTCGGTATATTTTTATACATATCCGTATGGGTCACTTCTGCCACAAGCAGAGTGCTGGTGGATACAGGCGAACACCGGTCCCCGAAAAAGGCGCCGGATATAGCTGCGCCGCCTGCAAGGGCAAGGCTTATATCCATTGCCTGGGCCATGGCAATACAGATGGCTCCCATAGTGGCTGCCGTTCCAAAGGAAGTTCCAATCAGAAAAGATACCAGGCTGTTTAACAAAAAGGTAAGCAGCAAAAATACGGAAGGTGTGATCAGCTGCACACAATAGCCAACAATAGCCGGGATCGTTCCTGATGATCTCCATAACCCTGTAAGAACTCCGATGATCGTCATAGTGATCAGCACATTTTTTACTGTATTTACGCCTTTTAAACACATTTTCCCCGTCTGTTCCAGGGTAAATCCACATTTCAAGCTGTATGCCGAAAACAGGATCAGACCTGCTATCAGGGCATACAAAATAGGGACACCTGCCGCCAGCGCACCGATCAAAAGCACTGCAAACAGTGTCAGCACCGCCAATTCCATTCTACACCTCGTTTTATCTTCTGTAATTTTATTCTAAACCGCTTTTAATGCCTGTTTCTGGAACATTTCTCCGCATCAATGGCCAGCACAAACATCAGCACATGAAGGGCATCTTTCGGATCCGCAATATCCAGTATATAGGTATCCGTCATATGGAACAGTTCCTTGGAGATCACTGCCACTTTCCGCCCATCAGACGTCGCGATCGTATAGTCCCACTCCATAAAACTTCCCTGGATCTCCCAGCCGTTAAAATCAATATTGTAACACGGCTTTAAGAACGAAAATTCCTTGCTGAGGCAGCCTATGTACTGCGGACCTTCATACAGCTCAAACTTTGGCAGAAAAGTAAATACCCGCTCTTTCACTGTCCCCACTTCACGGCCGGCCACATCATATATCTTCAGGCAGTGTCCCCAGGAAAGCTGACCTTTCACTGTGTATACAGTATTCTCATTTTCATCATAAATATCATAGCTGTCAAACCAGGAAAAGAAGCGTTGACGGAACAGAAGTTTCATAATGTAACCCCCTTTTATAACCGGATTATTTTACACGGATCAGTTTTGCTACGGTTTCACAGTTAGCAGTTGCCGGGAACATGTCTACAGCTACTGCCCTTTCCAGCTTATAACCTCTCTCCTGTAAAATCACCAGATCTCTTACCAGGCTGGTTGGCTTACAGGAAATGTAGACCAGATGATCCACACCAAAATTAATGATACGGTCTAATGCCTTTGGATGGATGCCGTCTCTTGGCGGATCTAAGATGATCAGGTCTGGCTTTTCGGTTATCTCATCGATCACCTTTAATACATCTCCTGCAATAAATTCGCAGTTATGCAGACCATTTGCTTCTGCATTTTCCTTTGCTGCGCCTACTGCCTCTTCTACGATCTCCACCCCTACTACCTTCTTTGCTACCGGTGCAATGATCTGGGAAATGGTTCCGGTTCCGCTGTATAAGTCGAAAACTACTTTATCCTTTGTTTCTCCTACATAACCTCTGGCTGTCTCATAAAGCACCTCTGCTCCCAGAGAATTGGTCTGGAAGAAGGAAAATGGGGTGATCTGGAATTTCAGGCCCAACAATTCTTCATAGAAATAGCCTTTTCCATAAAGAACTGTAGTTTCATCGCTCTGTACCACATCTGCCAGAGTATCATTGCGGATATGAAGGATACCTGCAAAACTTCCCTCCATTTTAAGAGCTAACAGTGTTTTCTTCCACTCTTCCAATAACACTTTTTCTGTTTCTAAGGACTGTGGCATTCCTTCTTTGCCGGTCTGTCCGGAAGTAACCAAAGCTACCAGGATCTCACCTGTCTTAACAGCTCTACGCACCAGCAAATGTCTTAAATAGCCCTCATGCTGCAGCTTTCTGTAATAGCCCCATGCCTTTTTCTGTAAAATACTCTAAGG
>ENA-OPZN01000592-OPZN01000592.1-human-gut-metagenome-genome-assembly--contig:-NODE-592-length-10609-cov-2.877600_pt1 | contig 10609 bp, 11 predicted proteins | sample MGYA00242483_ERZ504503 | MGnify/ENA primary metagenome ERZ504503 (study PRJEB26092, sample SAMD00036285) | human gut metagenome | host: Homo sapiens | study: EMG produced TPA metagenomics assembly of... | reverse complement strand
ACGACGCGACCCGTGGGACTTCTGGGCCAAAAAGGCCGACGGTCGAACACTGCCTGCCGCTCGCAGCGGTGGTAACCATCCCCGCTTCCGGCTCCGAGGCGTCCAACTCCTGCGTCATCAGCATGATGCCGAGGGCCTCAAGAGCGGATGCACCAGTGAGCTCATCCGCCCCGCCATCGCCTTCCTCGACCCGGAGCTCACCTTCACCTTGCCTCCATACCAGACGGCGGCGGGCGTCACCGACATGATCGCCCATATCATGGAGCGCTTCTTCTCGGGCGAGCCCGCGGTCGGCGTGACGGACAACATCGCCTGCGGTCTCATCCGCGCCGCGATCGATGCCGCGTGCATCGTGATGGAAGATCCCGAGAACTACGATGCCCGCGCGGAGCTCATGTGGATCGGCACACTCGCCCACAACGGCCTCGCCGGCTGCGGCCTTGGCATCCCCGGCAAGCGCGACGGCGACTGGAGCTGTCACGGACTCGAGCACGAGCTGTCCGCCGTCGATCCGGGTATCACACACGGAGCGGGTCTCGCGGTCGTCTTCCCGGCCTGGATGCGCTACGTGTGGCAGAACCACCCCGAGCGGTTCCTCACGTTCGGCGCGAAGTCTTCGGCATCGAGCCCGTCGATCCCGAGGTCGACGCCTATCGGACATCGACGAGGAAATCACGCCCGAACGCGCCGTACACGACGCCGTTGAGGCGACCATCGACGAGCTCCAAGAGTTCTTCGTCTCCATGGGTATGCCATCCACCTTGGGCGAACTCGGCATCGAGGAGACCGACATCGATCGACTGATCCGCGGACTGCGCATCAACCGCGGCGAGAGGTTCGGAACGTTCCAGTCGCTCACTCTCGACGATGCACGCGCCATCTACAAGAGCGCCTTGTGATCTCCAATTGAGGCAGGGGGTCATCGTTTCATGAACACGAGCGTGCGGCTGAGCTCCGCTTCACGAGAGAGTTCCGGGGCAAACGTATAGCCCACGTCAAACCGTTGGAGGGCGCTCGCGTCCTCCACGGAGTTCTCGGCCATCCAGCGGACCATGCTGCCACGGGCGATTTTGCTCGCCGTCGCACGCTGAACCGGCTTGCCCGCACGCACGTCCTCGCCAAAGACAATCGTGACGTGCGACGCGCCCTCGGGAAGATGGGGCAGCACCGCTTTCGCGTACTCCACGCTCGCGAGATTCACCACCGTGACGTCTGCGCCCGCCATATCGGGGTCGCATGTCCCCTCGGGCGCGGTCGCGCCGCAGACACTCGCGGCGATGTCAGCGCCCCAATAACCGTAGAGGTCCTTCGCTCCGTCGATCGACAGCTTCGCCGCCATCTCCAGTCGATACGGCTGGACCGCGTCGAAGGGTCTCACGCATCCGTAGAGCGCGGAGAGCACCCACAGGTGAGCCTGCAGCCACTCGAGGGCTTTCGCATCGAGCACGTCGGGTGCCATGCTGCGATACTGGATGCCCACGTACGATGTGATCGCAGGGCAAACCAGACGTGCCACGGCGGCATCCCGCAGCTCGCCTCCATCCATCACGCATCTGAACTCCGCGAGGCGCTCGATGTTCTCGACGAGCAGTTTGTCGTTGACCCGCCAGAGCTCCTTGAGGCCTGCACTCCCCCGCTCATCCTCGATCGTGCGCAACGCACGGACGATTCGCGCGGTCTTCTGCGGGAACGGAGGAATCCCCCGCGGGGCGAATGCGTCAGAGTCGACGCGCATCTGTTTCGCGGGGGAGATGATGACCTGGATCATGGGGGACCTTCCAAGGAGACAGTGCGGCTACATACCAGGTCCTCATACCCAAAATCCGCACCCGTGAGCGTTTTGGGTCAATTGGCACTCGTCTCCAATTGCGCAGCGGCTAGGCGATGTGGCCCAGGAAGTCCTTGGTCCGCTCTGATGTGGGATGGTCGAAAACCTCCTCAGGCGTGCCCTGCTCCACGATGACGCCGCCGTCCATGAAGATGACGCGATCGGCAACGTCACGGGCGAACTGCATCTCGTGGGTCACCACGATCATGGTCATGCCTTCGCGCGCCAAATCGCGCATGACACCCAGGACATCACGTACGAGCTCGGGGTCGAGAGCACTCGTGGCCTCATCGAATAGCATGACGTGCGGGTTCATCGCCAGTGCTCGAGCGATGGCAACGCGCTGCTGCTGACCACCGGAAAGCTGGGCAGGCATGAAGTCCACGCGGTCGCTGAGCCCGACTTTGGTCAGCTCCTCGACTGCGATGCGCTCCGCTTCCTCCTTACTGCGCTTGAGAACCTTCTGCTGGGCTATCATGACGTTCTTCTTGGCGGAAAGATGCGGGAACAGGTTGAACTGCTGGAATACCATGCCGAGCGTCGACCGCACCTTGTTGATATCCACGCCCTTTTTGGTGATATCCACGCCCTCGACCACGATGGAGCCCTGCGTGGGCGTCTCAAGCAGGTTCACACAGCGCAGCATCGTCGACTTACCGGAACCCGACGGCCCCAGCACCACCACGACCTCACCGCGGTGCACGTCCAGGTCGATTCCACGCAGCACGACGTTGTCGCCATATGCCTTATGCAGGCCGCGGATCCGGACCACAGGCCCCTCCGCAGAGGCGTTAGACGCACCGGATACGTCCACGGTCTTTGCGTTGTCACTCATCTCAAGCACTCCCTACAGGTTCGCGATGTGATCGGCGGGCGTGGGGACCATCGTTCCCGCGCTCTTGGCGGGCTTCTTGCCCTGTGGTCCGGCATTCGTGCCGGCGGTGGCTCCGGTGAGGCGCGCCTCAAGCATGCTCACGAGACGAGCAAGCGGCAGCGTAACCACCAAATAGAACAGAGCGGCAACCACATAAGGCGTGATGGAGCCCGTTGTGGCCACGATCGTCTTGGCGTACATCACGATCTCCATGACGCCCACGGCCGCAAGTAGCGACGTGTCTTTGTACAGCAAAATGAATTCGCTGGTGAGTGTGGGGATCACGTTCCGGAACGTCTGCGGGATGATGATCGACACCATGGTCTGGGTGGCACTCATGCCCAGCGAACGGGCCGCCTCGGACTGTCCCTTGGGGATGGACTGGATACCGGCGCGAAAGATCTCACACAGGTAAGCGGCGGAATTCATGGCCATGACGATGACGCCGAGCGTGTAGTTGTCGATATTGACACCTGCAAGCGGCAAGCCGAAGAACGCAATGTAAATCTGCAGGAACGCCGGCGTGCCACGGATGATGTTCACGTAGACGCCCGCGATGGCGCGCAGGATGCGCGACTTGGAGATACGCATGAGCGCGAACATGAAGCCAAAGGGAATGGCGAGCGGGAACGCCACCAGCACGATGGCGACGGACATCAGAAAGCCGGAGAAGATGATGGGCAGGCTGCTCACAATGAGCACCGGATTGAAGAACAGGCGCAAAAACGTGTTCGAATTCCACGCCTCGACCCATGCCTGGTCCTCGAGAAAGGCCTTGAACTGGTCGAACGGGGTCACGCCCTTGACCTCGACCGCGGGGATTCCCTCCACATCGTGCTCGGTGCCGTCGGCGAGCGTGTACGTGCCCTCGCAGAGCATCTCGCCGCCAGCGGCAGGGAACACCACGTCGTACAGCTCGACACGGAAGAACCGACCCGCGGGTGCCGCCTCGGGAAACGTCAGGACGAGCGTCTCCCCATTCGTCTCGATATCAGGCTCGATGAACTCGCGATCCATGAGGTCCTCGCCCGAGAGCATCGTCACGCGCAGGTCATCGGTGGTGAACGTCGTGCCATCGGGCACGGTGAGCGAAAGACCGGTAACGGCCTCATCGGTGTCTGCCTGCACCTCCCAGGTGATACGCGTTTCCGTACCGCCGAGCACGTCACTGCCGGAATCCCCGTTGGGGCGGCAGGTGAGCTTCTGGACCTCCAAGGCATGAGCGGGTCGCGGCACGGCGCATACGGCCGCCAACGCGACGAGCACGGCGCAGCACGGCAACATCGCGTGCATGGCCCAGCGAATGACGCGGGCCAGCCCCGCATTCCCCGTCGACGCGCAATGCCGTCCGGTGTTCTCCATGGTTCTCCCCTTCCTCCGCCCACGTCACGGTGCGCTCATGGCGCTTCCGATCTAAGGGCGCTCCAGATACCAGACAGCCCCTCCCCCGCACATACGGGAAGGGCTCGCGTTGATGCGGCGCGGGTGCGCTACTTGATGTTGTACTTCTCCATGAGGGCGTCGACGGTTCCATCCTCGGTGAGCTTGGCAATGGACTCGTTGATGGCATCCTTGAGCGCGGTGTTGTCCTTGTTGACGGCGATAGCATACTCCTCGCCCGTGGAGACCTGCTTGATGACCTGCTCGTTGCTGAAGGAGGTTGCGACCAGCTGAGCGGCAACGGAGCGGTTGGTCACCAGCGCGTCGGCCTGATCGGACTGGACGGCGGCGAAGCAGTCGGTGGCGTTCTTGAACGGGACGAGGGTCGCGTGGGGAAGTTCTCCTTGGCAAAGGCCTCGGCGGTGGAGCCAGACTGGACGGCGATCTTGATACCCTCGGCGTCCAGCGCCTCAGCGTAGTTGTCGCCAGTGATGTCGGCGTTGTCCGCCATGGTCACGATGGCCTGATCGTCCATGTAGTAGGAATCGGTGAAGTCGACCTCGTCCTCACGCTCGGGCGTGGCGGTGATGGCGGCAATGCCGATGTCGTACTTCGCGCCGGAGGCGACACCGGGCACGATGGTGTCGAAGTCGACGTTCTCGATCTGGAGGTCGAGGCCGAGGTCGTCGGCGATGGCCTGGGCGAGCTCGAGGTCGAAGCCCTTATACTCGCCGTCTTCCATGTACTCGAACGGCTCGTACTCGGCGGACGTGCCGATGGTCAGCTTGCCGTCGGAAACAAGGGTGTAGCCCCTCATCGGTCGCGGCGTCGGCGGCGGCGGAACCCGCTGCCGGGGCGCCAGATCCGCCACAACCGGTGAGCGCCAAGGCGCCAGTCATCGCAATCGCGACGGTCAACGCGCCAAGCTTCTTCTTCAACATGATTGCATCCCTTTCCCTCTTTTGTGCATACAAGCAGATGCTTGGGGAAGGAGTATACGCTTTACCGTATGAGAGAAACCATTAAATGCAGAATATTTCTCAATTGTTACCGTTCTATGTAATCCGATGAGACAATAAGCTCAGTTTATGCATGATGCAATTGGGGACGTACCCCAAGTGCACCAAATGGCTACTCGGCGGGCGGTTCCTCCACGGGGCGGCATCGTCGTCTGCGAGCGCCTCGACCTCGGCGCGTTTTCCGCCCAGGGCCGTCACACGACGCACCGAGCAGGCATCCCCTCACCCTCGGAGTCCTTGACGTAGCTCAATGCAACCTCATCTCCCACGTGGTAGCGCACGATATCGACCAGGCCGGGAAGAGCAACGTCGTAGATGGAATCATCGCCCTCAAGGGTGAGATAGAAGTGCGAATTACCATCGATGACTGCTTGGGCCATGGACGCGACTCTGCCAGTGACCTCGACCTCCGCGCCAGACGCCGCCGCCTCATCCTCGGAAAGCGCACCGGAAGAGGCGAGCATCTGCAGGTAGCTCTCCTGCGTGGTTGCAACCGTGGATCCCGTCGCCACGCTCTGGTAATGCTCGACGTTGATCATGGCGTACATCTTCACCAAGCCGCATTGTCCTTGAGCGCCATGAAGTACGTGGGCTGCCCCGCCACATTCAGCAGCAACGGATAGGTCGCCTCATATTTGAGGTTCTGGACCTGCCCCTCGGCGCTCGCCTGGGCGGAGTCCTCGGTGGCACCGGCGACGGGGTAGTAATGCGACTCACCCCGTGCGCTGATTGACGAGGATGAAGCCCACGTTGGAGCTATCGGCGGTCACCGAGCTCACACCCGTGTACAGGTAGATGTCATCACCCTGCGCCAAGTAGTTGTACCCAAGCTCGCCATCGCTGCCCTGCGTAGTGCGCACCACGCCCTGCTGCCCGAGCCAGGAATTGAGCCATCCACCTCTGTAGGCACCGCTCCAATTGTACTGCTCGATGATGAGATCGCTCGGGTAAGCGCGGTCCACCCACGTGGGGCAATCCTCGATGGCATGGTCCTCGGTCTCGCCCGTGCAGGCGTTCACCAGCACCACCCGTTGTATCGTCGTGCCTTCGAACAGGCCGATGGTACGCCTCTGAACGGGAAACACCCACCAAGGTGTGCCATCCTCATCAAGCTCAAAGGACTTCTGGTCGAACATGTACGTTGGATACTTGAGTTGCACGTAGCGGTCGATATTGCGCGCGAGCGGCTCGCTCTCGGAGTAACGAATGGGTTCCTCCAGACGAACGACCTCGGCTTCCTGCGTGACCATATCGACCAAGACATACGCCGGGATGCCGTCGCCACGGTGGCTCAACCACTTGAAGAGGTCGGCATAGGTGAGCGGACTCACGCGTACCGGACGCCCCTGGTAATTGATCTGACTGTACGCGGGACTGATCTCGAACTGGCTCACGAACTCAGGGATCGATCCCATAGCGCGCGAGCCGAGCAGCTGAGCGGACGCGCGGTCGATAACGGGAACATCCGCATAGTCGACTTCCTCGATATCCTCGGCGAAATTACCCTCGGTGGTCTTGAGGACCGAGGCGAAGCGCTCGGCGTTACCCGGGATGAACGGCTCGCCCATAATCAGGCCGATGAAGAACGCCGCGACCACCGCAACTGGAATCAGGGCGAGACGGTTGAACAACGAGGAGCGGTGCTCAGAGCGCAAACCGAACACTTTGAGCCCCACGAAGCAGACGATCGAAATGAGAATGATCCAGTTCCACACACGAGGACTGTGGATATTGAGTGCGGGATGGAACCACCAATATGCGATCAGCGCCGCAATGCCAAGGACGACGAGCATGACGATGAGCGCCGTGCGACTCCACGTGGCAAGGCGTTCCATGAACGGCGGCACGGGGATATCGATGTGCGACCCCTTGGCCCTTTTCTTGCGGGCGGCCTTCTTGCGCTCGCGGGCGGACTTGGGCTCGACATGCCCACGACCGGCACCCTTCTTCCCGCCCCTGCCCGAGGCGTCCGCGCGTCGGGCGAGGCGTCCTCCACCTCGACCTCAACATCGATGGGGTCCTCGCCGCTCGGCACCTCCACGCCGGCACGCCTCAGCATGTCCAGAATCTCATCGTGGTTCATCGGGAAATCAATCCTTCCGCATACAGACAACGGTACGGATGATACCCAGTTCACCGAGGCCCCAACGCGACCCAAGCCTCCGCGAGCGATGCCCGCTGCGCGAAGGGCGGCACGCCAACCGGGGCGGGGCTCCATCCACCTACCCATGTTTCCATGAAAAAATGCCTCCCCTCGCGGGCGGAACAGCAATCAGGCAAGGGCCGGCGGCGGAGAACTTGACCTGAACCCGACTTCAAGGGATAACCTTTTGCAGACACATCACGCCGGGAACCGCGCATGCGGGACCCCGCGCGCGTATGCAGTCCGCACACGCAAGGAGTCCCCCATGTCCCAACGCAACGTCACCAAGCTCGAAAAGCCCGCAGTCAAACGCACACTGCGGCGCTTTTGGGAGGTCACCCGCATGAAGCCGGGCGCGCGGCGCTCGCCGTGTTCACCTCCGTCGCCTACGTGGCGCTCCTCATCTTCGTGAACACCTGGGTGATGGGCCTCATCGTGGACCGCGTGCAGGCCTCACCCGTCGCGGCGGACCAGGTGTGGGAGGTCTTTGGCCCCTACATCCTGGCTCTGCTGCTCGTGAACCTCGTAGGGCAAGTCTGCTCCAAGCTGCAGGACTACGCCGTCTACAAGATGCAGATCAACGGCAACTACCACCTCGCACGCCTGTGCTTCGACACGCTCTCGAACCAATCCATGACCTTCCACACGAGCCGCTTCGGCGGGGCGCTGGTGAGCCAGACGAGCAAGTTCATGAGCGGCTACACGCAGATGGTCGATGTCGTGGTGTACTCGCTCATCCCCACCATCGCGAGCACCGCCTGCACCTTCATCGCACTCGCGCCCGCCGTGCCCGCCTATGCCGCGGCGCTCGCCGTGATGCTCGTGATATACGTGATCGTGGCCACGCGCATGTACCAGCGGATCCTGCCGCTATCCGCCGCCACCGCCAAGGCGCAGAACCGTCTCTCCGGCGTGCTCTCAGACGCGGTCACGAACATCCTCGCCGTCAAGACCTGCGGCCGCGAGGACTTCGAGAAGGAGCTTTTCGACGAGGCGGACCTCGCGGCCATGCAGGCCGAGAGCCGCTCCATGCGCGCCACCATGCAGCGCGGGTTCACCACAAGCGGCATCATCACCGTGATCATGCTCATCGTGTCCATCTTCGTGGCGGGCGGCAACGCCTGGTTCGGCATCTCGGGCGGCATGCTCGTCATGATGTTCTCCTACACCTACCAGCTGTCCATGCGCTTCAACTACATCAACTCGATGATGCAGCGCATGAACCGCGCCATCGGCGACGCGAGCGAGATGGCGCGCATCCTGGACGAGCCGCGCCTGGTGGAGGACGCGCCGGGCGCCCCGGACCTCGCGGTGCGCGAGGGTGCCATCGACTTTGAGCACCTCGGCTTCTCCTATACGGACGCCGCCGAGGGGGACCGCGTGTTCACCGACCTCAACCTGCATATCCCGGCGGGACAGCGCGTGGGCCTGGTGGGCCGCTCCGGCTCGGGCAAGACGACCCTCACCAAGCTGTTGCTGCGCCTGTCCGACGTGCAGGATGGCCACGTGTACGTGGACGGCCAGGACATCTCGGCCTGCACCCAGCAGAGCCTGCGCCGCCAGATTGCCTACGTGCCGCAGGAGGCGCTGCTGTTCCACCGTTCCATCCGCGAGAACATCGCGTACGGGCGCCCCGACGTGAGCGAGGAAGAGATCCGTCGCGCCGCCGAGCTGGCGAACGCACTGGAGTTCATCGACCGCCTGCCCGCGGGCCTCGACACCCTTGTGGGCGAACGCGGCGTGAAGCTCTCCGGCGGCAACGCCAGCGCGTCGCCATCGCGCGCGCCATCCTCACCGACGCGCGATCCTCGTGCTCGACGAGGCCACGAGCGCGCTTGACTCCGAGAGCGAGGCGCTCGTGCAGGACGCGCTCGAGAACCTCATGCGCGGGCGCACCTCCATCGTGGTGGCGCACCGCCTGTCCACCGTGGCGGCACTCGACCGCATCGTGGTGCTCGCCGACGGCGAGATCGTCGAGGACGGCACGCACGCCGAGCTCGCGGCGGCCGGCGGCGAGTACGCGGCCCTGTGGAACCGCCAGACCGGCGCGTTTTTGGACGGGGAATAAACCGGGCGAAGTTGTGGCGGGGCAAGCCGGGCCGAGGACGGACGTGCGAGGTCACGAGGAGGCATATCCTGCCGGAATGCAACTCACCAAGCTGCGACGAGCCCCCGCTCGAGGATGCGAGAGCTTTTTCGTACTCATTTTGGGATTAGTCAAATATACGCGATCGAAGACTGACTGCGACCTGCAGTTTTGTTAGACCAAGTTCCCACACTACTTCATCCTTTTTAAAAACGATACGAAAAACCTCAACTTCTCAGCGCAGGGCGCCTGGCGTTACCCCGCCAGCCCGCGCAGGTAGGCGATCTCGCCGGCATAGCCCGCCAGATCGTCGTGCGGGGTCTCCAGGATGAACGGCAGGTCACGCAGGACAGGGTGGGTCACGATGGCGCATAGCACGTGCTCCCCGCCACCGAGCTCGGGATTGCCCAGGTACCCCGCACCGATGACCTCGTGCCGGTCCTTGTGCGTACCGCACGGATTTTGGAGTCGTTGATATGCACTGCCTGCAGGCGCTCGGCGCCCACCACGCGGTCGAACTCCTCCAGCACGCCATCGAGGTCGTGCACGATATCGTACCCGCCATCGGAGATGTGGCAGGTGTCCAGGCAAACGCCGATCATGTCGGCGCCCGCAAGCTCGGGGCGACGGGCCCCCACGCCCTCGATGATGCGCGCGAGCTCCTCGAAGGTGCGCCCCACCTCGGTGCCCTTGCCCGCCATGGTCTCGAGCAGCACGCACGTGCGCTGCCCCCCGAACATCACCTGACACAGCGCGTCGACGATGAGCTCAATGCCCGCGTCGACCCCCTGCCCCACGTGCGCCCCAGGATGGAAGTTGTAGAGCTGGCCCGGGAGTGCCTCCATGCGCTGCAGATCCTCGGCCATGGCCTCGAGCGCGAACTCGCGCGCACGCTCCTTGGCAGAGCACGGGTTGTACGTGTAAGGTGCATGCGCCACCAGGCGGCCGAAACCATCCTTCTCCAAGATGCGCCGCAGTCCCGCGACGTCATCGAGGTCGAGCGCCTTCACGCTGCCGCCACGCGGGTTGCGCGTGAAGAACGCGAACGTGTTCGCGCCGATGGAACGGGCAGCCTCGCCCATGGCGGTATAGCCCTTAGTGGTTGAAAGATGGCAACCTATGGTTAGCATTGGTGTCCTTTCGATATCGAGGGGCCCCCTATTATCCCTGATTGGGGTGGGCCGTGTCGCATCTCCGCAATCGACGCAGCGGCGCATCGGCACGGCGGGTGCCTGCCCCACGGCCGCAGCAGCCAGTGCGTCGGCACGGCAGGCAACCG
>ENA-OPZN01000591-OPZN01000591.1-human-gut-metagenome-genome-assembly--contig:-NODE-591-length-10620-cov-2.600686_pt1 | contig 10620 bp, 9 predicted proteins | sample MGYA00242483_ERZ504503 | MGnify/ENA primary metagenome ERZ504503 (study PRJEB26092, sample SAMD00036285) | human gut metagenome | host: Homo sapiens | study: EMG produced TPA metagenomics assembly of... | reverse complement strand
TTTTCTTAATTGTTTTTCTTATTTTCTTTATTCTGTTGTACTGTTATCAGTGCATCACGCATGGATCCACTTACTTTTTTCATGATACTACAATTTTAGCAAACGGTCAAAATATATTTTCAAAATTGCCCCTCGCATTCTTTTTCCGTATCACAACTACAGGTGTATCCGCCCGTCACACATTTCCCGTTTTTTTCTTCCTGTCCCATCCTTCTGCGCCATCAGGGTCGGCTTCTTTTTTATTTTGCATAATTTTTTTTAAAATAAACCATTGACTTTTGTGCAAAATAGTGTATTATATGAATTACAAGATATGTGATGCATCACGCATCACGCATCAAACATCATCTGTAGAACCAGCCGCCAGCGGTTGCTGCAGATGTATGATCGTGCAAGACATGTCAGAGGGCCCTGACGGTTTGACGCAACGTGAACCTCAATTCACACATTACAAAAGGAGGTGTATCTCATCAACCGAATACTCCACATGATCATCAAACTTGTGGGAGCTATCAATGATCTGTTATGGGGAGATTTAATTATCCTGGAATTCTCAGGGGGAGAAGTTCAGTTTGGTCTTTCTCTTCTGGTATTGATCCTTATTCCAGCGGGTTTATACTTTACATTTAAAACTAAATTTCTTCCATTCCGCCTGTTCCCGGAAATGATCCGGGTCACACTGGAAAAAGACGAAGCAAAAAAAGATGAAAACTCTATATCCGGTGTTCAGGCACTGATCGTTGCTACCGCTACCCGCGTAGGTATGGGTAACTTAGCCGGTGTTGTTGCTGCTATCTCATTTGGCGGCGCAGGAGCTGTTTTCTGGATGTGGCTGACCGCACTCATTGGTTCTTCCAGCAGCTTCGTAGAGTCTACCCTGGCACAGATCTACAAAGAAAAAGACCCACTCTACGGCGGTTATCGCGGCGGTCCTGCCTATGTAATGGACCGTATCCGACTGGTGACAAAAATCAAACGAGAAGATGTTTTCGTAAAGAACGTAAAAGAAGAAGCCGAATATGTGGCAGATGATGAACAGACTTATTACACCCGCGGTTGTAAATACGGTCTTTTAGGAACCGCATTCGCACTCTCCGGACTGCTTTGCTGGGCAGGTATCAGCCAGGTAATCGGAAACTCCGTTACCACTTCCTTCCAGAACGCATTCGGTATCCCGCAGGTTGCAACTGCTACCATTCTGGTAGCTATGTCCGCAGTCATCGTTCTTCGCAAGAACGCAACTGTTAAGGTTTTAGATATGGTAGTTCCTGTTATGGCAGGCGCCTACTTCTTAGTAACTCTGTTCGTTATCATTAAGAACATCACCCTGCTTCCATCTGTTATTGGAAACATTTTCTCCCAGGCATTCGGTATCAGACAGTTTGCCGGCGGCGGACTTGGTGTAATCGTAATGAACGGCGTAAAGCGCGGACTTTTCTCAAATGAAGCAGGTAGTGGTTCTGCTCCATGTGCTGCAGCCGCAGCAGAAGTCAGCCATCCGGTAAAACAGGGCCTTATCCAGGCACTTGGTGTTTTTATCGATACATTAGTGATCTGCAGCTGTTCCGCATTCCTGATGCTTTTAGCTCCGGCTGAAAAGATCGAAGGTCTTATGGGAATGGACCTTTTACAGGCAGCTATGAACCATCACCTTGGATATGCAGGCGTTGTATTTATCGCAGTTGTACTCTTCCTGTTCAGCTTTTCCACTTTCCTTGGCATTCTCTATTATGCCCGCTGCAACGTATCTTACGTATTCGGCGATACCTGGAAAGCTCAGACAGGATACAAGATCTTTTTACTGATCATGCTCTTTATCGGCGGCGTGGCAGACTCCTACTGAATTTGTCTGGGAACTTGGCGACCTTGGCGTAGGCCTTATGACAGTATTTAATATGATCGCGATCGTCCCACTCTCCGGCCAGGCCATCAATGCCTTAAAGGATTACGAAACTAATTATAAGAAGAAAAAAGCATAAAAACATATTATTAATTAAGCAAAAAGCGTAATGTTACGCTGCAAAAAACTATATAAAAACTATATAATAGGAGGATTTTTTAATGGAGAAGAACATGGATATGATGAAATTTGCGCCGGAGCCTTTCAAGATCAAAATGGTAGAGAACATGGCACGCTTAGACAAAGAAGAGCGTAAAGAAGCGATCAAGACTGCTGGTTACAATACATTCTTATTAAAGTCTGAAGAATGCTTTATCGACCTTTTAACTGACTCCGGAACCAATGCAATGAGTGATCATCAGTGGGCTGGCCTTATGTTAGGCGACGAAGCTTACGGTGGATCCCGCAACTTCTATCACCTGGAAGAAACTGTTCGTGAACTGTTTGGCTTTAAATATGTAGTTCCTACTCATCAGGGACGTGGCGCAGAGAACATTCTCTCCTCTCTGACCATCAAGCCAGGCGATTATGTTCCAGGCAACATGTACTTTACTACCACCCGTTTCCATCAGGAGCGCAATGGTGCTACTTTCCGTGATGTTATCATCGACGAAGCTCACGATCCAAGTGCAATCCTTGATTTCAAGGGCAACATCGACTTAAATAAATTCCAGGCACTGATCGACGAAGTTGGCGCAGAGCACATTCCTTATATCTGCCTCGCTGTTACCGTAAACCTGGCAGGTGGACAGCCTGTTTCCATGGCTAATATCAAAGCTGTTTCCGAACTGGCTCACAAATACGGCATCAAGGTTATGTACGATGCTACCCGTTGCGTTGAGAACGCATACTTTATCAAGACCCGTGAACCTGGCTACGAGAACAAGACCATCAAAAGAGATCGTTCATGAAATGTTCTCCTACGGCGATGGCTGTACAATGTCTGGTAAGAAAGACTGCTTAACCAACATCGGTGGTTTCCTGTGTATGAACGATCATGACCTGTATGTTCGCGCAACTGGAATGGTTGTACAGTTTGAAGGAATGCCTTCTTACGGCGGTATGGCAGGAAGAGATATGGAAGCAATGGCTATTGGTCTTCGCGAGTCCATGAACTTCGATTACATCAGCCACCGTGTAAACCAGATCCGTTACCTGGGCGAAAAGTTAGACGCAGCAGGTGTTCCAATGGTTAAACCTTACGGCGGACACGCGATCTTCGTAGATGCAAGAGCATTCTTAGATCACTTAGATCAGGAAGAGGACTTCCCAGCTCAGGCACTCTCCGCAGCAATCTACGAGTTCTCCGGCGTTCGTACAATGGAGCGCGGCATCATCTCTGCAGGACGTGATCCACACACCCGTGAAAACCACGTTCCGAAACTGGAAACCGTTCGTCTTACAATCCCGCGTCGTGTTTATACATACGCTCATATGGATTATGTTGCTGACGCTATCATCGGCCTGTACCAGAGAAGACATGACATCAGCGGTCTGAAATGGGTTTACGAGCCAGAAGTTCTCCGCTTCTTCACTGGACGTTTCGAGCCAAAGAACGGCGAACTCATTAAGGGCTTCTAATAAGAAAGCACGCAATCACCTCTTATTTATAGCAGTTACTCCTAAAAAATCCGGGGGCGGCCCACATGGGCTGCCTCCGGATTTTTGATGCAATGCATTTATAATTCCCGTCACATTTAGTAGGCAGTTTCATGGACCCATACATTATATATACAACAAACGCGCCCTAAAGGCGCGTCTGCTTATTTTTACTTATTACTTTCTAACGATCAGTGACTTACCAGTCATCTCTTTTGGTCTGCTCCATACCCATTAATTCGATCAGGGTCGGTGCGATATCGCACAGTGCGCCGCCTTCACGAAGCTTCATGTCAGCGTCTGCATTTACCAGGATAAATGGAACCGGGTTGGTAGTATGAGCGGTGTATGGCTCTCCCGTCTCATAGTCTACTAACTGCTCTGCATTTCCGTGGTCAGCACAGATAAACATAACGCCGTTTACTTCCTTTAATGCTTCTACAGCACGGCCTACACACTCATCTACTACTTCGATTGCCTTGATTGCTGCTGCTTCTACGCCTGTATGTCCAACCATATCCGGGTTAGCGAAGTTGATGATGATCACATCATATTTGCCGGACTTGATCGCCTCAGTTAACTTATCGCATACGCCGTAAGCGCTCATCTCCGGCTTTAAGTCGTAGGTAGCAACTTCCTTTGGAGAAGGAACCAGGATGCGGTCTTCCCCTTCGTTTGGCTCTTCTACGCCGCCGTTAAAGAAGAAGGTAACGTGAGCATATTTTTCCGTCTCAGCAATTCTTACCTGCTTCTTGCCGTTTGCTGCCAGGAACTCGCCAAAGGTATTGGTAATGGACTCTTTCTTAAATGCAACCAGCTTGTTGGTAATGGTTTCATCATAATCGGTGAAGCATACATATACCAGGTCTAACTTCTTCTCTCTTGCAAAACCGTCAAAATTGTCATCGCAGAATGCATGGGTGATCTCTCTTGCACGGTCCGGACGGAAGTTAAAGAAGATAACGGAGTCACCGTCATTGATGGTTGCCAGTGCTTTTCCGTTTTCAGTAACTACAAATGGTACAACGAACTCATCGGACTTGCCAGCGTCATAGGAAGCCTGGATGCCTTCAGTAGCGCTTGCTGCTGTATTTCCTTCGCCCTTTGTAAGAGCCTTGTAAGCTAACTCTACACGGTCCCATCTCTTATCACGGTCCATTGCATAGTAACGTCCCATAACAGATGCTACCTTGCCTGTGCCAAGCTCTGCCATCTTTGCTTCCAGCTCAGTAACAAATTCCTTACCGGACTCTGGTGGTGTGTCACGACCGTCTAAGAAGCAGTGTACATATACTTTTTCCAGGCCATTTCTCTTTGCCAGCTCTAACAGGCCGTAAATATGGTTTAAGTGGCTGTGTACACCGCCGGTAGATACCAGACCGAACAGGTGCAGAGCGGAATTGTTTTTCTTGCAGTTTTCTACTGCTGTTAAAAATTCTGGTACATTAAAGAAATCACCGTCGTTGATCGACTTGGTAATTCTTGTCAGCTCCTGGTATACAACACGGCCTGCGCCCATATTTAAGTGTCCTACCTCGGAGTTACCCATCTGTCCTTCCGGAAGTCCTACTGCAAGGCCGCTTGCCTGGCCTTTTACAAATGGACACTGGCTCATTAACTGATCCATAACAGGAGTTTTTCCTTCGCATACTGCGTTGTGCTCACAGTTATCATTCAGTCCATAGCCGTCCAGGATCATTAATACTACTGGTTTCTTGCTCATATCTGTTTTCTCCTCTTAAATCTGCCTTTTTACTAAGGCTTTATAAAATGGATACAAATGCCCTGAGACCCGTTTTCACGACCCCAGGGCTAAATTCGCAACCACCCGGACGGCGCATTTTCTTGCACGGCTTTGCCGCATAAGAAGCATCGGATATCACTCCAATGTGAAATCTGCCCCAAAAAGGCGCTTACAAGCAAGCTTGACGCTCCTTTTTGGGTCAAATTTCCCGCCGTCCTGAGTAATTATCTGTTATAGTTTACGATCTTACCAAAGTCTGGCTTTAAGGAAGCGCCGCCTACCAGGCCGCCGTCGATATCCGGCTGTGCAAACAGTTCTGGTGCGCTTGCTGCTGATACAGAACCGCCGTACTGGATACGGATAGCCTGTGCAGTTGCCTCATCATAGATCTCGCCGATGCATGCGCGGATCGCTGCGCATACTTCTTCAGCCTGCTCTGTGGTTGCTACCTTACCGGTTCCGATAGCCCAGATCGGCTCGTAAGCGATAACAGCTGTCTTTGCCTGATCTGCTGTTACGTTTAAGAAAGCGATCTTGATCTGCTGACGGATCCAGTCAATGGTAATGCCCTGCTCTCTCTGAGTTAAAGATTCACCGCAGCAGATGATAGGAGTAATTCCATGCTCAAATGCCTTTAATACTTTCTTGTTTACGGTCTCATTTGTTTCAGCAAAGTACTCTCTTCTCTCAGAGTGGCCGATGATCACATACTTAACGCCTGCGTCATTTAACATGTTTGGGGAGATCTCGCCTGTATAAGCGCCCTTTTCCTCAAAATACATGTTCTCAGCACCGATCTGGATGTTGGTTCCCTTTGCTGCTTCCATTGCCGGAATGATATCAATAGCCGGTACACAGAATACTACATCTACTTCATCATTTACTACTAATGGTTTTAATTCGTTTACAAGAGCAACTGCCTCAGAAGGTGTCATGTTCATCTTCCAGTTGCCTGCGATGATCTTCTTTCTTGCCATAACTTCCGTCTCCTTTATACACATACACGACTCACAGGCGGTCTGTTTTTATCCCCAGTTATTTCAAAAACAGCCGCCTGCAATATCAGTTATCTTTATTTGTCATCTGCTGCAGCTACGCCTGGCAGTTCCTTTCCTTCCAGGAATTCCAGAGAAGCGCCGCCGCCGGTAGAGATGTGGCTCATCTTATCAGCAAATCCTAACTGATTTACTGCTGCTGCAGAGTCACCACCACCGATAATGGTAGTTGCGTCAGTATCAGCTAAAGCCTGAGCTACTGCGATGGTTCCCTTTGCAAGAACAGGGTTCTCGAATACGCCCATCGGTCCGTTCCAAACAACGGTCTTAGCGCTCTTAACAGCTTCAGCATACAGCTTTGCGCTTTCTGCACCGATATCCAGACCCATCTTGTCATCTGGGATAGCGTCTACAGAAACGTTCTCTACAGGGATCTCAGCATCGATCGGATCTGGGAAGGAAGCTGCTACTACAGCATCTACTGGAAGTAAAAGCTTCTTGCCAAGCTTCTCAGCCTTTGCCATCATTTCCTTGCAGTAATCTAACTTGGTATCGTCTACTAAGGACTTACCGATCTCTTTGCCTTCAGCCTTTAAGAAGGTGAATGCCATACCACCGCCGATGATCAGTGTATCGCACTTTTCAAGGAGGTTAGAGATAACATTTAACTTATCAGCAACCTTAGCACCGCCTAAGATAGCAACGAAAGGTCTTACTGGATTTTCAACTGCATTTCCTAAGAAATCAATCTCTTTCTGCATTAAGTAACCAACTACGTTGGAGCCGCCCTTTGCAGAGATGAACTTGGTAACGCCTGCTACAGAAGCATGTGCTCTGTGGGAGGAACCGAATGCGTCGCATACATAATCATCAGCCAGATCAGCCAGTTCCTTGCTGAACTCTTCGCCGTTCTTTGTCTCTTCAGCGCCGCGGAAACGTGTATTCTGCAGAAGAACTACATCGCCTTCCTTCATAACTTCTACAGCCTTGGTAGCTGCTTCGCCGGTTACATTGTAATCAGATACGAAACAACTTCCTTGCCTAATTTCTCAGACAGTCTCTTTGCTACTGGAGCTAAAGACTCACCCTCGGTTCGGGCCATTTTTTAACTTTTCCTAAGTGGGAGCACAGGATAACCTTTGCACCATCGTTAATCAGCTTCTGGATGGTTGGCAGAGCTGCTACGATACGGGTCTCATCTGTGATCTCGCCGTTCTTTAACGGTACGTTGAAGTCGCAGCGGACTAAAACTCTTCTTCCCTTTACATTGATATCATCGATTGATTTCTTGTTTAACATGGTGGATATCTCCTTTCAGTAAACTCGCAAATAGATAAATTTATTTCGCGAAAAAAGGGCCCGGTCCTAAAGACCGGACCCCTTATGAGTCTTTAAAATCTGGATTTATGATCTGGATTATGCTAACTCAGCGAAGTACTTGATAGTTCTTACCATCTGGCTGGTGTAAGAATTCTCGTTGTCATACCATGAAACAACCTGTACTTCATACAGATCATCAGCGATATGGGAAACCATAGTCTGGGTTGCATCAAACAGAGAACCATATCTCATACCGATAACGTCAGAAGATACGATCGGATCTTCATTGTATCCGAAGGACTCAGATGCAGCAGCCTTCATAGCAGCGTTGATCTCTTCTGCAGTTACATCTGCCTTCTTAACAACAGCTGTTAAGATTGTGGTAGAACCGGTTGGTACAGGTACACGCTGTGCGGAACCGATCAGCTTGCCGTTCAGTTCTGGGATAACCAGGCCGATTGCCTTAGCTGCGCCAGTAGAGTTAGGAACGATGTTAGCTGCGCCTGCGCGTGCTCTTCTTAAGTCGCCCTTTCTGTGTGGTCCGTCAAGGATCATCTGGTCGCCGGTGTAAGCGTGGATGGTGCTCATGATACCGCTCTGGATTGGAGCGTAGTCATTTAATGCCTTAGCCATAGGTGCTAAGCAGTTGGTGGTGCAAGATGCAGCGGAGATGATGGTATCTTCTGCTGTCAGAGTCTTCTCATTTACAGAGTAAACGATGGTCTTTAAATCTTTTCCAGCTGGTGCGGAAATAACAACCTTCTTAGCGCCTGCATCGATATGAGCCTGTGCTTTTTCCTTGGAAGTATAGAAGCCAGTGCACTCTAATACTACATCTACGCCAAGTTCGCCCCATGGAAGGTCAGCAGCCTTTGGCTCTTTGTAGATAGTGATCTTCTTGCCGTCAACTGTGATGGAATCTTCTCCAGCCTCTACAGTGTGCTTGCCTTCGCCAATGCGTCCAGCGTATCCACCCTGTGCTGTATCATACTTTAACAGATGTGCTAACATCTTAGGATCGGTTAAGTCGTTGATTGCTACTACCTCGTAACCCTCTGCTCCGAACATCTGACGGAAAGCCAGACGTCCAATACGTCCGAAACCATTAATTGCAACTTTTACTGCCATGATTCAATTCCTCCTAGTTTGTTAAAAAAATATTATTTGTTAAATATTAATCAACTGCCTACATTGTACTCAATTTTATCCAAAATAGCAAGCCTTTTTTTTTTGTTTCTGCCATCTGACTATTTCTCTCATAAATTCCATTAATTTTCAGCGCATTTTTATTTTCTCAATAGAAGGGTGGGGCATAGACTTGTTATTGTGGCAGTTTATGAGTATAATGTGAGAGACGAATACAGCTGCCGCACTCCCCGTGGGGCAGATATGTGCTTTTATGGATACAAACGCAATATGATAAAAAGGAGGCATATCACTATGGATGCCATTTATGACTGCCATCTCCACACAGAATTTTCCGCAGACTCCGAAACCCCGGTACGGGATCAGTTAGAAAAAGCCATCTCCCTTGGAATGAAAGAGATCTGTATTACCGATCATCATGATTACGGCAGCGAATTCTGTCCTGACGATTTTACGTTAGACATTCCTTCTTATATAGAAAGTTTACGCAAAATACGGGACGAATACGCTGGACGGATCCGTTTAAATATAGGGATCGAATTAGGATTACAAAACCATGTAGGTGAGTATCTCCACGATTTTGCCAGAACCTTGGGAAAGGAATTTGATTTTGTCCTTGGTTCCAGCCATTTCGTAGACCGGATGGATCCATATGAAAGGGAATACTGGAAACATTTCGAGGAAAAAAGAAGGATTTCGTGCATTTTTGAAGTATCCCTTAAGCGGGTACAAAACCTCCTTGATACTTTCGACTCCTATGGCCACCTGGACTATGTTGTAAGATATGCTCCCCATAAAAATGAATTTTATTCCTGGAATGATTACGAACCCTATATCCGTCCTCTTTTAAAACTTCTTATTGAAAATGGAAAATGCCTGGAATGTAACACAGGCGGCATCCGCTATGGACTTGGAAACACCAATCCATGTGCTGATGTTTTCCGTCTCTATAAAGAACTGGGCGGTGAAGGGATCACCATTGGCTCTGACGCCCATACGCCGGAAACTTTAGGCATCGGCTTTGACTTCTGCCGGGAAATGTTAAAAGAATATGGTTTCCGCTATTATACAGTATTCCACGAAAGAAAAGCGGAGATGCTCCCATTATAGGGACGTCTCCGCTTTTTTACAGAGTTTTTACAGATCCATGTATCGTGCCAATGACATTTGCAAGACGGCTCCATTAATCTGCCTTCATCTGCTCTTTTACATCTTCTCTTAACTGTTTCCAGGCTTCTTTATCTTCTACATAATACTTCGGGCACTGTTTTCCATTAATATCATAATGACGGACCACATCGGAACTTTTTAAGTTTTAACTGTTTGCAGAGCCATGCTGTCAATTTCACCACTGACTCATAAGAAGCGTCATTAAACTTGCCTGTATCATCCGGATGACAGACTTCAATGGAAAGCGTATCGTCATTTCTGGGAGCATTGGCATATGCCACCTCATCAATGGGAATGCACTGGATCACTTCCCCGTCCAATCCCACTACAAAATGACTGCTGGAAGAAACCCCCTCTTTCTGTGCATCCTGGTCTGCCAGACCGTCAAAATAGTTTCTGGTAGCCTTTGCACTGGTTCCCGGATTTCCCACATAATGGATCACAATATTTTTCACCTGCCTGCGGGTCACATCCGGGCGGGAAAAAATATTTTTCCGCAAAAAATCCTGCTGTACCCAGTCAGGCATTTCCACTGCTTTCAGATCAATTTGTATTTTCAGGCTCTCTTCCCCATATACAATAGCCGCTTCCAAGACCGGTGAGAATACCGATCATCATTGCCATAAAAACGGCCGCCATAGGAAAGGTTATCACCTTTCGTTCTCGCTTTCCAAGTTATCTATCCCCTGTATCTTATCTTTTTCCAATATAACATTATTCCCTGAAAACTCAATGAAGAACTTCTT
>ENA-OPZN01000589-OPZN01000589.1-human-gut-metagenome-genome-assembly--contig:-NODE-589-length-10628-cov-4.426816_pt1 | contig 10628 bp, 9 predicted proteins | sample MGYA00242483_ERZ504503 | MGnify/ENA primary metagenome ERZ504503 (study PRJEB26092, sample SAMD00036285) | human gut metagenome | host: Homo sapiens | study: EMG produced TPA metagenomics assembly of... | reverse complement strand
ACTATCTCCGTAAAAAAACGTATCTTTGCATCAGTAAACAACAAGTGTCCGCCTATGAAGGAAAGTAATACACAAAAAGAGTTGAGCAGAGTCCCCAGGACTCTCAGCGAGTCTTCCAACACGAAAGCCACTATTTTGCTGAAAAGTGGTAGCCAAAAGAAAAATGAAAATCATCCTTGAAGATTTTAGCTGAAATCCAGTAAGCTAAAACGTTTGTTCTACGTTATAAGAAACACGTATTATGATGTACGTTGAGAGCTGTTGTCTATAATTAAGACAAAATCAGGGTGGTACCGCGGAAATATAACCTCCGTCCCTTTATGGGGCGGAGGTTTTTTGTATTTATACTTAGTTTTACACAAAATATTTTATTAGGAGGTTTTAACAATGGAACAAATCAATTTTGCAAGTTTAAAAAGAAAGCGTGATTTACATATTATTTTACCTGTATTCTTAGTTTCAATCATCGCTTGTATCGATCGTGTAAATATAGCTTATGCAGCTTTGACTATGACTGAAGATTTACCATGGCTTACACCTGAAATCTTTGGAGCTGGTGCTGGTATCTTCTTCATGGGTTACTTACTTTTAGAAATTCCTGGTTCTCTTATCGCTGCTAAATATTCTGCTAGTAAATGGATTGCCCGTATCATGTTCACATGGGGTCTCGTTTGCGTTCTCATGGCTTTCATGTCTACTCAAACTGAATTTTATATCTATCGTTTCTTACTTGGTGCATCTGAAGCAAGTCTTTATCCTGTTATTTATTCTGTATTATTCCCTCGTTGGTTCACACCAAAAGAAAGAGCTCGTGCTACTTCCTTAATGCTTACTTCGCTATTATTATCTACTATTATCGGTGCTCCTTTAGCTGGTGTTTTATTAAATACTTCTATTTTAGGTATGCATGGTTGGCAAGAATTATTCATCTTAGAAGCTGTTCCTGCTCTCCTCTTCGCTGTAGTATTCTTCTTCTGGGTTAAAGATAGACCAGATCAAGTATCTTGGCTCAATGATGCTGAGAAAAAATATTTAACAGAAGCTTTTGAAGCTGAACAAGCTCGTTTACAAAAAGTAAAAAAATATACTGTTATGCAAGCTTTTACTGATAAAAAAGTTTTAAAACTTTGCTTTATCTATTTCATGTGGGTAATTGGTTTCTGGGGCTTCAACTTCTGGATGCCAACTGTATTAAAAAGCCTTTCTGGTTGGTCAACTTCTCTATTAGGTGGCGCTATCGCTATTCCTATGACTGTAGCTTTAATCGTACAAATAATCGCAGGTTATACATCTACTAAAACAGGTGATAAAGTTTGGCATGTAGCTATTGCCATGTTCATCGGTGCTATCGGTCTTGGACTTAGCCCATTTGCTAGCAATCCTTCTGTAGCATTATTTTTAATCTGCTTATCCGCTATCGGTATCTATGCTTCTATGGGCGTATGGTGGACAGTTCCTACTACATTCTTAACAGGCCCTGCAGCTGCTGGTGCTATCGGTCTTATCAATTCCTGTGGTAACCTTGGTGGTTGGGTTGGTCCTTATATGATGGGCTTCATCAAAACAGAAACAGGTTCTTTTGACCTTGGATATTTTGCTATGGCATTATTTATGTTAATCGCAGGTATAACAACTCTCACAATCAAATATGGTTGGACAGGTCAAAAAATCGCCAACCAGTGACTGAAAATACAACTACAGATACTGTCGCAAATTAAATAATTCAAATAAAAAACGTATTATCTTTTATGGATAATACGTTTTTTTTATGATAAAAATTAAATATTATATTCTTTGGCAATTTGAGCAAATTCTTCTACTCTTGCAGAAATATCCTTTGCTCCTAAAACGGCAGAACCTGCTACAATTACATTTGCACCAGAAGCAAAACATGTTTTTATTGTTTCAGGATTTACACCACCATCAACTTCAATATCATATTTATAATTATTTTCTTCACGAAGTTTTACTAATTCTTTTACTTTTTCCATCTGGTCTTCCATGAATTTTTGACCACCAAAACCTGGTTCTACAGTCATTACTAAGACCATATCTAATTCACCTAATAAATCTTTTATTTCACTTATTGGTGTTGCTGGTTTTACAGCGATAGCTGCTTTCATACCACATTTTTTTATTTTATCTACTGTAGCTTTTGCATCTTTAGTTGCTTCAATATGAAAACAGAAAATATCTGTACCAGCTTTAGCGAACTGTTCTATATAACGTTCTGGTTCTATAATCATCAAATGCACATCAAAAACCATTTTTGTATATTTGCGAATAGATTCAACAACAGCAAGACCGAAAGATAAATTAGGTACAAAAACCCCATCCATAATATCTAAATGAAGATAAGGGACTTTTGCTTCATCTAATTTGGCTAATTGTTCTTTTATAATACCAAAGTCAGCTGCTAATAATGATGGTGCTAATTTATACACAATATCACGTCCTTATTTATTAATCTATAATTAATTGTAGCCCAAAGAATATTTTTCGTCTATAGTAGCTTTTTAATTTATACCTTTTGATGTATAATCATCTTAGATATTTAATTATTTTTTTTATAAAAATAATTAATAAACTATGAAATTATTACGAAAGGATTGATTTAATTGAATTGGAAAGCTGTTTTAGCCATTTTGACTTGCAATGTTGTACTGATGTCAGCTAGTTATACTATGCTCATTCCATTTTTACCTATGTATTTAATTAATGAATTAGGTGTAACATCTGACAATGTAAACATGTGGTCAGGCATTATATTTTCCGTAACATTCATCGTTAGTGCTGTTATGGCTCCTATCTGGGGCAAATTATCTGACAAAAAGGGCGAAAACCTATGGCAGTACGTGCTGGAGTAGGTCTTGCTATTACTTATTTCATCTGTGGTATCGTTAGCTCTCCTATTCAATTAATGTTTGCTCGTATTCTCCAAGGTTTTGCCGCTGGACTTTGGCCTGCTGAACTTGCTATTATGTCCTCTTATGCTCCCAAAGAAAAGCTCGGTTTTTGTATGGGCGTAATGCAAGGTGCTTTAACTGCTGGCGGAGTTATTGGCCCATTACTTGGTGGTGTATTAGCCAGTGTATTTGGTATGCGAGTTTCCTTCTTTATCTCTGCAGGCGCTCTCGCTTTAATTACTTTAATCACCTTAATTTTCATTAAAGAACCACCTCGTGAAGCTAAAACACCTGAACAATTAGCATTAGCTAAAGAAGCAGAAAAAGTAAATTTATTAAAAGTGCCTATGATTAGACGTATGCTTGAATGTGCTGTTGTTATCCAGATGGCAATTTTAATTCTTCAGCCTATATTAACATTATATGTAGCTGAACTACATCATAGTATGGATAATGTTATCATGTTATCTGGTATGGTCTTTTCTTTAGGTGGTTTTGCTGGAGCTATTTCCGCACCGCTTTGGGGTAGATATGGTCAATCACATGGATTTTTCCGTACTATGTGTATAACCCTTGCTGGTACAGGTTTTATTTTAATCATTCAATCCATACCTAGCACGCTTACTCCATTTGCTATCTTGCAATTTGTTTGTGGTTTATTCTATGCTGGTGTATACCCATCAATCAATTCTATTTTAGTTAAAAAAAGTCCAGCCGAACAACGTGGGCGTATCTTTGGTTTGATGTTTGCAGCTCAACAAATTGGTTCAACTATCGGTCCATTAGTTGGTGGCTTTATTGGCACTTTCTTTGGTTTAAAATTTGTCTTTATTTTCGCTGGAATTTTGATGTTCATAACAAGTGCCTTAATGTATCTCAAACCACCAATTAGTAGAAAACCTCGTAAAAGATTTGCTAATTAAATAAATGAAAAAGTGCAAGTAAGAAATTTCTTACTTGCACTTTTTTGTTTCACGTGAAACATTTTATTTCTGTTTCAATTTATTTTCACTATATGGTGTGATTTTAAACCATGCTGCATACATTGTTGGTAAAATGAGCAAAGTTAAAATCGTAGCGACTACTAAACCACAAGAAATAGCAATTGCCATTGAACCCCAAAGTGTACTTGGTACAAGTGGCATCATTCCAAGTATTGCCGCTGCTGCTGTAAGCATTATTGGACGGAAGCGCAATACAGCAGAATCAATAATAGCATTCCATGGTTTTTCACCATCAAGCATATGTTTCTTTATCTGGTCAATCAAGATAATTGAGTTACGAATAATCATACCAAATAAAGCCAAGATACCTAATACTGCCACAAAGCCAATTGGTTTATCAAACAATAACATACCAAAGCTAACACCAATTAAGCCAAGCGGAGCTGTAAGTACAGTCATTATCATTAACTGTACACTTCTCAACTGGAACATCAATATAGTAATAACAGCTATGACCATCACAGGTATAGGTTTTAACAAATGTTCCATAGCTGTTTGACTATCTGACATAGCTCCATCTGGTTCAATGCTATAACCAAATGGTAAATCTTTTTGTAAATCAGCTAATTGATTATATATCTTTTCAGTTGCATCATTGGCTGTTCCTTGATAAATACTACCACGAACAGTGATTGTAGGTTTTAAATCACGACGCCAAATAACACCATCTTCTGCACGATAACTAATTTTAGCAATCTGTTCAAGTGGTACATATCCATATTGCCCTAAATAAATCGGTAAATTACGCACTTTTTTCCAAATTATCTCTATCGTTATCAGATAATCGCATAACTATATCAATGGTTCTATCACCTTGATAAAATTGAGCAGCTGTTGCTCCTGTAAGTTCTGTATATAAAGTCTGGGCAACCATTTGACTAGATATACCCATTGCTCTCAATTTATCTTGGTCTAATTCTAAATGAAGTGTTTTTGCTTTTTCTTGCCAATCAAAATTTACATTGTAAATATTACTATCTTGGCGCATCTTCATAGCCACTTCATCAGCTATATTTTTTACCTTATCCACATCATATCCTGAAACTCTAATCATTACAGGATAATCAGCAGGTGGTCCCATTTGTAAAAATTTAATATTTGATTGTACTGCTGGAAAATCTTCATTTAAGATTTTAAATAATTTTTGATTTAAATATTCTCTAGCTTCTACATCTTTTGCTGTAATTACAAATTGAGCATAATTATCTTTTGGTAATACAGGATCAAAAGTCAATACAAAACGTGGAGAGCCTTGACCTGTATAATAAGCAAAATTATCTATTTTATCTTGTTCTTCACTTAAAACATCTGCCAGTTTTTCAGCTTGTTCTTCTGTAGCCTTTATAGATGAACCTTCTGGCAAAGTAAGTTCTACTACAAGCTCTGGTCTTTGAGATGGTGGGAAAAATTCCTGACTTATAAATTTCATACAATAAATAGAAATAGCGAATATAACCACTGTGCTAGATAATATTATTTTTTTATGTGTTAAACAATAACATAATATCTTTCTAAAAAATGTATAAAATTTACTTTGATATGGGTCTACATTTCCCTTTTCATCTTTTTTTACTTTAACTTTAATTATTTTATAACCATATAATGGAGCTACCATTACAGATACAATCCAAGATAAAATCAAAGCTATAGCAATTACAGGAAATAACGCACTACAAAATTCAGATGCTAATCCATCGGCAAAAGCTACAGGTATAAAGCCTGCACAAGTAATTAGTGTACCGCTAAGCATTGGCATAGCTGTCGCTTTATACGCATAACAAGCAGCACTAAATCTATCTAAGCCTTCTTCAAGTTTTACACTCATCATTTCTACAGCAATAATAGCATCATCCACTAATAAACCTAAAGAAATAATCAACGCTCCCAAAGAAACCTTATGCAAATCTATACCCAAAGCTTCCATAGCAACAAATACGCCTAAAATAACAAGAGGTATACAACCTGCAACTACCATACCTGTTCTGAGTCCTAAACTCAAAAAACTGACTGCCAATACGATGATAATTGCTTCTCGCAGGGAACCTACGAATTCATCTATTGAGTCTTTTACCACTTGTGGCTGATTAGATACTTGATTTATCTCTAAACCTGTAGGTATATATTTTTGCACTTCTTCAATAGTATTTTGTAGATTATTACCTAGAGTTAAAATATTACCTCCAGCTTCCATGGAAACAGCAAGACCTATAGCTGGTTTTCCATTGTAGAACATCTTTGGTTCTGCTGGTTCTACATATCTACGTTCTACTTTGGCTATATCTGCCAAACGCAAAATTTTACCCCCAGCATTAATAGGCATTTCTTTGAGCATATCCACATCAGCGAATTGACCACTTAAACGTAAATATACATTATCCGTCTGAGTTTCAATCATGCCCGCAGGTGCCATTTGTTGTTGAGTCTGCACTGCTTGCATGATATCTTGAGGACTAATACCCAATTCAGAAAGTTTATCTAATGAAGCTTCTATATATATTTTTTCAGGCTGTTCACCTACAAGTTCTACTTTGCTGACATTATCCACAGTCAATAAGATACGTCTTATTTTTTCTGCCTTTTCACGCATTTCTTCATAAGAATAACCATCACCTGTGATAGCATATATAGAACCATATACATCATCAAATCGGTCATTATAATATGGCCCATAAACGCCTTCTGGTAAATCCTTTTTTATATCATCAACCATATTGCGAACTTCAAGCCATGTCGATCGTATCTTATCATTATCTATATCATCACGTAAATTTACATAGATAACAGCTTCGCCTGAAACGCGAAAAAACTTTTTACATAATCAAGACCTGGTGTATCTTGCAATTTTTTCTCAATCTTATCTGTAACTTGTTCTTCCATCTGTGAAGCTGTCGCTCCTGGCCAAGCTACAGATACTACCATTTGTCTAATCGTAAATGAAGGATCTTCCATTCGTCCCAATTTCGTATAGGAAAAAAATTCCTGCAAAAAAAATCACAACGATAAAGTACCAGACTAGATTTTTATTTTTTAATGATACTTCTGTTAAATTTCTCATAAAGTATCACCATCCGCTAATTTTACTGATTGCCCTTCATAAAGTTTATGCACACCGGCTGTTACTACTACATCACCTTTTATTTAATCCACTGACAATCACATCATTTTTTTCCCAAAGATATTACATTTATATCTTTTAATTCCACACAAGAAGCATCATTGACGATCCAAACTTGAGTTTTATTTTCCACTTGATACAATGCACTCAATGGCAAACTAATATTTGTATCACCATTATTTGCTCCTGTAAATATAACATTTGCAGTCATACCTAATTGAATATCAGATGGAGGATTTACAAGGCTAATTCTAACTTTATAAGTCTTTGCTACGGCATCAGCTATCGGTGATATTTCTCTAACTACACCTTGAACAGTAGTGCCTTTTAAAGCCCAAAAATCAACTGTCGCATTTTGACCTATGCTTATATCTTGAATTTTATTTTCAGGAATGGATATTTCAATCTCTCTTTCTCCATCTTGAATAAGCACAGCTACAGTCTGACCTGCACTTACGACTTGACCAGTTTCACCACTTACACTAGAAATAACACCATTTGCATTTGCGACTAATTGTGTATAACCCAAAGAATTATACCCTTGTGTCGCTTGAGCTACAGCTTGATTATATGCTGATAAAGCACTATCATATGCATTTTGATATTGGTCTAAAGATTGAGCACTAACCGCATTAGCTGCATATAACTGTTCATATCTAGCAAGATTAGATTGTGCTAAATTCAATTGCGATTTAGCAGCCTCTACTTGAGCATCATAGGCATTTACACTCTGTCTAATATCTTTATCATCAATGACCATCAAGACATCTCCTGCTGATACTCTATCTCCTAAATTTATATTTCTAGATAATATTTTTCCACTAACTTGAAAAGCTAAATTAGTTTCATAACGACCTTTAACTACACCTGCATAATTATCTTCATTACTACTTGCACCATAATCAATTGTCTGTGTTTTTACATAAACAGTGTTATCCACAACTTGTTCATTTTTCCACAACCTGTGCATAAATATAAAGATAATAACAAACATAGCACAAAAAAATATTTTCTTTCATCATAAATCCCTCCTTCTATATTCATTTCTATTTTATTCATCACTTATATAATATCAGAAAAATCCTAATATAATAACAAATTTTATCATATCATCTCAAGAATGAATAAATTCATTCATTTAAATATTACTACAAATAAACTATACCGTCAAATAAAAAAAACTAAGTGTTGATATAATATAACACCTAGTTTTTTTTCATCTATATCTATAAAATGTTTTCCCAACCTTCACCTAGTAATTCAGGCTCTTTTATATTTAAAATCAATACTAAATTTATCTTTAAATACTTTAAAAAGACTTAATATAATTCTTTATATCTTGCTTAGGCATTTCTTCATGAAAAGTATGTACCAAACCAAAAATAAAAATCTTAGTCGTTTTTTCTATATCATGACAATTAAATATCTTTTCTTCATTACCTTGCTTAATTATCGGTATAATCACTTCTATAATCTGTCTGGAAATACTATCTAATCTATCTGCACGTAAGGCACTTACTTCACTATTAGCTTCAAACTCACCATGTTTGATAATATATTGAAAAAGTCTTTTTATCGTAACATTAAATTTATCAATTGCTTTCATATTTTCAGGAAAAGGTTGTCTTATTTGAATTAAAATCTGCTGTGCATAAAATTCAGCAGTTGCTGTGAATATCTCCGCTTTAGATTTAAAATAACGATAACATAATCCTTGAGATATATTTAAATATTTAGCAATATCTTGTATAGTTGTATGCTCATATCCCTTTTGGGAAAATAAATGTAAGGCTGCTTCTATGATTTCTTGTTTTCTCTCTTCTGGGTCTTTAATAATTCTTACACGAGAATTACTCATTATCTCCACCTTTACCTTTCCTAAATATAAATTGAATTAATTCATTATTTATCATTTCTATTTATTTTGTCAATAAAAACCCTGATAACAATTTATCTCTGTTATCAGGGCTAGGTATATTACTATATATTTTTATAAATCAAGCATAATACATACTTGCATTTATAGCATTAATAATTTCTTTTCAGTTTTAGCTTTCTTAGAAGCTTTCAACTGTGCAGGTGTCATTGGTTGAACATATTTAGAGAAATGATTTCTAATAAATCTTGTATCAATATCACCTGTGCAGAAATATTCATTTTTCAAAATACGTTGATGAAGTGGTATTGTTGTTTTTATGCCACCAACTTTAAATTCATTTAAAGCACGACGCATAATTTTAATAGCATCACCACGAGTACGTCCGTGTACTACGATTTTTGCAATCAAAGAATCATAATATGGAGATATGGAAAGACCTGCGCAAACACCACTATCTACACGAACACGAGGACCACCAGGTTCTAAGAAGAAATCAATTTTTCCTGGAGATGGCATGAAGTTATTATCTGGGTCTTCAGCATTGATACGACATTCAATAGCATGACCTGTAAATTTTACATCTTCTTGTTGTAAATCTAAAGATTCACCAGCTGCTATGCGAATTTGTGTACGCACAAGGTCAATACCTGTAACAGCTTCTGTTACACCATGTTCTACTTGAATACGTGGATTGATTTCCATGAAATTAAACTGATTTGTTTTCAAATCAAGTAAAAATTCTACAGTACCAATATTATTATAGTGAACACTTTTTGCTGCTTTAATAGCTAAAGCACCAACTTCGGCACGACGGTCTGGAGTTAAAGCAATAGAAGGAGATTCTTCTAATAATTTCTGATTACGACGTTGTAAAGAGCATTCACGTTCACCTAAATGAATAACATGACCATAATTATCAGCTACAATCTGTACTTCAATATGACGAGAATGTTCAATATAATGTTCAAAATAATATTTTACTTTATTTATATCAATGATATTTAAGATATTTCTTAAATCCTCTTCGCTGTTAGCGATAAGCATACCCTTACCACCACCACCAGCTACTGGTTTTAAAATAATAGGATAGCCTACATCTTTTGCTTGTTCAATAGCATCTTCTAAGCTAGTCAATGGAGTACTACCTTTTGACATTGGAATACCTGATGGTATCATTGCAGCTCTAGCTTCATCTTTATCGCCAACTTTACGGATAGTATCTGCCCATGGACCAATCCATGTCATTCCAGCTTTAGTTACCATTTCTGCAAAATCAGCATCTTCGGATAAAAATCCATATCCTGGATGAACGGCATCTGCTTCTGTTCTTTTAGCAGCTTCCATCAAAGCATCAATATTTAAATAACTTTCACTAGCATCAGCTGGACCAATATTATAACTATAATCTGCTAATCTTACATGCATTGCATCTGCATCTTCATCAGAATAAACAGCTACAGTTTCTATACCCATTTCTTGACAAGCACGTATGATACGTACTGCTATTTCACCACGATTAGCAATTAAGACTCTTTTAAACATTTATTATGACCTCCTATAAGCCAATCTTATCATTTCATTGGTTCTCTTTATACTAAATACTATTATAAAAGAGCCTTCTTAGTAAATTTAAATATAAATGTTATGGCAATCGGCTCATCTTTAATAAAATCTATAACTTTTGTTATATATTTTATACATATATTACATAACTAAAATTATTA
>ENA-OPZN01000588-OPZN01000588.1-human-gut-metagenome-genome-assembly--contig:-NODE-588-length-10637-cov-2.413606_pt1 | contig 10637 bp, 15 predicted proteins | sample MGYA00242483_ERZ504503 | MGnify/ENA primary metagenome ERZ504503 (study PRJEB26092, sample SAMD00036285) | human gut metagenome | host: Homo sapiens | study: EMG produced TPA metagenomics assembly of... | reverse complement strand
TTAGTGGGATTGTAATTCGGTAGTGCCAGCCCGCGTGCCAAAGCGGAGTAAATATGATGATGGGCATTAATAAACGCCGGCATAATCAACTTGCCATGCGCATTAATTACGGTAGCGTCAGGATATTTCGCCTTCAGCTCATCGTAACCGCCCACCGCGATAATCGTCTTGCCGTCCATCACGACGGCACCGCGCGTAATCATAGGCTGAGCCGGATTTCTTGTAATAACCGTACCTTCGCCAAGTAATAACATAGTTAGCCACCTTTCTACCGGTGTATACGTGTACCGGTTTTGCCTTCAAGCCCTTCTTTGGCTTTTTCCAATAAGGTGATAATGGCTGTGCGGCCCGGTTTGCTATCAGCAAATTGAATGGCCGCTTCTACCTTCGGCAGCATGGAACCGGCGGCGAATTCACCGTCCGCAGCATATTGTTTAGCTTCCGCTACCGTCATTTCATCGAGCCACTGTTCATTCGGCTTACCGAAATGAATGGCTACTTTTTCAATGGCTGTCAAAATTATAAATACATCCGCATCAATGGCCTGTGCCAAGACGCTGCTGGTCCAATCTTTATCAATAACTGCGGAGGCCCCGCTTAAATGATTGTCTTTTTTCACAACCGGAATACCGCCGCCACCGCAGCAAATCACCAATTGATGACCTACGAGTTGCTTAATGGCATCCAGTTCCACAATTTCCATAGGTGCCGGCGAAGCGACTACCCGTCGCCAACCGCGCCCCGAATCTTCTACGCATTTGTAATCATAATGTTCTTCCGCATAGCGCGCTTCTGCTTCACTCATGAAGTGACGATCGGCTTCGTAGGATTTTAAACCCCGGATCATTTTCATCGACCCGTACCTGCGTCACCATGGTGGACACTGCTAAGTCACGAATGTTGCGATTTAACAGTTCTTCTCTTAGCGCGTTCTGAAGGTCATAGCCGATATAGGCTTGACTCATGGCTACACAAACCGATAATGGTGTATTCGGTTGTTTTCGGATTTTCTCGCGATAATGCAGCCATAGCGTTATTTTATCATCCCCCACTTGAGGACCGTTGCCGTGTGTGACAAACAAACTTTCGTACCCCCCATTTTCAAACCAAAATCAAAGATGATTTTTTTGAGGTCCCCTTTTAAACTGCTTTGCATCTGTTCCCGGTAGCGTATTGCCCCAAATGCATTTGCCCACCTAAATGCAAATAAACTGCCCCGTTTTTGCCATACTGTATACCTCTGAAAACTTATACCTTAGCACCGGGCTATAGGGTAGTTTTTGCTACGCTATAGCCACAGTACCTTGCTTCCAATTAACGATCTATGCGCGCTTTACCTTTAGCCTGTAAATCTTTCAATTTCTGTACAGGGTCTTTGAATTTGCTAAGGAAAATCATAGCGGCAATTTACGTATGGTTTATAGCTTGCTTCTTTATAAAGCGGTACACGATAGCGGTCAAATACAGTGGCGTCTACTTCGCCGGTTTCACAGCTTACGCCGGTAATATCGGCCGGTAAGCAGTGCAAGTATAAGGCTTTGCCGTCTTTAGTGAGCTTCATCATGTCTTCGGTGCAAGCCCAATCTTTATAATTAGCATTCTGTTGTAATAATTCTTTTTCTAAGGTATCAATTCCTTCTAAATCGCCATCGCCATATAATTTAGTTCGTTTTTCCATAGCCGCGAACGGTGCCCAGCTCTTAGGGTATACAATATCAGCGTCTTTGAAGGCTTCTTTCATGTCGTGGGTCTTTTTAAAAGAACCGCCCGATGCCGCTGCATTCTTCTTAGCTACTTCTTCTACTTCCGGCATTACTTCATAGCCTTCCGGATGGGCCAAAACAACTTCCATGCAACGCGTGAATAAGCCGATAACCCCTTGCGGTACGGATAAAGGTTTGCCGTAAGATGGAGAGTAAGCCCAAGTCATAGCCACTTTTTTGCCCTTTAAGTTTTCAATACCGCCGAACTCTTTAATAATGTGAGCTGCATCGGCCATAACCTGAGTCGGATGGTCGATATCGCACTGCAGGTTCACAAGATTCGGACGCTGTTCCAACACGCCGTCTTCAAAGCCTTCTTTAACCGCATCAGACACGGGCATGCATATACGCATTGCCCTTGCCGATGTACATATCATCGCGAATACCGATTACATCGGCCATGAAAGATACCATGTTGGCCGTTTCGCGAACCGTTTCACCATGGGCAATCTGCGATTTACCTTCATCAAGGTCTTGCACTTCAAGGCCCAAGAGGTTACAAGCGGATGCGAAGGAGAAGCGTGTACGGGTTGAATTATCGCGGAATAAGGAGATGCCGAGACCGCTGTCAAACACTTTCGTGGAGATATTCTGTTCACGCAAAGCACGAAGCGCATCAGCTACGGCCCAAACGGCTTTTAATTCATCATCACTTTTTTCCCAGGTAAGGAAAAAATCCTCGCCGAACATATTTTTACAATCCAATTTGGCTAATTCACTAACTACTTTATTGAAATCTGTCATGATACTATCCCCTTTATTTACAATACATAGTTGGTAAAGCTGCATATACAGCGGCACAAGTTACAAGGTCCTGTTTCCAAGTTTTTTCATTCGGTGCATGAGCCTGTGCTTCTGCGCCCGGACCGAAACCAATACATGGAATGCCGTTGCGTCCCATAATGGAAACGCCGTTAGTGGAGAATGTCCATTTATCCGTCAACGGACGTGCTTTACGCATTTCAACGGTCGTGCTGTCGCCGATGCGTTCCGTGCCGTATAAGCCTTTATAGGCTTCTTCAAGCGCAACTGTTACCTTGTGGTCTTTAGGAATAACCCAGGTTGGGAAATAGCATTCAATCGGATATACAAGTCCTGTGTACGATGGACGATCATATTGGTACATGGATACGGTCACATCATCGCCGTATTTCTGTACGGCCGGTAAAGCTCTGATTTCATCGAGGCAGCTTTCCCAAGTTTCACCGGCTGTCATGCGGCGGTCCAAGGATACGGCGCAAGAGTCAGCTACGGCGCAACGACTTGGGGATGTGAAGAAGATTTCCGAAGCGGTAACCGTACCGCGACCGAGGAATTGCGCTTCTTCCCATTGATCGTTATATTCTTTGTCGAGCATTTTTACGAGGCCTTTAATCTTCGTTTCAGCGGCCGCATCGTTTTCATTAAGGGCTCTGATATCTTGTAAAATATCGGCCATTTATAAATTGCATTGTCACCGCGTTCCGGTGCGGAGCCGTGGCAGGAAACGCCTTTTACGTCGATGCGGATTTCCATACGTCCTCGTTGACCGCGATAGATACCGCCGTCCGTAGGTTCCGTAGATACTACAAATTCAGGGCGAATTTTACTTTCTTTAATCATGTATTCCCAGCAAAGGCCGTCACAGTCTTCTTCCTGAACGGTACCGGTTACGAGTACGCGATATTTATCGTTCAAAAGGCCTAAGTCTTTCATGATTTAGCGCCGTAAATGGCGGAAACGATACCACCCAACTGGTCCGATACACCGCGACCGCCGATTTCGGTGGCCGATTCAAAACCTTCATACGGATCAAATGTCCAGTTTTCACGATTGCCGATACCTACCGTATCAATATGAGCATCATAAGCAATTAACGTTTTACCGCTTCCCATATAGCCCAACACGTTCCCTTGCGGATCAATCAGCACTTCATCAAAACCTACGGCTCGCATTTCCTCCGCAATGCGATCGGCATGGCCCTTTTCATCAGCACTTTCACCGGGAATTGCCACGATGTCACGCAAACATTTCGTCATAGCCGCTTCATAGCTCTGCGCTGCTTTTTTGATAGCTTCAAAATCCATAATACAACCTCCTCAATACCTACACATTCTTACTTATAATCATTTAATTGATTAACCTAATTTCTACGCATTCTCACCAAAATCAATTAAATTGATTCCCTTATTTTTTACCGTACCAAACGATGTCTTTATAGCGAATCGGATCGGTGTCGCCTTCGGTGGAGAAACATAATACCTTCGATGTTTCGTCCAAACCTAAGATGTCTTTTAATTCCTTATATTCCGGACAAGTCATAATGCTGCGACCGTCCCCAACGGTGCTGCGCCGGATTCTCCGGATGTAATCGGCGTATCCCCTTTTTATCGGAGCTGCACTGATGCGCATGCCCCACTCGGCTACCCAATCCGGTGCGGATACAAACACATCAGCGTGATTTCGTAAAATTTCCCAACTTATCGTATTCGGCTCGCCGCAAGCAAGACCGGCCATAATCGTCTGCAAATCGCCGCCCACCATACGCGGTTTACCGTCACCGGCTACAGCCCCTTGATATAGGCATCTGCCGCTTGAGCTTCCACTACGATAATTTTCGGTTGTTGCGCCTCATTTTTATATAAATTTCTAAAATAGCCTGTAACGGCACCGGCTAACGATCCTACCCCGGCTTGAACAAAAATGTGAGTCGGCATAGCACCGGCCGTCGCCAATTGTTCACCCGCTTCCAAGGCCATCGTGCCGTAACCTTGCATGATCCAGCTTGGTACCTCTTCATACCCTTCCCAGGCTGTATCCTGCACAACTACGCCGTTTTTGACCTTAGCCGCTTCGGCTACCGCTTTACGCACACAATCATCATAATTGAGATCTTCAATGGTTACCGTAGCCCCTTCGCGCTGAATATGCTCCAAGCGGGATTTAGTCGTCCCTTTTGGCATAAATACAACGGCTTTTTGACCTAATTGACGAGCTGACCAAGCTACCCCGCGACCATGGTTACCGTCGGTAGCCGTAAAGAACGTAATCTCCGGCATTTGTTTGTGCAATTCTTCGGATGTCATTACGCTATACGGCAAATCCAATACGTCTTTATGGAGCTGCTGCGCTACATATTTGACCATCGAATACGAGCCGCCCAATACCTTAAAGGCATTTAAGCCGAAACGATATGATTCATCTTTAATAAAAAGACTTCCCAAGCCCCAGAATCTGGCCAACTGCGGCAGTTGCGTTAACGGTGTTGTTTCATATTGTGGAAAACTCTGATGAAACGCGCGGGCTTTTTTGGCTTCCGCCACCGACATGATAGCTAAATTATCATCATTACCCTTAGGTAATGTATTAACTTGCCACTTCAATGAATCCATGTTATACCTCCCATACCTACTAACCTCTAAATCCATCCTATGTGTATCGGCTAACAAATTGTCAGACTGATTATCAGCCCTTATGTGAGCGAATCAGCCGGTGCTGTAACCGATGTTTATGTCCCCATTATTTAACTTTCGCTTTAATTTGCTCTTCCTTCTCTTTATCTTTAACAGCGTTTAAATCGCTGTATAAAGTAAATCTTGAAATGCCGAAGTATTCTCCGATTTTGTCCGCCGCTTTAGATAATTAAAAGCGCCCGCATCGTTTAGATACTTCAAAGCTTCGCACCGTTCGGCCTTCGTCATGAGCTGCGCCGGCTTACCTACCTTAGCCACCGCCTGCTCAATTAAATCATCCAGCAAATCAGTTACGCTCGTCGTAATTCGTTCAGCCCCGTCGGCTTCTTTACTTGCCGAAGTGCTCGTCGCGAGCCCCACCGGTTCCGTGAGTTGATTTACCATTTGTTGCAAATGAATCAAATTGGTAATGTCTGAATTAATACAGAACACATACGTAATTTGCCCTTTATCATCACGCATGTACATGGTACTGGAGCGAAAAACGCGACCGTCTTTAGTTTTGGTTAAATAACCGTATCGGTCTTCCAAATCTTTGCCGTCATTCTTAAGTGCATCGAGCACCACATGTGACGGTCCGTCACCTAACTTTCTGTTAGATATTTCGCCGTTTTCAATACAAACAACGGTACCTTCCATTTCCGGCGTCCGTACGTCGTGAATTACAATTTCACAAGTTTCGCCAAACTGCTGAGCTAACCCGTGAGCAATTTGTTTCAAATTTTCCAATTCATTTTTCATAAAAACCGCTCCTCACCTTTCACGCATCTTGGCGTCATACAAACTAACTGTTTGGTGTCGTAACCAAATGCCTATGCAAACTGAATGGTCTCAACACCAACTTCCATCGGCATTTTGATTATTCATCCTTCATTTCCAAAATCATTATGCTAACTAATTTTCTGTTAGCCTAACAATTTGTTTTTGTTCCTATGATTAAATATATCATAACAATTCAAAATATGCAACTGTTAAAAAATAAAATAATTAGAGTTATTTATAATTTATCTATTTTCATCTAAACACTATAATTTTCTTCGAAAATATGTTATAAATAAGTATATCGACAAAATCTAATATATAGATACATTGGCTTTTTGCCATATATGGTCCAACGAAAAACGAAATTATTCATAAGGAGTTAATAACTATGAAGTCATTTATTAATGGGGCAAAGCGCGTCGCCAAGGATTACAGCGAGCACAATATCGGCCGTCTGTCCGCGGAAGCAACGTACTATATTATTCTTTCCATAGTGCCCTTCTTAATTATTGCTTTAACGGCTATTTCCGTATTTCTTAGTCAAAATATGGATATCCTCGATCAATTTCTGGCACTCTTACCGCCGGATTCACAACATACCCTGTCAAACCTAATTGATGACTTAGCCAAAAATCAGAGTGGTACGTTGTTCTCCATCGGTATTATTACTGCCTTTTGGACTATGTCGGCCGGTACGCGTGCCTTAATTAATGCCCTTAACACCATGCTCGGCCTCGATCATGTGGAAGAAGGCATGATTAAGATGTACAGCAAAGCATTCTTCTTCACCATTATCGGTACCGTAACCGGTCTCTTAGGGCTTATCCTTTCGGTGTATGGCCCGGCCTTCTTACAGGTAATGCAGCGCTTCATCTTTATTTCTAAAGAAATCATAACTCTCGCCACTATGGCGGCCACCTTATTACCGTTGATTTCTTTCACTTTGGTGCTCACCTTGTTTTATCACTACGCACCGCGCAAAGAAACTGACAAGGACACGCCTAAAGCTACCAAGGAAAACATCAACAAGCTTATTTCTTGGAAGCGCTCCTTCGCGGGCGGCCTCTTAGCTACGATTCTTTGGTTAGCCCTTACCTACGGCTATCGTTTCTATGTTACAAATTTTGCGGGCAGTTCCTCCACGTACGGTCCACTGGTTGGTATCATGATTCTCTTCGTGTGGATTAACTGGTCCGTCCAGGTTATCCTGCTCAGTGCCGAAATCGTGCGCGACCGTTCCTTCGATGCCGAATTAAAAGCGGAAGCGGTTAAACTTAAAATGGAACAAATCGAGCAACTCAATAAAGAGGAGCAAGAAGAAAAAGAGCAGAAAGAGCTTGAAAAAAGAAAAAATTAGCAAAGAACAAAGCGTAGCATTAACTATAAAAACGCAAAAAACGCTGTGATCCGATTAATTTCGGTTACAGCGTTTTTATTATTTAGTCAAACCGTATTCGTTTTATTAAAACAGATTACCTCGCAAAATCTAACATAGACCTTGCAACTGTCAAAATTACTTCTCAGCAACCTGTTGGCAACGTTAAGACTATTTTGTCATATTATTCGGCATGTTCTTCCAGCCACTGCAACGCATACTGTGCGTACATGGCGGAGCCGATTGGCAATGCTCGTTCATCAATTTTGAAGAAGTTACTGTGATGGGAATGAACCGCATCAATTTCAGGATTGGCAATACCGAAGAAAGCAAAGCAGCCCGGTTTTCTTCCAAATAATAAGCAAAGTCTTCGCCGGCCATTGTTTTTCCATCAAGACCACATTGTCTTCACCAACGAGTTCAGCACCTACGCGATGAGCGAGCTCCGAGCTGGCCGGATCGTTAATCGTCGGCGGTACCATTTGACGGAAAGTTACCGTTCGCCTTAGCACCGTAAGCAGCGGCTGTTTCGTTCACCATGTGCGTCATCGTCTTTTTCAAATCATCACCGATGGCATGTTTGAAGTAACGGGCCGTGCCTTCCAAACGTGCGGCGCCGGAAATAACATTATAGCGCGTACCGCTGGTCATCTTGCCGATGGTAAGCACCACGGAATCGAGCGGACTGAAGTGGCGGGACACGATGGTCTGCAAATTCATCACGATGGCTGAAGCCACAACGGTAGCATCCACGGTCAAATGAGGTTGTGCCCCATGACCGCCCTGACCTTCAATATCGATACCGATTTCAAGCGCGGCCGCCATGCGTTCGCCGGCTTCCACGGAAATCTTGCCAACGGGCAGATCAATCCAAATGTGAGCGCCGAAGACACTATCCGTTTCTTCAAACCAGGTACCGAACTGTTTCATGTATTTAGCACCTTCACCGCTTTCTTCGGCCGGCTGGAACACGAGGAATACCTTACCTTGGATTTTGTCCTGCAATGTTTTCAGCATCTTGGCGGCGCCCAATAAAATGGCCATATGCGCATCATGACCGCAGGCGTGCATCTTGCCGTCATGTTTGGACGCGAAGTCATACCCCGTCTGTTCATCAACGGTAAGGGCATCAATATCGGCGCGAAGCATGATTGTTTTACCCTTTTTAGGACCTTCAATCCATGCCACAATGCCGGTGTTTTTTTTCAGGATTTATCACATACGGAATGCCCAATTTTATCCAGTTCTCCGGCTAAATATTTGGTCGTTTTCCTGTTCTTCAAAACTAATTTCCGGATATTGGTGCAAATGGCGACGCCACGCAATGATATCCTTCGTATATTCTTCTTGTAATTTTTTATTTCAGTTGAATTCATACATTCGCCTCCCAATCTCTTTGTTTTCATGGTAGTGTACCGGAAATGGTTTGTCAAGGTTTTCGGGTTAAAATTCCTATTTTATTACTATGATTTTAAAAATCCATTCTTTTACTCATTTAAAACCATTAAATTAACACAGTTTAGAGCCATTAAATACCTTAGCCCATTAAAACTTGTTAACTTTATACTTTCAACTATGGCAAATAATAAAACTAATATGTTATACTGATTGTATGCATTTTTAACAGAGGGGGAGTTTCTTTTATGGATATGTCTTTATTTCCTTATTTCTTGGTATCATCCATACTCTTGACGATGACACCGGGTCCGGATAATTTATATCTTTTGGCAAAAAGCATCGCCGACGGTGCCAGAGCCGGCATTATTTTAGCCGCCGGTCTCGCCTCGGGCATTGTCTTTCATACATGCCTTGTAATTTTAGGGGTAGCCGCATTAGTTAAAAGTTCACCAATTGCCTTTGCAGCTTTAAAATATGTTGGTGCCGCCTATCTTTTCTATCTTGCCTACGGGGCCTTTACCGCTAAAGTTGCGGAACCGCAACCGACTGAAACAGCCGCCGGTCAAGCTACTGTTGCCGGTTCAAACATCACAACAAACGACACGACAAACAGCGTATCAAGCAATGAAACATCCAGCCAAGCTTCAAGCGATAAATCGTCAAGCCAACCTTCAAACGGTGAGTCATCCGCCTTTGCCATCTATCGCAAAGGTCTCATTATGAACATCTTGAATCCGAAAGTTCTGTTGTTCTTCCTCGCGTTCTTGCCACAGTTCGTGGATCCTAATAATGAATCACCGGGCCTGGCCATTGCTATCCTCGGTGCCGTTTTTAGCTTACAAGCATTCATCTTATTCTCCATCATCGCTCTTTGTGCCGGTAAACTCCGTGGCTTTTTAAACCAGGGGCCTAAATCGCAACGTATGTTGAACCGTATTCAAGGCGTAGTATTGTTGGGTATTGGTTGCTTGTTATTAGTCTTCTAAAAATATAAATTCACATAGCTTCCGGAATAGATAGTGCTATACTTTGTCGTTTATGTTTAACAAAAACAAATGCTGAGGTGACTTTTAACGGTCATCTCAGCATTTTTAGTTCTATATTCTATTATCCAAAAACTTCTTAGTTGAAAACTCTTATTTAACCCAAGTTACGATATCTTCCATAGGCTGACGAGTTTTTTCACGATGAGGCTGTTCATCACGATAGCCGAAGCCCACCATTACGGACACGCCGAAATGTTCTTTGTCGAGAATGCCTTCTTCGCTAAGAATTTCCTCCACTTTTTCAATATTGAAGCCTTCGATTGGGCAAGAGTCAACACCGAGCATAGCAGCCGTTGTCATCATGTTAGCCAAGGCAATGTAAGTCTGTTTGCTGGCCCAGTCGAACATAGCACGGTCGCTATCGATCAATTTGAAATCGTTAGTCTGGAAGTTGCTGTAAGCACCGCGCATCATGTTCTGCACGTCTTCCGGCATGTGTTTGATGTCTTTCATGATGTGTGTGATGTAGTCCGCATCAGCTACGGTATCCGCTTTTTTGCGAGCCAAAATAATTACAAAATGGCTGGCACCGTTCAAGCTGTTCTGAGCGCCCCAAGATACAGGGTATAATTTATCTTTAATGCTCTGTTTTTCAATAATAACGAATTTCCAAGGTTCAAAACCGAAGGAGCTTGGGGACAAACGACCTGTTTCCAAAATCGTGTTAAAATCAGCGTCGGATACCTTTTTATTAGGGTCAAACTTCTTAGTTGCGTAACGATAATTGTAAGCGTTTAAAATGTCTTGTGCAGAAATGCTCATGGGTATCATCCTTTCGAATTAATAATAATTTATACTAAATTTTGAATATCTATCTCATCTATCTTTTCGACATGTTTAG
>ENA-OPZN01000587-OPZN01000587.1-human-gut-metagenome-genome-assembly--contig:-NODE-587-length-10669-cov-1.416335_pt1 | contig 10669 bp, 21 predicted proteins | sample MGYA00242483_ERZ504503 | MGnify/ENA primary metagenome ERZ504503 (study PRJEB26092, sample SAMD00036285) | human gut metagenome | host: Homo sapiens | study: EMG produced TPA metagenomics assembly of... | reverse complement strand
TGCCGCATTTCTTCTGGCATTAACGGAACTTGCCCGATAAGACAAGCTACTGATACTGTTCCAGTAACTGCCGCGGGAATTATAACATTTCCAAGCGGTTTTAACGACGTCCATCGGCTCCAGTTTATCTGCCTGCTGACGTCGCTTTTCCTCATCCAATAATTGGATTGCTTTAGGAGTAGCTCGTACTGCCATTACGGTAGTCGTAATCATTCCGGCAATTCCAACTCCAGTGAGGATTTCAGGACTATGCTTTACTGTAGCTGTTTTTACATTTCTACAGATCTTAGTCAAATTAGGTTTCTGCATTTCAGTCTATCCTCCATAAAATATAAACGGGGCACAAGGCCCCGCGATTTATCTAACCAACCAGAATTCCGGACGAACCCCATTAGAGTACGAAGCGTCGTGGTAGCCCGTATTGCCATAGCCGTTCACATAGGCAAAGTGAGCCGAAGAAAATTCCTTTTTAGTAGCATTGCGGAGCCAGCCGAACTCACAATCGTTTTTGTAATAAGCAACGCGGTTTCTTCTCTGTTTCATAAGAGGAAGCTGCTCATCGCCATCCGCTTCGATGTGATCTCGATCCCATTTATCGGCCCAGCCACAAATCTCTCCGAGAGTCGGGATTGATAAACCGGTCATTCTCTGCTTAAGAACCGCAGGGAACATATTGTACAGCTCGCTATCGATCCACTTTTTCAGATCGGACTGAGAATATCCGCCAGCATTGCCACCATCTTCATTCATCGGGCGTTTTGGCAACATAATCGTCGAAAATGAATAGCACCTTAGTGTTCGTAACTTTCTGAACTGTTGCTGTAAAGTTTCCGAGCTTTCCTAAAGGAACCATCATTTTATCGCCAACTTTAATGTCTGCTAGAAGGATAGAATACGGATTATGTACCGTATCTCTAAATAAATTCAAGGTCGCCTCAACATCAGCTCTGCAATAGCGAACTGTATCGCCAATATCAAATGTCGGAAATAACGGTCCCAAATCAATCGCATAACAACCCTCTGATTTTCCCTTTTCGTCAAGATCGATGTACTTTCTATACATCCTCTCTACCGTCGGAACATCGATGCCTCTTTGGTTAAGTTGATAATTTCTTCTCCTAATGTCATTTCTCTTGTACACATAGTACGTTCTCCTTTCAGAATATAAAATTTTTATTTGGTAACTACGAAATTTAGCAGGTCAATAATCCACTCAAGCATATCTTTCGCACAAGAAAAAACATAACTTGTTCGTGGATTCACGCATGAATATGAATCACATTCATCTCGAAATGATTCAATCACGATCAGCGGTGGTATCTCTGGGTGTTTGCAGAGTCGTATTAACACTTCTCTTCCAGCCCATCTCATATAACTCGCCTGCTCAAAGTTATATCCACGCTGAACCACGGGCATTGTTGCGATAGCATAACGTACAGTATAAATGGCTCTTTCAGTCGGCGATTCCATTTGTCTCCTCCAAAAGAAAAAGCGAAAGAGCCTTGTTAGGACTCCTCCGCTTCATCTTTGTCTCTCCGGGCAAGTGCTTCACTGACCTTTTCTTCAATTTTCTCGTCCATTTTCTGTTCATTCACCCAATCGGTAATAAGGTTTACGCCTACACCAATCACGGTTGCTGCTACTCCAATAGCCTTAATCCATTTACTTTTATTGCTCATAATGACACTCTCCTTTCATAATACAGCTTGTAATTTCTGCGAATGACCAGATTTATTCAGAATCCCAGCCGGCATCCGGAACCCAATCCATATCGATAACCAATACTTCAAGTCCATCATCCAGTGTTACTTTGGAATGGTTAAAATCGATCCAGTATATTCCTGTATCAATACTCCATCCAACCGTATCTCCTCCTTCTAAAGGCTCAAGACCAAGCAGTTGATAAAAATGATTCGCCGGTAAATATCCGCTGATGACAAAATCACGGTTCAAATGATATTCCGCCTGAATAACTCTGTTGATGGAACTTTCGAAATATCGATTGGAATAGGCATCGTAGAATAACCTTTCGTCATTCGGATCATGCTCATCAAAATCAAGTGAACTGTTTCTAACTAATCCAGTTGAAGTAATATACACGTCCTTAGCCTTTTCCGCTGCGATAGCATCAACTATCTTCTGGTGAGCCTCTTCGCCGTACAATTCCTTTAGCTTATCCTTATAGTTGTTATAGGAATCATTCAGCAACGCATAAGCGCTGGTAAGTGCTGCCTGTTGGCGTTTATTCAACACATTGACACCGAAGATACAGAATATCGTTGCCGTACCGCTAATTGCTGCCGGAATATAGCAGACCCATGCTGATTTAACAGCTTCAAGTTTGCTATAAGCCTCTGGATCACCGTCGTGATTTGTCTTACTATCCGCTCTGATTTTACGAAGAGCTTTTGGTGTCGCACGTACAGCTAATACCGACGTTACGATAACCCCAGCCGCACCAAGACCAGACAGTATAGTCGGTGATGCTTTTCTCAGATAAATTTTCGACCTCTGAGCGAGTCTTTGAAGATTTGGTTTCTTCATAAAGTTCTCCTTTCGTTTTTATTTCATAGCATGTAATAAATCAAGGACATCTGTGGATATGTCCACTGCTACTGAAAACATAAAATTGTTATCCGGATTGATTTTTGAAAACTGATTCATCATTCGCCGGAAGTCACCAACAAATATGATGAAATCTTCAATCGATCCAGATTTCTTTGGATAAAGTCTACCGACGATGTATCTTTTCAACTCATCAATAGCCCATACCGAATAGCTCGATTTTTCAAGCTCTTTCTTCCATTTCCAACCGAATGGAAACCACGCATCCATCTGATACGTATCGCATAACAATAAGTCAAGTTGTTCGATAGACATCCGTTCTCTCCTTTCTGCAAAAATAAAAGAGAAACAGGATGGACTCGAACCATCGACTTCGGGACTTTAATCGTCTCGCGCTCTCCCAACTGAGCTACTGTCTCTCATAATATGCCTTGTAAATTTTGCGAAGTAAAATGAAAGAGGCGTTGTATGCGCCCCTCTCGGTTAATTTAAACCAATGCTCTTCAAGATACTCATCAGCTCATCTTTATCGAGTTCTGCATCTACATCCAGGTGAAGATGAGTCTTTCCATCGTTTATAGTAGTAATAGCCTCGTTCAACTGAATATCAATGTTGTATCCCGTTTTCTTACGTATTATCATCTTTATTGCTTTGGAAATGATTCCTCTCGTGAATTTCGATACTATTCTCATTTCATCCATGCTCCTTTTACTCCTTTCAAAGCTTCAGTTTTTCATAAAAGGAACTGTTATTTTGGCGAAAAAGAAGAGACGTTGTTAGCGTCTCCGTCTCTTTTGGGTATGTAACTCATAAATTCCCAAGGTCAATACAATGGTTGCTATTACTATACCTACGATGGCAACAATCATACCAACAGCACTCCAAAATATCCACGCCGTCAAAGCTCCGATAATACTAATCAGTAAAATCGAACTAGCCGTAGCGAAATACTTAAGAACACCAATCGCATAATCAGTTACTTTTCCGATAGATACATAAGTTTCAATCATTTTTCTTTCTCCTTTATGTGAAATTATTTAGTTCCTTTTCCATAAAAGTCTTTGTAAAAAATGCGCTCAAATCTCACGTCTATCGAAACACGTTTCCCATCGCTGACGCTGTATTGGTTTCATTTTTAACGCCCACATTATTTGTCTTATAGTGACCGTCGGATATAGTCCGTCCGTACACTCCCCGGAGCGGCTATCAAAATATTCCTTGAATTTTGGATGTAAATACAAAGAGTCAGTCAGCCACGAATCAACCTCGGTCCAATATGTACTTTTTGTATCTGCACTAAATCGCTGCTGAATCACTGCGAGACCTTTATTCCCTATCGTAAATAGGGTGCAACGATCATACACAGGATGATTGCAAATATAAAGTTCACCGTACATTGACAAATAGATGTCTGGCTTTTGATAATGGTACCGCATTTCTATCTCCTCATAGCAAAAAGAAAAGAGCCTTAGATTTCTCTAAGACCCCTCTCGTTTTAGCTAATATTCAAACTTATTCGTCTTCATCGGCAATGCCTAAGATGTCTTCTCTGGTTGGGTATACGTTTTCGTACTTTTCATCCCCTTCACAGCCATACTCATCTAAATCAATGCTGTGACCACAGTGTGGACACACCAAGGTATCCTCCCACTCGTCTTCAAACTCCATTACACTCCCACACTCAGAGCAAATATATCTTCCGCTCGTCATTGCCTTAATCTGCTTTTCGTTAAAAATACTCATGCTAAAATCTCCTTTCAAATTGTACGATCGTCACACTCGTATATTAAGTATAACGACCATAGTTAATCTGTTCAAGAGATAAAGCTTTATTCTCTCATAAAGAGCCATGTATTTTTCACGCAAAAAAATGAAAAAGGAGATGCAAATAAAATCACATCTCCAAAAAGCTCCATTACCATTCTACGATAACAATTCGATTCTCTTTGCAGAAGAATACGTCAATTACTATATCAGCTTTTAAATCTGATTGATCGATATGATACTCAAACCTTGTTTTCTGTCGTTTCCATTCTTTATCAATTTGACTTTGAATCGATGGTTCTCCACCGTCATCACAGTTATTATCCATAATGGTTACGATTCGTTTTTGCAAGTAATCACTCTCTTCAAACATGACTGTAAACTGCCATAAATAATCTTCCTCCTTTCCACATGGTACACTTGCTGTTATCATGTCTGTTGTCTTAGGAACTTCGATATAGATTTTACTCATATTTAAAACTCTCCTTTCCATAATAGAGATTGTAAAATGCACGTAGAAAAACGAAGAGGACATGCGTCACACACGTCCCCAAACGTTTCAGAATTTCCCCTCTATTTCTTTGTAGGTCTAAAACGGTTGATTAACCCTTTGAATGTTGAAGATGTGAAGGTTCCAGTTTCTTCAAACTTAAATCCTTTATTCATCCAGATACCATAGCACATCAACGGAATCAATAATTCTGCTGCTGCAATGCCAACTCTGAAATATCGATCCTTAACCTGCTCTGCGATCTGCCGCTCTTTGAAGTCACTATCTTTTGTAACGGACTCTCCGTCCATAATACGCCGATTGTATTTCTCGTCAGCATCCCACACGCTCTTGTTCTCTTCGATTCTCAGCTTGTAAAGCTTCGTCAGATCATCAATCGCTGTTGATTTCTCTTTGGTTCCGGACTGCAAACCAGATAAAGCCTCAATCTGCGCTGCAATCTCCCCATTTAATAATTCTTCGATGTTTTTTTCTTCCATTTTGTTCTCCTTTCAAATAATTATTAAGTTCATTCCATAATAGAGAGTGTTATTTATGCGAAATATAGTTTTTCAGCTCTACTCGCAGCCGTACGTAACGCTGTTTATAAATTGCATCCGCACCGGAACGATCCAACTCGAGAAATAAATAAGGTCCGCTATCTGGATCTGATTCATCGACCCTAAGCGAACCAACTGGCTTTTCTCTGAATATAAATCGCGATACAAGCATTCCGATAACAACACCGATCAGTAATACGATTATCAACTCATGGTTTCCTCCTTTCAAAAAGTTTCTGAAAATCACCATCCGGCAATTTTTCAAATATCAAATTAGCATGTTTTCCGGTAACCTTCGTCCTGTTTTCTAATCTAGGATAAAAATAAAAGAGAGAATGTGTATCTACCACCAAACTGTCAGCCCCTTTTAATGCCTCCCACCTGGATAGGTAATACACGACCCATAGCCATTAGTCATTTAGTAGTTTTATTCTCTCATAATATGCCTTGTAAATTTTGCGAACTATTTCCTTTCTCGATTCAGCAGCCAAAAGAATCGCCGGTATAATTCGTAGTAAGTATCTTTGCAACACGGGATTCCTAATCTAACTTTCAAAATATCATAGGACCAGCCCTCGGTAACAGCTTTCAGAATATATGGAGCAAGCTGCTGATCTGTTTGCTCAGTCACTCTCTCAATCATGTCGGTTCGTTCTGAATAATATGCTCTTTGCCATTCCGACTTTGCTGTCGGATCGCCAAGCGTGCTTGTTACTATGAACATCGCCCAATCTGCTGGTTTACTGCTGAAACTATTGAGTGATGCATAAGCCTTTCTCCAAATCGGGTATTGAAGACAGAAGTGTTTTAATTCGTAGTAGCGATGTTTCTCAATCCAATAAGATTTTTTCGGATAATTCCGGTCTGATTGTGGTTGCCATAATGTATTTCCTCCTTGTGAATTCTATTCTAGGTTAGAAATAAACAATAGTAAAAACAACCTCAGTGGAATGACCGCAAAAAGAAAGAGCCGCTGTTAGCGACCCATTCTCATATTCTTAAATCTAATTCTCTGTAGTTGAATACGCATGTCAGATATTTCTTTTCTGATAGTTTCAACTTTCTGATATTCATATCCTTTACATCTGAACATCATGTCCTCGAAATAAAGAATTTTACTCTCCAATCTTTGTTCTTCACTACTCATACTGCACCTCCATAAAATATGTATTCATTTCATAAAGGGAGTTGTATATTTTGCGTTTTCCATCTAATCATCGTTAATTCGCAAGGATAATCTTCGAAACCAACGGTATCGCATGTTATTAAACCTTCTATAACCCCGTCTATAATTTCTGATTCGTATTGTTTATATGGGTAAATATAATCCGGCAAGTATCTCCGAATGCATCTACAACCAACACATTGATACCGTGGTACTATGATCCATCTGCTTTTTCGACTCTTAGTGCGTACAATTCTACGAACACTATCATAAATATTTTAAGTTTGTCCCCCGCACATAAACAAATTACCGACAGTCATATAGAAAATTCCTTTACCTGTTTTCTTTAGGATATATGAACATCAGTAACAATTCAATATTTGGGTAGACATAAAAATACGCCCAGATGACCAGGCGTAAAATTATAAGCAATGTTCTACTATACCATTTTCTGTACCATTTTTGAATATAAAGACGCTTTCAGATGACTTTAGACGAAATAATCGGTTTCAAAAAATCCAGTAAAATCAACGGTTTGAGCTTGATGAAACTTGTCGAACTCCGAATAGCTATTTCAAGAGGTGAGTGCTAATTTTTTATAAAAACTTACCACACCGAGCTGGTCACGGAACAGCTCATAATCAATGGATAAATCAAACCATCGAGAAGTTTTATCCTCTGCTGATTTGGTCGTTTCAATCAATACGCTACATTCTTCCATCGTAATTCAGCCCTTTCTTTTTAATTTTGAATATGAAAAAAGCAGTCGATCATAAATGAAAGGCTGCTTTAAATCATATCCTTTATTGCTTTGTGTGGAGATTTAACTGATTGTCTATGTCCCGTCCGGCATACATTACTCTAAGTATTGTTACAACTTTTTTATCGCTGTCTGGAATATAAAGTACCACATAATTGTCTACTGGTAATACACGAAGTCCACGACTTTTCCACGGTTCTTTTTCATATTTCGATAACGCTCCGGCATCGTATCCAGACTTAATATCTGTTCTTCCAGACGGTCAAGCTGTCCGCTTGCATTTTCCGGCGATTGTAATTCAAAAGAAATATATTCAAAAATCCCTCTCAAATCACTGTCAGCCTGTTCGGATACTTCTACTTCATATATCATAAGCCATAATCCTTCGAATGTCAGCAAATGCTTTCTTCGCATTTTTTGTCCGTCCAGCCTGCATATCCGCATATCCTTTCTCCAATTCTTCATTGAACTCTGCTTCTGATAATGTGCTGATATCAACAGGTCTGTCAGATGGTATTTTTACTTCAAACGGAAGTCCTCTCTGTAAGATAATCTGTTTATAAAACATATTGATAGCACTGGAAGCAGGGATACCAAGTGTAGACAGGATACTTTCTGCTTTTTCTTTAACATCTGGTTCAATCCTTGCATATAAATTTGCTGATTTTGTAGCCATATAAAACATCTCCTTTCGTGAGTAGTATTTCCATCTATCTTTATTATATGCAAATGTCCGCACAATAGCAATACTAAATTTTATGCTCCAATAATCTTATTGAATATGTTCACATATAATAATGAGGTCACATTCCATGACCTCATCACTTTCATTTTTTCCAGATCTGCCATTATTCGGCTATACTCTGTTCCAGCGGCATAGAGGCCAGAAATGACAGTTCTTTCTTTTCAGCTATTCCCAGATAAATGATTGCAAATGCAACTGTTACTGTTTCACTGACGAGAAAGCTCCACCATATTCCATTGATCCCCATCATCTTACCCATAATTGATGCAAGTGGAAGCAAAATGATCACCTGCCTTAGCGCGGAAATTAAAAGACTGGCTATTCCTCTTGAAAAGCCCTGTAAAGCATAGCAGGTCATAACAGAAATTCCTCCAAACACAAACTAAGTCCCAAAATACGCAATGCAGTCACACCAAGTAAAACATTTCTTCTGATGGTGCAAATGCTGATATTAACTGTATCGGCAGCATCTCCATTATGATCAAACCAACCAGTCCGATCAAAGCAGAATACGCCCCGCTAAGCCGGATAACTTTCTTAATCCGTTCTGCATGTTTTGCGCCAATGTTAAATGCTACGATCGGGATCAAAGCATTATTCAATCCAAAAACCGCCATATACACAAATGTCTGTAATTTAAAATATGCTCCAAATACGGCTGTCGAAGTTGTTGAAAAATCCAGAAGAAGTTTGTTAATGCCAAAACACATAACGCTGGACATGGATTGCATAATAATCGTTGGAATTCCAACAGATGCAAATCCCCTTAAAATAAATAGCTTTCTAAATTTTAATGCATTTAAAAATCAAAACTGCACATCTGTATTTTTAGTCAGATTTAAAATATAATCCCAACAGCATTGCTATGATCTGACCTGCCACTGTAGCAATTGCCGCACCTCTGGTTCCCATGCCGGCAAACCGAAATATCCAAAAATAAAGATGGGATCTAAAATAATGTTGATGACCGCACCAACGATCTGCATTACTTAACATTACTTAACATTAATTAATCCTGGATCATTCATATGCAAAACCATAAATAATCCAGGATCATCTATACTTTTTATTTACTGCATTCTATGATAATTGCTTCACACTTATCATATCCAATCTCTGAACTGTTCAGACACAACGTATAATTGCTGGCTTTTCCCCAGTTCTGCTCCGTATAAAAGTTGTAATTTGCCATACGTCTTTTATCTGTGTCTGCCATCATTTTAACAGCTTCCTGCTCTCCTACATTGTATAAACGGGTGATACGCTGTATTTTTTCCGGCATATCCCCATGAATAAATACATTCAGCACATCGTCCCGGTCTTTCAGGATAAAATCAGCATTTCTTCCAATGATCACGCAGGGCTCCTTCCCAGCCAGATCTAAAATAACTTTTCTCTGTGCCTCATACACCATATCTTCCACTGATTTTCCTGTAATATCACGTCCTACAAGTGCATATGCAAATAATCCTTTCTTCGGAGACAGCTCTGCTTTTTCCTGGATATAATCCGGAGACAGACCTGACTCTTCTGCAATATGATTAATGATGTTTTTATCATAATAGGCTATTCCCAGTTTCTTTGCTACTTCTTCACCGATAAAACGTCCACCGCTTCCAAATTCCCTGCTGATCGTAATAATTCTTTTTTGTCATCTCTTGATTCCTCCTAGTTTAAAACATCAACCCTATTTTTTCTGATTTTCTTTAAAAATTACATTATCCCAACAAAACATGAAATTTATTTCAGTAATTGGAAATGCCCACCAGATCAACGAAACTCCCATCTGACCATTTCTGACAAAACAGAGAAAAGATTCCCGCCAGTGCAGGATAATAATCAGCTGTCTCAAAAGTGAAATCACCAGTGATTCCAGGCCGCCATCCAATGCCTGGTAAATTCCCTGATAAGCAACATTAATTCCGGCAAACAAGAAACTCACTGAAATCACTCTCATCGCGGCAATAAAATATTCTCTTGACTGTCCTGCATTAAACAGCATTGCAAATGCTCCGGGGAAAATTTCCGTAATTGCAATTCCCAGAATCATTAATGCAATGGTATAAATAATTCCATATTTGATACCATCCTGAATTCTCTTTTTGCTTCTCATTCCATAAGCAAATGCAATGATCGGAGTGATCGCATCTCGCAGACCAAAAGCAAGGAAGAGAACAAACTGCTGGACTTTATAGAACAATCCATAGGCTGTCTGTGCTGATGGATTGAACTTCAGGATCAAATTCATCACATAAACCATAATAGACATCAGAGCCTGCGCAATAATTGCCGGAAGTCCGATTGCATAGATTTCTTTTATAACACCAGCATTCGGTTTCATGTATTTCGGCCCATGCCCGAATTCCCTGTTCAGTTTCATATGAAAAAATAAGCAGCAATACAGCAGAAGCAACCTGACCAATTACAGTTGCGTAAGCTGCACCTTTCACTCCCATTTCAGGGCAAGGTCCAATACCGTAGATCATGATCGGATCGAGAATAATATTTACAACAGCACCAACCACCTGTCCGATTGTAGAATAAAGAGAACGACCTGTTGCCTGTAATAGCTTTTCAAATAAAGAAAAAGAAAATAATCAACCAAAAGAAATCACACAG
>ENA-OPZN01000586-OPZN01000586.1-human-gut-metagenome-genome-assembly--contig:-NODE-586-length-10686-cov-2.534426_pt1 | contig 10686 bp, 5 predicted proteins | sample MGYA00242483_ERZ504503 | MGnify/ENA primary metagenome ERZ504503 (study PRJEB26092, sample SAMD00036285) | human gut metagenome | host: Homo sapiens | study: EMG produced TPA metagenomics assembly of... | reverse complement strand
AGAAGTACGGACGGAGGTCAGACTTGGGAGAAAATGCGCATTCCGATGGCATTTGGTGAATATGATGGGTTGCCTAAAGCACAGAATGGAGTAGGCGATCCGGCCATTTTGGTTGATAAGAAGACAGGAACTATCTGGATTGTCGCTGCCTGGACACATGGTATGGGAAATGGGCGTGCGTGGTGGAATTCACAAACAGGCATGGACCGTAATCATACAGCACAATTAATGATGGTGAAAAGTGATGATGATGGTAAGACCTGGTCGGAGCCTATGAATATAACAGAACAGGTGAAAGATCCGTCATGGTATTTCTTGCTGCAAGGTCCCGGTAGAGGTATCTCTATGGAAGATGGAACATTGGTCTTTGCCAGCCAGTATATTGGCAATGACCGTATTCCTAATGCCGGTATTATATACAGTAAGGATCATGGAAAAACCTGGAATATCAGTACATTGGCACGCACTAATACAACTGAATCTCAGGTAGCGGAAGTGGAACCGGGAGTGCTGATGCTGAATATGCGTGATAATCGTGGTGGCAGTCGTGCCGTTTCTACAACTACAGATTTAGGTAAAACATGGAAAGAACATGAGTCTTCACGTACAGCCTTACAGGAACCGGTTTGTATGGCCAGTTTGATTAGTGTTAAAGCTAAAGAGAATGTATTGGGTAAAGACATCCTTTTGTTCTCTAATCCGAATGATGCCAAGAACCGTCATAGCATTACCATCAAAGCAAGTCTGGATGGTGGGGTGACTTGGTTGCCCGAGAATCAATTGCTGCTGGATGCCGGTTGGGGTTGGGGATACAGCTGCTTGACTATGATTGACAAGGAAACAGTAGGAATTTTATATGAAAGCAGTGTGGCCCACATGACTTTCCAAGCGATAAAGCTGAAAGATATTATTAAGACCAAATAAATAATGAAACGCAGATTTTCTAGTTTTATTGGTATGATACTGGTTTGTGCTGTAACTATAGCACAAACCAGTATCTCGTTACTTCCTAAACCTCAGTTGTATAAGGATACGGGGAAGAATTTTACTATGGGAAAGGTGAAACTTTCTACTCCGGTGTTGAGACCGGAGTGGGAAGTTTTTATCATGAATGCAGGTGGTGAGATTGTTGAACACTCGTCATCGGTGATTGAAGTGGAACTGGTTCCGTCTATTGAGGAGGCCAGGTTAAATGGGGCTGAAGCCTATCGTCTTTCTGTTTCAAACAAGCGGATAAAGATAGAGGCTGTAACAGAACAGGGAGTGTATTGGGCTATGCAGACACTTCGGCAATTGGAACGGAAAAAAGGGAAGAGAAGTTCTGTTGCCGGATGTGAGATTGTAGACTGGCCGGCATTCCGGATACGCGGATTTATGCAGGATGTGGGACGCAGTTATATTTCAATGGAAGAATTGAAAAGAGAGATCGAGATTTTATCCCGGTTTAAGATTAATGTATTTCATTGGCATCTTACTGAAAACCAGGCATGGAGATTGGAAAGTAAAATCTTCCTATGCTGAATGATAGTGTGAATACCATCCGTATGCCGGGTAAATATTATACGCTGGAAGAGGCACGCGATTTGGTGGATTTTTGTAAGAAACATCAGGTGTTGTTGATTCCTGAGATAGATATGCCGGGGCATAGTGCTGCCTTTGTGCGTGCTTTCCGCCATGATATGCAAAGTCCGGAAGGGATGAAAATATTGAAACTGTTGCTGGATGAGGTGTGTGAGACATTTTGATGTGCCTTATTTACATATAGGTACGGATGAGGTGGAGTTTACCAATCCGCATTTTGTACCCGAAATGGTGGCGTATGTACGCTCAAAAGGGAAAAAAGTAATATCCTGGAATCCGGGCTGGCACTATAAACCGGGGGAAATAGACATGACACATTTGTGGAGTTACCGTGGAAAGGCGCAACCGGGTATTCCTGCTATCGATTCCAAATTTCATTATCTGAATCATTTTGATGTTTTCGGTGATATTGTAGCTTTGTACAACAGCCGTATTTATGATCAGGCAGAAGGCAGTGAGGACATTGCGGGAACTATATTGGCTTTGTGGCACGATCGTTTGATTGACAATGAGTGGAATCTGGTTATTGAAAATGGCTTGTATCCCAATATGCTTGCTATTGCCGAGCGTGCCTGGAGAGGGGGAGGTACGGAATATTTTGACGGACTGGGTACGATACTTCCACCCGAAGACACGGAAGCATTCAAAGAATTCGCTGATTTTGAAAAGCGTATGTTGTGGCATAAGGAGCATACGTTTAAAGGATATCCTTTCGCCTATGTAAAACAGACTAATGTAAAATGGAATATTACGGATGCTTTTCCTAATGGGGGAGATATGGATAAGGTGTTCCCGCCTGAACAGGAATTAAAGGATACCTATCATTATAACGGGAATACGTATGGTGTACGTCAGGCAATAGGGGCAGGTATTTATTTACGCCATGTCTGGGGGGATATGGTTCCTGCTTTTTATGCTGATCCTAAGGAAAACCACACGGCTTATGCATATACTTGGGTGTATTCGCCCAAAGACCAGGAAGTGGGGTTATGGGCAGAGTTTCAGAATTATAGCCGTTCAGAGATGGATCTGGCGCCATTGCCTGACAAATGGGATTATAAGGGAAGCCGTATCTGGATTAATGATCGTGAAATATTACCTCCTGTATGGACTGCTACGCATAAGGTGAAAAGTTATGAAGTACCTTTGGGAAATGAGAATTGCGTAGGAAGAGTGCCATTGGCGGTGCATTTAAATAAAGGTTGGAACAAGGTTTTCTTAAAGTTGCCTATCGGCAAGTTTAAGATGGCTGAGACGCGTCTTGTGAAGTGGATGTTTACTGCTGTCTTTGTGACTCCTGACGGAGAAAGGGCGGTAGAGGGATTGATTTATTCACCAGATAAACAAAAATAAAATGAAACGTATTGTCTTATTGTTATTGGGATTATTATTAGCGTTACCCCAGTTTGCTCAGGAACGCAAGTATTCTACTTTTTATGAGCAGAGAGCGACTTTGTTTGAAGAACTTCCGGTTACTTCAAAAGATATTATTTTTTTAGGGAACAGTATTACCAACGGTTGCGAGTGGGCTGAGTTGTTTCAAAATAAGAATGTGAAGAACAGGGGTATCAGTGGAGATATCTGTATGGGGGTATATGACCGTTTGGATCCGATTGTAAAGGGAAAACCGGCAAAGATTTTTTTATTGATCGGTATCAATGATGTTTCTCGGGGAACGTCTGCGGATAAAATTATTTCAGAAATAAGTATGATTGTTCGGAAAATAAAGCAAGAATCTCCAAAAACAAAATTATATTTGCAAAGTGTATTGCCGGTGAATGATTGTTACGGTATGTTTAACGGGCATACATCACGCTGGCAGGTGGTAAAACAAATTAATGATTTGTTGGAACCATTGGCGGTAAAGGAAGGAGTTGCCTATATTGATTTGTATAGTCATTTTGTGGAGAAAGAGACAGGCAAGATGAATCCAGTATACACTAATGACGGATTACATTTATTAGGAAAGGGATACTTGCTGTGGCGTGATATTGTAAAACCTTATGTTGACCAGAAATGAAGAAGACATTAATACTGATTTTATGTTTGTTTCTTTGTACCGTTTCATTTGCACGGAAGCGGGTGAAGGTTGCTTGTGTAGGTAATAGCATTACCTATGGCATAGGTGTATCCGATCCTGATAAGGAGTCCTATCCTGCCCGGTTACAGCAAATGCTGGGTGAAGGGTATACGGTGGAGCGTTTTGGAAAGCCGGGAGCTACGTTGCTGAACAAGGGACACCGGCCTTTTATGCAACAGAAAGAGTTTAAGGATGCATTGGCTTTTGCTGGTGATGTAGTGGTTATTCATTTAGGAGTGAATGATACAGATCCGCGTGATTGGCCCAATTACCGTGATTTTTTATAGCGGATTATCGTGCACTGATTGATTCGTTCAGAGTGGCGAATCCTGAATGTCGTATTTTGATTGCCCGTCTGACTCCGATTGCCGACCGTCATCCGCGGTTTGAGTCCGGCACACGCGACTGGCATGATGAGATTCAGCTGGCTATAGAAACGATAGCGAAATACGCACAAGTACAGTTGATAGATTTTCATGCACCTTTATATCCATATCCTTTTATGTTGCCCGATGCTGTCCATCCTGATAAGGAAGGTGCGGCTGTCCTGGCAAAAACGGTGTATGAAGCATAACCGGTGATTTTGGCGGTTTTGCAAATGCCGGAAATTTATACGGACAATATGGTATTGCAGCATGGGGCGTCTGCTGACTATTCAGGGAAAAGCGGATGCCGGTGAGAAAGTGACTGTTTCCATAGACAGGCAGAAACTTCAGGCTGTGACGGGAGCAGATGGAAAGTGGGCGGTGGATGTCCGGCCATTGAAGGCGGGCGGTCCATATACGCTGACTGTTTCTACAGAAAAACGGAAACTGGTCTATGAAAATGTGTTGGCGGGAGAAGTGTGGCTCTGTTCCGGACAATCGAATATGGAGTTTTATCTGAATTGGAGTGCGACTGCCGCACAAGATGTTCCTCAAGCTGCAAATAGCAATATCCGTTTTTATGATATGAAAGCCCGTTGGCGTACGGATGCGGTGGAGTGGGATGCTTCGGTACTCGATTCATTGAATCATCTGCAATATTATAAGGATACACGGTGGACAGTTTGTTCGCCTGAAACAGCCGGTAATTTCTCGGCGGTGGCTTACTATTTCGGAAAGAAATTGCAGGATAGTTTGCAAGTTCCTGTAGGACTGATTTGCAATGCCATTGGCGGATCTCCTACTGAAGCATGGATAGACCGTAGTACATTGGAATATCGTTTTCCGGCTATCTTACGTAATTGGATGCAGAATGATTTTATTCAAGACTGGGTGCGTGGGCGTGCTGCCTTGAATGTAAAGCAGTCTTCCAATAAATTGCAACGCCATCCTTATGAGCCTTGTTATTTGTATGAATCGGGTATCCGTCCTTTGGAACAGTTTCCGGTCAAAGGCTTTATTTGGTATCAGGGTGAGTCCAATGCCCATAATCGGGAGGCTCATGAAAAGTTGTTCGGATTGTTGGTGGAAAGTTGGCGCAAGAATTGGGGGGGATGCGGAACTTCCATTCTATTTTGTCCAATTGTCCAGTATAGACCGTCCGTCATGGACTTGGTTCCGTGATAGCCAGCGTCGTTTGATGGCGGAGATTCCTCATACCGGTATGGCTGTCAGTTCAGATAGGGGAGACTCATTGGACGTACACCCCAAACAGAAAAGAGAAGTCGGTGAACGGTTGGCTGCATGGGCTTTGAATAAAACATACGGATATAAAAATGTCATTCCTTCGGGACCGCTTTATAAATCGGTCGTATTTAGTGGAGGTGCGGCTTATATTTCTTTTGATTATGCGGAGGAGTTGTCGACTTCGGATGGGAAATCGCTTCGTACATTCGAAGTGGCAGGTGATGATGGATTATTTTATCCGGCACAGGCTGTTGTTGAAAACGGTAAAATAAAAGTATGGAGTGACAAGGTGAAAGAGCCGGAAACGGTTCGTTACGGATGGCAGCCATTTACCCCGTGCAATCTGGTAAATGCGCGTTGCCTGCATCCACATTCCGGGCTGAATAGTATATAAATTAATAAAGATAGGTAAGATGAAGACAAAATCATTAAAAGTTTTGATGATGTTAGGATGCTTTCCGATGATGCTCAGTGCAAAGGAGTATAAGAAGTCAGAGAGTCTGAGTCTTGATAAGGGATGGGAGTTCGCCCAGGTCGGCCGGAATGAATGGTTGCCGGCTACGGTGCCCGGAACGGTACATCAGGATTTGATTTCTCATAATAAGCTGCCCAATCCATTTTATGGGATGAATGAGCAAAAAGTGCAGTGGGTGGAGAATGAGGACTGGGTCTATAAAACTACTTTTAATGTGACGGATGAGCAACTCTCGCGGGATGCTGCCTTGTTGATTTTGGAAGGGTTGGATACGTATGCGGATATTTACCTGAACGGCTCTTTGTTGGAACGTACGGACAATATGTTTGTCGGCTATACTCTTCCGGTAAAAGAGGTGTTGCGGAAGGGAGAAAACCATTTGCAGATTCTGTTTCATTCACCTGTCAAGCAAACTTTACCCCAATGGGAAACCAATGGTTTTGATTATCCTGCTGATAATGATCATAGTGATAAGCGGGTTAGTATCTATAGCCGTAAAGCGCCTTACAGTTATGGCTGGGATTGGGGAATCCGCTTGGTAACCAGTGGTATCTGGCGGCCTGTGACACTGACTTTCTATGATGTGGCACGCATTGATGATTACTATGTACGTCAGGCTTCGGTAACAAAAGATCTGGCGAAAGTTGAAAACCGCCTGACTGTAAACAGTGTTTCTGCAACTCCTCAGAAAGCGGAAGTAACCGTTGCTTATTCTTATAAGGAGGGTGAAAAGGTAACCGAACAGAAAGAGGTGACATTGCAGCCGGGAACAAACCATATTCTTCTTCCCATAGAGATACGGCAGCCTCATTTATGGATGCCTAATGGTTGGGGGGAACCTGCATTGTATGACTTTGAAGCCGTAATAAAGGTGGATGGTAAAGTGATAGCTTCTCAAAAGAGCGTATCGGACTCCGTACAATAAAGGTGGTGAAAGAAAAAGACGATCAGGGAGAATCCTTCTATTTTGTAGTCAATGGTGAACCTATGTTTGCCAAAGGCGCGAATTTTATCCCGGATGATGCTTTGCTGCCTAACATTACTGAAGAACGTTACCGCCAGTTGTTCAAGGATGTGAAAGATGCCAATATGAATATGATTCGTGTATGGGGTGGAGGAATTTATGAGGATGATGCTTTTTACCAGGCGGCGGACGAGAATGGAATTTTAGTTTGGCAGGATTTTATTTTTGCCTGCACTACTTATCCGTCCGATCCTGCTTTTATGAAACGGGTAGAGGCCGAGGCGGAATATAATATCAAGCGTTTTACGGAACCATGCCAGTCTGGCTATGTGGTGTGGAAACAATGAAATTTATGAAGGTATGCGCTACTGGGGATGGGATAAGAAATACACTGATCCCGGTATTATGGAAGGAATGAAGCAGGGCTATGACAAACTTTTCCGTGAGTTGTTGCCTCGTAAAGTAGCTGAACTTGATCCGGACCGTTTCTATATGCATGGTTCTCCGTACGAGGCCAATTGGGGACGTCCCGAAAGTTGGAAGATTGCCGACAGCCATAATTGGGGTATCTGGTATGGTCAGAAACCGTTTGAAAGTCTGGATACGGAAATTCCGCGTTTTATGAGTGAGTTTGGTTTTCAGGCATTTCCTGAAATGAAGACGATTGCTACTTTTGCCTTCACCGGAAGATTATGCATTGGAATCGGAGGTGATGAATGCTCATCAAAAAAGCCACTATCGGTAATTTCCTCATCAAGAAGACTATGGGACTGTATTATAAAGTGCCTGAAGATTTCGATCAGTTGGTTTATATGGGTTTGGTTTTGCAGGGGGTAGGAGTGCGCCAGGGTTTGGAAGCCCATCGTCGTAACCGTCCCTATTGTATGGGAACTTTATATTGGCAGCTGAATGACAGCTGGCCGGTCGTTTCCTGGTCGAGCATTGATTATTATGGCAATTGGAAAGCGTTGCATTATCAGGCAAAAAGAGCTTTTGCTCCGGTATTGGTAGATGCTGTCAAGGAAGGGGAGGATTTGAATATTTATGTTATGTCGGACAAACTGGAAGCGGATAAAGAGGTGACTTTATTGTTGCGTGTGATGGATTTTAATGGAAAGGTTCTGACTAAAAAGAGTATCAAGGGCGAGGTTCCGGCCAATGCTTCCACCTTATATTATAAGGAACCTTATGCAGGTATGACAACAAGTCCTCAAAATACTTTTCTTCTAATGACATTAAAAAATAAGAAAGGTGAGGTTTTATCCGAAGAAATTTATTACTTTAACCACGCAAAAGATCAGGAGCTTCCGAAGACCGAGATCCGCTATAAAGTGAAGCCGATGGATGGAAAATATGAAGTGACTCTGTCTGCCAGACAGCTGGCCAGGGGATGTGTTCATAGAGATTCCTGTTCAGGGTGCGAGATTTACTGACAACTTCTTTGACTTGTTGCCGGGACAGACAAAGAAAGTGATTATTACTTCAGATAAACTGAAGAAGAATGAAAAGGTTGATATAACTATTAAGCAATTAAGTGATACTAACTAATCAATTAATATCTATTATGAAAACTTTAATGGGCCTTGCAGGGCTGACAATGGCAGGTTTTATGCTTTTATCCTGTAACACAGAAGTGAAAGAAGCAAATTATCAGATAATTCCGTTACCGCAGGAAATTTCGGTAATGGATCAGGCTGCTCCGTTTATTTTGTCAAATGGAACTAAGATAATGTATCCGGAAGGCAATGAAAAAATGCAAAAGAACGCTGAATTTTTGGCAAGTTATATCAAAGATCTTACCGGAAAGTCATTGGCTGTACAAGCCGGTACAGACGGCAAAGGAATAATCCTGCAATTAGGTGGAAATGCTGAAAATCCTGAAGGATACCAGTTAAAGGTAACCAGCGACCAAGTGGTTATTTCAGGACCTACGGAAGCCGGAGTATTTTATGGCATCCAGACGTTGCGTAAATCTATTCCGGTAGCACAAGGAGTGGATATCGCTTTACCGGCGGTTGAAATCAATGACTATCCTCGTTTCTCTTATCGTGGTGCAATGTTGGATGTGTCACGTCATTTTTTCCCGGTAGATTCTGTAAAGCGTTTTATTGATATGCTGGCTTTGCACAACATCAACCGTTTCCACTGGCATTTGTCTGAAGACCAGGGATGGAGAATCGAAATCAAGAGTCGTCCTGAACTGACTGAAATAGGTTCTAAAAGAGCGGAAACGGTTATCGGACATAACTCGGGAAAATATGATGGCAAGCCTTATGGTGGATTCTTCACACAGGAAGAAGCAAAAGAAATTGTAGCTTATGCTGCCGAACGTCATATTACGGTTATACCGGAAATTGATATGCCGGGACACATGCAGGCTGCTTTGGCTGCATATCCTAACTTGGGGCTGTACTGGTGGTCCGTACGAAGTATGGAAAATCTGGGGGGGTATCAGAAGATGTGCTTTGCGCAGGAAATGATGAAACCTTGAAATTCATTGAAGATGTATTAGGGGAAATTATTCAGATTTTCCCATCAGAATATATTCATGTAGGTGGTGACGAATGTCCTAAGGTACGTTGGGCAAAATGTCCAAAGTGCCAGGCTCGTATCAAGGCTTTAGGTCTTAAGTCTGACAAGAATCATACTGCCGAGGAAAGATTGCAGAGTTTCATTATCAATCATGCAGAGAAGTTCCTGAACGGACACGGACGTCAGATTATCGGTTGGGATGAAATTCTGGAAGGCGGATTGGCTCCCAATGCCACTGTAATGTCATGGCGTGGTGTTGCCGGAGGTATTGAAGCCGCAAAACAGAAACATGATGTAATTATGACTCCTAATACTTATTTGTATTTCGACTATTACCAAACCAAGGATATTGCTAATGAACCTGAGGCTATTGGTGGATATGTACCCGTTGAAACAGTATATAACTATGAGCCGATGCCGGCTGATCTGACTCCGGAAGAGCAGAAATACATCATTGGCGTACAGGCCAACTTATGGACTGAATACATTCCTACCTACAGTCAGGTAGAATATATGGAATTACCCCGTATGGCTGCTTTGTCTGAAATTCAGTGGACCATGCCGGAAAAGAAAAACTATGAAGGTTTCTTGAAGCGTTTGCCTCAGTTGGTAGATATTTATGATGTTTATAAATATAATTATGCCAAGCATGTCTTTGATGTAAATGCTGTATTTACTCCTAATCCGAAAGATGGTACGCTGGATGTTACTTTGTCTACTATTGATAATAGTCCTATCTATTACACTTTGGATGGAACGGAACCTTCCGCTGCTTCCCAGTTGTATACGGAAACATTGAAATTGAAACAGAATTGTACTTTTAAAGCGATTACTGTACGTCCTGCAGGAAATAGCCGTGTGGTTACAGAGGAAATTGCTTTTAACAAGGCTAGTATGAAACCTGTCACTATGTTGCAACCGGTAAACAAGCAATATGAATTCAAAGGCGCTCCCACTTTGGTGGACGGATTGAAAGGTAACGGTAACTATAAGACGGGCCGTTGGATTGCTTTCTATAAAAATGATATGGAAGCAGTTATTGATATGCAGCAACCGACAGAAATCAGCAGCGCTCTATTTCTACTTGTGTGGAAAAAGGTGACTGGGTGTTTGATGCCCGTGCTTTTTCTGTAGCTGTATCCGAAGACGGAAAGAACTTTAAGGAAATTGCTTCAGAAAAATATCCGGCAATGAAGCAGGATGACAAGAATGGAGTGTTCAACCATACGTTGACTTTCGATCCGGTGACTGCCCGTTATGTGAAAGTGACCGCTTTAGCGGAACATAGCATTCCTGCTTGGCACGGTGGCAAAGGAAATCCGGCTTTCTTGTTTGTTGATGAAATTTCATTAAATTGATAGTTATATTCAAATAATGACTGTGTGCCAAAAGTGTGATAGAGTACCGTTGGGCGTGAGGTGGAATGCCTCCGTCCATATGCGTA
>ENA-OPZN01000585-OPZN01000585.1-human-gut-metagenome-genome-assembly--contig:-NODE-585-length-10743-cov-2.912302_pt1 | contig 10743 bp, 9 predicted proteins | sample MGYA00242483_ERZ504503 | MGnify/ENA primary metagenome ERZ504503 (study PRJEB26092, sample SAMD00036285) | human gut metagenome | host: Homo sapiens | study: EMG produced TPA metagenomics assembly of... | reverse complement strand
CAAATAAATCAGTACTACCAACAATAATGCCTTTCCCAATAAAGGTAATTTTACCACTCCACGACAACACGCATTCTGCCAACTATCAGGAGCAAAATGTAGCAAATACCCTATTCCCATCAAAACAAACACTTTCCAATAACCTTCTATCAGCTGCATGAATACCTCGGGATGGAAAGCTGTACATATCTGCTTCAACATAACAACCGAAGCTTCAAAAGTCGTATTACGGAAAAATATCCAGCAGAAACAAACAAAATTGAAAGTAATAAGAACTGCAAAAAATTTACGAATGCCCTTACTGGTAGCCGTCTTAGGCTTATGCAGCAAGTTACGCCAGAATTTCTGTGCAGCCAGTGCTATTCCATGAAATCCTCCCCATATCACAAAATTCCAAGATGCACCATGCCACAAACCACCTAACAACATAGTAAGGCACAAATTAATATAAGTACGTACCTTCCCCTTGCGGTTTCCCCCCAATGAGATATAAAGATAATCCCGCAACCATGTAGAAAGAGAGATATGCCAACGATGCCAGAAATCGGTTATACTATCGGCTTTATAAGGCGAATTAAAATTCATAGGGAAACGGAAACCCAACAGCAAAGCAAACCCGATAGCCATATCACTATATCCGGAAAAGTCACAATAAATCTGTAAAGCATACCCATATACACCAAACAAATTCTCAACCCCGGAATAAAGAGCCGGATTATCAAAAATACGTTCCACAAAATTTACACTGATATAATCGGAGATTACAGCTTTCTTGAATAATCCGCTGATGATAAAAGAAAACACCAGTGCCAAACATCTCCGAGGAAACAAACAGCGGTTGCCTGATTTGAGGAATAAAAATCGCGGGCACGTACAATAGGCCCCGCTACCAGCTGCGGAAAAAAAGACACATAAAATGTATAATCCAGCAACCTGTTCAAAGGAACCAGCTCACGACGGTAAACATCTATGGTATAACTTAAAGACTGGAAAGTGAAGAACGATATTCCCACCGGCAAGAAAATATCCAACGGCTGGAATTTCCCATTCCACAAAGGAGCCAGTATCTGATAAAAGAAATTGGTGTACTTGAAATAACAGAGCAATCCTAAATTTATTCCCAAACTTGCCAGCAGCAAAACCCTCCGTTTCCATTGAGTTTCGGTATTCGCCATACGCCCTGCCAGCAAGAAATCCGTCACTGTCACCACCCCCAGCAAGAAAAAATAAAAACCGCTACTCTTATAATAAAAATAATAAGAAAACAGCGTTACAAACAGGATGCGTGCCGTATCCTTCTTCTGCAATAACATATAAATCAGGCTAAAGCCTAAAAACAGAAACAAAAACAAGCCGCTGCTAAAAATCATCGGTTGCTTGGCATTATAAGTCAATACCTCAGCCAGTTTACTCCAATCCAGTTGCCACATATTCATTATACGCTTTAATCAGTGCCTGATGTAATAAATTACCTTGTAAACGATATCCATCGGGAGTGAAATGAATGCCATCCGCACGAAGCATGTGGTGCTTCGTCCAGTTACGACAAGCATCTGTCTTTCCTCCTACTATATTATACATATCCCAAACTGCCATTTATTCTCTTGTGCATACTCCTTTATAATACGCGCCGCCGTTACGGTTCTCGGATTAATGGTACGTGCACGACGACGTCCCACGTATGCTCCGGGAGGTGTAGTCAGTAAAAAAGCCGCTTCAGGACAGGCTGCTTTCAACATACCCAACAGTCTGCCTATCTGTCATTTTGTGAGCCTGAGCCAGATAACGGCGGCTATGTGCCTCATTGGTTCCAAAAGAAACAATAATCAGATCGGGATGCAAAGAAGCTATTTCTTTTTATTTTTTCATCATCAGAAAAAGTAACAGAAGTAGCTCCATTAATGCCAATCATATGATAAACAATACCCGGTTCGCCCGTTTCATGTGCCAACCCACCGGTACGATATGAAATAACATCAGGATAAACAGCCTCAGCACCAAAATCATGTTCCAGACGACGACGGGTTATTAATGGATAAAGATGCCCCCGCACATGAGAATCACCTATATGGACTATCCGTACCGGTCCTGTCATATCATTCAACTTTTGAAAGAAAGGAGAAAGCGAACGGTTCTCATCTTCTATCACATTATCCAAAGAATGAGTAAAACTCGCCGGAAGTGAATCATGTACTGTTATCAGCCGCATACCCCGATGCATTTCCTTTGTTTCACCGGGTATGCGAAGCGGCTCCAACGGCCGGGACAATGCCGGAATAGCATCCTGAGCATAAAGACATGGAAACAGCAAGAACAGGAACAATACCATTGCTATACCGGACAGACCAGGAAATCTGTTATTCCTCCTCATAAGCTTTCCGTCTTTCATATTGCTCTTTGCCATACATCAATGTTTCAAATAAGATACCTGCCAAATGCTTGCCTCCCTTAAAATTGATATGGGTATAATCAAGATTCGCCATTTTTTGCCCGATCATATCGACAATGCTTCCTTGACCTCCCATTGCCTCATACATATTCCAAAAAGCGATATGGCTATCAGCCGCAATGGACTGTTGATAACGGATAAGATTCTTGACTCCGGGCATGGTGCGGAGATCTCCATTCTCGTTTTTATATTCACGGTCACCCACACTGACCAGTAAAATGCTGGTTTCAGGAAAAGCAGTCTTCAAATGTTCTATCACCGAAAGCATCCCTTTCTTATAGCCATCGTATTTTACTCCCCGTTCCGTAGCCACATTCAAACCATATTGGACCACAATCAAATCGTATGGACGAAGACGTTGGAAATCGCAAAGCTATGTAAAGGAATACTACGTAAATGAAGCCCACTGCTACCACGTACGCTAAAATTATCCAAAGATATTCCCTGCCTGCCGTCCATAGCCACTCCATAGAAAGTAACAGAATCAGCTTGTTCCACACTCCACCGTACTTGTCCTATCCTTCCTCTCACCGAAACAGCCTGCACACCTCCTGTTCCTACTTCCTCATGTAACTCTCCTTCCGCAGCATTATTCACTTTAGAACGGACAGCGGCAAAACCTTTATTCAGGAAATAAAAAGTAGAAACCTCACAGGTATCCAGTCGGGAAGCGTATTTACTCTGTCCTTTCAACTGTACATAAGCACCTTCACGAGGAAAAAAATAATGTCCGGAAATATCTTGCTGCATTTTATCAAAACCAACGGAGTCATTGGATGAATGACTGCTCCATCCCCCAAAAGTATGGCGTACCGTAGGACGGTAACCGCTGATGGAAGAGGTTACAGGAACATATCCCACTCCGCAACCACCAAATTCTTGTTGAAGCATTTCGCGCAAATCGGCAGTAAAAATATCAGCTTCTATAAAAGAATCACCGAAGTAAGCGATACGCACAGGGCGTTTCATGGTTTTCACTTTGGAAAGTGCCTCATAAAAATGTTTCATTCCCCGCATGGTGGAATCCGAATAATCCTCAATACAGGTAATACCCGTTTTACATGTATCCACAAAAATAGGTTTTACAGGAGGAGGAAGGACAATGGTGTCGGAATCACATACTTCTTCTTCCACATCCGGACGGATATCAGCCAGCAGGTCCACCTTGCGCAACGGTTTGCCGCCCACCGACATGGAGGGGAGGAAATACAGCCCCATTAACACTCCTACTACAAATAAGAGTGAGAAGAAAAGTGGCCGGTATTATAGTTTTTCATATTGCTATATTTGTAAATTAACCGCAAAAGTTAGTGATTTTTTAGACGGAGTACTTCATGATAGAGGCTAAAAAAGAAAAAGACTGCGCCAGAAAGAGGGCAACAGTCTTTTTCTTTAATGATGAAAAGACAGATTCAAATCGTCTTTTTCTATGTTCCACACAAAAGCACGTAATCCCAATTGTTCGGTTTCCTTATCCATTTTTATGCAAAAGCGTCCAATAAAGGCTCCACTTTGGTATCATCTACCACTGTCATAATGGCCGAGCACATACTGGGCCACGCGTGACTGCCATAATGCGGTTCTCCTTTTACAGAGCCGCGCCCCTGCAACTGCTGCCAATAACTGAATCCACGACAATTCTGACGGTCCAACAACGCCAGAATACGTTCGTAAAAAGCTTGGTCGAAAGTGATGAAAACTGATTTCATTATTCCATTTTTATTTAAGTTCTGTCATCCGGTCTCCTATTCATTTTCAATCCGGATAACAACTATATTAATTATTCTTTTTTGCCTTGGTCATCTCCGTCTTATGTGCTTGATAATAGTCATTCAGTTCACGGGAAGCTTCCATCTTCTTACGGTTACGCTTGATACCTGTACCCGCAAATGAACAGTAGAGCACCGGAACCAAAATCAAGGTGAGCACGGTAGATACAGTCAAACCACCGATTACGGACACCCCTAAAGGCTGCCACATTTCAGAACCTTCCCCTCCTCCTATCGCCATCGGCACCATGCCCAGAATAGTGGTCAAAGTGGTCATTAAAACCGGACGTAAAACGACTACGGCCCGAAACAAACGACCGAATGAATAACAGACATACCCCCGCTCACGACATAAGGTAATGTAATCAATAAGCACGATACCATTCTTCACTACGATACCAATCAACATGATACCTCCCAACAAACTCATGACATTCAATGTAGTCCCCGTTCCATACAATGCCATCAATACCCCACTGAATGCAAACGGAATAGAGAACATAATGATAAACGGATAGGTCAGAGACTCAAACTGGGCAGCCATTACAATAAATACCAATATAATAATCAAAACAGCCAAAGTTCCCAGATCGCTGAATGAATCCTGCTGATCCTCATAAGACCCTGCCACCTGGATACTGATACCGCCAGGTAAATCCATCTTATCAATAATAGACTCACCCGCTGCCACCACACTACCTAAAGGCGCACCTGAAATCACAGCAGATACTGTTACAATACGTTCACGGTCTTTACGTTCAATAGTAGGAGGAGCTGAACGCTCCACTACCGTGCCGATATCTTTCACCCGAATTGCTTTACCTTCATTGGTATAAATCAGAATATTCTCCAAACTTTCAATACTGGTACGGAACTGGGGAGCATAACGCACCTTGATATCATATTCGTCACCATCTTCCCGATAGTAAGAAGATAAAGCACCATTAACACGGTTACGCAGATACAAAGCTGCTGTAGAAAGATTCAAACCATGTAAAGCCAGTTTTTCACGATCAAAATCCACCTGATATTCCGGCTGATAATCCTGACGGCTGATATTCACCTCAGACACACCGTTCACTTTCAATAAAGCTTCTTTCAATTCAGCGGCTGCCTTATCTGTTTCTGTAAAATCATATCCATAGATTTCAAAATCGGCAGTGGCCTGTCCACCCATGCCTCCACTGCTACCACCCAAGATAACCTGGGCTTTATCCAGTTCGGGATAGGCTTTCAGATCCTCACGCATACCATCGCAGACTTCTGCCAACGTAACAGAACGCTGATCGGGATTATAAAGGTTGATATTGAATGAAATGATATGGCTACCATTATCCTGAATAGAAGCCCAAGTATTATCCGCATCAGCCTGTCCCACAGTATAGTTACAGATACGCATCACCCCTTCATATTTCTTCAGCCACCTTTCGGTCAGCTCCTGGGCCAATGCCTGGGCACGCTCTACGCGAGCTCCGATAGGCAATTGTAATTGAACAGAAATACGACTGTTGTCTTGTGACGGAAAAAACTCTGTACCAATTCCTTTCGCACAAATCAGGCTCAGCAGAAAGAACCCGAAACAACCGGCAATAATGGTCTTGCGGTGACGGACAGCCCAGTTCAAACGTTTCTGATACCAGTTATCCAATCCATCCAACGCACGTTCTATCGGTTTGTAGAATGTGACAAACCACTTACTTTGTTTTTTTGCAAGCGAAGCATCTGCGCACACATCATCGGAGTAAATGACAGAGCCGAGATAGTAGAAATAGTCATAATGACACACATCATCCAGCCCAACTGACGGAACAAAACTCCCGACATACCACTGACCATCGTCAACGGGAAGAATACCGCAATCATGGTCAATGTGGATGCGATAACAGAAATTGCCACCTCATTTGTTCCATGGATAGCCGCCTGTTTCGGCTCGGAGCCACGCTCGATATGGGTCGTTACGTTTTCCAAAACAACAATAGCGTCATCCACCACATTACCAATCGCAATAGAAAGGCACGACAAAGAAATAATATTCAGAGATCCCCCCATCCGTGATAGCCAAATAAATAAAGGAGGCAATCAATGACATGGGGATAGTGATACAGATAATCACCGTAGCACGCCAACGACCTAAGAAAACAAATACCACCAAGACCACAAACAGAATGGCATACATAATAGTTTCCGTCAAACTGTCGATGGTATTCAAAATATTATCCGAAGTGTTCACAATAACCCCCAGTTTCACATCACTGGGCAGTGACTTCTGTAACTTAGGCAACTGATCCATTACTTTCCGGGAAATGTTCACTGAGTTTGCTCCCGATTGTTTCTGTACAACAATCATGGCTCCCTGCACCCCGTTATTATAGGTTTCCTGAGCACGTTCTTCTACAGAATCGACTACCGTTGCCACGTCACGCAAATACACCGAAGCACCATTGCGTATACCCACTACGATATTCTCCATTTCTTTCGGGTCCTTGAATTCTCCTTCCACACGCAAGGAATAGGTATTACTGCCCACATCGAAAGTTCCACCCGGAGTATTCTTATTTTCAGCCCCGACAATGGAACTGATGGTCTCAATCGTCAGATCATATGCTTCCAGTTTGTTGGGATCACAATAAATATTCACCTCACGCTTCGGCGCACCGGCAATGGACACCGTTCCCACACCGGGAACACGAGCCAAAGGATTTACTACATTATCATCCAATATCTTATACAAAGCCGGCTGACTTTCTTCTGCCTGAACGGACAACAGCAGGATAGGAATCATATCCGTACTGAACTTAAAGATAATCGGAGTATTGACTTCATCGGGAAGCTCCGAACTCACCATATCCAATTTATCACGCACATCATTAGTCAACACATCAATATCATAGCCATATTCGAATTCCAAAGTGATAACTGATATATTTTCTGAAGACTTGGATGTAATATGTTTCAAATTACTAACCGAGTTCAACGTATTTTCCAACGGACGGGTTACGTTGTTCTCTATATCGGAAGCACTGGCACCCTGATAAGATGTCATAACCATAATGGTATTGGTATCAATATCGGGATACAAGTCTACCGGAAGTTTCGACAATGAGAACAGACCAAAGATCGCTACGGCCAAAAAGCATAACGAGGTCATAATCGGTTTTTTTAACCGCTCCTTCGTATAAACTCATGTTTGTTAAATTAAAATTAAGAACTAAAAATCATATATAGGTAAAATAAATATGGAGTATTATCAACTAATTCTCAATTTTTTAATTTACTGCCACTTCCACACCATCGGCCAAACGGGTCTGACCGGCAACCACCACCTGCGAATTATCCTCCACCCCGGAAATCAATTCATATTCGGTTCCCATCCGACGTCCCAATTCTACTTTATTATAGGAAACCTTACCGTCTTTGTAGACATATACATAACGGTCGCCCGAACCGGCACGTTTCACAATAGCCTGATCAGGAACCACCACATGCCGCAATGTACCAAAGCTCACAGTCACACGGCCAAACATTCCCGGACGTATACGCTGACGGGTATTAGCCAATTTTACCTCTACAGGAAAAGTATGAGTAGCAGCATCAATAGTAGGATACACCAAACTAACTTTCCCTTCGAACTCCTCATCACCATACACATCAAATTTCACCTTTACGATCATACCTTTAGTCACTTTCGGGAAATAAGGTTCGGATACATTGATCAACAGTTTAACCGGAGTGATCTGTTCAATGACCAACACAGGAGTGGAAGCGGAAGAATATAAATCACCGTTATCAAAATTACGTGCTGTAACCACTCCATGAATAGGGCTTAACAACTGCGTATTCTCCAACAAATTATTATAGGAAGTACGACGTACATCTAAAGCTGTTTTTGCTGCATCCCATTCAGATTTGGAAGCTCCACCCACTTTGTACAGTTCATCCATACGTCTGAATTCCGTTTCTTCATTTTCTAATTGCAATTTCATTTGTTTCAGATTTGCCGCATCCATTTGTACTAATTTCTGTCCTTTGGATACATGGTCTCCCACTTCAACAAAAATACGGTCTATACGCCCGGGAGAGGTCGGAGCTATATTATTTTTCGCTTCCGCTTCAACAGTGGCAGTATATTCCTCTATCTGATCTACATCGCGGGAAGTTACGGAAGCAAGCCGGACTACCGGTTTGTCCTCCATAGCGGTATCAGCAGCTTCCTTACTCTCCGTTCCACCTGAACATGCCCCCAGCATAGTTACCACCAGCCAAGCTACGAATTGAAAATATTTTCTCATACTGTTATCTTTATGTTAATGTATTATTGTTCCGTTACTTCATCAATGCCTAAGACTAAATCCAAATCAGCTTTAGCTACCAGATAGTCATAGATGGACTGGTTATAAGTCAGTTGGGCCTCTGTTAAAGCCACTTCCGAACTATTCAATTCCAAGATAGTTCCTTTTCCAACTTCATATCTTTTTTCGGCAATAGTACGCCCTTTCTCCGCCTGAAAGACAGCTTCTTTATTACTTACCACCTGTTCCGTACTAGCGGCCATATTATCCAAATAACCGGTAGCTTGCATAGTGAGTTGCCGCTCTGTATTGATACGGTTCTCTTCCAGTTGTTTCATCTGGATACGGGTCTGTTTCAATTGAGTAAAATTACTTCCTTTGAACAAAGGAATGCTTAGATTCAGGCCGATAGTAGAATAGGGCCTCCAATCGTATTCCTTGAACTTGAAATTATCATTCATTGAAGTATACATATATTGGAAACTGGCAGAAAGGGTCGGCATAAAGTTGGTATACTGCAACTTCAGCGTCTGCTTTAATTGCAATGCATTCAGTTCCAATTGCTTCAACGTACTGTTATTTGTCAAATTGTCTGGACGAGGCATTGCCTGACGAGTAAACATAGACATTTCATAATCCTTCAGATTGCCTTCAACCGCTACCTTTACATCAGACTCCATTCCCATCAAGACCTTCAACTGCAAATTTGCCAAATTCACTCCGTTACGGGCAGACACCACGGTAGGTTTCAAGCTGCGCATCTGCACATCCGCACTAATCTTATCATATTCACTGACAGTCCCCTGTTCATATTTAGCTTTCACCACATTATAATTATCTTCACTCTGCTTATAACTTTTAAGCAGCACTTCATAACTGTCCTGTGCCAAAAGCAACTGAAAAAATGCCTTGGTCACTTGATTTACCATATCCAGACGTGAAGCACGTGATTTCTCTACCGCCAGGTTCACATCTGTACTTGTCAAACTGATACTTTTGTAAAGAGCAGGAGCAAAGACAGGCAGACTGACAGACAGACCACCACTATAAGTATTATCTGTACCGACTTCAATCACCTCTCCCATCATGGCGAATGACTGCTTTTTTATGGCTCGTGAATAACTGCCCACCAAACTGGCTTCTGGGAAAAGACCGGCATAAGCTTCCCGGCGGGCTTCTTTCTTTAACAGGATTTCCTGACCGGCGACTTTAATGGTGGGATTGTCGCTCAATGCTATCCGGACTGCGTCCTGTAAGGTAATCCTCAATGTGTCTTGTGCTTGTGCACTTTGTATTGCTACATAAAGCAGCAAAAACAAGGTTAACGTAGGTTTGCAATAAAATTTCATTAACTATTATTCTTTATTTAGTGACTTATTTAATTTCTAACCATACTTATTATGTTCGTTTCCTTTTAAATTCAATAAAAAATTATCCACAATCTTCAACCCCTTTTCAGTGGAAATGCCACGCATATGCATAAATACAACTGTTTCATAAATTTCACCAAGCGAATAGGACTTGCATATTTCCGAATGCAACAACAAATCCATCTGCTCACATACCATAGCGCGTACAATATTATAATTTACATCATTTCTAAAAATGCCTTGTTCCACTCCTTTGCGATAAAATTCCATAGCCGAATCCAAATTCTCCTTCCGGCTTTCGTCAATGTAACGCATTACCTTGGGATATTTCTCAATATCCTCAAAGAATTTCCTGTTTGTATTCTGAAAATCCTGGGCACTTCTTTGAAAAAACTTCAAGAGGACTTCCAAAACATTTTCTGCTTTGGAAGCCACTTGAGTCATATATTCCTGCATCTCCTCCCGATGTAACTTCATGACATCAAGTAATAAATCCTCTTTGTCATGAAACAATTCATAAAGCGTACGTTTAGATATAGATAATCCGGCAGCAATATCATCCATTCTCACTGTTTTGACACCTTTCTGGGCAAATGATTTCGCTGCCGCCAAAACAATGTGTTCCTTCACTACCGTTTTATCCGTTCTTTTTTTTCCTGACGCTATTCATTCTTAACATAAAGGGAGACAAAGATACATTTATTTTATAATACCCAACTTAGAACTTCTGACAAACTCTATCAGATGTACAATTTCAGGACTAGACGGAACCTGTTCTTCAATACGACGCAATGCATCCTCTGTAGATGTATTCACTTTATACAATATACGGAAAGCATGCGCTATATGTTTAATAACCGTTTCCG
>ENA-OPZN01000584-OPZN01000584.1-human-gut-metagenome-genome-assembly--contig:-NODE-584-length-10748-cov-2.537238_pt1 | contig 10748 bp, 11 predicted proteins | sample MGYA00242483_ERZ504503 | MGnify/ENA primary metagenome ERZ504503 (study PRJEB26092, sample SAMD00036285) | human gut metagenome | host: Homo sapiens | study: EMG produced TPA metagenomics assembly of... | reverse complement strand
TTTACATTTGTCTACCGCCATGGATTTGGAAATCGGTAGTAAGGGTATCCTTCATTTTGAGGAAGGGTATTATACCTATGTGGGCTCCGCTAAAGCCAATCTTACCAAGCGTTTGGAACGTCATAAACGGAAACGTAAAAAGATGCATTGGCATCTCGATTATTTCCGTTCTCACTGTGAAATGATTGCCACCTTGTCGATTCGTAGCAGCGACGATTTGGAATGTGAATTGGCCAAGGCTGTTAACAATTTGGATGGCTGGGAGGTGCCGGGCTTCGGCTCAAGTGACTGTGATTGTAACAGTCATCTGTTTGGTACGACCTATAATCCGATTCATAACGAGCCCTTTATGCTCATGGTAGAAGATTTTCGCATGAACCGTTTGGATACAATGATTAATCTTGGTGAATAAGGAAGGAGACACTGATGGAAATAGCTAAATCCTTATTTTACTTTATCGTAGCCGGCTTTTTTGAAATCGGTGGCGGCTATTTGGTATGGCTCGCTTTAAAAGAAGATAAAGGGCCATGGTACTTAGTGGCCGGTGCGTCGTTCTCTTTTTATACGGTATCATACCTACTTTGCAGGAGGCCTCGTTCGGCCGCGTTTATGCGGCGTATGGCGGTATTTTTATTGTTTTGTCCATATTATGGGGCTGGCAGGTGGATAAAGTGGTGCCCGATATGGCCGATTTAGTAGGTGGTGCCATTGCCCTCGTAGGGGTATTAATTATTATGTATTATCCCCGTTAAATGTGGTGAAAATCCCTTATTGATGCGGTTAAAAGTAGCATAAAAACGCTAAAAATGCTATAATATAAGTTGCTAATAAATTAAATGAAGCGCTTGAAATGTACGATTAGTTATTATTAAATGAGGTGAGACTGTGGAGGAAACGACCTGGAGTCACGGGAAAATTGAGCCCGTCCAGATTGATAAAGAAATGAAGAGCTCCTATATCGATTATGCCATGAGCGTAATCGTTATGCGTGCCTTACCGGATGTTCGCGATGGTCTAAAACCGGTGCATCGTCGTATTTTGTACGCTATGCATGAAACCGGTATGACTCCGAATAAGCCATATAAGAAATCGGCCCGTATCGTCGGGGACGTACTTGGTAAATATCATCCACACGGGGATAGTTCCGTATATAATGCAACGGTGCGTTTGGCACAGGATTTTAATACGCGCTACCTCTTGGTAGATGGTCACGGTAACTTCGGTTCCATCGACGGTGACTCGGCAGCGGCTATGCGTTATACGGAAGTACGTATGGCTCGTATTACGACGGAAATGCTCGCTGATATCGACAAAGATACCGTTGATTTCATGCCAAACTATGACGAGTCCTTGCAAGAGCCGACAGTATTGCCGGCCAAAATTCCGAACTTGTTAATTAACGGTTCCGCCGGTATCGCCGTTGGTATGGCGACCAATATTCCGCCGCACAACTTGAACGAAGTAGCGGATGGCTTAATTATGCTTATCGACAATCCTGATGTGGATGTAAACGATTTGATGAAAGCCATTAAAGGGCCTGACTTCCCGACAGGGGCGTTAATCCTCGGTCGCGATGGCATTAAAAAAGCCTACAGCACTGGCCGTGGCAGCATTAAGATGCGTGCCCGTGCCACGATTGAAGAAATGAACAAGGGCAAACACCGTATCGTGGTAACGGAAATTCCGTACCAGGTTAATAAAGCCCGTGTTATTGAAAGCATTGCCGAATTGAGCCGTGACAAGGTTATTGACGGCATTACCGCGCTTCGTGACGAAAGTGACCGTCGCGGTATGCGCATCGTTGTAGAGCTTCGCGCCGATGTACAGCCGGATATCGTTCTTAACAAATTATATAAACACACTCAATTGCAAGACACTCGTGTGATTATGCTTGCCTTGGTGGACGGTCATCCGCGAGTACTTACGCTAAAAGAAGTACTTACTCACTATTTGAACCACCGTTTAGGCGTTATCGTACGTCGTACGCAGTTCGAATTGGCCAAAGCGGAAGCTCGTGCTCATATCTTGGAAGGCTTGCTTATTGCCCTCGATCATATTGATGAAGTTATCGCCACAATTCGTGCGTCGGAAACCGATGAAATCGCGAAGAACGCATTGATGCAGAAATTCGGCTTAACTGAAAAACAAGCCGTTGCCATCTTAGATATGCGTTTACGTCGTTTGACCGGTTTGGAACGTGAAAAGATTGAAGACGAATACAAACAGTTGGAAATCCTTATTGCTGATTTGAAAGCTATTTTGGCCAGCGAAGACCGTCAGCGGGGTATCATCAAAGACGAATTGACCGAAATGAAACAGAAATACGGCGACAAACGTCGTAGTGAAATTACGATTGATACATCGGAACTTGATGTGGAAGATTTGATTGCCGACGAAGAAATGGTTATTACCTTGACTCGTCAGGGCTATATCAAACGCATGAATGCCAATGTATATCGCAACCAGCATAAAAGGCGGCGTAGGCGTTGTCGGCATGAAGACGAAAGAAGACGACTATGTGGTACAGATTCTCATGTTCGTACCCATAATACGCTTTTGTTCTTCACCACTGCGGGCCGTGTATATCGCTTGAAAGGTTACGAAGTGCCGGAAGCATCGAGCCGCAATTCCCGCGGTACAGCGATTATCAACGTATTGCCGCTCAATGTAGGTGAAGCGGTGACGACTATGATTGATATGGAAAACTGTAAAATCACGATCTTTAAATTTTGTTTAATGGTAACAAAAACAAGGCGTGGTAAAACGTACGTCCATTGAAGAATATCAAAAATATTCGTCGCAGCGGTTTTGAATGCTATTTCCTTGGCTGACGATGACCGTCTCATTGCGGTATGCCTCACAGCGGGCAATCAGGATGTTCTCCTCGGCACTCGTAAGGGTATGGCTATTTGTTTCAATGAAGAAGACGTACGTCTCATGAAACGGTTCCGCTCAGGGCGTTCGCGGTATTAAACTTAATGCCGGTGATGATGTAGTCGCGCCGGTGTGATTACCGAATCGGGCGAAGCTTGTCAGGTATTCACTATCAGTGAAGAAGGGTATGGTAAACGCAACAGCGAAGATGTCTACTCGCTCCAGAAACGCGGCGGCAAGGGAACGAAAAACTTCCGCATTACCGATAAAACCGGTGATGTTGTAGCTGTTGGTATCGTAACGGACAGCGATGAAGTAATGCTCATCTCCGAACAGGGCAAGATTATTCGTTTTGACATGAAAGATATTGCCATTAAAAAAGGTAAAGCCATTTCCGGTGTGAAATTGCAAAATCTTGATGGTGAGGATAAAGTAGCTTCCGTAGCTATTATTGCTAAAGACGAATTGGATTCGGAAGAAGACAGCTTGTTCTAAGTGATAACTTATAAATACTAATAAAGCGGATTGAAGATAAAAGTTCTTCAGTCCGCTTTTTGTAATTCACTGTTCTTCATTTGTCGATAATAGATTCAATGCCTATAAAATAATGCTGTCAAACGAAAGAAACTGTGGCCTATAGGACATTTTGAGTTGGTTTTTAGACCGATGAGACTAGTATTTATCTAGTCTCATCGGTCTTTTAAATTTTTATTAGATTTTAAAGGGTGGACAAAATGAGTTGGTAAAAAGTCTGAAACCCCTTGCTATATAAGGGTTAGATAAGGTTATATCTTTCTAGAAAATATATTTTTTAGGAGGTATTACTTTATGAAAAAAATTAGATGTCCTTATTGTGGTTTTGACTGTATAAAGTATGGAAAAACTCGAATAGGTAGGCAGCGATGGCGTTGTAAAGAATGTCATCAAGTTTTTACTAAGCCTTATGATCATACAAACTCGGATTTTCGCCTTTTTCTTCAATGGTTGTTCAGTAAAAATGTACAAAAAGATATGCCCGGTGCCGGTCGTAATTTTCGCAGAAAAACAGCTAAATTTTGGGAACTTTGGCCTTTACCACCTAAAATTGAAACTCAAAGCTCGATTGTATTCATTGATGGTATTCACCTAGGAAGGAAAGCCTGTATATTAATCTGCTGTGATGAAAAGCATGTATTAGGTTGGTATGTATGCAGAGCTGAGCGAGCGAGGGCTTGGGGGGCTTTGATGAGCCGTATTGCTACGCCCACGGTCGTTGTATCTGATGGTGGTCCCGGCTTTCGGAAGGCATTAAAAAAAGTTTGGCCAAAGGCCAAACTTCAAAGATGTATTTTCATGCTTTTCAACAAGTAAAAAGGTATACAACAACTCGTCCTAAAACAATTGCCGGTGCAGAGCTATATGGGCTTTCAAATGATTTATTTAAGGTAAATTCTACGACTGCAGCATTACATTGGATTAGAAGTTTAACAGACTGGAAAATTAAGCATAAAGCCTTTTTAGACGAAGTATCTTATGACGAGTATGGAAAACCTAGGTTAAAACATGAAAGACTTTTAAAAGCAGAGCAATCACTTCTTGTATTAATTAAATCTGGTACCTTATTTACCTACCTAGATGATACATTAGACTTTAACTGTCCATCTACTAATAACCGTATTGAAGGTGGCATAAATGCTCAATTAAGAGCTATGCTTCGTAACCATAGAGGAATGAATATTGAAAGGCGAATAAAAGCGGTTTTCTGGTGGTGCTACATGCACTCACCGAAACCGCTTTCACCCGCTGAAATACTCGAGGTTATGCCGACCAACAAAAGTATTTCTAAACTATATGATACCATGAATTCCAGAGAAAAATTAGAAGATTCTATTCCAACCTGGGGCGATGCTATTGTATGGAGTGATTTTCATTTCTCAGATCCATATCCTAACTATCTATGGGATTAAATTACCAACTCAAAATGTCCTATAACCCAATTGTAATGGCAGCACCGGCCATGTTAATGGTTGCCCCAAGCGGAATCGCGATAGAATACGTATCAGGGGATAAGCCGAGACGTTGGCCATATTCATGTTAACCGGAATATTGGCAGCGGAACTGCGGGTGAAGAAGGCAGTAATACCGGATTCACGTAAACATTTAAAAGTAAGCGGGAACGGATTACGACGCATAACAATGTAAACAATGATAGGATTTACAACTAAGGCCACGAAGAACATGCTACCCAATAAAGTACCTAATAATACAGCGTATTCAACTAATGCTTCAATACCGCTGGTGGAAATAGATTCGGCAACGAGCCCCATAATACCGAATGGAGCCAAGCGGATAACCCATTGAACTACCATGGTAATAGCATCGGAAATTCCTACGAATACACTTTTTACTTCTTCTGTTGCATGACGAAGGGCAAACCAATAACAACAGCCCAACCTAAAATACCGATATAGTTACCGGTCATGATAGCATGAAGCGGATTATCTACGATATTACGTAATAAAGTAATCAATACTTCCGCGATGCCTTGTGGAGCTTTGGCATCTTCAGCTGCAGTCACTAAATGTAGAGTGGCCGGGAAGAGGTAGCTGGCAAAAACAGCAATTAATGCTGATAAGAACATGCCTACCATATACATGACGATGATTTTTTCATGCCGGTTTTTTTGATCGGCCCGATGGCGGCAAACGGCAGCAATAACAAGGAAGAATACCAATAGCGGTGCAATCCCTTTTAAGGCGCCTACAAAGATAATCCCCAGCAGTGACAAGTCTTTACCAACAGCCGGATTAATCAGGGCCACAGAAATACCGATGACCAGCCCTATCATGATTTGATAAATCAGTTTGACTCGGTTAAACACTTGTAAAATTGCTTTCATAATAATCTCTCCTTAGACACTCAAATAATGCATTTGTAATGGACATATGTCATTATAATACGGACAAGGAATAATATCAAGAGGCAATTTGAATAAAATTAGTCTATTTTGAAAATAATACTTTAAAATAAAATGTTTGACCTTATTTATCGATTTTTTTAGTGCTCACAATTACTTTACAAAATGGAGAACTATTAGTTATACTATAGAAACACATTATAATGAAAAGAATCATCAAATATAAAATGGTATATATGGTACAATAATATAGTAGAGGATTTATTAATCGATTAATTTATAGTTTGAAATGGCAGTAAATTGTAGTTAGTCGGACGATTGATAGCGTATTATGGTAGGTATATAGGTTTAAACTAGATTGTGAGTGAAGAAGATATGCAAGGGAATACAAGAGAGCAGTCATTAAGCTTTTCCAATCATGCGGAAAGGAAGTATATGTGCAAGGTGTTTTTCACATATAGCAAAGCATTACGACCTTATGAATTCATTGTTGAGTTTTCACCAAGATTCGTATTGGCGCCGTTTTGCCGTTGAAAAAATGGCATTAACTGAAAATATGAATATTTTAGACGTTGCTTGCGGCACGGGGATGCTGACGAAAGAAGCATTGCGCCAAATGCCGAGTCTTCATATTGAAGCCTTGGATTTTAGTCCGGAAATGCTGGCCCAGGGTGAAGTTCGTTTGAATCAGGCCGGTTTACTCGATAAGGTAAATTTAGTAGAAGGGGATGCTATGAATTTACCCTATGCGCCAACACTTTCGATTGCGCCATGAGCGCATTTGCATTGCGTAATGTGCCGGATATCATCAAAACCCTCAGTGAAATGAAGCGTGTTGTTAAACCGGGCGGCCGTGTAGTAACTTTAGAATTGGCTAAGCCTACCGTTTTCGGTTTTAAACAGTTATACTATGCGTATTTTGAAAAAATCTTGCCTGTATTGGGTAAGTTAAGTAAAGACCAGTCATCCTATGCTTGGCTACCTGAATCGTTACGTCGTTATCCACATCAGTCAAAAGTACTTGAATACTTTAACGAAGTGGGGTATAAGGACGCTACGTATTACGAATTGACCGGTGGTATCGTAGCTGTCCATGTGGGTATCGTACCGGAAGAGTAATGGCTGTTTGGCCACTCTGTGGTTAGTCGCTCATAATTAATAGAACTCTAAATAAAGAAAATATAGGCGTATATGCTTAATTTACAAGCCTATACAGGCACGAAAAAAGCCGAGTTCCACGGAACTGGCTTTAGTATTTATGCAGTTATTTAAACGGATTCACTATATGAAGCAAATTAACGAACATAGAATGTTAAATCAACATTTTTGCTTACGGTGATTTCACCCTGTTCTACCGGCGTGGAAGAACCAAGCATATCAGATGCTTTATAAAGACGCATGGAGCTTTCCATAGTGTACGTGTTAGTGCCGCCTACGGAAGCGTCTTTAATACCGCCCAACTGTTGACCTAAAGCACCGGCAATCACTTCGGCTTGATGACGACCGTTTTTAACAGCTTCAGCAGTCAATTGGTCATTCAAAGCTTGGTCTACATCGGCTTCGAAGCTGAGGGACTGAATGTTATTGGCACCTGCCGCCACTGCATTGTCGATAACTTGGCTGATTTTGCTCAAGTCATTGATGCGAACAGCTACGGAGTTGAATACGGTATAACCTACAACAGAGTTGGCAGAACGATCACGGGTAGTGCTGTAATCGTTTTTAGGGGAAACGGAGAAGTAGGATGTTTGAATGTTATTTTTAGTAATGCCTACATTAGCAAGGCGAGCAATTAAATCACTCATAACACGATCGTTAGTAGTTTTAGCAGCTCCTACGGTAGATGCTTCACTGGTAATACCTAAACGAAGAATGGCATAGTTTGGCGCTACGGAGCGGGTTGCTGTACCACTTACGTGAATTTGTGCATCTGTATCAGCCGGTGCAGCGGCCAAAGCAGAGCCGGTGAAGCTACTGCCAAAGCTGCAATTAAAAGACCGCGAGTTAAATGTTTTGTTAATTGAAGTTTCATTTGATGACTCCTTTTTTACTTTGAAAACTGAAAAATAAATTTCGTTAGCATACATGTAGTATAGCAAATTATGGACATTTAGGCAATTTTTATTTTCATGAATGCCATTTATTGTATAAAAAAAATTAAAGAAAATAAACGATTTACCGTATAAAATCAAATAAGTATGAGTATTTGTTGATGATTTATGCATGACAATATATTGCTTGACATATAACCATGCATTAGTTATATTCTAAGTATAGTATTCATGATCGTGAAATTTAATATGTGAATTAAGAATAATAGCAGGCGGCTTTTGGGGAGGAAGCGGGGATTTGTCTAAATAATTGATTGTTTTATTAATTATTTAAGGACTAGACAAGCCTACTAAATAATGTTACTGTAAAAAGAGAAACTTCGATATTAGATACTGGGGTAGATATAGTATCGATATTGAATGACTTTTACAGTATAAGTATGATTTTGTCATAGTGTGTAATTATTTTAATGTGCAATATGATGGAAATCTGTGGTAAAATACAATTCACTGACTTTGTCAGTCGATGTATTTTAGTAAAGGAGACGATCCCATGAATCCTATTGACGTTTTATTAAATCATCGTACTATTCGTGAGTTTAAATCCAGTCCTATGCCGCCGCAACAATTGAGCATACTACTGGATATTGCTAAACGAACGGCTACCAGCATGGGCCTGCAAAGCTTTAGTATTATCCGCATTGTAAATCCCGAATTGAAAGCGGCTATCGCGGAAGTTTGCAACCAAGAGTATGTAGCACGGGTACCGGAACTATTTATCTTTATAGTCGATGCGTACCGTAACTCACGCATAGCTCGTGAACAAGGTATAACGAGTGACATTGAACGTGATAGTGATCGTTTCTTCCAAGGCTGGACGGATGCAGCCATAGCCGCTCAAAACATGGTGGCAGCTGCAGAGCTTGGTGGCTTCGGTACTGTTTTCTTTGGCAGTATCTTAAATAATGTACCTAAGATGATCGAACTTTTGAAATTACCGGAACTGACATTTCCGGTAGTAGGTGTCGGCATTGGCGTACCTAATCAGAAGCCGCAATTAAAACCGCGAATGCCTCGTGAAGCTAATGTATTTGATGATTCATATACTGTGTTTGACTCGTACCTCGAACTTTTGGAAGATTACGATGAAGAAATGGAACAGTATTATGATATGCGTGATACGAATCGTCGTGTAGATTCGTTCACAAAACAGGTTGCCGGTAAAAAGGCAGTTCCGTTAAGACAAAAACTAATACAACAAGCAGAAGCGCAAGGCTTAAATTTACGATGTAAAGGATTAAATACTTTTACGCCCCGAGCGGTCACCGTCAAGGTATTTTTTATGGGCTGACTACTTGTTACAGCAAGTGGTCAGTCATTTTTTACTATTTATATGCAAGGGGACAGATATGGCAGTTTTTGATGTGGCTATTGTAGGCGGCGGTCCCGCCGGCTTATCAGCCGCTTTAACGGCACGTGTTCACAATAAATCAGTGGTGTTATTTGAAGCCGCCGGTTTTGGTGATAAATTACGACGTGCCTCTAAAATCAATAATATTCCGGGGATTATGACCATCAGTGGCATAGATTTTATGGAAAATTTATTGGAACAGACATTAGCTTATGACCCGGTTATTGTGAAAGAACGTGTTCAATCCGTTTTTATCGGTGAACCGTTTACACTGATGACGGCAGATAATGTGTTCCAAGCGAAAAGTGTTATTTTGGCTACCGGTGTAGCTATGAGTAAAACCGTGCCCGGCGAGCGTGCTTTGCTTGGCCGCGGTGTAAGTTACTGCGCCAGCTGTGACGGACACTTTTTTGAAGACAAAGATATAGCCGTATATATTAATACGTTGGCTTATCAGCAGGATGTGGAATTGTTGGCTTCGCTGGCTAAAAACATGAACCTCTACATTGGCGGTGCTTTACAACTGCCCGGTGAGTGGTTGGACAGCTTGCCGTCTTCCGTAGTAGTACATAAGAAAGCGATTGTGCAAAGTGTAGAAGGTGAAAAGGCCGTTACGGCGATTCATACTAATGAAGGTATGAAAACAGTGGATGGCGTATTCTTCTTACGCGATACGTATCCGCCTGAAAATTTGGTAGAAGGTGTGATTCTTGACGGTAATTCAGTGGCCGTTAATCGTCATATGGAAACTAATTTCAAAGGCTTATTTGCTGCCGGCGATGTAGTGGGAACGCCGCTACAGGTAGCTAAAGCAGTCGGTGAAGGTCAAATGGCAGCGTTTGGTGCCGTGGCATATTCAAGCGGATACTGATGTAGTCTATGTAGCGTAATTGCAGCATGAACTAAAAATAAGTAGTTCGACTTAATAAGAAAACCCATGCCGGTGAGCTATATCATTGGCATGGGTTAAAAATTTTAAAAAAATAAAAATTAGGGGTTGACGAATAACCTTCAAATGGATATACTAATTAAGTCGCTGCAACAAGGCATGACAAAAACCAACAGGATAGTTTGAAAAGTGTTAATTAAAAATGCTTTAAAAACTTTTAAAAAGTGGTTGACATGAACTTGATGACGTGATAATCTATATAAGACGTCGCGTTAAAGCATGAAGCAGATCTTTGAAAACTGAACAATGTAAGGTAATCATTTTTAACGAAATGAACATAGCCAGAGTGCGGGTTTCGACAACGTTGAAACCAACCAAATAAATTCTAGTCACTAACTTTGGTTAGAGACAACAACAAAAACGAGCTAGCAAATAGCTCCAAGATATCTTGGAGAGTTTGATCCTGGCTCAGGACGAACGCTGGCGGCGTGCTTAACACATGCAAGTCGAACGGAGTTTTATAGGAAGCTTGCTTCTTGTAAACTTAGTGGCGAACGGGTGAGTAACGCGTAACCAACCTGCCCTTCAGAGGGGGATAACAACGGGAAACCGTTGCTAAGTACCGCG
>ENA-OPZN01000583-OPZN01000583.1-human-gut-metagenome-genome-assembly--contig:-NODE-583-length-10749-cov-1.856995_pt1 | contig 10749 bp, 12 predicted proteins | sample MGYA00242483_ERZ504503 | MGnify/ENA primary metagenome ERZ504503 (study PRJEB26092, sample SAMD00036285) | human gut metagenome | host: Homo sapiens | study: EMG produced TPA metagenomics assembly of... | reverse complement strand
AAGGATAATGTGGTGGCTGTGGGTAAAGCAGTGGACGAAAGGTTGGCGGAAATAGAGCAAATTTGTTGCCTATCGGCATTGAACTGACCTCGCTTTATCCTGAGGACAAGATTGCTGATGAGGCGAATAATGGCTTTATCCTGAATTTGATAGAATCATTGGTTATTGTTATCCTGATTATCTTTGTGGTGATGGGATCGCGTGCCGGTATGCTGATAGGTAGTTCCTTACTTTTCTCGGTAGGTGGTACTTTGCTTATTATGTTGATGTGGGGGGTAGGATTGAACCGTACTTCCTTGGCGGCATTTATTATCGCCATGGGGATGCTGGTGGACAATGCCATTGTGGTAACAGATAATGCGCAGATAGGTATCAAGCGCGGAAAATCACGTTATCAGTCATTGATAGAGGGAGCCATCAAGCCGCAATGGGCATTGCTGGGCGCTACTTTTATTGCTATCTGCTCTTTCCTGCCTTTGTATCTGGCACCGGCATCCGTGGCTGAGATTGTGAAACCGCTATTTGTTGTATTGGCTGTATCACTGGGATTGAGCTGGATTCTGGCTTTGTGCCAGACTACGACTTTTGGTAATTTTTATTTTGAAAGAAGCTGTTCCCGGCGGTGCAATGAAAGACCCGTATGATACTAAACTCTATCATAAATTCGAGAAGTTTCTGACCTTGCTGATTAAACGCCGTTTTGTGACATTGACCACGGTTTTTGTAACTTTGGTGCTTTCTTTGGTTATTATGGCTGTTATGCCTCAGAGTTTTTTCCCGAAAATGAATAAGCCTTATTTCCGTGCTGATCTGGTATTCCCTGAGGGATTTAGTATTCATGCGGTAGATCAGGATGTGATGAAGGTGGAGGATTACTTGAAGAATCATGAGAAAGTTAAATCATATTCGGTGACATTGGGTGGTACTCCGTTGCGTTACTATTTGGCAAGTTCTTCTTTTGGACCGAAGTCTAACTATGCCAATGTGATGGTGGAAACTAAAGACCCCGAAGATGCAGCCGAAGTAGAACAGCAGTTTTATGAGCACATGACTCAGAACTTTCCCAATATCATTACCCGTTCGGCACTTTTTGCTTTGTCTCCGGTGCCTGAAGCTGCTATTGAGATCGGTTTTATCGGTGAAAACCCCGATACATTGACCGCATTGGTTGAAAGGGCGAAAAAAATAGCCCGCCAGTGTGATATGGTGACGGATATCCGTTCCAACTGGGGAGATAAGGTGCCCGTGTGGAAACCGATGTTCTCTCAACAGAAAGGTTTACGCTTGGGGATTACCCGTCAGCAGGTTGCCAACTCATTCCGTACGGCTACCAATGGTTTGCCTTTGGGAGAATATCGTGAGGGGGATGTTTCCTTGCCTATCCTGCTGAAAGATGAGGATGTGGAAAAATGAACTTGAATGATGTGAAAAGTGTGCCTGTATTCAGTACGAAAGGAAATTCCGTGAAAGTGGAACAGGTAATCGATAATTTCGCTTTGGGTTATGATTATAATGTAGTCCGTCGCTTTAACCGCGAGCGTTGTATGATGATGCAATGTGAACCTAAACGTGGAGCCAATACGATGGCTGCGTTTAAACAGGTGCTTACTGCCGTACAAGAGCAGATGCAGTTGCCCGAAGGGTATAAAATGAAATATTTCGGTGAGCAGGAAACACAGGATGTAAGTAATGCTGCATTGGCGAAGAATATTCCGCTGACTTTCCTGTTGATTTATGTGGTTCTGCTGTTTCTTTTCCCCAGCAACTACCGCAAGCCGGTATTGATTATGCTTATGTTGCCGCTGGTGTTTATCGGTGTGGTATGGGGATTGCTCTTGTTTGGCAAGTCATTGGACTTCTTTGCCATCCTCGGTTTGTTGGGATTGATTGGTATGAATATCAAGAATGCCATTGTGCTGGTCGATGAAATCGGACTTCAGTTGAAGGATGGAAAGGGGGCTGTGCCTGCCGTGGTCGAGGCTACCAAGACACGTATCGTTCCGGTGACCATGGCTTCCGGAACTACTATTCTGGGTATGCTTCCATTGTTGGGCGATGCCATGTTTGCAGGTATGGCGGCTACCATTATGGGTGGTTTGTTCGTATCGACGGTACTGACCATTTTGTTCTTCCGGTAACTTATTGTATTTTCTTTAAAATTAGAGCAGACAGATAATGAAAACTAAGATGATCTATATTATAGGTATGGCTTGTATGACCGGTACACTTTCGGCTCAGACTGTCGTGGATTATTCTACCTTTGAACAAAAGGTACTGGATTATAGCCAAACCTTAAAACAGAGTGTGGCACAACGTACAGCTATGCAGAAGGCTATGAAAGCGGCAAAAACCGCTTTCTTCCCGGCTGTTGATGCAACGGGAAGCTATCAGTATCGTATTAACAAATACGAGATGGATCTTGGCGGAATGGCTGTTCCTATGGAGCACGATTCATACAGTGCCGAAGTAGGGGTATCACAACCTATTTATGCCGGTGGAAGCATCTATCACAATTACAAGGCTTCCCAAATACAAACCCAGATGGCGGATAAGTCGGTGGATTTGACAACGGATAATATTATCTATGCTGCTGAAGCCAGTTATTGGGGAACAGCCGCACAAAAGAAATGTATGAAACGATGTGCCAGTATGTGCAGATTATTGAGCAGTTGACCAAAGTGCTGCAAGATAAGTACGATGATGGCTATATCAGCAAGACGGATCTCATTCAGATGCAGACCCGTTTGAAAGAGGCTGAATTGCAACGTTCCAGCAGCTACCAGTCTTATCAGGTCGCCTTGCAGAATATGAATGTGCTGATGGGATTGGAACCGCTGGCTGAAATGGATTTGACGGATTCTATTTCTACCATATTGCCTATGCCTGCTTTTATTGGAGCGGAAACAGCCTTGAATGTGCGTCCCGATTATGCTATCTCACAGTTGGATGTGGATTATCAGAAAAGACAGGTAAGTCTGGCTGCCGCCAAGTACAATCCTTCTCTTTCTATCGGTTTTAAAGAGACATGGGGAACACAGATGTTGAACATTTCGGGCGAAACTATGTTTAATAGTAATGTGTATGCCTCTATTAAATTGCCGATTTTCCATTGGGGAGCCCGCTTTAAATCGACGGCTGCACAGAAGGCTATTTTATTAAGCAAGCAGTATGCATTGCAAGATAAGCAAGACCAAATAAGCAAAGAAGTGGCGAAGGCGTGGACTAGTCTGACCGAGAATACCGTCAGATAAGTATTGCCGAGGAGAACTGCAAACTGGCAGAAGAGAATTTGGATTTGAACACTTTTAGTTATACTGAAGGTAAGTTGACTATTTTGGATGTGCTTTCTGCACAGCTGACATGGATACAGGCATATACAAACCTTATCCAATCTTATTATGAGCAGAAGATTGCGTTGGCTGATTACAGAAAAGCAACCGGTATAAGGTATTTAGGACAGAAATAGGTAAATTCAGACCAGATTCTTATTATATAAAAAAGTCACAATAAAGCAGGTTTGGCTATCTTTGTATCCAGACCTGCTTTATTTGTTTTTATTCAGTTTATGTTTACTGTAAAGCTTGTTTTAACAGTGGAAAAAAGAATAGATTACAATGAAGAAAATATCATTTTGGATCGTAATCTTTATATGTATGGCAGATGCGGCTTTGGCAGTCACGCAAGAGGGTGGGCTGTTTTATTTGCCTGAAGATACGACAATGCAACACAAAGACAGCACAGTACAGAAAAGGACTTTTTCAAAAAGTTTCTGGACTATTTTAATGATGCTAATAAAGATAAGAATCATAAGAAATTTGATTTCAGTATTATTGGCGGACCACATTACAGTACGGATACCAAACTGGGGCTGGGACTGGTGGCGGCGGGGCTTTATCGTACCGATAGAAATGACATGCTTCTTCCTCCATCCAATGTGTCTTTATTCGGAGATGTTTCCACTGTTGGCTTCTATATGTTGGGGATACGCGGAACTCATATCTTTCCGCAGGACAAATACCGGCTGGATTATACTCTTTATTTTATTCCTTTCCTTCCAAGTTTTGGGGAATAGGGTACGATATGGGTAAGGTAGATGCCAATGAATCTGATTTAGATCGCTGGCAAGCACAAGTTAAAGCTAGTTTCCTGTTTCGGATAGCGGATAATCTATATATAGGTCCTATGGTATCTTATGATTATGTGCATGGTAAGAATATGGAACGCCCCGAACTACTGGAGGGGATGAATCTTACTACTGCTAATTATGGAGTGGGCCTTTCTTTGGCATATGATTCGCGCGATGTGTTGACCAATCCCCATAAGGGATATTATTTGAATATTACCCAGTGTTTCCGTCCTAAGTTTTTAGGAAACGATTATGCATTCAGTACTACGGATTTGCGTACCAGTTATTATCATCCTGTATGGAAAGGAGGATTGTTGGCAGGAGAATTACGCGGTACTTTTAATTTCGGTAATCCGTCATGGGCCATGATGGCGTTGTTGGGAAACTCGTATTCCATGCGTGGTTATTACGAAGGGCGCTATCGTGACAAGCATAAATAGAGGGGCAGGTGGAATTGCGTCAGCATGTATGGAAACGTAATGGTGTTGTAGTTTGGATAGGGGCCGGAACTGTATTCAATAAGTTCAGTGCTTTGTGCATGGACAGAGTGTTGCCTAATTATGGAATAGGTTATCGTTGGGAGTTTAAAAAGAATGTAAATGTTCGTCTGGACTATGGATTTGGAAAAAATGGACAGTCTGGTTTTATCTTTAATATAAATGAAGCATTTTAAAGAATTTATTCAGTGGTGTTGTGAGCCACAACGGTTGTTCGTTCTGTTCATCGTTGTCTTGGCCATTCCCAATGTGGCATTGTTTTTTACAGAACAGCAAATGACACTTTGGGCACGTATTTGTAATGTCATTCTGCCGGTATCGGTTTATTGGTTGATTATGACATTGGGGCGTAAACCTGGAAAGACTATTTGGATCTTATTTCCGTTTGTTTTCTTTGCGGCATTCCAACTGGTATTGCTATACCTGTTCGGGCGTTCTATCATTGCAGTAGATATGTTCCTGAATCTGACAACTACTAATTCCGGGGAGGCGCTGGAACTGTTGGATAATTTACTGCCGGCTGTAATTGGTGTTTTGTTGTTTACATTCCTGCTTTGGTCTTGGGAGGTTTTTCATGGGCCCGGGGTAATCAGTTTGGAATATTCTTTTATTCGTTCTCAACGTAAGTATGCCTTGGCAGGCATTGTTGCAGGAGCGTTATTGACCGTTATCTGCTATGCGACGCAACGTGATTATCAAGTAAAGATCGAAATGTATCCGGCTAATGTATGTTATAATCTAGTATTGGCTGCAGAACGTGCGGGCGAAACAGCCGGATATGCGGAAACTTCAAGGGATTTTACTTTTAATGCCAGTGCCGCACATGATGAAAACAGCCGGGAAGTTTTATGTCTTGGTGATAGGGGAAACGGCCCGTGCCTGTAATTTCGGACTTTATGGTTATGAAAGGAATACTACTCCATTACTTGATAAATGGAGGGGGTGGTAACTTTCACGGATGTGCTTACCCAGTCTAATACTACTCATAAAGTGTGCCTATGTTGCTTTCGGCAGCTTCGGCTGAGGATTATGACTGTCTTTATAGACAGAAAGGAATCATTACCGCTTTCAAGGAAGCAGGATTTCATACTGCCTTTTTTCGAACCAGCTTCCTAACCATTCTTTTATTGATTTTTTGGGGGATGGAGGCAGATGATTGGAAGTTTATCAAGAAAGATGCTCCGAAAGGAGCCAATATTTCGGATGACGAACTATTGTTTCTGGTAGAAAAGGAGCTAAAGGCAGGTCATCAAAAATTATTCATCGTGCTGCATGCCTATGGATCACATTTTAATTATAAAGAACGTTATCCCGAATCCATGTCTGTCTTTAAACCGGATAATCTGACAGACGCCAAATATGAGAATAAAGAGTATTTGATGAATGCATATGATAATACCATCCGTTATACAGATGGTTTCCTGGCTTCTTTGATCACTTTATTGCAGAAAACAAACTCTTTTTCGGCTATGCTTTATACTTCGGATCATGGAGAGGATATTTTTGATGATAATCGAAAATTATTTTTACATGCATCCCCAGTCCCGTCTTATTATCAACTGCATGTGCCATTTTTAATTTGGTTGTCCAAAACATATAGAGAAAAGAATGTGGAAGTACATGAAGCTATATTGCAGAACCGTGAAAACCGGTGGCGGGAAATGCCTCCGTGTTTCATACCATGCTGAATTTGGCAGGGGTACAGACACCTTATAGGGCAGATAGCCTATCGGTAGCAAACAGACAATATCTCATTCGTCCGCGTTATTATCTTAATGACCATAATCTTCCTAAGTCATTGGATAAGATAGGATTAAAAAAGGAAGACATAGAACAGTTCAGACGGAATAATCTTGTTTTTCCTTGATGTGAAAAAGATTTAAAATGGTTGGAGAATTATAATAGAATTACGTATTAATGATTATTTTCGCACAGCTTTGTTATTGTATTTATTACGAAAACTATTATAATCCTTTTATTATGAAAACAAGAAAACAATTTCTATCTGATGGGAGTGGTGTTTATAGCCATTCTCGGCGGTTTACTTTTCGGTTATGATACAGCTGTTATTTCGGGGGACGGAGCAGGCTCTGCAAAACATTTGGGATTAGATGCTTTCTGGCATGGCGTGACTGCTTCCAGTGCATTGATAGGTTGCGTCATTGGCAGTGCTTTTTCCGGTTATTTTGCTTCGGGGCTAGGACGTCGTAATTCGTTGCGTCTGGCTGCTTTATTGTTCTTCCTGTCTGCTTTAGGCTCTTATTATCCCGAATTTTTATTTTTCTCGAAAGGAGATACTTCGTTTGCATTGATCCTTGCTTTTAACTTTTATCGTATCATCGGGGGAATCGGTGTAGGACTTGCCTCTGCTGTTTGTCCGATGTACATTGCCGAAATTGCCCCTTCCGAAATTCGTGGTAAATTGGTTTCCTGTAATCAGTTTGCTATTATTTTTGGCATGTTGGTAGTCTATTTTGTCAATTATATGATTAAAGATGGTATGCCGGATGAAGTGCTTGTTTCCGATGGTTGGAGATATATGTTTGGTTCAGAAGCGGTTCCGGCTGCATTATTTGGCATTTTATTGTTTTTGGTTCCTGAAACTCCGCGCTATTTGGCTATGACCCATCAGGATGATAAAGCGTTTTCTGTACTTGAAAAAGTAAATGGAACAGATAAGGCTAAAACTATTTTGTCTGAAATAAAGGCTGTAACTTCCGAGAAAACGGAAAAACTGCTTACATACGGGCTGACAGTTATTGTAGTCGGCATCTTGCTTTCTGTATTTCAGCAAGCTATCGGCATTAATGCTGTGCTTTATTATGCACCGCGTATTTTTGAAAAAATCGGTGGCGGTGGCGATGGTATGATGCAGACTGTGGTAATGGGGGTAGTTAATATTCTCTTTACATTGATTGCCATCTTTACCGTAGAGAAGATGGGACGTAAACCCTTGTTGATTGTGGTTCTATTGGCATGGCTGTAGGTGCATTCTGTGTTGCGTTTTGTGATGAGTTTCAGGTGGAAGGTATTCTTCCTGTTCTTTCCATCATAGTTTATGCTGCATTCTTTATGATGTCATGGGGACCTATCTGCTGGGTGTTGATTGCAGAGATATTTCCGAATACTATCCGCGGTAAGGCAGTGGCTATCGCTGTAGCTTTCCAATGGATATTCAATTATCTGGTTTCTTCCACTTTTCCTGCCATGTATGAATTCAGTCCGGTATTTGCCTATGGGCTTTATGGCGTGATTTGTGTGCTTGCAGCTCTGTTTGTGTGGAAGATGGTTCCTGAAACAAAAGGAAAGACTTTGGAAGATATGACTCGTCTTTGGAAAGAAAGAGCAAGATAAGTTGGTGCGATGCCGGAAACGGTGTCTTTCATACCGGAGAATAGAAACCATCCCTTTCAACTTAACAAATAGAAAGTTGGACGCGAAAATGCCCTCATGCCCTCACTTTGGCTCTAACTGGTTTATAATGAACTGCTTATTAGTGATGGTAGTATCTGTGTTAGTGAGGGCATTGCCCTCACTAACACAGATGCTTGAAAATAAATTATTCTAACTTTATCATGTGATATAAAGTATCTTTTCTGCTGGCTTTTGGGTGAATGTTCAGTTTGCGGATAATGTGTCTGTATTAATTTATCTTGTTGATTGACAGGTTTTTCACGCTTGTACTCTTGCAAATAATTGAAAATCTTCATGTGCGGTCAGCCTTTCTCCCTTCTTCTCTGTAGTGGCGGAATAGAAGTGACATTTAAACAACTGTTCCAAAGGCGAAATTTACTCAAATTCGGTGTTGTTTTGCCAAAATACCTTCTCATTTTCATCATTCAACCCATAACGTTCGTTCTTATAAAGCAGCTGCATGGCTTGTGCAGCGAGTTGGCGGTAGTCTATGTATGCATATTTCCCTGTCTCTTATCTGTTTTCTCCCTTTTATTTTCTCACTTTTATATGTTTGTAATTGCTTATTCACTACTGTGACTAAGTTTAATTACAGTAGTGGTTAAAGTTAACTACAATAGTGATTAGACTTAATTACATTCGTGATTAACAGATATTGAACTTTTAATCGTCAAAGAAGAACAGTATGATACAAACTACGACACCGTTATTTATGCCGTTTGTGCAAGGAAGAAAAACTGAAAAAACAGGGGGCTTACCAAATAACCGGTTTATAGGCTTGTGAATGTATATTATATTGTGAATGAGTGTCTTAAGAGATGAGAATGAGGAATAAGGAGTGAGGGTAATGACTTTACAATGAGTGGGTTATAGTTGGAAATGAGGGCATGAGTGGGAACAACTTATAGAGCATCATTATGACATATTTAAGTATGCTCAGCATAGATGCCCCATACATTATCTTGCTGTAATGTATAAAAAAAAAGAGCCGTATCATTACTTGGGAGTAGAGTTGATACGGCTCTTTTTATGGCTGATAAAGGGTGTCAAAGTATCCTCGGATGAAAAGTCCTTTTCCTCAAAGGTTGTGTTTTGACACCTTTTTCTTTTTATCAGGATGGGATTGTTTATTTCTTTTCCCCTATTGTTTCATGCATTCTTTGTACGGCTGCTTCCAACTGCTGGCTTCACCTGCCAATGCCTTTTCTGGAGTATTATAAACTTCAATGTCTGGAGAAAGTTGGTGATTTTCCGCATATTGTCCACGCATATCCATACAACCCACCTGAGGAATACCGAACACAATACTCGGGTCGATCTGGTTTTCCCACCATACGGCAGTCATTGTGCCCGGAACCGGAGCACCAATCAGTTTGCCTATCTTTAATTCCTTGTAAACCCATGGGAAGCCATGTGCGTTACTGTAATTGTCCTCGCATACCAATACGCAGGATGCTTGAGCCATTTATTGAATGGGTCGCTGCCTATGTATTGTCCGCGTGGAACGAAACGCTGATATTCCTTGCCGCTTAATAAAGTGGCCAAGTCATCATGTAGCCATCCGCCTCCATTGTGGCGTGTGTCTACAATAATAGCTTCTTTGTTGCGGCAGCGTCCCAATACTTCACTATATACTTCGCGGAAACTTTGACTGTCCATGCCTTTTACGTGTACATAGCCGATGCGGTCTTCGGATAACTTATCGACTATATTGCGGCAACGTTCTACCCAACGTTTGTACAGCAAGTTACTTTGTTCGCCCATGCTGATAGCTTTGATGGTGATATCAAAACGTTTGCCGGTAGCCGGATTATATATGGCCAGTAACACTTTTCTTCCGGCTTTGCCTTCCAGCAGCGGGAAGTAGTCTTGCCCTTTCACGATAGGTTTGCCGTCAATTTTCTCGATGATGCAACCGGGAGTAACATCCGTTTTTTCACGGCAAATGGGCCTTTTGCCAATATTTCTTTAATTTTTAACCCGTCACCATCATAAGTTTCGTCATAGAATACTCCTAGGGTCGCTGTGGATAGTATAGGGCCGTTTGAGTAGTAACGTGCTCCGGTGTGCGAACCGTTTAACTCACCCAGCATTTCACTCAGCATTTCCTGAAAATCATAATTGTTATTGATGTATGGAAGAAAGCGTGCGTATGCTTCGTGATAGCCTTTCCAGTCTACTCCGTGCAGATCTTTTACATAGAATTTATCTTCTACTTGTTGCCATACATGATCGAAAATATATTCGCGTTCACCATAGGGTTGGTAGTCGAAGAAAGCTTCGAATTCTACAGGTTTGGTTTCACCACTGCTGACAGTGACTTTCTTGATACCACCTTGGCTGCAAAGGAACAGATTCTCGCCTTTCTTATCAGGAAGCAGGGCTCCGCCACCGACTTTTTTCATGACGATTTTTAGTCTTGTTTTTCTTTAAGATCGTGTTCCCATAAATCATATCCGCTTTCGAAGGCTGCTTGATAATATAGTTTGTCACCCTTCGGAGTTAATACAGCATCTCCCAATCGTGAAGAATTTACAGTCAGACGAATCACACGGTCACGGCTGTTTTCAAGGTCGAAAACCAGTGGCTTTACTTCTTTCTTGTCATCTTCTTTCTTGGAGTCTTTCTTTTTATCTTTTTTATGATCGGCCTTCTCCTTCTCTTCACTCTTCTCTTTGTCTTTCTTTTCCGAGTCTTCCAGCAAGGCAAGCT
>ENA-OPZN01000581-OPZN01000581.1-human-gut-metagenome-genome-assembly--contig:-NODE-581-length-10754-cov-3.627741_pt1 | contig 10754 bp, 12 predicted proteins | sample MGYA00242483_ERZ504503 | MGnify/ENA primary metagenome ERZ504503 (study PRJEB26092, sample SAMD00036285) | human gut metagenome | host: Homo sapiens | study: EMG produced TPA metagenomics assembly of... | reverse complement strand
GAATGTTCTTCCATTCGGCCAGTAAGGACTTATCCCAGCCATATTGATGAAACAAATCTTCGCGTTCCGACGGTCGGGTATTCAGAATTCCGAAAAACAAGGGTTCCAATACGGAATCCAAGTAATCATCCTGATAATGGGAACGTTCAAACAGATGTTGCATATAGTTCAGGTCACCGTTCATCCAGCCTTTACGTTGGAGGAAGTGCAAGAAAGTGATGCGTCCCATCATTTTCTTTATGTAGTCACGTATCTTTTTCTCGTCGTATCCAAAGGCTTGCATTAAAGCGGCGTTGGGAGAACCGACTGTCTTCTCCACCCACTTGTTTCCTGATTTGACAAAACGTTTGCCAGTGACGTACTGTATGAAGTCGGCATACTGTTCGCGGTAGCGGTCGAAAAATTCGTCGGATAGGGCTTCTACGGAAAAGGCTGTTTTCAGATTCTCAAATGAGATGCCTTTTTCTGGAGATAAATCAAACGTTCTATCGGGGTTCTATACAGCAGGTCTTTGCTGCCGAATACGTAGGTATATCGTTTCGGGGCCGTGGATTCTTCCTTGATGTCACAGATAAAAGACAGTCGCCAGTGGTCATGGCTGTCATACACTACGAGAGCTGCATCAAACTCTCCCCATTGCGGATTGATGAATGATTTGACAAGGTTACGGAGTCCTACACGGCGGTTGGTTACTGAACCTTTGTGAATCTGATAGCAGAACAAACCCACACGGAAATTGTCTGGGGTCTCGATGTTTCCTAGGTAATATCCTTTTTCTTCTTCATGAGGCGTATGAAGGCTTTCTGGAATCTTCTTCAATTCTGTAGCATGAAAGAAGTATTGTAAAAGAGAATACCAGTCGCTGAGTTGGAATGCAGACTGAAACATTTGTCGCAAGGTATCATGGGTATAAATGGGTGTCATAGAAATACTTTTTTAGATGAATGTTTCGGAGATGATGATTTGTGGGGCTGAAATTTCCTGCTGGTCTTGACGATGTTCCCGATTTTGGATACGATAGTCTTCCAGCAATTGACTGATGGATAACTGGAGTTTGTATTCATCTTGTCGGATGCGAGTACGGTCGTTCTTATACTCGCGGGACAATGTTTTCAAGCGCCGGGGCAATTGGGCATAGATTCCTTCGTTGATGTAGCCAGCCAGTAGGTCACAGTGTGCTTTGAGTTCACTATCCGTTGCTAATTGTTTGACGGTACGTAGAAAGTTTCGAGCTTCCTGTGAGGTCCGGTCCAAGTCCGTTCGGTGGATAGAAGTGGTGTCGGCTGCTTCTACATATTCTTTCCGATACAGTAGAAGTGCTTCGTTTACATGGCGGTAATGGAGGGTATCATCGGTAAATGATACGGCTTGCTCTTCCGGTCGCGCTTTCAGGTAGCGGACGGCTTCCAAGAAATCAATTACTTTTACACCGGATTTGGTGGCGAGATAAAACTCGGTTTTTGACATTGGACGACACGAAAATGACAGATTGGTTGTTGTGCTTACCTGTTTCGCGTAGCACACGGCTTTTCATTGGCAAGGATTTGATTTTGTGGTAGTAGTCTGCGATTGTTACGGTAAATCTCCCCTGACTTCCCGTAGGAGCATGATTTTTTTGTCAATATGGTCTTTGATGTCGCTGTCGAATAATGTGAACTGTCTGACAATTTCTTCACGGGAATAAATCTGGCGTCTTCTCCAAAGGCAGAATGAAAGCCTTGCAGTTTGACAAGGGCATTTTTGTAAAGTTGTATTTCCTTGTCGCCTTGCCGGGACGGATAGAACAGGTAATTGTATATATGGGGAGCCGAGGAGCCGATACGATTTACTCGTCCGATACGTTGCATCAGTCGAGTCGCGTTCCAAGGAGAATCGTAATTGACAATCACATTGGCCCGGTGCAGGTTTACACCTTCGGCCAGGACATCAGAAGTCAGAAGGAGATTGTATTTCCCAGTGTCTGTCGGCCAGTTGGCGTCAAAATTTTCCTTGATGGTTTGTCCCAGTCGGTTGCGGTTGGCAGCAGTTACCATAAGTACATCTTTTCTTCCAAGCTCTTGGGTAATGCGGCCATATAGGTATGTGAGGGTATCCACGCTTTCTGAGAACAGTACCAGTTTGCCGGACGGATTGATTTTTGTATCCAGCAGTTCTCTTTGTAGCCGCTGGGCGAAAAGGTCGAATTTCGGGTCGGCTTTTTCTTTCTCCCAATCGGCATTTAACTGTTTCAATATTTCTTTATCGTGGCAGAGCATTTCAAGAAATCCGGGCTGGAAGGCTTCGGATGGAAAGAGAATGTCTTCGGCTACATATCCTTTGGCGACGGCATATTCGATGATTTGGTCCAGTTCCATGTCTTTTGCTTGTAAGTCTTTTACTTTCAGGTCGGGTGCAATGATGACTTTGTTTTCCTGAAACATCTTAATCATGTCTGTCGTGATACGAAGCAGGGTACGGAGAGATTGCTTGAAGGCGTAGAAACTGCTTTCCAGCCGTTTTACCATGTGTACCCGGTAGATACCTGCCAGTGTCTGACCAATATGTTCCGCATTTTTGTATTTGTTTCGATATTCCGGCTTCAGGAACTCAACGGCACGGTAGCGGGCATAATCCAGTCCTGTACCGCCGGGATTTCTGGGCGATTTTCCGTCGGTGAGCTGTTTCAGTGTTTCATAGAAACGACGCTGGTAGTCGCACTCATTTGGTATTCCAGTTCGTTGGGCGGCAATATATCGGGAAAGACGATGCCTTGCGACCGGATGTCAGCCCGATAGTCCGGGTCGTTCAGAATATTGTTTCGGGTACGACGGATGGTAATCTTGTCTATTACTTTATTGCGTATTTGTTCGTAAATCCGGTCTATTTCGGTAGTTACATCTCGTTGGTCGCGTTCGCGCATCACCTTGCTATAGTCTTGAATGAGCGGTGAGAAAAAGGCTTTCAGATTTGGAATGCCGTCGATAGTACAGTGCTGGCTGTTCTGAAAAAGCAGCAGAAGATTCTGCAAATCATCCGGACGGTTGTTCAGAGGGGTGGCCGACAGAAGCATGACTTTCTTCTGGCTACTTTTGAGTAGTCCCGTATGTGCACAGGGTGACTTGCATATCTTTTGCAGTTCGTCGTATTTACCGGAAGTGTCACTGCGGAATCCGTGGGCCTCGTCTACAATGATTAAATCGAATGCTTCTTTGTCTTTGTACTGGTCACGTCCTTCCAACACTTTGCTCAGGCTGCCGTTGGTAATGAACTGTGTTTTCTTGTAAATGCCGAACTGCTTGAATGTATTTTTCCAGTTGTCCTCAAGCGCAGGAGGATAGATGACTAGGATATTTGTGTCTTGACCGTTTGCTTCGACAAACCGTTTGGCTATCATGGTGGCAATTAAGGTCTTTCCTAGTCCAACCACATCGGCCAGAAAAAGTCCGTTGTGTTTCATTAGCATTTGAAACCTTGTATCACGGCATCTTTCTGGTATTTCAAGTCTTTCACTCCTTCAGGCAGTTGCAAGGAGAAATCGTCTTCCACTTGGTCGCCGAACGTATCAATCAGTACTTTAATGTATAGTTCATAGGGGGTGGGTTGACAGCCTAAATAGGTATGTTTTTTATAAGTTTCTATGTCATCTGCCGTAAGTGGAATTGCTTCATTCCATAAGGCTTGAACTCGTCGTAGCAATACCGTACGTCATCATAGTCTTTCATGGCTACATTCAGTTCGTAACGAGGGGCCTGCGACACTCCAAGTCCTGATTCAGAAATGTTGGAGGAACCCATAATTACCCATCCGTCACTGTGCTCGCTATGGTGCTGAGGCAGACAGAGGTAAAATTTGGCATGCAGGTTTTTGGTGGCATGGATGCGCATTTGCAAACGGCCTGATACTAGGTCGTCACACATTTGCAGGATACCTTCTTCTATTTCTGGAGCATAACGGGCTTGTATAATGTCTTCTTTGAAGTCGTCCTGATAAATGGCTTTGGCTTTTTCTTCATCAGCCAGCATGAGTAAGGCTTTGTTGTGTTTGCGGAAAATATCGTCGATGTTGATTCCTACCAGAATTTTTATTTCGGAGATGTCGCCCAGTTCTTTCCGTAGTTTGAAATAACCGGAGGAACGGAAGAAGCCGACCACGGCTAAAAAGCGGTCGAAAGTGACCATTTCGGAAGAGATGCCTTTCAGTTTCTCGAAAAGCGTATGGCCGGATTCGTTGTTGAAAAACTTTGTACTCACAGTCCGACAACGTTTGAAAGGCTCAGGACTCCGGCGACCTTTGTGTGATTCAAAAACTGTTTTTAAGGCATAAAAAAAGCGTGAAGCCCTGCACTGTCGCTCGCTTCACGATTAGAGGCTCCTGGAAATTGCCCATCCTGTCGAAACGAGCAACGCAGAAGCCCCACGCCGATATGTATATAACAAACCTCTACACCCAAAGCTACCACAGACGTACGGATACACCTATGGCTATCGGGTATAGCAGGTATGGATATAACACACCCATGGGGGCATTTACGTTGCTTTGTTCTTGACAGGATATTTGAAATTTTTCCAGGATTTCTAATCGTCAAAACCAAAGCGTAGTAAACGCCTTTCAATATGTCTTTGTTCTATCTTCCGGCTTTCCAAGTGAAAATGGCCGGAGTGGAACTCTGCAAAAGTAATAAAAGAATTTGATTTGTTCCAACTCAGAAGTGTACAAAAAATGCGTTGTGTGGTTTTATTACAGCTAATCTGTCAATGCTGTCAGGAATAATTGATATATTCGGGTCATTCTCCAATTCATTTGGTGTTTGGAAATCCCTGATTTTCATCCTTCCGGAAAACGCAAGTGCGTTTCATTTAAACGCCTTACGTTTAGGTAAACGCACTGCGTTTAAAAGAAACGTCCTTGCGTTTTGTGACGAACGCAAGGACGTTTTTTATGCCTGTTTCGGCCTGAAAGCGTTGTTTCAGACTTCCAGGCACCGATGATGTCGCGTACGGAACTGTATCCGTGACGGTCCAGATAGTCGTTGATGCCTTCGGCCACTTTCACGGTGATGGCCGGATCAATGAAGTTGGCTGTACCAATCTGGATGGCAGTGGCACCTGCCAGCAGGAATTCTACGGCATCCTTCCAGTTCATGATACCACCCAGCCTACTACCGGAATGTTTACGGCTTTAGCTACCTGCCATACCATGCGCAGGGCGATGGGTTTCACGGCGGCACCACTCATACCTCCGGTCACGGTCGACAGGATGGGACGACGCTTTTCTGCATCGATGGCCATACCCAGCAGGGTGTTGATGAGCGACACGCTGTCGGCTCCGGCACCTTCTACGGCACGGGCAATCTCGGTAATGTCTGTCACGTTGGGCGACAGTTTTACAATCAGTGTCTTCTTGTAGACTTTACGCACGGCACTCACCACTTCGGCGGCTCCGTGAGCCGTTACACCGAAAGCCATACCTCCCTGCTTCACGTTCGGGCAGGAAATGTTCAGCTCGATGGCCGGGATGTTTTCCAGTTCGTTGATGATGGAAGCCGTCTCCGCATAGTCTTCCACCTGTGAGCCGGACACGTTTACAATCATGTTCGTACGGATGTCCTTAATCTGCGGATAGATGTGGTCCACGAAATAATGCACGCCTTTGTTCTGTAATCCCACGGCATTGAGCATACCCATGGGCGTTTCGGCCATACGCGGGTAAGGGTTTCCTTCACGGTGGTGAAGTGTGGTTCCCTTCACGATGATACCTCCGATTTTCTCCAGGTCCACGAAGTCCTGAAACTCCAGTCCATATCCGAATGTACCCGATGCGGTCATGACCGGGTTCGACAAGTTCAATTTACCGATGTTTACGCTTAAATCTGCCATAATAGTTTCTTTATATTAAATACCGGACCTTCTTTACATACGCACACATGTCCCTCGTCTGTCTTTTCCACGCAGCAGAGGCAGGCTCCGACGCCGCAGGCCATGGTGTTTTCCAGTGACACCTCGCATTCGATGCCTTCTGCCTTGGCATACTTGGCCACTGCCATCATCATGGGTTTCGGGCCGCAGGTGTAAATCATGTCAAACTTCTGTGCTTTCAGTACGCTGTGCATGGTGACGTATCCCTTTTCGCCCATGCTGCCGTCTTCGGTGGTAGTGTACACGTCGCCGAGGGCTTCAAACTGTTCCAGCTGGAGCAGGTCGTTCTTTGAGCGGGCACCCAGCAGGAAGGTGGGCTTGCATCCTTGTTTCAGGAGCGCTTCGCCCAGGTAGAGCATGGGAGCCGTACCTACACCGCCGCCCACGAGCAGCACCTTGGTATCGGCAGAAGCCGGTATGGTGAATCCGTTGCCCAGCGGGAGCACTACGTTTACTGTATCGCCTTTCTGTACAGTAGCCAGTTTACGGGTACCGTCGCCCACGAGCTGGACGAGGAACCATACTTCGTTTTTCTCTCTATCTACGTAGTTGATGGAAATGGGGCGACGCAGGAAGGTAGTCGGCGAACCGTCCACCCGGATTTCGGCAAACTGTCCCGGAAGCATTTCGGGCAAGGGAGCCTCTTGCGTCAGCTTGATGAGAACGTAGTTCGCGTGCAGGCGAGTGTTCTCGGTGACTGTCAAATCTAAGATGTATTTCTTCATATAAAAAAAGGTAAATTCGTTTCTTTCACGCAAAGATACGAATTTACCTTTTATATGCCTAACACCTTGGCGGGTGCTTTTGTCGTTCGGGGACTTATTTTTCGGGTTTGAACACCTCGTAGGTGCCGTTGTCGAAGAAAATACGTATTTCGGTAATCTTCGGATGCGGCTTTTCGATGTACTTAACTTCCTCTCTGATAATCTCTTTGGGCGGATAAACCACGGTAGGAACCTCGTTCTCCTTGCGAAAATCGGAGTGAGCCGGCTCTTCGGTCGTATTTTTCGGATTCTCGAGCGGTTGTGAGAACAAGTTCATGCCTGTTACGGCGGGAGCACTTTCTTCCATTTCGCCTTCACCGTAGAGCAGCCAGTTGATGTTGATGTACGGACATGCTTTATGGATGCGCATGACGACTTCCAGGCTGGGTTTGTTTCGCCCGCTGAAGATGTGCGACAGTGAAGAGGTGGAGATGCCTATCTTTTCGGCGAATTCGGCATTCGATAAACCCTCTTTTTGCATGACTTTTAGAATCCGGTCCTTCATATACAAATGGAAATGGCTTTGTTTGTTGATTACAAAAGTAATTCTTTAAATTTAGAAATGCAAATTTATAAGTCTAAATTTACGTTATTACAAGTGTAAACTATGTTATTCCAATTGTATATTTACGCCTCTATACAAGTGTAAATACATTTGTAATCGACTTTAGTGTAGTTAATTATTTAACTGGTTATCAGCTTTATATATACGTATACATGTGTATATATGGGCTAAATAAGAGTTTATTCGCTCTTTCAGGTCATTTTATTGAACAGATTTGTAGATTTTATTTTAAAATAGACTGGTATTCAGTATATTATGCTTCTTAAAGCTGCATGTTATATTTATTCGTTTACATTTAGATAAGTAACGGTTTATTCTTGTAAATAGCATTGTATCAGTGTAATGTCTCCCCTACTCGATTCTTGAAATTTACATTTGTGGTGTATAAACAGACAAAATACAAATGTAAAACGTACAATTCTACACAAATAAGCGATTACATTTGTATTTTATACCTTCCACTTCTATCTGTAATTTACCGTTTGTAGGGAAACTTCGTGAGAATTGAAAATTTGATGTCCATTTGTATTCTCCTCCTGATTTTTCAATTCTCGTGAAAAACTGAAAAAAGCGGCATACATCCGGTCCTTTTTCAGATGTATGCCGCTTGTACAGCGTATTGCTTTCCTCTTTTCGAGATTCAGTTTCAGTTAATGAAGAATGAAATAAATCAAGTCGTGCAGCAATTCTCCATCGGGCGTGGAAGGATTGCCTATACCTTTCGACCGGGCGTCGCATTCGCGAATGGCATGGATGATTTGCATCACCTTTACGCCTGAATAGCGTCGCATGGCTGCCATGTATTCTTTCGCCTGCCACGGGCTTTTCAAGCCTAACTGAGCCGCTATTCCCTGGTCTGATTTCTCAGGTGCATAATAGGCCAGCATCAGGTTCGAGAAGAAGTTGAACAGAATGGCCAGTGTCATTTGTAGCGGATTGTTCTTGGGATTCTCCTCGAAGTATTTGATGATTTTGTTGGCCTTCAGCACATCCTTTTCCACCAGTGCGCTCCGTAGCTCAAAGTTGTTGTAATCTTTGCTGATACCGATGTTCCGCTCAATCTGTTCCGGTGTAATGCGGCGTGCGCCTTCCGGAAGTGTCAGGATAAGTTTCTCCAGTTCGCCGGCCATACGGTTCAGGTCGGCTCCTACAAACTCGGCCATCATTTCTGATGCTTTGGGCTCGATTTCCACTTTCTTGCGCTTCAGGTATGAGGAGATGAAACCGGGAATCTGACTGTCCTTGAGCTTCCGCGATTCGAACAGCACTCCGTTTTTCTCGATTTCGGCGGCCAGTTTCTTCCGGCGATCAATGCTGCCGTGCTTGTAGCATACCACCAGTATGGTCGATTTCTGAGGCTTCTGCAGGTAGAAAGCCAGCTCCTCGATGCGTTTCAGGCTCTGTGCTTCCTTTACTACTACCACCTGGTATTCCGACATCATCGGGTAACGCTTGGCGGCGTTGATGACGTTGGCCACATCGGTATCGGCTCCGTATGTGACGGTCAGGTTGAATTCCTTTTCCGTTTCACTGAGTACGGTATCGATGATGTAGTCGGCAATCCGGTCGATGTAGTAATTCTCTTCGCCCATGAGGAAATACACGGGCGCATAGATGCGGTTCTCAGGTTGCGTACAATCTCTTCGTAAGTGACTTCCTTTGCCATTTTCGTCGGTTTACCAGTCAAATTTCAGGTGTTTCACGGTCTTCTTTTCGTCGATGATCATGCGCAGGGCATCAATACCGATTTCTACGTGTTCATGCACGAAATTCTTGGTCACGATGTTGTCACTCTGTTCCGTTTTCACGCCTTCCGGAATCATGGGCTGGTCGGACACGAGCAGCAGGGCACCTGTAGGAATGTGGTTCGCAAATCCAGTGGTGAACAAAGTTGCTGTTTCCATATCCACTGCCATGGCACGGGTCTTTAGCAGGTATTTCTTGAACTCTTCGTCGTGTTCCCAGATGCGGCGGTTGGTGGTGTACACGGTTCCCGTCCAGTAGTCGCGTGAGTGGTCACGGATGGCCGAAGATACGGCACGCTGGAGCATAAAGGCCGGAAGAGCCGGTACCTCGGGCGGATAATAATCGTTCGATGTTCCTTCGCCACGGATGGCCGCGATAGGCAGAATCAGGTCGCCTATCTGGTTCTTCTTGTCGATACCTCCACACTTGCCCAGAAACAGGCAGGCTTTCGGATGTACGGCACTAAGCAGGTCCATGATGATGGCTGCATTGGGACTTCCCATACCGAAGTTGATGATGGTCATGCCTTCTGCATGGGCCGAAATCATGTTGGCATCGCGTCCTAAAATGGGCACGTTGAACCGTTCGGCAAAGATTTCGACGTATTTATTGAAGTTTGTCAACAAGATGTATTCACCAAAGTCTTCCAGTTTCCGCTTGGTATAGCGCGGGAGCCAGTTTGCTACGATTTCTTCTTTTGTTTTCATTAGCTCTCAGAATTTGTGTTGCCAAATAAAAGGTTATTGGGAAGATGAAATTATCTTCCTTAAACGCAAATGTACAATAATAATGCAAACAGAAAAAAGAATTTGGGATTTTCTCTCACCGGATACCCTCGGATTTTGGAAAATAATTCAGCTTTTATGTACTTTTGAGAAAATGGAGTATCTTTGCTCCGTAATAGAAGAACGCTTATGTTTGCATTGAACCTGCCTGCTTTTGAGGCCAAGATTGTTCAGCGAGAGGGAAAGAACGTGATATTTGACGTGCTCCGCCGCCGGTATGTAGCGCTGACTCCGGAGGAGTGGGTACGCCAGCATTTTACGAATTTCCTGCTGAAGGAAAAGGGGTATCCGCAAGGATTGTTGGCAAATGAGATACAGATTAACCTGAACGGAACGAAGAAACGCTGTGATACGGTGCTCTACCGGCGTGACCTGACTCCGCAGATGATTGTGGAGTACAAAGCTCCTTCGGTGGAGATTACGCAGGCTGTCTTTGACCAGATTACCCGTTACAACATGGTGCTGAAGGTGGATTACCTGGTGGTGAGCAACGGGCTTCGTCACTACTGCTGCCGCATCGACTATGCACGGAATACGTATTATTTTCTCCCCGATATTCCATGTTACGCCGATTTGTAGTGCATAAATAAAAAAGAAGGAATCCCCTGAGTGGGAATCCCTTCTTCTGCTGTCAGACGGAAGTCTGACGCTTATTTCATTTTTGTTTCCAGATGCTTTTCTGTTTCTACACCAGCCAGTTCCGGGTCAATCATGATACGGCCACAGTATTCGCATACGATGATTTTCTTGCGCATACGGATGTCGAGCTGTTTCTGAGGCGGAATTTTGTTGAAACAACCGCCACAAGCGTCACGCTGCACGTAAGTAATACCCAGACCGTTGCGTGAGTTCTTACGGATACGCTTGAAGGATTGAAGCAGACGCGGTTCTATGGTAGCTTCCAGATTCTTGGCTTTTTCTCTCAGTTTTTCTTCTTCCTGTTTGGTTTCTGAGATGATTCGTCCAGTTCGTTCTTCTTTACTTCCAGGTCTTCTTTCTT
>ENA-OPZN01000580-OPZN01000580.1-human-gut-metagenome-genome-assembly--contig:-NODE-580-length-10804-cov-2.419125_pt1 | contig 10804 bp, 11 predicted proteins | sample MGYA00242483_ERZ504503 | MGnify/ENA primary metagenome ERZ504503 (study PRJEB26092, sample SAMD00036285) | human gut metagenome | host: Homo sapiens | study: EMG produced TPA metagenomics assembly of... | reverse complement strand
TTCGGATTCTCTCCTTTCGCCTTTCTCAGCCCTTTGCCTGCCAGCGGATTTAAAGAACGCAAACGACAGTTTCCCCCATGACGGGATTTCACCACCAACCGGCTCACTTTACCATTCTTCCAACTCAAATCCAATTCAAAACCTCCACGAGCTATAATCCCGTTCACGCTTCCCTCTTTCCATTGCGCCGGCAATGCGGGAAGTAAATAAATAAAACCATCGTGCTCTGCATCAGCATTTCTACGATACCCGCCGTACAACCAAAATTACCGTCAATCTGAAAAGGTGGATGGGCATCAAACAAATTAGGATAAGTTCCTCCTTTTTTCTTCTCGTTACGTACGAGAGTCAACTGATCGGTTATCAGTTTATAAGCATGGTCACCATCCAACAGACGGGCCCACAAACATACCTTCCATCCCATACTCCATCCGGTAGACGGATCGCCACGATGAATCAGCGAAGTACGTGCCGCATCAAACAATTCGGGAGTACGGTAAGGAGAAATCTGATTACTGGGGAACAAACCATAAAGGTGTGACACATGACGGTGCACATCCTGCGGATTGTCCCAATCCATCATCCATTCCTGCAATTGCCCCCAACGTCCTATCTGCATGGGCGCCATTTCCTTTAAACGCTGTTCCAAACGGGTGGCAAATTCAGCATCCGTACCCAACAGACGGGCGGTCGTGATTATCTGATTCCACAAATCGAATATCAGCTGGTTATCCAAAGTACACCCGGCAGCCGTAGTCGCTTTCCCGTTACTGCCTGCATGAGTATTCTCCGGAGAATTGCTCGGACATACCACCAACCAGTTATGCAACGGTTCCTTCACCATGATTTCATCAAAAACTTACCGGCTTCTTTCATGATAGGGTAAGCCGAGCGGAGAAATTCCATATCGCCTGTATAAAGATAACGTTCCCACAAATGACGGCACAGCCAGGCTCCACCCGTAGGCCATAATCCCGACGGAGCCTTGTCTATAGCTCCGGTAACACGCCATATATCCGTATTGTGATGCAATACCCAGCCATCCGCCCCATACATAATCTTGGCCGACTCACGCCCTGTTTCACTCACTTCACGGATCAGTTGTATCAAAGGCTCGTGCAATTCGCTGAGATTCGTCACTTCGCCGCCATAGTTCATTTCAACATTGATATTACACGTGTATTTACTATCCCAGGAAGGAAAATAATTTATCATTCCAAATGCCTTGCAAATTAGCAGGCTGCCCACCCGGCTGTGAAGAACAAATCAACAGATAGCGGCCGAAACGGAAATAAGTGGCCACCAGAAAATCATCCTTCGTTTCCTTGAAATTCTGTACACGCATATCAGTGGTTACCCCTGCATATTTGTCTATGCCTAAATCCAAAGAGACACGGTCCATATATTGCTTGAAAAATCGACGTGTGCCTTACGTGATGTCATATAATCTTTACTTACAGCCCGGCGCAGATAGTTCTTCGCACGCTCCACTTGGTTACCTGTTATATCCTTGTAATTAGTAAAGTTGGTAGCAATGGAAATATAAATCACAGCCTCGTCCGCCCCTTCTATACTCAAGACTCCGTCACGACAAGACCGGGTTCCTCCCTGAGTACGTGTAGTCATACGTCCCTGAAATTCAACCTTCCCTTTGAGTCCTTCATGCCAGGAAGATACGCCCGAAAGGGTAACCTCCTCCCCTTCCGTCGCAACCATCACATCCTGATGCGGAGTAGTAAGATTGGCGTTACAAGTAATCTTTCCGGGTTGGCTGGCAGTAAGACGCACCATAACTACCTGATCGGCAAACGACGTCAGTGTTTCACGCTGATAAGTCACCCCGTCCACCTTATAACGCACGATGGTACGAGCTGAATCCAGGCTCAGTTCCCTATAGTAATCGGAATAACGTGTATGCCCCGGAAAAGAAATATGCAGATCGCCAAACGATTGATAGGGCATACCGCTATTGGTCTTCGCCATTACTTTCTCGGTAGCCAACGTTTGTGCTTCAAGATATTTTCCCTCGAACACCAACCGGCGCACTTTGGGAATATATTCCAACGCATCGGGATTAGCATTATTATTGGGACGTCCTGCCCAAATAGTTTCTTCGTTCAACTGGATATGCTCCACACCGGGATTGCCGAATACCATCGCTCCCAACCGCCCGTTACCCAGCGGAAGCGCTTCAGTCCAAACCTGAGCGGGTTCGTCATACCACAGTTTATATTCCTGTGCGGCAGCCTGCAAGTAAGAACTTGCCCATAACAGCCCCCCCACTATCCATTTTATTTTCATATTGATCTCTAGCTTTTATTAAAGGGAGACGAAAAAAAGAAGACGGATGTACTCTGTGGAAAGAAATAAAAAAAAGTAAATATCATGAAAAAACTTTCCCTGGCACCTCAACAAATCCGGCTTCTCTATTGTTATTAAAATAAAACCATCTTATAAAATTAGAATTATATGAAAATAGCAGAGATTAAAGGAAGAGAGATTTTGGATTCACGTGGTAACCCCACTGTGGAAGTGGATGTGATATTGGAATCAGGGATTATGGGCCGTGCCTCTGTCCCATCGGGTGCGTCAACCGGTGAACATGAGGCATTGGAGCTACGTGACGGTGACAAGACCCGTTACGGGGGCAAAGGCGTATTAAAAGCTGTAGAAAATATAAATACCCTTATCGCTCCGGCATTGAAAGGAATGGACTCTATGGACCAACGTGGCATTGACAAAGCCATGCTTGATCTGGATGGAACCCCAACTAAATCAAAACTGGGCGCAAATGCTATTTTGGGCGTATCCCTGGCTGTGGCAAAAGCTGCCGCCAACTATCTGGATATCCCTCTTTACAGATACATCGGCGGAACAAATACCTATGTCATGCCCGTCCCGATGATGAACATCATTAACGGAGGCTCGCATAGCGACGCTCCTATCGCTTTTCAAGAATTCATGATTCGTCCTGTCGGCGCAAAGACATTCCGTGAGGCCTTACGGATGGGCGCAGAAGTATTCCATGCTTTGAAAGAGGTGCTGAAAAAACGCGGACTAAGCACAGCCGTAGGAGATGAAGGCGGTTTTGCCCCTGCACTGGATGGCACCGAAGATGCTTTGAATTGTATCCTTGCCGCTATTGAAGCTGCCGGATATGAACCGTTCAAACATATCACCATCGGTCTGGATTGTGCTTCTTCCGAATTTTATCATGACGGCATCTATGACTATACCAAGTTTGAAGGCCCCAAAGGGGAAAAGCGCAGTGCCGCCGAACAGGTTGCCTATCTGGAAAAATTGAGTTGGGACTACCCCATTGATTCGATAGAGGATGGTATGGCAGAAAACGACTGGGAAGGATGGCGCATGCTGACCGAGCGTCTGGGCAACCGTTGCCAGCTGGTAGGTGATGACTTGTTCGTTACCAATGTGAAGTTCCTGGAAAAAGGAATCAGTGAAGGTTGTGCAAACTCTATCCTGGTAAAAGTAAACCAGATCGGTTCGCTGACTGAAACTCTGGATGCTATCGAAATGGCCCAACGTAACGGCTACACCACTGTGACCAGCCACCGCTCCGGTGAAACGGAAGATGCTACCATTGCAGATATCGCAGTAGCCACCAATAGCGGACAGATTAAAACCGGTTCACTGAGCCGTAGCGACCGTATGGCAAAATACAACCAGTTGCTCCGCATTGAAGAAGAATTGGGTAACCGTGCCGTATATGGATATAAAAAATAGCACGCAATTTTAAAGCGTAAGCGGTTTATATCCCCAATTCCATAAATGAAGACTGCCTCAAGAGGGATCGTGACGATTCCGGCTTGAGGCATTACTTTTGCACTATTATTTAATCTCAACTGGGCTACAACGTTTTTCCTCCCATTCCTCCACCGTCATGGTTTCCGATGAAAAACTGACACCAATAGCCGTGACTTTGCGCGTGTCTGTCTGATAAGGTGTAGCATATCCTTTGTCCTCTATCTGCTGCAAGGCTTCAGCAGCCGTACCATCCAGTTTTAAACTCAAATATATATACATAATCCTTTGTCTCCAATACACAGTCCACTCTTCCTCTTGACTGAGTTTTCTCCACATGCAACTGGCAATATACCCCAAGCAAACGGAGAATCAGATAGAAAGTATATTGAAAATGTTTTTCTGTCGCTTCAACCGTCTTTATCGAGCCATGAGAATCATAAGGTATATCCGCAAGGAAAGAAGTTAAAGCTGAACAAAAAGCCGTAGTTTCCCCTTCCTCAAGTAAAATGACGGCATCTACAATCCAGTTGGAAACTTCAAACTCTTGGGGTTTGAAATAATTGGCTGCCACCATGGTCAGAAATCCCTTTTTCACCTCATTATTTGGAAAGTCCAACAGGTAACGGTTTCTCCGGGAGTCGTATTCCTTGATCGTCAGATAGCCGCTTTGATAAATCATAGGCAGCGGTTTTTCCACATCGGCCTTATAATCGACAAACATCGAAGGATCATAGTAACGCCCAGTCAATTCATCCATCTGCTCGTGGTTATGCCGCAGAAGTTTGATCAAATAAGTAGGAGTACCTGATGCAAACCAATAGTCGCGGATATCGTTCATATCAAAAGCATTGAGCAGGCTGAAAGGATTATAGACACCAAGCAAGCCGCTGCCAAAATGATAGCCATCGTATTGCATTTTGAGTACGTCTTTCATTTCCTCCACTGTATAATTGAACTTTTCAGCCAAATTTGCAATAGGTTCTGCAAAATAATGTTCCAATTCCACCTGAGTCACACCACACAATGCTTCATAATGATTATCCATACTTATATCTTTAGGCTGGTTGAACCCGCTGAACACACTGACTTGCGAAAATTTTGTCACTCCCGTAAGCAACACAAACCTCAAGTATTCATCAGCCCCTTTGAAGGTGGAATAGAAAGCTTTCAAGATTTCGCGGTTGGCATCTTCCAGAGGAGTATCCAATGCATCGAGAATAGGCTTGTCATATTCATCTACCAGCACCACGGCACGACGCCCCGTTTGCTGATAGGCTAGAGAAAGTATTTGTTCGAACCGCTTCCCCATAGGAACCTCACGGGGAGTTTCTCCGTAGATTTTCTCCCAGTTGGCAAGATAATATTCTATGGTAGCTTCCAAGTTTCCTTTTTCCGTAAAGTTAACACCGTTGAAATCTATCTTGAACACAGGATACTGATGCCAGTCTTTCTCCAACTTCGCTATCATCAACCGTCAAAAAGTTCCTTGCGCCCCTTGAAATAGGCATCCAACGTGCTTACCAACAAGCTCTTCCCAAAACGACGGGGACGGCTAAGAAAACAAGTTTTGGTCGTCGTTACCAAACGATAAACCAAATCGGTCTTATCCACATAGACCCAATTACCTTCTATTATTTGATCAAAACTCTGTATGCCAATGGGATATTTCATCATTCTCTTTTTCTTAAATGGATTGTTAATGCGAAGATAACGACTTCTCTTCGCATTAACAATAAAAAGTGGGAAAACAAATTCATTTCAAGTGAATTTTAAAGACAAGTCCTCCTGAGAAATATTTTCCGTTATTCAGTTCCGCCGATTCTTACAAGGCAGGGACAGTGGGGACAGCAGGGACAGCCCCTTTTTTTCTCACACACACGTGCGCGCGATATAATAAGGTGGAAAATGAGTTTCCCAATGACACCAACGAGGAAGAACAACTCACCGAAGGCTCCGAACCTTATTTCCCCCTGCCTGCCTTTCCACAGGACGACATATGGCCGGAACTGCTAGAGAAAATCATCTCTTACAGTAAAAAACCAAATAACACAACACACTGCGTCCCTGGGAGGCCCCTGCATGCAGACCTTCGTATACGCACCGAGGTGAAAAAGGCGATGAAAACCTACCACCAGGAAAAGGCGGCCCAAACGGTTCACCAAGCAAGGGGTCCGATGAGTGTGGACGGTAGGGGGAACGTATCACAAGAGCTGACCCCGGCTTTATACGCGCGCACGTGTGTGTGAGAAAAAAAGGGGCTGTCCCTACTGTCCCCGTGTCCCCGCCGCCAGTTGCAACTAGTCTGCCTCCACTTGGAGAGCCATGATTCCCCCCGCAATCCGCCAAGGGGTCAAAAGGGGTCGGAAGGGGTCACGCCGCACGGACGTGAAGTTATCTTTGCAATGTCAGAAGGAACCAGCCGCACCCCGGCACAAGATTACAAAAATCCTGGTACAAGATTCCGCGGATCTTGTACCAAGTTTCACCGGACGCCGCAGCAGTGTGCGCCTTGTTCCTTCCTGACGCTTTTCTGATAATAACAACCCTTTAAAACAAAAACGATGATCAATTATCACAACATTGTCTTCCCATTCCTCCACCGTCATGGTGCCGACAAGAGGCTGATTCCAACTTCCGTGACTTTGCGCGTACCAGCCAAATAAAGAGTAGCATCCGTCAAAGTCGTTCTCTTCGCATTAACAATAAAAGTTGGAAAACAAATTCATTTCAAGTGAATTTAATGCCCATGTTGTCGGCTATCAAGTAGAGGTTGTGTCAAAACGTTGGCACAACCTCATATACTAACGTGAAATCATACAAGGCAAAATTAATTTCGCCAACGAGTTATATTATACAGCCCTTACAGCTGTCATTCCACAACACAAGAATATTTTTCTTTCAATCCCTCCAAACTCATCCCCGTAAATAATCCTCTATAAACTCCCATCGCTGCTCATCACTCAGTTTTGTATTGCCAAAGAACAGCCGGAACAACTCTATCTGTTCCTGGAATATCTTCTCATTATTCTCCAACACATGGTTCTGATAGTCCCCCGAGGCAGCTTCCTTTTTCAATATCTCCGCATCACGGACACGTACTCCAACAGAAGGAACACCCCCCTCTACGGTAAAGTCCACCACATTGAGCATAGACAGCAAGTTGAGCAACATATTGAGATCGGAGAACGGAGTGACATAGAACAACAGCCGGTCTCCTTTCTTTCCTGTGATACGCTGGGCACACAACTTCTGGTAACGGGAAAGCAACAAATCAAAACCACGGGTAACGGTAAACATCAGTTTGTCTTCATCTTTCTTCTTGGCACTGGTGATGTAACTCACACTTCTGCCCTCCTCTACCCTGGACTCCAGTAACGAAGTGATAAAACGCTTGGCAGAAGGAACATCCATATCATACGCCGCAAAAATACTACGCAAATCGTCCTCCTCGAACTTTCCTTTATTACCATACAGACTCACCGTCAACAAATCTTTCAAACTCTTCAAGAGACTTGCCAGCTTGGAGCAGATATCCGCCGCACTCTCTTTTAACAAGACATCATGCTTGCCCACAGCTGCCGCACGAACTCCCTCAAAGAGATTTCCATTGTATAAATTGCGCTTAAACTCACGGTATCCCATCTCCGAGAAACAATTCTCCCACAAAGATTCAAAGCCACCTTATAGACTCCTTCAACCCCTTTCACGGGAACCATGTACTGCTTGTATTTTTTACGGAAAGCGGCATCACCCGTCTTTTCCTGCACATAGCCATCGGAAAACAACGTCTGTGAATTGATTTCAACAGGAGAACCGCCATGCCGGAAACTCAAATCCTCTTCTATCCATAACAAAGCCGTTTTGACGACTTGCTCCAAATCCGATTCATATTCCAGCTTGTTCTTTTTACGAGGCAACTTCACTGCAAATTCAAAATCGGATAAAGACATCTGCATTTCATCACTACAGCCTTTCATCAGATATATTTCCCAAACTTTCTTCAGAATCATCCCCAACTGTTCCTGGGAGATGGCACCCGCAGAATGCAGGCGTTTCATATAATAAAAAGTCGCGCTCATTAAAATCCGTCACCGCCACACCCGTAATGTTCTTATCACGGGCAGCACGGCCAATCTCCTGAATATAATCGACAAAGGTGCTGGATGGAGCCACATGATATACACGGTCAATATCGCTGATATCCACCCCCATACCGAAAGCTTTCGTAGCAACGATTATTTTTTTCTCACCCTCCTTAAAAGCTTGTATAAATTTCGGCTTTTTGCTCTTTATCCTTTTTACCATAATAAGATGCCACCCAATGCCAGTTAGCCGGATACACCCAGGTCTTCAGTTTCATATCTATACCTCCGGCAAAAGGATAATAAATGATAGTCTTATGCCCGTCCAGAAAATCCTCCACCCGGGCGGCAACAGTACGTTGCTTGGCCTTATCGTAGGTTTCCCCCTCCTCTATGGTCATGGCGGTAATATCAAAGCGATATTTTCACGCTTCACCGTGCCCACATACAAGGCACACGGAGCAAGATGCAACGAACCGGATGGTATCAAAAATCATATCGTTCCCGCCTTCGGGATTCCACACAGCAGTGGCCGTCAATGCAAAAACAGGGAATACATACCCCAACGCATTCTTTAAAGCTTCCAAATGACGCCCTAGAAACCAATAATCCACCCGGAACTCTTTACCCCAAGTGGTCACGGTATGAGCCTCGTCAACCACTACCAGTCCGATGCGGCGTTCACCTACAAAATAACTGATATCATACGCCAACAATAATTCAGGGGAAAGATAAAAAAGATCAACCTCCCCTTCACGGACACGACGATATACTTCGTTCTTTTGTTCAGGTGAAAGATACGGACGAAGCATACGCCACACGTTCATACCCTAGTTCCCGCAACGCCTCAACCTGGTCCACTATCAATGCTTTCAGCGGAGAAACCACAAGAGTAAGAAGCTTATATTCATTACCCAGATAAATAGCAGGGAGCTGAAACAACAATGATTTTCCGGCTCCGGTCGGAGCTGTCAGGAGCAAATTATGAGCAGACGAGTCACCCTTGATCCCTTTTTCGGCTTCCATAATGACCTCCTCAATTAATTGTCCTTGAGACAATTGCAATTTTTCCTTACCTCTGAACAAGTCATCATAAACTTCTAAATTACGGAAATCTTCATATCCGTACACTTCCTGCAAAAGGACTTTTACCGCTTCACGGCATTTAGACGGCAATACTCTTGCCACAATCTGTGACTCTATCATAAAAAAGAACTCTTAAATAACGGTTGTACCAACCTTAAAACTAATATCAACGCAAATATAATAAAAAAAAGCGAGAAGAATGAAGATTTCTTCGTCCTTCTCGCTTTTCCGAGCCTCTTGTCGGATTCGAACCAACGACCCCGAGATTACAAATCACGTGCTCTGGCCAACTGAGCTAAAGAGGCGGGGGTGGGTAAGCTTACTATATCGCGCCGCTACAACCAACTACCTTTGCTGCGATCAAGCCCTGGAGGATTCATCAGGAGCTGGCCGTATAGGACTTACCCATTTTTGTTTTGCGAGTGCAAAGGTAGACATTATTTTCAAAACTACAATACTTTCGAATATCTTTTTTTGATTTTAGCAGAAAAAATACATTTTCACCCATAACTATAGGACGGATTCCCGTAAAAGAAGTACTTTTGTGCACTTATTAATAAAGAATGACGAATTATAAACCGACTTTGCAGGAATGCGCCATGCGCTATGGTACGGGCATGGGTCTTTTATGGGCCTTCAAATTCATGCTCTTCCCGTTAGGATTGAGAATACCTTTCCTACAATTACTTTTTATAGTCCTGAACTATAGGAGTACCCTTTTTAGGATACATATTTGCCAAAAAGTTCAGAGAACGGCATTGTGACGGAAGCATCACTTTTTCACGTGCGTTTCTATTCACTACCTTTATGTATATGTTCGCCTCTCTGTTTGTTGCGGTAGTTCACTACATCTACTTCCGCTATATAGACGGTGGATTCGTATTCGAGGCATACCGTTCCATCTTAAATCAGTTCAAAGAAACTGCCGGAGCCGAACTGACAACCTCACTGAACCAATTCGAAGAAGCGATAGATTTACTGTCGGGACTTACCCCGCTGGAAATGACATTTCAACTGATATCACAAAATATGTTTTACGGGATGCTAATGGCTATCCCTACGGCATTGATCGTGATGCGTAAAAAGAAAAATGAATAAAAGATGGATATATCTGTAGTTATTCCTTTGTATAACGAAGAAGAATCTTTGCCGGAACTATTCGCATGGATTCAACGTGTAATGGATGCCAACCACTTCAGCTATGAAGTAATTTTTGTCAATGACGGCAGCACCGACCACTCCTGGCAAGTGATAGAGAAACTACGCTCGGAGTCGGACAACGTAAAAGGTATCAAATTCCGCCGGAACTACGGCAAGTCCCCTGCCTTGTATTGTGGTTTTGAAAAGGCGCAAGGTGATGTGGTGATTACAATGGATGCCGACTTGCAGGACAGCCCGGACGAAATACCGGAATTATACAGAATGATTACAGAAGATGGCTACGACTTAGTATCGGGATACAAGCAAAACGCTACGACCCGTTATCAAAACCATTCCGACCAAACTATTCAACGCCACAGCACGTGCCGTTTCAGGCATCAAGAACCTGCACGACTTCAATTGCGGACTAAAAGCTTATCGTCGTGATGTCGTAAAGAACATCGAAGTATACGGTGAAATGCACCGCTATATCCCCTATCTGGCAAAGAATGCAGGTTTTCCTAAGATAGCCGAGAAGGTAGTACACCATCAGGCACGAAAATTCGGATAAAACAAAATTCGGCGGATTAAACCGTTTCTTCAATGGTTATCTAGACCTCATTACTCTGTGGTTTTTATCCAAATTCGGTATCAAGCCGATGCACTTCTTCGGGTTTATGGGATCATTGATGTTTATTCTTGGTTTCATTTCCGTCATTATCATCGGAGCG
>ENA-OPZN01000579-OPZN01000579.1-human-gut-metagenome-genome-assembly--contig:-NODE-579-length-10809-cov-3.115053_pt1 | contig 10809 bp, 11 predicted proteins | sample MGYA00242483_ERZ504503 | MGnify/ENA primary metagenome ERZ504503 (study PRJEB26092, sample SAMD00036285) | human gut metagenome | host: Homo sapiens | study: EMG produced TPA metagenomics assembly of... | reverse complement strand
CTTTAGGTCTAGTAATTGAAATAAATTCATTACTCGATATTTTAAATACCATGTACGCAATGCGTAATCTCAAAAATTCTTCAAAGAATTAGAAATAGATAGTCCCCAATTTAAAGAATGGGCAAAATCTATTGAAATCTTAGGGCAACTTGAACGTGAAATAGATAATATTGTCGATGAACATGGCTCTATGCGTGATAGTGCTAGCGTTGAACTTATGCGTATTCGCCGTGAAATCAAATCTTCACAGCGTCGCATCAAAACAAATCTTGATGGTATTTTAAAAAATCCTGATTATCAAAAATATTTTCAGGATAATATCGTTACTATCCGTGATGAACGCTATGTTATCCCTATCAAACAAGAATATCGTCAACATTTCCCAGGTGTCGTACATGACCAATCCTCTAGTGGTTCAACCTTATTTATCGAACCTATGTCCATTGTTGATTTAAATAATGATATCAAACAATTAGTCATTGATGAAAAACGTGAAATTGAACGCATCTTAAAAGTGATTTCTGAAAAAATAGCCAAAAATGCTGATAGTTTACTTCATAATTGTGAAATCATGGCTCAGTTAGACTTTGCTTTTGCTAAGGCAAAATTAGCCCGTAAAATGCGTGCTACTATGCCTGAAATCAATGATGAAGGTATCGTCAATTTAGCTAAAGCTCGCCACCCATTACTCAATAAAGATAATGTCGTTCCTATTGATATCAGACTTGGCGAAGGATATCGCACTTTATTGATCACAGGGCCAAACACAGGCGGTAAAACAGTGAGCATGAAAACCTTAGGCTTATTAGTCTTAATGACTCAATCTGGTCTTTTTATCCCTGTTCAATCTGGTTCCAAAATTTCCATTTTCCAAAATGTCTATGCTGATATCGGTGATGAGCAAAGCATTGAACAGAGCCTCAGTACATTTTCCGCTCATATGCGCAATATCGTAAATATCTTGAATAATATTGAACATGATGACTTGCTCTTATTAGATGAAGTAGGTTCTGGTACTGACCCAGAAGAAGGTGCTGCCCTTGCCATGTCAATTTTAGAAAGATTGATGGAAATTGGTGCTTGCACTGTAGCTACTACTCACTATAACGAGTTAAAGACTTTTGCTTATTCTAAAGAAGGCATTGAAAATGCTTGTGTGGAATTTGACATCAAATCCCTTCGCCCTACTTACCGATTATTGATAGGTACACCAGGGGCTAGTAATGCTTTTGCTATAAGTAAAAGATTAGGTTTATCAGATACTTTGATTTTACGTGCACAACAACTCATTAAAGCCGACCATGCTCAATTTGAAAATGTATTAAATACACTAGAAAATGAAAAATTGATGTATGAACAAAAAAATGCTGATATTGCTGAACGTCAACAACGCATTGAAAAATTAGAAAAACAACTTGCCGATATGAAGCAAGAAATGGCTAAGAAAAAAGAGCAAACACTTCGTAAAACTAAAGAACAATGTGCTAGTTTACTTCGTCGTACTCGTCGCGAATCTGAAGAAATCATCAAGGAATTGAAAGCTCAATTCAACGACCAAGGAATGAAAAAACGTCAGGAAACAATAGATGCTGCTCGTCATAAATTACGTGGTCGTTTTGGATAAAGTAAGTCAACAAAATGATGATCCAAATAAACCAGGTGAAGCTGTCGATATTAAAACCATTGCTGTTGGTGATATCGTATATGTAAATAAACTTCGCCAAAAAGGAACTATCACTGATATCAGTGGTAAAGAATTAACTGTTCAATTGGGCAGTTTAAAAATGAATGTTAAAGCTAAAGATTGCTCTTTCGTTTCTCATGCTGTTAAAGTAAAAGAAACTGCACCATCTAAAAAAGCTGGTGGCTTCAATATGCTAGCTAAAGTCAGCCAAATCAGTACAGAAGTAGATATCAGAGGCTTAATGGTTGATGAAGCTATCGAAGTTGTTAGCAAATATCTTGATGATGCTGTAATTTCTGGTTTATCAAGAGTATTAATCATTCATGGTAAAGGTACAGGAGCTCTGCGCAAAGGTATTCAAGAATATCTCAAAAATCATCGCAATGTTTTAAGCTATACTCTTGGTGATATGGACGAAGGCGGTAGTGGGGTAACCGCTGTAAAATTAAAATAACGCAAATAATTACTATATTTTTACCAAAACTAAACATAGTATTATAAATATTTGAGGTGTATTCTATGGATAAACAGCCTTTTAACGAAAAAAATCAACCTCTAATCATGCAACTGATAAAAAATAAGAAAAAATCTTTTGGCTTCAAAAAATTTTTCTTAGCGCTTTTAACGCTATTTATAGTTGTATTTTTAGGCGTTGGTTGTGGATTAGTTGCTATTGGCCTTGATGGTGATAAAGATGTATCTGATATTCACCCACCTGCTTCTTCTCAAATTCTCGATATGAATGGCAATCTAATTACTAATATTCACGCTACTGAAAATCGTACATTAGTAAGTTTAGATAAAATCCCTGCTAATTTGCAAAATGCCTTTATCGCTGTTGAAGATAATCGCTTTTATGAACATAACGGCATTGATCCTAGAGGTATTTTCCGTGCGATTTATTCTAATATAACAAGTGGTGAAGTGGCTGAAGGTGGTAGCACAATCACTCAACAATTAGCTAAAAATGCCTTTTTATCACAAGACCGTACATTCAAACGAAAAATTCAAGAATTTTTCATTGCTCTTCGTTTAGAAAGACAATATACTAAAGAAGAAATTTTAGAAATGTATCTCAACCAAATTTATTTTGGTAGAGGTGCTTATGGTGTTCAAGCTGCTGCACAGACATATTTTGGTAAAGATGTAAGCCAATTAGATTTATCAGAATGTGCAATGCTCGCTGGTATACCTCGCAGTCCAAATTATTATTCACCACTTAATAATTTAGGTGCTGCTAATGAACGTAAAGCAGAAGTTTTAGACCAAATGGTAAAATATGGCTATATTGATTCTGCTACAGCAGCTAAAACAAAAGCTGAAAGTTTACGACTTGTAAATCCTAAAGAACAAGAAAATGATAATACTGCTTCATATTTTATTGATTATGTAACTCAAGAAATGATTGATAAATTCGGTGCTGATGCAGTATATAAAGAAGGATTAAAAATTTATGTTTCTATTGACATGAATATGCAAAAAGCCGCTGAACAATCTGTAAATAGTTTATTACCAACTTATTACAATGATGCTAATGGTCTTACTCAACCACAAGGCGCACTCGTAGCTATTGATCCTAAAACAGGATATATCAAGGCTATGGTTGGTGGTCGTGGTACTGACCAATTCAATCGTGCTGTACTTGCTGTACGTCAACCAGGTTCAGCATTCAAACCATTTACATTTGCTACTGCTTTAGAAAATAAAATGACTCCAAATACTACTATTGAGGATAAACCTTTCAAATTAGGCGATTGGCAACCTCAAAACTATGACCGTACATTTAGAGGTACAGTCTCCATGCGTCAAACAGCTATTAATTCTTTAAATATACCTACTATTCGTCTAGCAGAAAAACTATCTATTGATATAGTTTTATTAACAGCTCAAAATTTAGGTATATCCACATTAGAATTAAATTCTAAAGAAGCAAATGATAAAAACTTAGCCGCTTCTATCGGTGGTCTTACAAATGGGGTAACTGTTCTTGATATGGCTGGTGCTTATAGTGCTTTTGCTAATCACGGTATTTATACAAAACCAACTGCCATAGTTAAAGTCGTTGACCGCAAAGGTAAAACTATTTATGAACATACACCAGAAACTAAACAAGTTTTATCTGAACGCACAGCTACTTTATTAACAGATATGCTTGAAGATGTTATCACTAAAGGCACAGGTAAAGCTGCTAATATCAATAGACCTGCTGCTGGTAAAACAGGAACTACAGATAATTATCAAGATGCTTGGTTTGCAGGTTATACACCTGATTTAGTAACAGTAGTATGGATGGGCTGTGATGATAATGATGTTATGCCTGGTATTACAGGCGGTACTACACCTGCTAAAATTTGGCAAAGCTTCATGAAAACAGCACTTGCGTCTATACCTGCTAAAAACTTTGATGGTTCAGACACTTCCATTGATAATCCTGTCCAAAGTGTAGAAAGCAATGCTAAAACTACAGCTAAAGACGTTATTCAAGAAAAAGAAAAACCAACAAAAGAAGCACCTGATAAACAAAAACCTGTTCCTAATGAACAGATAAATCCAAATGAGGCTCAACAGCCAATTGATGAAAATGAACCAATCGAAGAAGAAAATATCGAGCAACCATCTATTCCAGCTCCAAGGCAAAATTTACCTGAACCAAGTATTCAACAAGGCAAAGGGTTAAATTAATAGATAATCATACAAATTTTAGGAGGACTTTTTGTGAGCGTATTTGATACACTTAAAGAACGTGGTTACTTAGCTCAAGTAACTCACGAAGAAGAATTAAAAAAAGCTTTAGAAACTGAGCAAGTTACATTTTATATGGGATTTGATCCAACAGCAGACAGCCTTCATGTTGGTCATTTCTTAGCTTTAATGGCTATGTCTCATATGCAAAAAGCAGGTCATCGCCCTATCTGTTTAGTTGGTGGCGGTACTGGTACTGTAGGTGATCCTTCTGGTCGTACAGATATGCGTAAAATGTTAACTGATGAAGATATTGAACATAATTGCAATTGCTTCAAAAAACAAATGGAACGCTTTATTGATTTCTCTGATGGTAAAGCATTAATGATCAACAATGGCGATTGGCTTCGCAAATTAAATTATATTGAATTACTTCGCGATGTTGGTCCACATTTCTCTGTTAATCGCATGCTTACTGCTGAATGTTACAAACAACGTTTAGAACGTGGTTTAACATTCCTTGAATTCAACTACATGATCATGCAGGCTTATGACTTCATGGAATTAAATCGCCGTTATGGTTGCGTACTTGAATTAGGTGGCGATGACCAATGGTCTAACATCATTGCTGGTGTTGAACTCATTCGTCGTAAAGAAGCAAAACCTTCTTATGGTATGACATTCAACCTTCTTACTAACAGTGAAGGTAAAAAAATGGGTAAAACAGCAAAAGGCGCACTTTGGCTCGACCCTGAAAAAACTTCTCCATACGACTTCTATCAATACTGGAGAAATGTTGCTGATAGCGACGTAGAAAAATGTCTTGCACTTCTCACATTCTTACCAATGGATGAAGTTCGTCGCCTCGGTAGCTACAAAGACCAAAAAATCAACGAAGCAAAACAAGTTCTCGCTTATGAAGTTACAAAACTCGTTCATGGCGAAGAAGAAGCTAAAAAAGCTCAAGAAGCTGCTCAAGCACTTTTCAGTGGTAAAGGTAATATGGACAATGCTCCAACTATCACTATCACAGAAGCAGACTTTGGCAAAAAATTACTTGATATCTTAGTAGATAACAAAGTATTTGAATCTAAAGGTGCAGGTCGTCGTTTAATCGCTCAAAATGGTGTGTCCATCGGCGATGACAAATGGACTGACGTAGAAAAAGTATTAACAGCAGAAGACCTTGCAAATGGCGACATGATCGTTCGCAAAGGTAAAAAGAAATTCTATCGTTTAATCAAAGCATAAAAATCATAAAATTATAAATAAAAAGCTAGAATATATTCAGTAATAATATTGATATATTCTAGCTTTTATCTTTATCAGTAAACTATAATTACTATATTTGATTTATTTCTTAATCAATAAAGAAATGAACCTTTTAAATGATTTGCAAATACTCGTTTTTTTATGGTATACTCTAAAAAGATATTTTCTTACAAAGTTTTATCTAAATCTTAAAATTTTCTTTACTTATCTAGTACATATTAGATAATTTATAGTTTAATTTATTAAGGAGTGCGTTTAAAAGATGTCAGGACATTCTAAATGGGCCAATATTAAACGAAAAAAAGGTGCAAATGATGCCATTCGTGCAAAAATGACTACAAAAATTGGTCGTGAAATCACTATTGCTGTTCGTATGGGTGGTGCTGACCCTACTGGTAATATGCGTCTTAAATTAGCTTTAAGCAAAGCTAAATCTAACAATATTCCTAAAGATAATATCAATCGTGCTATTCAAAAAGGCTTAGGTGCTTCTGATGGTAGCAATTACGAAGAATTAATTTATGAAGGTTACGGTCCAGCAGGTTCTGCTGTTATGCTCGAAGTTATGACAGATAACCGCAATCGTACAGCTGCTGATATTCGTCATTTATTCTCCAAATACGGCGGAAACCTCGGCGAAACTGGTTGCGTAGGCTGGATGTTCCACAAAAAAGCAATTTTTGTTGTAGACAAAGAAGCTTTCGATGATGAAGAAAGCCTTATGATGATTGCTCTTGATGCTGGTGCTGAAGACTTCAAAGCAGAAGATGATTCTTTTGAAATCACTGCTGCTCCTGAAGATTTCGATGCAATCTCTCAAGCATTAGAAGAAAACAACATTGAAACAGTTGAATCCGAAATCACTATGATTCCTGATACTACTGTTAAAGTTGAAGGTAAAGACGCTGAAAAAATGCAGACTCTTATCGATATGCTTGAAGAACATGATGATGTTCAAAACGTTTATTCCAACTACGAAATGGACGAAGAATAAAATAATCTTTAGACGCAGTAATAACTGCGTCTATTTTTATCTAAAGATATATAATCGAGGTATTTATCATGGAATTTTTACAAGCCTTAAAAAATCGTCGCAGTATCTATAATTTAGGCACTAATGTTAATTTATCTAATGAAGAAATAACTTCTATCATCTCCGATTGCCTAAAATATAGCCCATCTGCTTTTAACTATCCTACAACAAATGTTATCATCGCCTTTGGTAAAAAACATCAACAGATTTGGCAAATCACTACAGATATTTTAAAAGAAAAATTAGCTAAAAAAGAAGAAACTTTCGCTGTAGCTCAAAATAAAATCAATAAATTCAAAGCTGGCGTTGGCACTATCTTATTTTTTGAAGACACTGAAATCATCAATGAATTAAAAGAAACTTATGCTATGTATGCTGAAAATTTCTCCACATGGTCAAATCAAGCAAATGGTATGCTTCAAAATAATATTTGGACAGCATTAAGCCAAGCAAATATCGGAGCTAATCTTCAACATTATAATCCTTTGATTGATGATAAAATCAAAGAATTATTCTCTATTCCTGATACATGGAAATTAACAGCACAAATGCCATTTGGTAGCATTGAATCTCAGCCAAATGAAAAATATATTGAAGATATTTCCACTCGCTTAAAAATTTATTAAAGACAAAAAGAACTGATTAATTTAAATCAGTTTCTTTTTTCTTCAAATTTTAATTTTTTCTTGTGGTTTTTCTGTCAATGATAATTTTTATTATTGGTAAACTCATTTTTGCTTGTTTATCATCTAAGATAAATTATTTAATTGCGTTTATCCTCTAAGCTTAAATTATCCTTAATTAAATTTGTTATTATATTTTGCGTTAAATTGCCTGTTTGTTCTAATATTTTATCTTTGCTATTAATGAAACCACTTATAATTTGCTGTTGTCTAATCTCTAAAGACTTTAACTGCATATCATGATGTTTCATTTGAGCATTCATATCATTTTGGATTTGTTGAGAGTATAATTTGTGTGCTGGCGTTCCTTCAGGATATTTTTCTAATATAGATAATAAATTTGGCAATTTTTCTGTATTATATTTATCGTTATCAGCTACTATCCTATCATTTAATTCTTTATACATATTTTCAATATCTTTTACGATAGGCAATGAAGCTCTTTCAATTATTTCAATTCTATTGTTAGTAATCTGCGTCAATTGTTCTTGCATTGCTATGATTGTCTGTGCCATTACAGTGAAGCCTTTTGCCTTCGCTTCTTCTACTAAAATCTTAGCTTCCGCCTCATCTCTTAATAATTCCATTTGAGCCTGTTTTATCAGTTCTACGCGTTCCGTTTCCATTTCCGCTAAGCGAATTTTGGCTTCCGCTTCAATTTGTGCTATTTTCACTTTATCTGGTTCATAATTATAATTAGTAGTGGTACGACTGCCACTACTAGAACCACCAAACCAACTTTTATTGTAGACCATATACCCATAAAATCATTCTCCTTGCGCTTAGTAAAAACTTTTTCTACTTGATGACTGCGAAATCTTCCCAAAGTACATACATTGGCAAAAATGTTCGCAGTTGTTAAAAATCAGATTATAGCCCTTATCGCCTAAACAAACTCTAGCATAAGTTACTATCTGTTCAGGTGAGTATAAATCAGCAAATTCCTCATCAGTATATTCTTTTATTTCCAATATACCGCCCTTTAAAAAGTAAGCTAAATCTGTCTGTATAACTTCTGGCTTTGACCAGTCCAATATACTGTCATCATCTTTCCCTGTGAAGTGGATTACTTCTTCATCAGATACATATATTCCATGATGAGCATATAAGCCGTTCATTCTTTGTACGCGGATATGGTCGCCTTTCTGAGGCATTTTTTGTACCCATATTTCTTCTTCTTTTGGTATGCAAGGCACTTCATAAGTAGGAAAGACATTTGTGCTTATTAAATCGAAATTATTCATTATTTTTTTATTAAACCTTTACGCATTTTGAAAATCAATGAATTATATGCTTTTTCTCGATTAGCTTGTTCTTGGCTATACGCTTTGATATCTGCTAAATACATATAATAATTTTTTTGCTTTAATTTAGCAAATTCATTTAATACTTCTTGTGAAATCTGCTCTAAATCATTATCCGCTACAAACTGTATGATTTCATTGATTTGAATGTCGATTAAATTATCAATCCAACGCAAGATAAAGATTTTATCTGCTTCTTTTTGCAATTAAAGATGATATTCTGCAATACTTTCTGTAAATTCATGGTGCGAGCATAGAGTTCTTTTTCCACTTCAAATTTTTCTTGCAAATCACCACAATTTTGGAATACGTATTGTTGATAGATATTTTTGCGTTCTTCAAGGTAAAAATTATCAACAGCGATTTTATAATCATTTAAAACGTAAATTGCTTGCATGATGATAGGTGTTTCTTGCTCTTCTTTTGCTTCGATATCGCCTTTTAATCCTCTTGCTATCATTGGCTGAAGTTTTTCTTCAATGGTGAAACGCAATTTCTGCCAATCTTCATACCATTTTGCCAAACTTCTACTTCGATATCATCTTCTTCACAGCTGTGTTTTAATTCTTCATATTGTTTAGTCTTAAATACCTTATAATCTTCATTCCATTTAGACCATACTTCAACTGCTTTGACGATAAAATCGCGATTATGTTCAAAGAAATCTATTTTTGCAATGCTTTATTCACTATTTTAGCCGTGTTTTCGGCTATTAATGCAAAAAACTTGCACGTTCTTTTTTCTCTAACTGTGCTAATTCATAAATAGCATTATCGCCATCATCGATTTCATTGATAGTGTATTCTATATCATCAGCTTGTTGTTTTACTTTTAATAAATTCGCTTTTACTTTATCCATGCCCAAAGCTAATTTATCTTTAAAATAATACTGGCGATTTTTTAATAATTCGTTTTCTGCCTCTGTTAAATTATTATCATCTTTATATGTTGTTGATAATTGCAAACCTATTTGATTACAGTCTTGAATGACACTTTCTTTTTTGCTGTTCAAAATCAGCTAAGTATTCCATTAGTTCATCTATCCACTTCTGCACAGCTTCATAATATTTGATGATGGATTTATCAATGGAAACAGTATCGTATTTATTTAATAATGTCATATAATCAAAATTAGCAGTTACAGTCTTCACTTCTTCGCACTGTACTAATTGCGTTTCTACTTCGCTTAAGGTTTGCAATAATCTAGGCTTTTCAAAATAGATTTTCTTATATAAATCAGTGATTTCAGCATCATCAAATATAGGCCAAAGTTCATTTTCTCTAAATAAGTTTAAAGTGAATTGCAATCTTTCTTTTTCTGTATAAACATTATTATTTTCTAATATATTTTTTTCATATTCACTATCTTGTATTAAATGATAGCTACAAGGTAATATCCAACCTACAGAAGTTGTAGTACCATATATCCTAAGTTCATTAACATCACAAACATAATCATTTGTATCTATTCGCCAATACTCTCCATCTTTATTTTTTATTCTCCAATTTATATCACTGTGAAAAGGAAACGTTTTTATCGTATATCATATGCTTAAATACTTCAAAAGTAGGTAGATGCCAATCATATATATCATCTGTATTATAATTATTAATTAAATCTGTTGCTTCATCATGAGAATATCTTCCTAAATATTTCTTCCCTTGATTATAAGGAAAATAATCTAAATTAGCCCATAGTATACCTGTTGTTTTATCCATTAATATATGCTTTTTATTTTTAAAGAAATACCTAACGCTGATTTTTATCGCTTTCAAGAATTCTATCGGTTGCTGTTGAGGATAGTTTATCTATTTCATTGTTGATATTTTTTAATTTTTCTTGTTATCTGATTGCTAGTTGTTGTTTTGTAAAATTATTTTGATTACCTATTAATTGGGCTTGCATTTTATTTAATTCTTGCATTTTTTGAGCATTATGTTCATTTTCTTTACCTTCATATTGTTCTTCTAGTGCATGAATTTTATCTAACAATTCTTTTTGTCTTGCTTTTAAATTTTTTAATTCACTCATTTTATTGCTCCTTTTATGTATTGTTATTTAATATAGCGTATTTATAAAATCAATACCATATCCTCCTAGACAAATTTAGCTTATATACTTTTATATATTTTTACATAAATCCTGTGATT
>ENA-OPZN01000578-OPZN01000578.1-human-gut-metagenome-genome-assembly--contig:-NODE-578-length-10810-cov-2.755125_pt1 | contig 10810 bp, 12 predicted proteins | sample MGYA00242483_ERZ504503 | MGnify/ENA primary metagenome ERZ504503 (study PRJEB26092, sample SAMD00036285) | human gut metagenome | host: Homo sapiens | study: EMG produced TPA metagenomics assembly of... | reverse complement strand
CAACAGGGACCAGAGCAGCCAGAATTCCGGAAATAATGCTTCAGGCAGCAATACAGGAAATAATAACATAGGAAACAACGTTCAGATCACTCCTGCAAACTCTACCACAGGTTCCTCTGACAACAGTACTTCCAACTCCTCTTCTGATGATCAGAAAGTAACAGGCGTAAATGGAGGCCCGGGAGTAAAGAAGGACTCTGCAAATAATGGAAACAATGATAAGGTAGTAACAGGTCAGGCACCAGGCTGATGAAATAACTATTTAAATCCGCTTTTGGCAGAATGGGAAATCTGCTTCAAAGGCGGATTTTTTGCGTATTCCCGCATAAAATAAACAGATACCATTCATCAGGTGAACCGTGCATAACAGGTATATAAAATATTTCGTCTTTCTTCTGTTTACAGCAGATCTGGTCTTATCCGCTATTTTCCTGAAAAATGATCACAGGGATATAGAAAAATATTTTCACTTCCTGCACTTTCAAAAGTTGCCGGCCAGCCCGGGTATATAGCCCTCACTTTTGATGATGGTCCGGACCGGAAATGTACCCCGCTTCTTTTAGACGGACTGAAAGAACGGGGAGTCCATGCTACCTTTTTTCTTATGGGAAGCAATATAGAAGGAAAAGAAGATATTGTAAAGCGTATGAGCGAAGAAGGACATCTTATTGGCAATCACAGTTATGAACATATCCAGCTGACAAAAGCGGGAGCGGAGGCAGTCTGTGAAGCAGTAGAACATACCCAGGAACAGATCGAAGCCATTACCGGAAAGCGCCCGGAATATATACGTCCGCCCTATGGTGACTGGAACGAAGAACTGGAAGAAGAGATTGGAATGAGCCCGGTCCTCTGGTCTGTAGACTCTTTAGACTGGAAACTAAAAGATAAAGGAAAGATCGTCCGGCGGGTCTTGAAAGATGTAAAAGATGGGGATATTATATTAATGCATGATATATTTCCTTCCTCTGTAGAGGCAGCCCTGGAGCTGATCGATATACTGCAGAAGGAAGGTTATGTTTTGTAACGGCTGATGAATTGTTGATCGAATGAGATCAAAAGAAAAATGGAGAAATTAAATGGATCTATTTGATTATATGAGAGAAAATACGATGGAGAAGGAGTCTCCTCTGGCTTCCAGACTTCGTCCGCGCACACTGGATGAGGTAGTGGGGCAGCAGCATATCATTGGAAAAGATAAGCTGCTCTACCGGGCGATCAAGGCGGATAAACTGGGATCTGTGATCTTCTATGGACCTCCGGGAACAGGAAAAACCACCCTTGCCAAGGTGATCGCAAACACCACTCAGGCAGATTTTAAGCAGATCAATGCCACTGTGGCGGGTAAAAAAGACATGGAAGAAGTGGTCACAGAGGCAAAAAACAATATGGGAATGTATGGACGGCGGACCATTCTTTTTGTAGATGAGATCCACCGTTTTAATAAGGGCCAGCAGGATTATCTTCTTCCTTTTGTAGAAGACGGTACACTGACACTGATCGGTGCTACTACGGAAAATCCTTATTTTGAGGTAAACGGGGCGCTTCTTTCCAGATCCCGTATTTTTGAGTTAAAGCCACTGGAGAAAGATGACATTAAACAGCTGATCTACCGGGCGGTAACCGACTCAGAACGTGGAATGGGAACTTACCGGGTAAAGATCGAGGAAGATGCCGCAGATTTTCTGGCAGATACAGCCAATGGGGACGCCAGAGCAGCCTTAAATGCAGTAGAACTGGGAGTTCTCACGACAGAACGCAGCGAAGACGGATTGATACATATTGACCTTGCTGCTGCCCAGGAATGTATCCAGAAACGGGCCGTGCGTTATGACAAAGATGGAGACAACCACTATGATACCATCTCTGCTTTTATTAAAAGTATGCGGGGATCTGACCCGGATGCGGCCGTGTATTATCTGGCACGTATGCTGTATGCAGGAGAAGATATTAAATTTATTGCCCGCCGTATTATGATCTGTGCTTCTGAAGACGTTGGAAATGCAGATCCACAGGCGTAAATGTAGCAGTAAGCGCAGCTCTTGCAGCAGAGCGCATTTGGACTTCCGGAAGCTCAGATCATCCTTTCCCCAGGCAGCTTCCTATGTGGCATGTGCCCCCTAAAAAGCAATGCAGCCTATGTTGCCATACAGAATGCCATGGAAAATGTAAAGACCACCCGTACCATGCCGGTGCCGGTACATCTTCAGGACCGTCATTACAAAGGTGCAGCGAAATTAGGACATGGTGAAGGCTATAAATATGCCCATGATTACCCGAAACATTATGTTAAGCAGCAGTATCTTCCAGATGGAATGGAGGGTACAGTATTCTATGAACCATCAGATAATGGCTATGAAAAGCAGATAAAAGCCTATATGAAATGGTTGAAAGATTAACAATGGCAATGTATAATAAAAATGATAAAAATAATTTTACGTGGATCCCAAGGCAGAAATTCTCACTCTGCCTGTCGGATCTGTCTATAAAAGGAACTTCCCAAAATCTGGAAAAATCCCGTATTTTACAAAGACAGGCAAACTGAATAATTCAGATAACAGATGCATAATAGATAGGAGAGTAGTATGCGCGAAAAATTAGAGACAAGGTCCCTTGCCGAACTGAAAGAGATGGCAAAAAATGTGGGTCTGAAAGGGATCAGCGGCCTTCGTAAGGCAGAGCTTATTGACCTTTTATGTGCCCAGGAAGAGAAAAGTCAGAAAAACACAGCAGAAACAGTAACAGTGAAACCTCACAGCAGCCGTGTAAATGCTGAGAAAACAGTGCGGGAGAAACCAGTCCAGGAAACCCGCAGTCAGGAGACCCACCCACAGGAGAACCGGGTGCAGGAAAAGTCGTGTGCAGGAAAATCGCAGCCAGGAAAACCGTGTGCAGGAGACCCGCCCACAGGAAAACAGATATCAGGAAAAGCGTTCCCAGGACAACCGGAATAATCAGAGAAATAACCGTACATACGAAAGATTTAACCAGACTCGTCCGCAGATCCGTACATATGGGAACAACAATTATAACAATAACAACAATAGTTACAGCACTCCGGCAGCTGCCCCTGTTCAGCAGGCGGCTCCCGTCAGCCAGACTTATTCTACCCAGAACCAGACTTATGTCCAGAATGTGGACAACCAGGAGCGTGTGGCAAGACCGGAATACAGAAATGACGCCATGGGACTTTCCACACAGGATATGGCAGAATTAGACAGCGGCATTGAGGCAAACGGTATCTTAGAGGTTATGCCGGACGGTTTCGGCTTTATCCGTTGTGAAAACTTCCTTCCAGGTGAAAATGATGTCTATGTTGCACCGTCCCAGATCCGCCGTTTCAACTTAAAGACCGGTGATATCATTGTGGGAAACAGAAGAGTAAAAGCAGCTACAGAAAAATTCGCTGCACTTCTCTATATTAAAACAGTGAACGGCTATCCATTAAGTGCTACTGAGACAAGACCAAACTTTGAGGATCTGACCCCGATCTTCCCAAATCAGCGTCTCCACATGGAAAATCCAAGAGAGAAAACTTCTGTTGCCATGCGGGTATTAGACCTGCTGGCACCCATCGGTAAAGGACAGCGTGGTATGATCGTTTCCCCGCCAAAAGCTGGTAAGACCACTCTCTTAAAACAGGTGGCAAAAGCCATTACCACCAATCATCCGGACATGCATCTGATGATCCTTTTGATCGATGAGCGTCCTGAGGAAGTAACTGACATCAAAGAAGCCATTGTAGGGCCAAATGTAGAAGTTATCTATTCCACCTTTGATGAGCTTCCGGAGCGCCACAAACGTGTATCTGAAATGGTTATTGAACGTGCAAAACGTCTGGTAGAACATGGAAGAGATGTTATCATCCTTTTAGACAGTATCACCCGTCTGGCAAGAGCTTACAATCTGACCGTTGCCCCAAGCGGCCGTACCCTTTCCGGTGGTCTTGATCCGGCAGCACTGCATATGCCAAAGCGTTTTCTTCGGTGCTGCAAAGAAAATATGCGTGAAAAAGGGCAGTCTGACCATTCTTGCAACAGCATTGGTAGATACAGGAAGCCGTATGGATGATGTGGTTTACGAGGAATTTAAGGGTACCGGCAACATGGAACTGGTGCTGGACCGTAAACTGTCTGAAAAACGTATCTTCCCGGCTATTGACATTTTAAAATCCGGTACCAGAAGAGATGATCTGCTCCTTACAAAAGAAGAGGCAGAGGCAGTAGATATTATCCGCAAAGCCACCAATTCCTTAAAGCCGGATGAGGCAGTAGAGAAGATCTTAGATCTCTTTTCAAAGACCAGAAATAACCGTGAATTTGTAGAGATGGTAAAGAAGATTCGCTTCTTCTAAGACTTCCTTTTTCTGATATGATATAGTATAATTAAAAGCATGAATCAGGGGGCTGTCAAAAGACCTTTTGACTCCAAAATTTAATTTAGGAGGGAGTATGTTATAATGAAAGATTACATGAAGATATACCAGGAATGGTTATCAAATCCTTTACTTTGATGAGGCTACAAAGGAAGAACTGCGCGCCATTGAGGGCAATGAAAACGAGATCAAAGAGCGTTTCTATATGGACCTTGAGTTCGGAACCGCTGGTTTAAGAGGTATCATCGGCGCAGGTATCAACCGTATGAATATTTACGTTGTAAGACGTGCTACCCAGGGACTTGCAAATTATATTATCAAGCAGGGAGCAGCTAACAAGGGCGTAGCAATTGCATACGACTCCCGTCATATGTCCCCGGAATTTGCTATGGAAGCAGCTATGACTTTAGCAGCAAATGGCATCAAGGCATATAAGTTTGAGTCTCTTCGTCCAACACCAGAGCTGTCCTTTGCAGTACGTGAGTTGGGCTGCGTAGCAGGTATCAATATCACTGCAAGCCACAATCCGCCGGAATACAATGGTTACAAGGTATACTGGGGAAGATGGCGCACAGTTTACACCTCCTCATGATAAAGGTGTTACAGAAGAAGTTCTGGCAATCGAAAGATCTGTCTACAGTAAAGACTACAGATGAGGCTTCTGCAACAGCAGCAGGTCTGTATCAGGTAATTGGACAGGAGATTGATGATAAATACATCGCTCAGGTAAAGGCTCAGGTAGTAAACCAGAAGGCCATTGATGAGATGCAGGATCAGATCACTATCGTATACACACCTCTTCACGGAACAGGAAATATCCCTGCAAGAAGAGTTATGAAAGAGATCGGATTTACCCATGTATACGTAGTTCCGGAGCAGGAACTGCCAAATGGCGATTTCCCAACTGTAAGCTATCCAAACCCGGAAGCAAAAGAAGCATTTGAACTGGGCTTAAAGCTGGCAAAAGAGAAAGATGCAGACCTGGTACTGGCAACTGACCCGGATGCAGACCGTCTTGGTGTATATGTAAAAGATACCAAGTCCGGCGAATATATTCCACTGACTGGAAATATGTCCGGATCCCTTCTGTGTGAGTACGTACTCAGCCAGAAGCAGGCAGCTGGAAAGATCCCGGCAGACGGACAGGTTGTTAAATCCATCGTTTCCACCAACCTGATCGATGCAGTAGCAAAATCATACGGCGCAGAACTGATCGAGGTTCTGACCGGATTTAAGTGGATCGGAAAGCAGATCTTAAAGAATGAGACTACCGGACATGGTACATACCTTTTCGGAATGGAAGAGAGCTATGGATGCCTGATCGGAACCTATGCCCGTGATAAGGACGCTATTTCCGCAACAGCCGCTCTCTGCGAGGCAGCTGCATACTACAAGCAGAAAGGCATGACCTTATGGGATGCAATGATCGCTATGTATGAGAAATACGGCTACTATAAAGATGCTGTAAAGGCAATCGGTTTATCCGGTATTGAAGGACTTGCAAAGATCCAGTCCATTATGGAGACACTGAGAAATAATACTCCAACCGAAGTTGGCGGCTACAAAGTAACCTCCGCAAGAGACTACAAGTTAGACACCATCAAAAATATGGCAACCGGCGAAGTAAAGCTACCGGACTTCCTTCTTCCAACGTTCTCTACTATGACCTGGAAGACGGCGCATGGATCTGCGTAAGACCATCCGGCACCGAACCAAAGATCAAATTCTACTTCGGCGTAAAGGGAACTTCCCTGAAAGACGCAGAAGAGAAAGAGAATGCACTTGGCGCAGCTGTAATGGCTATGGTTGATAAGATGATGTAATGAGTCCAAAAGAAATCTTCGAATGCGTCACAGGCGCATTCTCGATATGCATGGCAAAACAAGCGGCTGCGAAGCAGACATTTGTTTTTCTTGGACCATTAACGAATGAACCGTCTGCGTAAGCAGACAGTAGAGCGCGTCAGCGCGGGGTTCATGAGTGGATACCTGGCAAACGTAAACACCCCTGGGAAAGAAAATTTCAATCCCAGGGGTATTTTTGTGTTTGCTCTGCCAAGACATCTCCCCGCCATCGGCGGGAAGATAATACCCAGCATATATCCCCGCATCAGCGGGGACATAAACGCTTACTATTTATTTCTCTTCTCAGTCGCTTCCCTCAATTCCTTCAAAGCCGCTGCAAACTTCATAGAAGATGCAGATGGATTTCCACGTAAAATACTTCTGCGGTAGAAATTCATATGTTTCATCATATCCTGACGTTTCTTTGTTAATTCCGTCATACGGCTGTTCATTGCTGCGATACGTTCATTACGGCTGGCAGTCATAGCAGCTTTTACATTCTTGGCAGCTTCGATCTTTGCAGCCGCCTCTTCACGGTACTGAGCTGCTTTCTCATCTGCATGTTCCTTTAACTGAGCCGCTTTTAATGCAGTCTCAAGCCGCAGTTTTGCCGCCCGCTCCGTTGTCTCATATTTTAACTGGGCTGCACGTTCTGCAGTTTCATTTCGCAGCAGTGCAGCTTTTCCCGCTGCTTCCACACGCAAAGTTTCCAGCTTCACAGCCGTATCTTCCTTTGCTTCTTCCAGTTTCTGTTCTGTTTCTGCCTTCAATAATGCCAGCTGAACCTGAACATCGTCCAGTTCTGCCTTCATCTTTGTCATGGCATCAAGCACCTTGGCAAGATCCAGAGCAGTACGTACAGACTCTGCTGTATCAATAATGAAAACAACAGTGATTACGGATAAACAGGGAATACCGATCATAGTTGGAACATGAAGCACCCACCGTTCAATAGGCTTGTGGATCACCTCTGTGAGGAAGATCGTCAAAAAGCCCCATGCAACAGAAGAAGTCAGGCAGATATATCCGTTTAAATTAAAACGCTGAGTTGCTGTAATCCCAGTATTTCATTTTAAACAGCCGCTCCATTCCCCAACCCGTCACATATTCCAGGATCGTAGCACCGATTACACCGGAGATGTAAACCATGACCAGACTGCTCTTAAATGGAAGAGATACCCATAACATCATCACAGCTCCCGTACCATAAAGAGGCAGCATGGGAAGTCGCAGAAAGCCGCGGTTTACAAAACGGTGCTGTTTCAAAGATACATAGGTAGACTCAAAGATCCATCCGAAAAAACAATATATATAGAAGAAACTCAGCCATTGATACCAGGTGTATTCGTACATAGGTTGTCCATCCTTTGTTTTAATGATATGATACCAGGGTCAAAAGGCCGGAAATCCGACGCAAGCTTGCTTGCAGGAAAATTTTTGAACTTGGACCCGCCAAAAACATGAGTAAGGAGCCATTTTTTGAAGAAAAATGAGCGGATTACGAATCAACATCATGATATGAGTATACCATATTTCTTTTACCTGTACTACCACTTCACTACCCGGTCGATCAATTTTTGCTGCTCTTCTGAAGACCGGGTCAGATAGATCCGCGTAGTCTCAATACTTTCATGTCCCATCAGATCTGCCAGCAGGGAAATATCATTAAACTTCTCCAGAAAATTCTTTGCAAACCGGTGCCTGAAAGAGTGAGGATAAACCTGTTCAGAAGGGATCTTATACCGTTTTGCCAGTACCTTTAACTGGGAACGGATACCTCTGGCAGTGATCACCTGTCCATTTCTCCCTGTAAAAATATAACCGGAAACGATGTCACGCCTTTTCAGCCATATTCCGCTTCCTCACAAAGAGCAGCAGGAAAATAAATACGCCTCATTTTACCGCCTTTTGAGTACAGATCCATCATCCCCAGTTTTACATGCTCCGCCTTTATTTTCAAAAGTTCGCTGACCCGCATTCCCGTTGCTCCTAAAAACGTACTACAAAATACCAGAACCAGTTTTCATCCTTCTTCAGCTTCTTTTTTAGTATCTCATAGTTTCTTTTAGATATTACATTGTCAATAAAAGTCTTCTGCTGGTATTTTACGGCAGGAAGTTTAAAGGATGAAATTTCCATATATTGTAAATATTGGTTCATGCCATGGATATGTACATTTACAGTAGCAGGACGGTAATGTTCTAAAAGCCATGCTTTATGAGCCTGAAGGTTTTCAGGGTCAATGGTATCAGAATGGGAGAAAAAGTGGCGGACAGCCAGAAGATAAATACGGATCGTATTATCAGAAGCTCCTTTGCGGAGCAGGAAATCCTTAAAAGGGGTCAGTTCCAGGTCGTTGGATAGTGTATTTTCAGATCCGTTTTCTTTAAACCTGGTATTATCTGAGGGAAAAATAAATGTAGTTTCCATACAATACACCCCCTGCAGCTACCAGTTTACAACCTGATTAACAATACGGTACTGTTCCCGGCTGCTGCGCCGCAGGTAGATCCGGGTGGTTTCAATGCTGTCATGTCCTAAAAGATCCGATAACAGGGCAATATCCGGACACACTTCAATAAAATTCTTTGCAAACCGGTGCCTGAAAGAATGAGGATACATAACATCCGGGTCAATGTCGTACCTTGCTGCAAAAACCTTTAACTGGAAACGGATCCCGGAAGCAGATAAGGGAGTTCCAAACCGGTTTAAAAATAAGATCCCATCCGGACGCTGGGAAAACCCGGGCCATTCCTCAAATGCCTTTCGCAAAACAGCCGGAATGTAAACCCTGCGCAGCTATTCCCTTTAGAATAAATATCCCGGTATCCCTTTTTTACATCTTCAACATCAAACAATACCAATTCGCTGATACGCACCCCGGTAGCAGCCATAAGCCGTATAAGAAAATAATAATTATATTCCCCATCTTCCCATAAGCGCTGCTTTAAAAACTCATAATCTGCCTGACTGATGATCTGTTCCAAAAATCCTTTCTGCTGCACATGTACCATAGAGACCGGACACAGGGAGCTTTCCCTGTAACGTACAAAACAGTTCATGGCACGAAGCCGCAGATTGACGGTCTGTGGTTTATAACGTTCAATGAGAAATACTTTATAAAGCTGCAGATTTTTATCCGTCAGCTGGGAATACAGCCCGTAAAACTGCTTCAAAGCATAACAATAAGCGGTGATCGTCCGTTCCGACATATTTCGTTCCAATAAATATTTACGAAATTGTGTTTGTGCCCGTTTCCCTGAAATTCCCGCACTATTACCTGTAGTTGTCATCTGTTCTTTCATTAAAATATCCTCCTTAAGTGAAATAATGTCCTCTCGGAGTCTTTCCTGCACCTGCCTTTGTGGCCGGTTTTCCGCCAGTCGCACCCGGATTTCATCACCGTACGCACCGCGTACGCCTCAGAAATGTGGGCATAACTGACAAAAAATCTTCTCACAAAACCAGGCACAGAAAGATTCCGGGAGAACATAAATATATTCATGCAGAAAACCTACATTACAATCTTAGTACATCGTTTTCAAAATAACTATACCACTCACTTGTCTGCGGATCTGCTCACACAGGTCTAAAAGCCTCAGTGTATCTCGCTGTTCTTCAGTAGATTTTGTCAGGTGGATCCGCGAGGTTTCAATGCTTTCATGTCTAATTAGATTAGTAGACAGTTGGGAAAATTGAGGATTTTCTTGACATAATTCTCCCCTCACTATATAATGATAATATCAGACAGACAACAGTGTGTGTTTGTCCAGACGTTGAAGGATAGCAGCGTACCGGAAAGCCTTGCTATACGGAGTCTTTAAAAGGGGTTGTGCAGTGAAACCTCAAACCGGAGTAGGTCAATGAACCGAATGAAAATGCTCAAAACCGTCTTGTTTATACAGGGCGGTTTTCTTTTATACATAAGGAGGGGGATGAAAAATGGATCATTTATTAGAATGTGCGGAAGCTTTTGAACAGTTATTGGATGTTCAGTACCATATTGTTTTAGGACGTAAAAATCGATTAACAGAATTAACCCTCCGCTTTGATCCAACAGAGTTTCATCATTTAGTTGGACTACATAAATTGCGAGATCTCCGTCTGGCAAGAGGGAATCGTGAGAAGATATTTTATCAAATACTTTCAAAAACGATTTGCATGGAAGATATCAAAAAGAGCCGTTATTTTCCGGAAATACAAGATCGTATGTTCTTCTTTGATAAAATAGAGTATCTTTTAGACAGCAATAAAACAGTTTTTCTGCAGGTCCTTTTTCCAAAAAGGAGAGAAGGATTACACAAAAGGACAAGCAGTTTATACATTACTAAAAAAGAAATAACAATAGTTAGTACTGGAAAAACAGTAGTACAGTATGATCGGCTAATGTTAAGATGTTGGGGTCAAAAGGTATTTTGACCCCTCTGATACCGAATTGCTACGTGCTTTGCACTCTCGCAATTCTAAAAACATTCGTAATCCGCTCATTTTCTTCAAAAATGGCTCCTACTCATGTTTGGGCGGGTCCCAAGTTCAAAAATCCTCCTGCAAGCAAGCTTGCATCGGATTTATGACCTTTTGACCCTGGTAT
>ENA-OPZN01000577-OPZN01000577.1-human-gut-metagenome-genome-assembly--contig:-NODE-577-length-10827-cov-1.700280_pt1 | contig 10827 bp, 17 predicted proteins | sample MGYA00242483_ERZ504503 | MGnify/ENA primary metagenome ERZ504503 (study PRJEB26092, sample SAMD00036285) | human gut metagenome | host: Homo sapiens | study: EMG produced TPA metagenomics assembly of... | reverse complement strand
CTATTATATGATTTCAGCAGAATAAACTGCCGGTTCATATGACTATAAGGAGGTATCGTTTATGAACGAAGATTTCAGAATGGAACAGGGCTACAAGGAAGCGGCTTATGGAGACAGCCTTGGCAGATATACAGCAAAGACATTGGTTGGATGTTTATCGGTCTCCTTATTACATTGGTGTAGCAATTGGAATGTATATGACAGATGGTCTGTATTATGTAAGCCGGGTACCAGGCTGGTACTACATCTTGTTTATCGCAGAGATTGGCATCGTTGTATACCTGTCAGCACGGATCAACCAGATGACAGTAGGTATGGCAAGAACCATGTTTTTCCTGTATGCAGCTGTAAACGGTATTGTATTCAGCGTTTATTTCCTTGTATTTGATGTAGTATCTTTATGGATGGCATTTGCTATTACTGCTGCATTTTTCGGCGTTATGGCGCTGATCGGATATTTTGGAAATATCAATTTCTCTGCGCTGCGTCCATTTATGATGGCAGGACTGATCTTTTTAGCAGGTTTCTGGCTGTTGTCCATGTTTATCAATCTGTCTGCTTATGAGACAGTTGTATGCGCTATCGGTATTTTCATTTTCCTGATTGTTACTGCTTATGATGCAAAGAAGATCCAGGCATTTTTACAGCTACTATGGAAAATGTTCCGGAAATGGCTACAAAATCTTCTATTTTTGCAGCATTACAGCTGTATCTTGATTTTATCAACCTGTTTTGTTTATCTACTTCGTTTTTGTAGGAAGAAAGACGTAGATGATAGTCATTGGCGAATGAACCGTCTGCGTTAGCAGACAGTAAACCACATTTGTGGGATATTTGAATGCAAGAGCCCGTCCGGTAAGGATGGGCTGTTGTAAATATATGAGATCAAGGGGAGAAAATATGTTAATAGGAGCATTAGAAGCAGGCGGCACTAAAATGGTCTGCGCACTGGGAAGAGAAGACGGAACGATCATTGAACAGGTTTCCATTCCGACTACTACGCCGGAGGAGACTATCCCAAAGATCACAGCATACTTCAAAGATAAGGGAATTGAAGCGCTGGGAATTGGAGCTTTCGGACCTGTGGGAGTAGATCCGAAAGCAGGTAATTACGGGTTATATCCTTGAAAACACCAAAGCTGGCATGGAGAAATAAGGATCTCCTTGGCGGTCTGAAAAAAGAACTGAAATGTTCCTATGGGGATTGATACAGATGTAAATGGTTCCTGCCTGGGCGAAGTAACATATGGCTGCGCTAAGGGACTGGACAGTGTTGTTTATATCACCATTGGAACCGGCGTTGGTGTTGGTGTATGGGTAAACGGAGGACTTCTTCACGGTATGCTCCATCCGGAAGGTGGACATATCCTGTTAAACCGTCATCCGGAAGATGAAAAGGCGGCATCTGCCCGAACCATAAAACTGCCTTGAGGGCTTTGCAAGCGGCCCATCTATTGAAGCACGATGGGGCAAGAAAGCCATTGAATTAAAAGATGATCCAAAGGTGTGGGAGATCGAAAGCTACTATATTGCACAGGCAATTACAGATTATATTATGATCCTTTCACCACAGAAGATCATTTTAGGCGGCGGCGTTATGCATCAGGAACAGTTATTTACACTGATCCGTGAGAAAGTAAAGACAATGGTAGCAGGATATATCAATACGAAAGAATTACAGGATATAGATCATTATATCGTTCCTGCAAGTCTTCATGATGATCAGGGTATCATGGGTGCTATCAAATTAGGTTTAAATGCACTGGAGCAGGCAAAGAAATGAGTAACAGTGAGCCTGTAAGTTCCCTTAAAGGGATTGGAGAGAAAACCGGAAAATTATTTGAAAAGCTGGGGGTCATCACTATTGATGACCTTCTTTCCTATTATCCAAGAGCTTATGATACCTATGAGCCGCCTGTGCCTGTAGGCCAGTTAAAAGAGCAGATGGTCATGAGCGTGGCAGCCGCCCTTCCAAAGCCGCCGGACCTTCTGCGTACAGGAAAGATCCAGATGGTCTCTGCCTATGTTCGTGATATAACAGGTGCGCTGCAGCTTGCGTGGTATAATATGCCTTATATGCGCGCCAATATCAAAAGCGGGCAGATGTATGTATTCCGGGGAAAAGTAGTAAAAAAACGGGGCCGGTCTGATGATGGAGCAGCCGGAAGTCTTTACGGAAGAAGCCTATGAAACAGTAGTAAATTCCATGCAGCCGGTGTATGGACAGACAAGAGGCTTAAGCAATAAAAACCATTGTAAAAGCAGAAAAAAACAGGCTCTGGAAAACAGACAGATGAAGCGGGAATATATGCCTGCTTTTTTACGCAGAAAATATGAGTTGGCAGAGATCAATTATGCCTTAGAGCATATCCATTTTCCAAGAGACCAGAAGGAACTTTTATTTGCCAGAAAACGTCTTGTATTTGACGAGTTTTTCATGTTTTAGTAGGAGTGCGCCGGTTAAAAGAGAGCAGGGAAGGAAAGAAAACAGAGTTTGTGATCCGGCCCGGTGAAGAGACAGGACGCTTAAAGGAGTCGCTGCCCTATGCACTGACCTCTGCCCAGGAACGTACCTTGCAGGAAGTATTTTCAGACCTGCAAAAAGGCTGTGTGATGAACCGCTTAGTCCAGGGTGATGTAGGTTCCGGTAAGACGGTTATTGCCATCCTGGCACTTCTTGCAGCAGCGGAAAATGGCTACCAGGGCGCTTTGATGGTGCCTACGGAGGTGCTGGCAAGACAGCATTTCGAGTCCATCACGAAAATGTTTGAAACCAGCGGTATTGATAAAAAAGTTGTCCTTATCACCGGTTCCATGACAGCCAAAGAAAAACGGATCGCCTATGAAAAACTGCCTCCCATGAGGCAGATATTATTATCGGCACCCATGCGCTGATCCAGGAAAAGGTGATCTATGATAAACTGGCTCTGGTGATCACCGATGAGCAGCACCGGTTTGGCGTTGGTCAGAGGGAACTTTTAAGTGAAAAGGGACATACACCTCATGTTCTGGTCATGAGTGCAACACCGATCCCCCGTACACTGGCTATCATATTGTATGGGGATCTGGATATCTCTGTAATTGATGAGCTTCCTGCAGGTCGCCAGGTGATCAAAAACTGCGTGGTAGATACCAGCTACCGGCCAAAAGCCTATGCTTTTATTGAAAAACAGGTAGAAGCAGGCCGTCAGGCCTATGTGATCTGTCCTATGGTAGAAGCCAGCGAGATGATCGAAGGGGAAAATGTTCTGGATTATTCTAAAACACTGCGGGATGCGCTTCCTGAGTCCGTTAATGTAGAATATCTTCATGGAAAAATGAAGGCAAAAGAGAAGAATAAGATCATGGAACGGTTTGCGGCAGGAGAGATTCAGGTCCTTGTGTCTACTACGGTTATCGAGGTTGGAGTAAACGTGCCAAATGCTACCGTGATGATGATCGAAAATGCAGAACGCTTCGGTTTGGCTCAGCTGCACCAGTTAAGAGGCCGTGTAGGTCGAGGCAGTCACCAGTCTTATTGTATCATGGTCAATGGCTCCGGCGGAAAAGATACTATGGAACGCCTGGATATCTTAAACCGTTCTAACGATGGTTTCTATATTGCGTCAGAAGATCTGAAATTGCGTGGCCCGGGAGATATTTTTGGTGTACGCCAGAGCGGTGATCTGGAATTCCGTATTGGCGATGTGTTCACAGATGCAAACCTGTTAAAGCAGGTTTCAGAAGAGGTCAATGAAATACTGGATGATGACCCGGAACTGGAAAAAGAAGAACATCTGGAATTAAAGCGCCAGGTAGACTCTTATTTAGGGGACCGGTATGAGAAATTGAACTTGTAAGATAATATTCCAGAAAAATGGCGTCAAAAAACCACCCCGGACAGAAAATCCTGCCTGGGGTGATCTTTTCTTAGCACTAAGGAGTTTTACTTACCTGCCATCTGGCGTTCCTGGTTCTCGATCATTTTCTTGACCATATAGCCGCCTACAGAACCATTCTGTGCAGAGGTAAGGTTGCCGTTGTAACCGTTGCTTAAAGGTACTCCAAGCTCGTTGGCTACCTCCATTTTAAATCGATCCATGGCTTCCTTTGCTTCAGGTACGTTTGTTTTGTTTGTGTTGTTAGACATAATAAAACGCCTCCTTAATTGAGAAAGTGCTCTTTTGTTTTAAGAGCTTGTTGTTTGTTACGTTCTTAGTATGTGACCATCTTAAGATAATACACTAGAAGGTTCTGCGTAAATTGTTAAAAAATGCAAAATCCTTAAAAAAACCTTGTATTAAGTAAATTTTCATATTATACTTGTTGGGAATGAAAACAGAGCAGAAGTACGATACAGGCTGCTCATACAGGAGTTTATATTACATGAGAGTAATTGCTGGCAGCGCAAGAAGGCTGCTTTTAAAGACAATAGAAGGTATGGATACAAGACCTACCACAGACCGGATCAAGGAAACTTTATTTAATATGTTAAATACCCAGATCCCGGGCTGTACTTTTTCTGGACCTGTTTTCCGGAAGCGGAGCGATCGGTATCAGTAGCGTTCGGCCGGGCGAACAAACAGCATTTGTGGAAAGTAATCCGGAGGCAGTTTCCTGTATCCGGGAAAATTTAAGCCGCACCCATTTAGAAGAGGGAGCGCTGGTGTTAAACTGTGATGTGATCGCAGGACTGAAAAAACTAGAGGGAAGAAATCCACGGTTTGATATTATTTTATGGATCCGCCATATAACCATGAATTTGAAAACCGTGTTTTTAGAATATCTTTCCAGTTCACCTATGGTGACAGAAGATACTCTGATCATTATAGAAGCTTCCAAGGAAACGGATTTTGACTGGCTTTCTGACGCAGGCTTTCATATGATAAAAGAAAAAGTATACAAGACCAACAAGCATATATTTGCTGGCAAGGGGGCATAAATGAGAGTCGCAGTATATCCGGGAAGTTTTGATCCGGTTACATTAGGACATATTGATATTATCCAGCGTACTTCTAAGATGTTTGACAAAGTGATCATCGGTGTTTTGAAAAACCGTTCCAAATCACCATTGTTTACTGCAGAGGAAAGAGTGGAGCTGTTAAAGGAAGTGACTGCGGATATTCCAAATGTAGAGGTGCAGTCTTTTCAGGGCCTTCTGATCGATTTTGTCCGTCAAAATCAGGCAAATGTGATCGTAAGAGGATTAAGAGCGATCACAGATTTTGAGTATGAACTTCAGATGGCGCAGACCAATCGAGTGATCGCGCCGGAGATCGATACTATATTTTTAACCACGAATTTGAAATATTCCTATCTCAGTTCCAGTATTGTAAAAGAAATCGCAGAATTTAACGGCGATATTAAAGAATTTTTACATCCTATTGTTGTAGAACGGGTGAAAAGAAAAAGCTGGAAGAGATGAAAAAACGTATAGAGTATGTAATAGATACACGTAATAAACCAAAGGAGAACGATAAAATGAGCAGAATTGAACAGTTGATCAGTGAAATTGAAGAATACATAGACAGTTGTAAATTCCAGGCTCTGTCCAACAGCAAGATCATTGTTAATAAGGAAGAAATGGAAGAGCTGTTAGTAGAGCTTCGGATGCGTATCCCGGATGAGATCAAGAAATACCAGAAGATCATCAGCCAGCAGGAGACCATTTTAAGTGATGCCCCAGGCTCAGTCTGAGTCTATGCTGGCAGACGCAAAGAAAACAGTCTGACTCCATGATCGCACAGGCTACAGAGCAGGCAAACACCATGGTAGAGCAGGCAACCGAACAGGCTAATTCTATGGTAGCACAGGCGGATGCACAGACCAACGAGATGGTCAATGACCATGAGATCATGCAGCGTGCTTATGCACATGCAAACGAAGTAGTTGAGCAGGCAAATGTCCAGGCTCAGGCAATCGTAGATGCAGCTGTTAATGATGCAAACAATATCCGCCAGGGTGCGATCCAGTATACAGACGATATGCTGCGCAGCCTTCAGAATATTATGGATCATACCATGGAAACTGCAAAGGGACGTTTTGACTCCTTTATGAGTTCCATGCAGTCCAGCTATGACATTGTAACCAACAACCGTAAGGAACTGTCTGGTGGTCTTGTACAGCAGGAACCGGAAGCACAGGCAGCACCTCAGGAAGAAAAGAAGGAAGAAGCTTAAATTTCTGAAAGGGATCAGATTTTTAAGAGAATCCAAAAGAATACGCAGGAAAGTAAACTGTGAAGGGCTTTCCAGAAGATATAATGCCGGATGGAGAGTCCGGCATTTTTTTTCTGCCGCTGTGCATTGTAAGAACACTGCGGGTCTGGAAAATACCGCTGATACCGCCAAAAGCAACACTTGCAGTGACTAAGAGCAGACCAGTGAGACCGGATGTATGTTCGCAGATGGTTTGGATCCCGGTAGTGATCTCTAAAAGCCCCATAAGAGCAGGTTTTAAAATAACAGGGCCGGGAAGGGGCAGTTAAAAAGTACAGGGATAAGATGGAAAACAGCATGATATAAAAGCCCGATTTTTTTCCATAGTTTTCAAGGCAGCTCATCAGGTGCTCATCCAGGGAGAAGGAAAGAAAATTGGGTGCTGTGTGAGAGACACCGGACCAGACAGAAGGACGTATCTTCCTGTTCTTTTTTGGATTTTTTATCATAATAATGCCTTGCCAGATAAGAAATGGGAAAAAACTGGAAGATAAAGGGCTGCAAGGAAGGGAAAAAGAGGAAATTTTTATGGAAGGTGGAAGGAGCTTCTGTCCTTCCATCACTGTATAACCGGTGAGGAACATAGGGCTTGGATGATTGCAGATGGAGAGAAGATAGCAGGCTTCTTCCCAGGAAATCTGTCCCCTTTCTAATAAGTCCCGGTCCATTTTAGCCCCCATGGGATAGCCGCATAACAGTCCGGTGAGAAAAACGAAGCCTGCAGGCTGAGAAAAGTGGAATACTCCGGATAATAAAGGAGAAAAGGGCTTTACAACAAGACCTACAGCGCCCATGGCAGCAATGACGCCGGTTCCGATCATAAAAGGCAGCAAAGTAGGCAAAACTGTGTAAGCCCAGAGAAGGAGTCCCTTTCTGGCACCTTCCAAAGCGGTACCCGGAGAGAGCAAAAGCAGGATAAGAAAGAACAGGGCCAGAAGGCTTAAGAGGATCCGTTTCATAGGGCCTCCGGTTAAATGCAGGGTTTGTTTTAATATATGGCCGGATCTTTTGAAAAATGATGTTTAAGTAGTAGCATGTATAAGGAGCAGGATATGACAGATGTGAAACAGCTGCCGGAAGCGTTCTTAAAGGAAATGGAACAGCTTTTAGGAGATGAATATGAGGCATATATAAAAAGCTATGAGGAAGCGTGGAAACCAGGTCTGCGTGTAAATACATTGAAAATTATGCCGGAGGAATTTAAAAATCTTTCCCACCTGGAACTGACACCTGTAGACTGGACGGAAAAGGGATTTATTATGAAGACACAGAACGTCCTGCCAGACATCCTTTTTATTATGCCGGTCTTTATTATCTTCAGGAGCCCAGTGCCATGGCACCAGCGGCTGTGCTTCCGGTAGAACCGGGAGATAAGGTCTTAGACGTATGTGCGGCACCGGGGAGGAAAAAGTACGGAACTGGCAGCAAAACTTCAAGGAAAAGGAATGCTTGTATCCAATGACATCAGTTATTCCAGGGCAAGAGCATTACTTAAAAACCTGGAACTGGCAGGAGCAGAAAAATATTTTCTGTTTTTAAGTGAAGAACCGGGAAAAACTGGCAGCTGTATGGCCGGAGTTTTTTGATAAGATTTTAGTAGATGCACCATGTTCCGGGGAAGGAATGTTTCGCAGGGAAGAGGATATGGTAAAGGACTGGGTAAGCAGAGGCCCCTCTTATTACAGCTCAATCCAGAGGGAGATCTTAGAGCAGGCTGTGGCCATGTTAAAACCAGGAGGAATGATGCTTTATTCTACCTGTACCTTCTCAAAAAAGAAGATGAGGAAAATGTGGCGTATATTTTAGAAAAATATCCATCCATGGAACTGGTTCCTATTGATAAAGAGCAGTTTAAGGGACTTTCGGATGGTTTTGGATATCCACAGACTGCCCGCCTGTTCCCACACCGGATCCAGGGGGAAGGACATTTCCTGGCATTATTCCACAAGAAAGAGGATGAAAATGGTTCTGGCAGTGGTGCAGCTGTTTTGAGGCTATCAGGAGATGAAAAAGAGGCTTCAAAGCGGGCCAAGGAAGCAGGCAAACAGGAAGATCTGATGAAATTTCTAAAAAACTGCAGGAAGGAATGGGATTTAGGCCGTATCTATATCCGGGATGAGCAGGTATATTATCTGCCGGAGGGCTTAAAAACAGGACTTCCGCTGCGGTTTTTGCGAACAGGGCTGCATCTGGGTGAGTTAAAGAAAGGTCGTTTTGAACCATCCCAGGCGTTTGCAATGGCATTAAAAAAGACGAATATCCGGTACGCCTTGATCTGAAAACAGAGGATGAACGTGTGATCCGCTATTTAAAAAGGAGAAACGATCATTCTTGTAAATGAGGAAGAACCGGTAAAGGGCTGGTGTCTGGTTACAGTAGAAGGCTTTCCTTTAGGCTGGGCCAAAGGCAATGGAATGACCCTTAAAATAAATACTATGCAGGCTGGCGCTGGCAGTAAGAGAGGATAAATGAAATATGGCAGAAAAGAAGAAAAAAGCTTCTAATTCCAGTATGCGCCTGGACAAATTTCTGGTGGAAATGGGAAAAGGAAGCCGCAGCCAGATCAAGGAAATGGCGAAAAAAGGACGGATCCAGGTGAAATGGAACTGTGATAAAGGCAACGGATGGAAAATAGATCCGGAAAAGATGTGGTCTTACTGGACGGACAGCCGGTTCTTATGCACACACAGAATATTTATGTTAAATAAACCGGCAGGTACTGTATCAGCTACAGAGGATGGGAAATATCCTACTGTAATAAGTCTGATCGACGCTGCTTTGCGCAAGGACCTGTTTCCGGTGGGACGTCTGGATCTGGATACAGAGGGACTGCTGCTGATCACCAACGACGGGGCAATGGCTCATGAGCTGCTGTCTCCGAAGAAACATGTAGATAAAATATACCTGGCTTACATAGAGGGAACACTTCCAAAGGATGCCAAAAAGCAGATGCAGGAAGGCCTTATAATAGAAGAAGGTGTAAAAACGCTTCCTGCAGAGCTGGTCATATTAGACCCGCCGGCGGGAATGAAAGAGGGACTGACTGCAGTTTCACTGCGGATCCATGAAGGAAAATTCCACCAGGTAAAAAGGATGTTTGAAGTTTTAGGCTGTAAAGTGGTATACTTAAAACGTATGACCATGGGGCCGCTGGTATTGGATCCGTCTTTAAAGCCGGGAGAGTACCGGGCATTAAAGGAAGAAGAACTTAAGGCTCTTGAACGAAAGATCAATGAGAAAGAACGAACGCATATTTTAGACGGCATTTCTGCTGTTTTATTTGACTTAGATGGCACTCTGGTGGACTCCATGTGGATGTGGGAAGCCATTGATGTTGAATATCTGGGCCGTTATGGTCTGGAATGCCCGTCTGATCTGCAAAAAGCCATTGAGGGAATGAGTTTTTCAGAAACAGCAGTATATTTTAAGGAACGTTTTAATCTGCCAGACTCTATTGAAGAGATTAAACAGGCGTGGGTGGAAATGTCTCTGGAAAAATACCAGAAGGAAGTACCTGTAAAACCGGGGGTAAGGGAATTTCTGGAAGAAATTTCCATCCGGGGCATTAAAGCAGGTATTGCTACCAGCAACGGAAGGGAAATGGTAGATGCTGTATTAAAGTCTTTAGGACTGGAACAATATTTCCAGGTAGTTGCCACTGCCTGTGAAGTGGCAGCCGGAAAACCGGCACCGGATATTTACCTGGAGGTGGCAAGAAGGCTGGGCGCAAAACCGGAAAACTGTCTGGTATTTGAGGATGTTCCGGCCGGTATCATGGCAGGAAAAATGCGGGAATGAAGGTCATTGCAGTAGAAGATGATTTTTCAGAGACAATGAAAGAAGAAAAGGAACAGCTGGCTGACCGGCTGATCCATGATTTTACGAGGTTTTATAAATGGTACATGATTATTTACCGATCAACAGAGAAGATATGAAAAAAGGGGCTGGGAACAGTGCGATTTCGTCTATGTTTCCGGTGATGCCTATGTAGACCATCCTTCTTTTGGAACGGCCATTATTTCAAGGCTGTTGGAAGCACATGGTTATAAGGTAGGTATCATTGCCCAGCCGGACTGGAAGGACAATAAGAGCATCCAGATCTTAGGACGGCCAAGACTGGGATTTTTGGTGTCTGCGGGAAATATGGATTCCATGGTAAACCATTATTCCGTATCCAAAAAGCGCAGAAAAGAGGACTCCTATACTCCTGGTGGGGTAATGGGAAAAAGACCGGACTATGCAGTGGTGGTATACTGCAACCTGATCCGTTCTGCTTATAAAGATGTGCCTATCATTGCCGGAGGTATTGAGGCAAGCCTTCGCCGTCTGGCTCATTATGATTACTGGTCCAATAAGATGAAGCGGTCCATTTTGCTGGATGCCCAGGCAGATATTATTTCCTATGGAATGGGAGAACATTCCATTGTGGAACTGGCAGATGCATTGGACAGCGGACTGGATATTAAGGATATTACTTTTATAGACGGTACGGTTTATAAGACAAAGAGCCTGGAGTCTGTTTATGATTATAAGCTGCTTCCGGACTATACAGAGCTGTTAGAAGATAAGAAACGGTACGCAGAAAGCTTTTTTGTACAGTACAGCAATACAAGATCCGTTTCGAACGTAC
>ENA-OPZN01000576-OPZN01000576.1-human-gut-metagenome-genome-assembly--contig:-NODE-576-length-10834-cov-1.998319_pt1 | contig 10834 bp, 16 predicted proteins | sample MGYA00242483_ERZ504503 | MGnify/ENA primary metagenome ERZ504503 (study PRJEB26092, sample SAMD00036285) | human gut metagenome | host: Homo sapiens | study: EMG produced TPA metagenomics assembly of... | reverse complement strand
CAATCCATTTTTTTATAATCCAGGCAGATCTTATCTGCAATCAGGGCAATGAACTCTGAATTGGTTGGTTTTCCCTTTCCTGTACTGATGGTATATCCAAACAGTTCATCGATCACTTCCAGGCTGCCTCTTCCCCATGCAACCTCAATGGCATGGCGGATGGCACGTTCTACACGGCTGGAACTGGTATAATTTTTCTTTGCGATCTCCGGATACAGGATCTTTGTTACTGCCTCCATCATCTCCCTGTCCCTTACCACCATGCTGATGGCATCCCGAAGATACTGATAGCCCTTGATATGGGCGGGAATCCCAAGTTCATGGAGCATTTTTGTAATATCCGTTTCCAGATGCTCCTTCATATATTCTTCCCTGTTCATAGCAGCTTCTTCCGGTGTTGCTGCCTTTAACGGTGCTTCTAAGACCTTTCCCGGAACAGGACGGACCGGACGTTTGCCAATACGGCGGATCTTATTTACAAGAATATCCTTATCAAACGGCTTCATAAGAAAATAGTTGGCACCCGCCTGAAATGCCTCTTCTGTCATCTGCTCTCCGCCTACTGCACTTAAGATGATAAACGCCGGGTTCTTTAACATAGATGTTTTCTTTTTAATATTTTCCACAACTGTAATACCATCCATCTGCGGCATTACCAGGTCCAGCAAAACAACATCAGGTTGGGTATCTTTTATCATGTCAATGGCGTCTTTTCCATTATCAGCTCTGCCAATTACAGAAAGTCCTGCTTCAGAACTGATCACTTCATCTAACGTGTTTAAGATCATAGGATTATCATCTACAATTACAACATTTACATTTTCCATGTTTCTACCTCCTGCATCCCTTAACGCAATTTCATTCTTTACTTATAGAGTGCTTCCTCATTATTTAACGCTTTGATGCGTTAAGTCTTTTATGGTAGATATTATAAATGCAAATATCGTCATATTTCAAGAAAAAGCCACCGCATTATTAGACATTTTAACATTTTATTAACAGTTATCTTTTTATTATCTAATATTGTCGAATTTTGTCAATTTTTATTAGTTTGTGACTTTATTCACTGTTTTGCATTAAAATTATGGATCCTTATCAGTGCCCCAGCATATCCTCGATCAATATCCCATATCCTCTTGTAGGATCCTGGACAAATACGTGGGTGATGGCCCCGATGATCTTTCCGTTTGTATTACGGGGGAACCGCTGGTTCCCTGGATAATGCCGCCGGTGAGATTTAACAGCTCCGGATCTGTGATTTTGATCACCAGGCTTTTGTTTTCTTGTTTCCTGTCATATCGATCCGCTGTATCTCAACAGAATAATCTTTCACCTGCCCTGAGATGCTGGTACGCACCAGGGCAGGTCCTGTTTTACTTCCTGGCGCCTGGCTGCTTCCATGGAGGCGGTTCTGTGTTCTTTTAAGAAAGTCTGGCTTACAGTTCCAAATATCCCATAATCTGTATTTTCTGTCACTGTCCCGATCTCCGACTTTGGACCATAGTAGATCACCCCGGAAAGCATTCCCGGCGTTCCTATTTTTCCTTTTTCAATTCCCAAAATCTGGGTATCATAAAGATTCCTCCGGAAGTCTCCACCAGTTCCCCTGTATCGCTGTCACTGATCCCATGGCCCAATGCACCAAATTTTCCATTTAGATCCATATAAGTCACAGTTCCGATCCCCTGGGTATCATCCCGCACCCACACACCTAATTTGGAGGAACCGTCTGTTCCTTTTACAGGCTTTATCTTAACTTGTGTTTCTGCCCCATTTCTGCGCACTGTCAATGTAACATTTTCTCCCTGAAAATGGCTGACTGCCTCTGCCAGCTCTTCCTTTGTCCCAAGCTTTTGCCCATTAAAGGCTTCAATATAGTCCCCGGATTTTAATTTTCCCACAGCCGGTTCCATTTCCATCCCATTTTCCCCGGTAATACGGCCGGTACCGATGACCATAATTCCCTTAGACTTTAAATAAATTCCCACAGGACTGCCGCAGGGGATCGAACCTGGTAGTATCTACCACATCTACCTGTATGTTCTTAAACTGGATCACACCAAATAATTTCAGGTCCAGCTGATAACTGCCTTTCTTTCCTGCATACATGGAAAATGGCTCTCTGCTGTTTATGGTGATCTGCTCGGCCGGGATATTGCTCTTATTTCCCAGTGCCACTTCTTCGCTTTCACTGTATACAGTAGCCCGCCAGGGAAGGGAAAATGTAAATTCTTCCTGATCATGTTCTGTTACGCTGACCCGGTCCGGTATGCTCCGGTCCACATAGTACCAGATCCCAACTGTACCCACGATCAGGGACAGCCAGAATATCCTGACCAGATGCTTATAAAAATTTGATTTTCCCCTCATAGAACGACCTCCTTCTCCATTTGCAGCCTGTAACATTGCGCCATCGGTGCATTTTCTCTGTACAAAAACAGGGAGCCGCAAGTCCTGATACTCTTGCGCTCCCTGTTAGTATGTTCTGTGAACGGTCGTTCCAATCTGTTTTATTTTGGTTATTGCTTATGCCTTGCACGGACAGTTGCTTATTTTGTCTTATCTGCCAGTTCCTTCATTTCACGGGCATTCTGGATCACTGTATCTGTGATCTTTGCTCCCCCAAGAAGTCTTGCCAGTTCTTCCACTGTCTGCTCCCTGTTAAGGCGCCGGATGGAAGTCGCTGTACTTCCTTCACTGGCTGCTTTATGGATCTCAAAATGGGTATCTGCCATCGCCGCGATCTGAGGCAGATGGGTGATACAGATCACCTGATGGCTCTTTGCAATATAGGAAAGTTTCTCGGAAACCTTCTGGGCTGTCCTTCCGCTGATACCTGTATCGATCTCATCAAAAATAAGGGTTGGGATATCATCGGAGTCTGCAAGAACGGTTTTGATCGCCAGCATGATACGTGACAATTCACCGCCGGATGCCACTTCCATAAGAGGGCGCACCGGCTGTCCCGGATTGTGGAGATCAAAAACTGGGCATTCGGTCTGATAGCCGGAGGCTGTAAAATGAGGCAGCCGATCAAATTCCATATCAAACTGAACATCTAAAAAATTCAGATCCAGCAGTCCTTTTTGATCTTTTCCACCAGCTGTCTGGACGCAGTTTTTCGTATCTTGGATAATTCTGCGCAGCATCTTTCTAAACGATCCTGGGCTTCTTTTAACTCTTTTTCCGTTTTTTCCCTGTAAGCGTCAAAATTTTCCAGTTCTTCCAGCCTGTTTTTCTTCTTTTCCAGATTTTCAAGCATCAGCTGCGTGGTATTTCCATACTTTCTCTGAAGATCATGGATCTGATCAAGGCGGCTTTCTGTGGTGCGGAATACCTCTTCATCAAATTCCATGGAACCCATATAAGAAGAGATCTCCCTGGAAGCATCATTTAAAAATAGCTTCCGCATCATAAAGCTGGTCTCTTATCCCCTCTAATGCCTTATCGTACTCAGCTGCCTGTTCTACCGAGCGCAGGGCCTGAGCTGCAAAGTCACGCTGCAGCAGTCCTCTGGCATTTTCCAGTTCCTCTGCGATCCTTCTTGCATGGGCGAAACGGCGGTATTTTAAGGTAAGTTCTTCCTCTTCTCCCTCTTTTACCTCTCCGTTTTCGATCTCCTGGATCTCAAAGCGCAGAAAATCCATCTCCCGCAGTCTTGCGTCCTCATCTGTCTTAAAAGATAAAAGACGTTCCTTTAACTTGCAGTAGTTTTTGTACTCCTCTTCGATTTTCCTTTTCACCGGCTGGGTCTGTGCCTTGACATAGGCATCCAGGATCTCAAGATGTTTTGACTTATACAGCAGAGACTGATGCTCATGCTGACCATGGATATCTAATAAAAGACCTGTGATCTGACGAAGTCTTGCCATTGTCACAGTCTCATCATTAATACGGCTGACACTTCTGGAAGGCATGATCTTTCTGGAAATGATCACCATTCCTTCTTCTGTTGGCTCTGTCCCAAGCTGCATTAACGCCTTTTTCTTTTCCTTACTGTCAACGAAAAAGATCAGCTCAATATATGCATGGTCCGCTCCACGGCGTATCACATCCTTTGACGCTTTTCCCCCCTAACGCCATGGTCACGGAACCAATAATGATCGATTTACCTGCACCGGTCTCGCCGGTAAGTATATTCAGTCCTTCTCCAAATTCTACATCTGCCTTCTCAATGAGAGCCAGATTTTTCACATGGAGCTCAAGAAGCATGCTATTCCTCTCTTTCTATCTTTTTTCCCGGATCTTTTGTTCTAAATCCAGTTTAATCTTCCACATTTTTTTGATCTTTTCCATTACGATAATGGTATCATCCACACTGCGGACTGCGCACATAATGGTATCATCTCCGGCAATACAGCTACTACTTCATGGAATTTAATAGCATCAAGAGCAGCTGCAACTGCCATTGCCATACCGGAAACTGTTTTGATCACAAGGATATTCTGTGCCATATCCATGGATACAAAACCGTCTTTTAAAATGCGGATATATTTGGAAGCAGAAGTTCCTCTTGGACTTTCAAGGACCATATAGCGCTGACGTCCATTTTCTCCCGGCACTTTTCGTCAGTTTTTAATTCCCGGATATCCCTGGATACAGTTGCCTGGGTTACATTAAAACCCGCCTGGGTCAGCTTTTCAGCCAGCTCCTCCTGGGTCTCTATTTCATATTTTCCGATCAGTTCTACGATCTTGCTGTGACGTTCCAATTTCATCTGCTTTTCCTCCCATCTGTTTCCACATCTTCAGACATTTCCCAGATAATTACTCAGATTTTGCATAAAAGAGATCTGCTTTAATTTTACCATTACCGTTTCCATATGTGAGCGCTCTACGATCAGATAATCCCCGGGACCTGTCTTCTGGGAAGTATCTCCGTCAAAAGTAACCAGTCCTTTTCCCAAAAGCCCGATCTTTACACGGTCCTCTTCGGAAATGACGATACTTCTGGCATTTAAAGTATGGGAACATACAGGTGTTACTGCCATCATCCGGCCTGCAGGAGCCATAACCGGCCCTCCTGCGGAAAGATTATAGGCAGTAGAACCGGTAGGGGTTGCCACCATCACTCCATCCGCTGCATACTCATTTAAATATTCATCATTTACAGCCAGATCATAGCGCAGTACCCGCAGATGCTCTGCACTGGTGGCTATGATCTCATTTAAAGCAATATCCTGAAATACCGGCTTCCCTCATGAAATACAGTTCCCCGAAGCATCATACGACGTTCTAAACGGAAACGTTCGTTTACAAGGGCATCCATCGCAGCATCAATATCCTCTGTGCGGTCCACCTGGTTTAAAAAGCCCAAATGTCCCCTGTTGATCCCAAGCATGGGGATATTCCGGCCTGCCAGATCTCTTGCTGCCTGGATCAGGGTACCGTCACCGCCAATGGTGATGATGCACTGGGTATCTTCCGGCACATATTCACCGGGCGTATGTCTGCCGTTTTTCATACGCTCATAATCTGTCATATAACGGCATACAGCCCCTCTTTTTTCCAGGCAGGACTGAACCTCATCCTGAACATCCAGTACATAGTCTTTACTTAAATTGGATATTACATAAAAATATTTCATAAGTCCCCTATGTTAAAACCTTATTCTTTATCCAGCGCTGCGTGTGCTTCCTCTACGATCTTTTTCGGATCAACAGGCATTTCCTCATAAATGACCGGTCCGTCTTCGCCCTCCGGGTGGTTCTGCAGATGCAGCAGATACTCAATATTTCCTTCCGGTCCCTTGATCGGTGAAATTCCAGGTTTAAGATCTCAAAACCAATGGATTTTGCAAAGGCAATGACCATTCAATAACCTCTAAATGAACAGCCTTCTCCTTACCAACGCCTTTTTTGCCAACTTTTTCTCTTCCTGCCTCAAACTGTGGCTTGATCAGACATACTACCTGACCGTCATCCTTTAAAAGAGCCTTTACAGGTCCAAGCACCTTGGTCAGAGAGATAAAAGATACGTCAATACTGGAAAATCCGATCTCATCCGGGATATTTTCATGGGTCACATAGCGGATATTAGTCTTTTCCATGCAGACTACACGCTCATCATTGCGCAGCTTCCACGCAAGCTGTCCATGGCCTACATCGACAGAATAAACCTTGGTAGCGCCATTTTGCAGCATACAGTCTGTAAATCCGCCGGTAGAAGCGCCTACGTCCATACAGATCTTATCTTTTAACTCTACGCCGAAATGGGTCATTGCCTTCTCTAATTTCAGGCCGCCGCGGCTTACATATTTTAATGTATTTCCTCTCACCTCAATAGGTGCTGTTTCATCAAAGGTGGTACCTGCTTTATCCTCTTTCTGCCCGTTTACATAAACGATACCGGACATGATCAGAGCCTTTGCCTTTTCTCTGGAGTCTGCCAGATTGCGCTTTACAAGCAGTACATCTAACCGTTCCTTCATTTATTTTCTCCTTATATCTATCTTATCGATCTTTCTGTTTTAGAGCCATCCTTCTGCTTTTAACCTCTGGATGATAGAGTCGCTGTCGATTCCCAGTCCTTTTCTTAAAACAGACACGTTTCCGTGCTCAACATAGGCATCAGGAAGTGCAATATTCATCACTTTTACCTGCGGATAATGTTCATGGATATAGGCAGTTACAGGAAGTCCAAAACCTCCCTGGAGCACATTTTCTTCCATAGTCACGATCAGTCTGTGGTTCTTTGCCAGACGGTCTACCAGTTCTTTATCAAAAGGTTTTACAAAACGGGCATTTGCCAGTGTACAGGAAACTCCCTCTTCTTTTAACTTTGCCCGTACATGTTCTCCGGTACTTACCATACTTCCCACTGCTAAAAGGGCAATATTTTCTTCCTCATAGATTATTTCCCCTTTCCATAAGCAATAGGCTGCATAAATTCTTTTAAGCCTCTGTAAGCGGTACCTCTTGGATAGCGGATAGCAAAAGGTGCCTTATAATCCATGGCAAAATCCAGCATAGCCCGCAGTTCCCAGAGATTTTTCGGTGCTGCCACGCTCATGTTTGGAATAGAAGTAAGATAAGAATAATCGAAAATTCCCTGGTGGGTCTCCCCATCGCTTCCTACCAGTCCCGCACGGTCCACTGCAAAGAGCACCGGCAGGTTCTGGATACAGACATCATGTAAGATCTGGTCATAACCTCTCTGTAAAAAGGAGGAGTACACCGCAACTACAGGCCGCAGTCCTGCTGCCGCCATACCGGCTGCGCTGGTCACTGCATGAGCTTCCGCAATACCTACATCAAAGAAACGGTCCGGGAATTTCTTTCCAAAAGCTGCCACTCCGGTACCGTCAGGCATGGCCGCAGTCACAGCTACCAGCTCCGGATGTGTTTCTCCTAACTGGCACAGTTTCTTGGAAAATACATCTGTATAAGTAGGGTATTTCTTTTCTGCCAAAGGTTTTCCTGTTTTTATATCAAAAGGACTTACACCGTGAAAATGAGCCGGGTTCTTCTCTGCCGGTTCATAGCCTTTTCCTTTTTTTGTAAGGACATGGACCAGTACTGCATGATCCAGTTTCTGGGCTTCTTTTAATACCTTGCACAGTGCAGGTATATTGTGTCCGTCCACTGGTCCCAAATAGGTGATCCCCATATTTTCAAAGAGCATTCCCGGGATAAACAGCTGTTTGATACTGTTTTTCGTCCGTTTGATCTTGTCGATCATACGGCCGCCAACTACCGGGATCCGTTCTAAGGTATCTGCCACATTTTTCTTCAGATCATTGTAACCGGCTCCTGTGCGAAGTCCTCCCAGATACCTTGACATGCCACCTACATTTTCAGAAATGGACATTTTATTGTCATTTAGTATGATAATAAAGTTTTTCTTCATACGGGCCGCATTATTTAAAGCCTCGTAAGCCATTCCTCCTGTAAGAGCACCATCACCAATGACAGAGACTACCTTATAGTCCTCTCCTAAAATATCACGGCCCTGGGCAATGCCAAGACCTGCTGAAATAGAAGTGGAACTATGGCCTGTGTCAAAGGAATCATAGGGGCTTTCCTTCCGTTTTGGAAAGCCGCTTAAGCCGCCGTACTGACGGAGTTCATCAAATTCCATCCTGCGGCCGCTTAAGATCTTGTGGGTGTAGGACTGATGGCCTACATCCCAGATGATCTTATCTTCTGGCAGGTCAAAGGTACGAAACAGAGCAATGGTCAGCTCCACAACTCCCAGGTTGGAAGCTAAATGTCCCCCTGTATGGCTGATCTTTCGATCAGAAAGGCCCGTATCTCTTCTGCCAGTTGGGAAAGTTCTTCAGAGGTCAATTTTTTCAGATCTTCCGGCCCCTTTATCTGTTCCAATATCATAGGTTCTTCCTTTTTATTTCTGACGTTTAATAAGAATACGGATCAAATTCTCCAGGAATTCATTATTTCCAGGCAGTTTGTTTAAATCTTCAATCGCCTGGACAGAAAGAGCTTCTACATCTTTCTTTGCCTTTTCTAAACCTTCCAGAGTCACATAGGTAGTCTTCTGGTTCTTTTCGTCGCTTCCTGCCTCTTTGCCTAAAACTTCCTGGTCTCCGGTCACATCCAGAATATCATCCTGGATCTGGAATGCCAGACCAACCTTGCCTGCAAGGCTTTCTACGATCTTACAGTCTTCTTCTGCAGCGCCGCCTAAAACAGCACCGATGAGCATGGATGCCTCAATAAGGGCACCTGTCTTTAAGCGGTAGATAAAGTCCAGTTTATTCTTCGGGATCGGTCCGCCAGCCAGTTCTACGTCTACTGTCTGTCCGCCGATCATGCCGTAAATACCGGTCTTGGAAGCCAGGATCTCAATGGCACGTCCCACTCTTTTAAGGTCATCTGCATCTGAAACCTCTTTAAATGCCTTCGCTGCTACCTCAAAAGCATAGATCATCAGCGCATCTCCTGCCAGAACGCCCATATCTTCGCCGTATTCAGCCCAGGTACTTGCCTGTCCCCTGCGCATCATATCATCATCCATACATGGAAGATCATCATGTACCAAGGAAGAAGTATGGATCATCTCAATGGCTGCCATAAATGGTACAACTACAGGCTGTACTTCTCCTGTAAATAATCTGCAGATCTCCTGCATAAACAGAGGACGCAGACGCTTGCCACCAGCTTTTACACTGTAGTTCATAGCCTCAAAAATGGTTTTCTGATGGCCCTTTTCTTCCGGCAGATAGCTTTCGATCTGCTCATTGATCTGTTTTGTTCTCTCTTCCAGTTCTTTTCTGAATTCTGTATTATCACTCATTGTCTTCACCCTCACTCAATATTTGGATCTGTTTTTCTACTTTATCGATCTGGCTGCTTAAAGACTTTACAAGTTTCATTCCTGCTTCATACCCTGCAAAGGTCTCTTCCAGTGAATTTTCCCCTGTTTCCAGTTTTTTTATGATCTCTTCCAGTCGGGCGAAATTTTCCTCGATCCCGGCTGTTTTTTCCGGAGCTGCTTCTTCTGCTTTCTTTCTTCCTGCCATATTTATCCCTTTCTCCCCGGTCTGCTGTTTTTCGTATCCGTCACAAGCGCCTTTGCATAACCATCTGCTACATAAATACGGACCGGATCACCGGCTGTTACCTGCTTTACAGATCTTATGGCTTCTCCTGACTCTTTTTGTACGAAACCGTATCCGGCGCTTAACTTCTTTAACGGAGATAAACCTTCTAACTGGCTGGCATCTAACGCCAGACGGTGCTTCTGTAAATTCAGCTTTTCCCTCATGGAATTGTTCAGACGTTCTTCCTGCTTTTCTAACAGTCTTTTACTTTCTTTTAATGCCTCTTTGATCTTCCGGTCTAATATCTCCTCATAATCTGCCAGACGCTGCCGTCTGTCATTGACCATACGGCCCGGATCCTTTAATTTCAGCTGCATCCGGCACTGTTCCAGGCGGAAACGGGCCCGTTCCAGTTTTCGTTTTGCAGCCTTATCCAAAAGCAATTTATAGGCAGCTACCGTTTCTTCAAACTGTTTATAATCAAAAACTGCCAGCTCTGCCGCCGCCGATGGCGTAGGAGCCCGCAGGTCTGCCACATAATCTGCAATGGTCACATCTGTCTCATGTCCTACAGCGGAGATCACCGGAGTATGACATTCAAATATGGCCCTTGCAACCATTTCTTCATTAAATGCCCACAGGTCTTCTATGGAACCGCCGCCCCGTCCTACGATCAGAACATCCAGTCCCATCTGATCCAGTGTTTTTATTCCCTGGACAATGCTGTATTTTGCCTTCTCCCCCTGAACAAGGGCAGGATAAAGGATCAGCTGTACATAGGGATTTCTTCTGGATGTAATATTCATGATATCCCGGATGGCCGCGCCTGTGGACGCTGTAACGATCCCGATCCGGGTGGCATATTTAGGGATGGGCTGCTTATAGCAGCCATCAAACATACCCATTTCTTCCAGCTCGTCCCTCAGTTTTTCAAAACGAAGGAACAGATCTCCTCTGCCTTCCCTTTTGATCTCCTTTGCATAGAGCTGGTAACGCCCGTCTTTCTCATATACATCCACAGTGCCTGATACGATCACTTCCTGGCCTTCTGCCAGGGTGAAATCCAGGCCCTTTCTCTGTCCTGCAAACATGACGGCGGCAATCTGTGCGCCGCCGTCTTTTAATGTAAAATAAATATGGCCGGATGTATGATATTTGCAGTTGGACACTTCTCCCTTTATAGAGACTCTGTTCAGCGCAAAATCCTGGGTGAACATATTTTTAATATAAGATGTCACCTGAGATACGGTATACACGCTCCATTATGCTTCCTGATCTTCCTTGCTTTCTTCTTCTTTTCTTCTTTTGGAATGAATTTTGGCAAGTAACGCCG
>ENA-OPZN01000575-OPZN01000575.1-human-gut-metagenome-genome-assembly--contig:-NODE-575-length-10855-cov-5.502144_pt1 | contig 10855 bp, 7 predicted proteins | sample MGYA00242483_ERZ504503 | MGnify/ENA primary metagenome ERZ504503 (study PRJEB26092, sample SAMD00036285) | human gut metagenome | host: Homo sapiens | study: EMG produced TPA metagenomics assembly of... | reverse complement strand
TTCCAGCGAGTGGTCGACGCGACGCTACCTCGACATGTCAAGGCTCGGTGAGAACGTACAGTCAGCGAACTGATCATCGCCACGGGGACGGGCGAAGACCAAAGTGCGCAAAAACTCGGGCACTACCTTTCTCTCTCCTTTGGGAAATTACTGTGAAATGGTAATCACGGAATCCGAATGCAATCCGATGTCAGGGCTTCGAGGAAGGAGGACTCCGAAGCCCCGCCAACACACCGCATTCATAAGGTATGTAGTGATGAAGGAAGAGAAGGAATGAAGAAGAAGATAGAAGTTCGATTATGTGGTTGAGCCGGCTCCTGCCCTCACAAGGGAGGGACCGGCTCAATCTGTTCAGTTATTATTCAGTTATTGCTGTGATTTGATGAGTGATGGTGAGGAGCATCACCACCGAATCACTGGGCAGACAGGACGTCGGTGACGGCCTTGTTGTCGGCCTTGAGGTCACCGGAACCCCACACGGCGTTCTGCACGAGCAGCTGCCACGGGGAGCCAGCGGCGTTGAAGGCTTCGTTGAAGGCCGGGGACTTCGGGGTCTGGCCGTTGCCGTCGATAATCACGGAGTTGATGGTCTGGATGCGTGGGTCAGCGTCTTTGTAAGCGGTCTTCAGGGTCTGGATGTTGGAGGCGGTGTCGCCTTGGTCAGCGAAGACTTCCTTCTGAGCGTCAGACTGCATCAGCCAGTAGAGGTAGTTCCAGGCCTGAGCAACGTGCTTGGAGTCCTTGGAGATACCCATGGCATCGCCGCCGAGGAACGTGGAGGTCTTGCCTTCCTTGGTGCCCGGGATCGGAGCAACGCCGACCTCGAAGCCGCCGTCCTTCTCAGCATCGAACAGAGCAGTGGTGGAGGTGTTCGGGTAAGGCATAACGCCAATCTTGCCGTTCGCGAACGGAGCGGTCCAGGTGGCGCCGGTCTCTTCCTTGGAGCCTGCACCCAGGCCGTTGGTGGTGTTGGCCAGCTCCTTGTAAGCGTCCAAGACGCCCTTCATGGAGTCGTTGTCCAGGGTGGCCTCGGAGCCATCCTTGTTCATGACGGATTCGCCGTCAGCCCACACGGACGGGAAGAGGTCGAAGACCAGAGCACCACCGGACTGACCGGCGAGGTAGGAGCCTGCGACGCCATCCTTGTTGAGGGCGGCGACCTTCTTGGCCTGCTCGACGAACTGGTCGATGCTCTTCGGACCCTGCTCCGGGTCCAGACCGGCTTCCTTGTACAGGTTCTTGTTCCAGACCATCACGGAAACGTCAGTGATGAACGGCAGGGTGTACTCGGCGCCGTCAACAGTACCGGCTTCGATGTGGCCCTGCTGCAGGTCGGCCTTGTTGTCCAGGCCATCGATTTGCTTGGTGATGTCGGTGAAGATGCCCTCGGAAGCCCAGTACGGAATACGGACCACGTCGCCGGCGAGGATGTCAGGCAGGGAGTCGGTCTGCGAAGCGCCGCCGACCTTGCCTTCCATATCGTCGTTCGGGATGATCTCGAGCTTGACCTGGTTCTTGTGGCTCTTGTTGTAAGCCTCGACCACGTTCTTGGCCTGACGCTCCAGAGGGGAACGGGTCCACAGGGTGATCTCGGTACCATCGTCGGTGCCCTTGGCCGGGATACCTTCGGCGGTGGCAGTGCCACCATTGCCGGAGCCACCACAGGCGGCCAGCGGAACGATCAACGCGGCGGCAGCGATGCCAGCAAGAGTACGGGTCAGTTTATTGAAAGACACCATGTTCGCTTCTTTCTCTATATATCCGCTCAACTATGAGAGGCGGTGGCGGACGGTCCGCCTCCTTGGTTTCGCCCTGCTCGCTCCTTTGCCCGGAGCAGGTAACACTGCGAAAGCCTTTTCTCAATATAAACGAACATGGAAGTTTTTGCAAAAGCGCTTTCGCATTTTCGCGTTTTTTCTCACATCAAACGGGTTCGAGACTGTGATTCGACTATGAATAACGTGCTTGAATTGGCTTAATATCAATGATCATTCCGGCGTGTCGAGCAAATCAAACAAAAGCGAACATGGAAGTAACGCTTTCTTTCACTTACCTTGCACTTGAACAATTTCCCTGACTACGCCACGCCGAAAAAAAGATGTTTGCGAAAGTTTTTCGCATTGAAGCTACAATTATTCCCAGATGCAATGGCGCGCCACACCGTATGAGGTATTTCATCGCAAAACAATGCGCTATATACTGCTGAAGAACCAAGGAATCGAGGCATGATGACCCAGCCAGCAACCGGACGGGCAGCGCGACTTGAGGATGTGGCGGCATTGGCCGGAGTCTCGACGGCCACTGCATCCAAGGCACTGCACAACAAACCCCGTATCAGCGAAGAAACCAAGCAGCGTGTACTGGATGCCGCCAAGCAACTCAACTACTCTCCCAACAAACTCGCCCAATCCCTAGCCCGCGGCACCACCGGCACCATCGGCCTGGTCACCTCCGATCTGCAGGGTCGTTTCTCCACACCGATTCTTATCGGCGCGGAGAACGAGTTGCGAGCCCAATCGACCTCAGTATTGTTGGCCAACGCTCGTGGCGACGCCGCCTTGGAACGTCAGCATGTCGAGAAACTGCTGTCCCTCAAGGTCGACGGACTGCTCATCGTGCAGTGCGAGACCAGCCCCAGGCCCACGCTTGGCCATGACTGGGGCGTGCCACTGGTCTACGTCTACGGCCCTCCACCGACCCCAAAGACTGCTCGGTCACTTGCGACAACGTGGACGCCGGCCGCATGGCCATCAACCATCTCATCTCGTGTGGCCGCCGGCACATCGCCATTATCGGCGGCGACGAAACCTATACCGCTGCCACCGACCGCACCAAGGGCGCGCTCGAGGCACTGGCTGAGCTAGGCATCGAACCGGCCGGGCCAATCCGGTACGGCAAATGGGACGAAGGCTGGGGCCGCGCCGCCACCCGCCTGCTGCTCGACCAAGGGGTCAAGTTCGATGCAGTGGTCTGCCAAAACGACCAACTGGCCCGAGGCTGCATTGACGTGCTCAAGCAGCAGGGACTGCGCATCCCGGATGACGTCGCCGTCATCGGCCACGATAACTGGTCGGTACTGACCTCCAGCTCGAGGCCCGCACTGACGTCGATCGACAACGAAACCGAAACCATCGGACGGCGTGCGGCACGATACTTGGTCGATGCCATCGACGGCAACCCGCATCACGGTGTCGACTACGTACCCTGCCACCTTATCCAGCGCGAATCCACCCTCCCGCTGGACTGATATCAATCGATGCCCTACCGCTTCTTGGTTTTGCGCCCCTTTAAGTAGATGTCGATGACGATCCATACGCCGAGGGCGAAGGCCACGACGTAGCCCATGAAGCCGATGACCGGAATGCCGAAGATAATCGGCTTCATGCCGGCGTAGTAGACAATCGACGAGCCAACGAACAAACCGACCACAATCAGGGCCATCGTCAGACGATTCACCATATCCGAAAGCAGCTGGAACGGCTCTTCGGAGCCGACCAGTTCCATGTTGACGCGCAACTGACCACGGGTCAGCATACGGGCCACGGTCTTGAGTTCGGTCATGGTGCCGAGCGTGGCATGCAAAGCCTGATGTCCCTCAACGCCCAGCGACTTGATCTCGTCTTTGGTGGCGTTCTTCAGCGATTTCGACGTGGCGATATGGTCGGAAATGATTTCGATCATATTCACATCAGGAATGAACTCGTCCAGCAAGCCTTCGAGCGTAACCAACGCGCGGCCGACGGTGGTCACCGTACTGGGCACCTCGATGTTGTGGCGGCCGGCCATCTGCGTCAGTGCGGTCAGGAAGGCGGCAATGTCCAATTCGGCCAGATCCACGGTGCCGAATTCCTTGACGATCACGTCCAGATCAGCCAGCAGTGCTGGGTAGTCCTCCGGATCGGCCTCGGTGCCGGCAAATCGCAGCAGCCCCTCGGCCAGAGCGGGCGAATCCTGTTTGGCGACGGCGAAAATCATTTCTTTGAGGACTGCACGGGTGCGCTGGTCGAGCCGACCGGTCATACCGAGGTCGATAAGTACGATCTGGCCGCCCCGGATGATGATATTGCCGGGATGTGGGTCAGCGTGGAAGAAGCCGTCGTCGAGAATCTGCGTGGCGTAATTGTCGACGAGCTTGGTGCCGATCTCCTTCAAGTCATAACCAGCATCGACGAGCCGGCCCGGGTGGGAGACGGAGATGCCGTCGATGTACTCCATGACCACCACATGCTCGGTGCACAGTTCGGTGTACGCCGTCGGGCAGTCCATGTATTTGAATCGGGCGGCGAAACGCTTGAATTCGGCGAGGTTGCGGGCCTCGATCAGAAAGTCAGTCTCCGATTCGAAGGTGTCCCACAGCTCCTCGACCACGCCCTTCAGGTCCACGATCTGTGAGGTGCGAATCACCTTAGTGGCGGCCTTGGCTATGGAGCGCATGATGGAGACGTCCTGGGCCATGGTTTCGCGCACACCCGGGCGCTGCACTTTAATGGCCACATCTTCGCCGGTTTTCAGCGTGGCGCGATGCACTTGCGCCAGTGAAGCAGAGCCCAACGGCTTGGGGTCGATATGCGCGAACACCTCGTCGGCGGGATGCCCGTATTCGGCGGCAAGCACATCCAACACCGTGGAATACGGCATCGGGTCGGCGTCGGCGCGCAGTTTGGCGAGTTCGTCGCAGAAGCTTTGCGGCAGAATCTCGGAGCGCATCGACAGAATCTGGCCCACTTTGACGAACGTGGGGCCGAGCGCCTCGAACATGAGGCGCATTTTGACCGGAGTCAGGCCGTGCAGCACGTCGAATTGCTCGACGATTCTGGTGATCTGCCCCAGTCGTTTGATCTTGCCACGGCGCGTCAGATGGTAGCGCGTGGCGAAATCGTTCCTGCGTCCGAACAGTGCCAGCGTTTCGTCGGATACGCTCGGAGTCGCCTTGGTAACGGTCTGCTTGAGCGTGTCCGACGTGTCGACGGACCGGTTCGCCGCCGCCTCACGTTCGGCTTTCGCAGGCGTCAGAATAGGGTCGACCCTGCTGGAAAGCGGGGTCGACCCTGATTCCGGCGTAGCGCGTGTGGGCTTGGTCACTCGGCCTTGCCCTCGTCAGCGGGCTTGTCGGCGGCACTGGTGTCGGCTGCGGCAGCAGCTTTGTCGCCGGCTTCGGCGGCGGCCTTCTTGGCGTCATCCACCGTCTCGCTCACCTTGCGCTTGAGCTCGGTGTTCAGCGCCTTGCCCTGCTCGACCGTAATCTCACCCTTCTTGACGAGTTCGTCGACGAGCTCGCTGCTCTTCTCGTATCCGGTGGCAAGGGCTCCGATGCCCGCCAGCAGGACCTTGCGCAGGCCATCACCCAGAAGATCAAAATCAGCCATGATACCCCTCCTTCGAGGTCCGACATGGCCTGGTGCCATGTCTCGTACCACCAAGCCTAGCGCAAACAACAGGGCAATGTACTAGACCCTCAGACTGATTTCGACTGATTTTTCGCTGATTGGTACTTACCGAGGACTCACCGAGAATTCACCGAGGACGTTCGGCGGCAGCCTTGCGCGCATTTGGTGGCTACTTGATCGAGCCGGGCGAGCTCCTTGGCTTGTTCGGGGGTCTGATCGGACGTATCGAACGTACCGTAACGACGAGTCACGGCAGTTTCGATAAGGAAATCGCTGATGGCGGGGTTTTTAGGCAGCAACGAGCCGTGCATGTAGGTGCCGATCACGTTGTGCACGCGCGCGCCCTCGGTATGGTCTTCGCCATTGTTGCCTCGGCCGTCCTGATCGACGGTGCCGAGTGGCTGAACGCCTTCGCGCAGGAAGGTCTGGCCGGAGTGGTTCTCGTAGCCAATCACATCGCCGAACTGGTCGGAATGCTCAACAAGATTGCCGATCATACGCACGTTCTGGCCCACGGTATAAGCACCGATAACGCCGATGCCGTCCAGACGGGTGCCGTCCACGGTTTCAAAGTACTCGCCGAACAGCTGGTACAGGCCGCAAATCATCAGCATCGGCGTACCGTCTGCGGCAAGCGAACGCAACAGGTCGGCGCGATGGTAGAAGTCGTCGATGATTTTCTTCTGGCCGGTGTCTTGGCCGCCGCCTCCCAGAATAAGGTCCACTTGGTCGGGCCAATCGTCGCCTTGATTGTACTGGTGAACGACCGGTTCGTAACCGTACAGTTCCAGCCGGCGGCGGATAGTCAGCACGTTGCCGGAATCGCCGTAGATGTTCATGTCTTTGGGATACAGGGACACCACATCAATTGTTCTGGCCATGTCACGTTCTCCTTGTCGATGTTCTCCCGCTAAGGGGAAGTCTTATTCCCTCACCATGCCCCTTCCGCTGGCGGGAGGTGGCGCGCGAGCGCCGAAGGGTGGTTACTTGCCCACGCCCGCGTCCGTACTTCGGTGATGCGGCCCAGTACGGCGCGGGTTTTGAGCATGGCGGTGTAGGTGCAGTAGATGTGCTTGCGTGTGCCGGGATTGGCGTTGACGAATGCGGTGACGGCCTGTTCGAGGTCGGTGTTCGTATCGGCGACTGGCACTTGGTCATACCCCAGGCGCAATGCCATGTCCCAGGCACGCACGCCGGAGACCATGGCGACACCGGACGCGCGCAGGGAAGTGAAGTCCACGTCCCACAGCCAGCTCATGTCGCGGCCGTCGGCATATTCGTCGTTGATGGCGATCATGGTGTCCGCGTTGGCCGGGTCGAAGCTGGCGAGCGAGAGGCGGAAGCCCATCGGGTTCTTGACCAGCAGCAGTTCGACCGGGGAACCGTTGACGTCGATGACCTCGCCACGGCCGAAAGCCGGCGTGACGCGGGAAACGGCGGCGATGAGCTCGTCGGCGGACACGGCGCAGGCGTTGGCTGCGGCGGTGGCCTTGGATGCGGCGGCATTGTCTTGCATCACCGCACGTACCACAGCGAGCGCGGCGGCCGCGTTGTACAGGTTGTAGACGCCTTCAAGCTTGACGTCGGTGGCGTAGCCCTGACCGTCCATCTGGAAGGTGGCCTTGTGGTCGCCCACGGCGGTAAGTGTCACGTCGGCGGGAAGTTCTGCCGTGCCTGTGGAAGCTCCTCTCAGTTCGCTTCGCGGACTGAGGGGAGTTCTGGCTGAGGGGAGCGGCCCGGCCACACCTTCCACCGACACGGTCGTGGCCATGTCGTCATCGGACGGGAAATAGCGGCGCAAATCGTCGGCGAGGCCGAAGTATCGCACGGTGGTGCCAGCCGGGGCCTTCGCGGCGAGCGCGGCGATACGCGGGTCCTCGCGGTTCAGTACCACAGTGCCGGTAGTCGCCGCAGCCACATGGCTGAGCAGTTTGGCCGTGGTGTCGATTTCACCGAATCGGTCAAGCTGATCGCGCATCACGTTCAGCAGCAACGCATAACGGGGCTTGACCTGCTTGACGAAGTGGACGGCGTACGCCTCATCGAGCTCGAGCACGGCGATGTCCGCGTCCAATTTGCCGCCGAGCGTGACTTCGGTAAGCAGTGCGGAGACCACGCCGCGCACGAAGTTCGAGCCGGTCGGATTGGTGAACACCTTCAGCCCCAGATCGGAGAGCATCGAGGCGACCATGCGGGTGGTGGTGGTCTTGCCGTTCGTGCCGGACACCAATACCACGCCAAGCGGCAACTGCCCGAGCGTACGGGTCAGGAAGCCGGGGTCAATCTTTTCTACGACTTTGCCGGGCAAAGCCGAACCGCCATGTTTGGTGACGCGGGATGCAAACCGCACGAAGCGGCCTGCGGCCACGGTGGCGAACGCATACCACGGTTTGCAGGTCTGCACCACGGACGATTGGTCTTGCGAAACATCGCGTGAAACGTTGCTTGCCATCATCACACCCCCTGATTGGCGTTGTAGTCCTGCGGCATGTCTTTGAATTTGGACGTGGCACCGAGGAAGGCGAGGTGGAAGGTTTCGGTCGGGCCGTTACGGTGCTTGGCCATGATGATATCGGCCTCGCCGGGGCGGTCTTCCTTGTCGTAGAAGTCAGGGCGGTGGACCAGGAACACCACGTCGGCGTCCTGTTCGATTGAGCCGGATTCACGCAAATCGGAGAGCTGCGGCTTCTTGTCGTTACGCATTTCCGGGCCACGGTTCAGCTGGGAAAGGGCCACGACCGGCACTTCGAGTTCCTTGGCCAAGAGCTTCAGGGCACGGGAGAATTCGGACACCTCTTGCTGGCGGGATTCCACGGCCTTGCCCGAGGTCATCAGCTGCAGGTAGTCGATGACTACGAGTTTCAGATCGTTGGTCTGCTTCAGACGACGGCATTTCGCACGGATCTCCATGAGGCTCATGTTCGGGCTGTCGTCAATGAACAGTGGCGCGTTCTGCATCTTGGTCCAGAACTGGTTCAGGGTGTTCCAGCGTTCGGGGGTGATGTCGTCGGCGCGGCGCAGGGCGGCCATCGGAATATTGGTTTCGGCGGAGATAATACGCTGAGCGAGCTCCACCTTGCTCATCTCCAAGCTGAAGACCACGGAAGTCATGTTGTGGTGCAACGCGGCGGCGCGGGCGAAGTCGATGCCGAGCGTGGACTTACCCATGGCCGGACGTCCTGCGACGACGACCATCTGTCCGGGCTGCAGGCCCTGGGTCACGTCGTCGATGTCGCGGAAGCCGGTCGGCACGCCCTTGTTGACGAGGCCTTGCTGCAGTTTGTCCAGCTGGTCGAGCGCGTCGTGGACCACCGGGCCGATGGCGGCATAGTCCTGACGCACCTTGCCCATCGACATCTCGTAGATCTCGGACTGGGCGAGGTTAACCACATCCTCAGCCTGCGATCCCTCGGCGGAATAACCGAGCTGGGCGATTTTGGTGCCGGCGGCGATCACATTGCGCAAAATGGCCCGCTGATGGACGATCTCCGCGTAGTACATGGCATTAGCGGCGGTCGGTACGGATGCGACAAGGCTGTGCAGATAGTCCGCGCCGCCGACCTTGTCGAGGTTGCCATCCGCCAACAGCTGGTTGGCCACGAGCACCACGTCCACCGGCTGACTGGCGGAAAACAGATCGATGATCGCGTTATAGATCGTCTGATGCTTGGGCTGGTAGAAATCGGTGACGTCAATGGTCTGCGAGACCTCGCCGATGGCATCCTTACTCATCAGCATGCCGCCGAGCACGGCCATTTCCGCGTCGTCATCATGCGGGGGCACGCGGTCGAAAATCGGGTCGCCGGCCGCCGCCGACGTCTGCGTGCCGCCCCGGCCCGCGCGGTCGCCACGATCGCCACGATCCAGGCCACCGCCGAACCCATTCTGATACGAGTGTTCACTTCCTTCTGGCATAGCCTCCAAGTATAGGATGTGGCGTGGCAGGTGAACGATATCGTATGGAAACGAAACGGTTGCCCGCATCGGTTCATTCCTTATTCACCTATGAGTCAGCGCCACGACACGCAGAAAGCAAAATGTGGATAGAAAAATAAGTTATCCACATTTTGGGGATAATTCTGGGGATAATCCACTAAGTTATCCACATACTGGGGATAACTTGGTGGATAGTCTGGGGATAACATTCCGCGCCCACAACAGGTGCTTGCGCAACGCAGTCAGGCGTGATATGCGTGTGAGCGTGCCCATAGACTCTTCCGACGCCAAAGCCACCAGTTCCGGCGATACTACACGCCGCGATGGCTTCGGCACCCCGCATGCCGGCGCAAACACAAACGTCAGCAACGGCCCGACCGACGCCCGCTCCACCAACCGCCGGATCATGGCGCTGGCCCTGCCGACCTTCGGCCAGCTCATCGCCGAACCGACCTTCATCCTTATCGACACAGCCATCGTCGGCCATATCGGGGATGCGGCGTTGGCCGGCCTGTCAATCGGCTCCACCATCATCCTCACGGCAGTCGGACTATGCATATTCCTGGCCTACTCGACCACTGCGCAGGTGGCACATCTGCTGGGAGCGGGTCGTCGTCGCGAGGGACTGCAGGCAGGCATTGATGGCCTGTGGCTGGCCTTGAGCATCGGCACCGTACTGGGATTGGGATTGTTCGCGGCTGCCGAGCCATTATGCCGGGCACTGGGCGGTCAGGGCGAAGTATTGGAACAAGCCGTGACCTATACGCGCGCAATCGTGCTGGGTGCGCCAGGCATGCTGATGGTATATGCGGCGAACGGCATTTTCCGAGGATTGCAGAAGGTTCGTATCACGCTGATCGCTGCGGTGGGCGGCGCGGTGGTGAACACGGTGCTTGATGTGTTGTTCGTTATTGTGCTGAATTGGGGCATTGCCGGCTCCGGAGTGGCGACGCTGGTAGCTCAGTGGTTCATGGGGCTGTTCCTGGTAATCCCCGCCATTCTGTGGTCCCGGGCGGATGGTGCGAGTCTGCGGCCTCGTTTGGCCGGTATTGCGGCAGCCGGGGGCGACGGACTGCCATTGTTCATTCGCACATTGGCGATTCGTGCGGCCATGGTGACTACGGTCGCCTGTGCCGCGCGCATGGGCACTGCCGTGTTGGCCGGGTTTCAGGCCGTGAACTCCTCTTGGAATTTTGCGATGAACATGCTGGATTCCGTGGGCATCGCCGGCCAGACGCTGGTGGCCACAGCGCTGGGCGCTGGCAGCGTGCAGCAGGCGCGGCGGCTGACGCGGGCGACCGGGCGTGCGGGACTGGTCACCGGCGCGGTAATCGGCACGGCTTTTGCGGTAGTCGGCCTGTTCGCCGGGCACTTCTTCTCCCCTACGCCACATATTCAGACGCTGATCGCCGTGGGCATGGTGACGATGGGCATCTTCTTCCCACTGCAAGGCTGGATGATGGCAATCGACGCATTCTTATCGGCGCGCGCGACTACCGCTATCTGGCCGTCACCATGCACGCTGACCGCCG
>ENA-OPZN01000572-OPZN01000572.1-human-gut-metagenome-genome-assembly--contig:-NODE-572-length-10886-cov-2.256901_pt1 | contig 10886 bp, 14 predicted proteins | sample MGYA00242483_ERZ504503 | MGnify/ENA primary metagenome ERZ504503 (study PRJEB26092, sample SAMD00036285) | human gut metagenome | host: Homo sapiens | study: EMG produced TPA metagenomics assembly of... | reverse complement strand
GCAAAGATCCCCCACAGGGAAAGGAGATAAGATTATGGAAAAAGAAACCATTTGTTACACTGGCGCAGGCAGAAGAAATCGCCAAGACCTATCCAACCCCATTTTATCTGTATGATGAAAAAGGTATCCGCGAAAATGTAAAACATCTGAAACAGGCATTTTCCTGGAATAAAGGATATAAAGAATATTTTGCAGTAAAAGCAACCCCAAATCCATTTATCTTAAAGATCTTACAGGAATATGGCTGTGGTACAGACTGCTCTTCTTTAACAGAGTTAATGATGTCAAAGGCCTGCGGTTTTCCGGTTCCAATGTAATGTTTTCTTCCAATGATACTCCGCCTGAGGAATTTGCTTACGCAAATGAAATGGGTGCCATCATCAACCTGGATGATATTACCCATATCCAGTGCCTGGAAGATACATTAGGCTTCATTCCGGAGACCATCAGCTGCCGTTTCAATCCAGGCGGTGTGTTTAAGATCAGCAATGACATTATGGACAACCCGGGAGATGCAAAGTATGGTATGACTACTGAGCAGATCTTTGAGGCATTTAAGATTTTAAAGTCCAAGGGGGCAAAGAATTTCGGTATCCATGCTTTCCTGGCAAGCAATACAGTTACCAATGAATATTATCCGATGCTTGCAAAGATCCTCTTTGAGCTGGCTGTTAAGTTAAAAGAAGAGACAGGTGCACATATCAGTTTCATCAACCTGTCCGGTGGTATTGGTATCCCTTATCGTCCAGATCAGGAACCAAATGACATTATGGCTATTGGCGAAGGCGTGCGCAAAGTTTTATGAGGAAGTTCTGGTTCCTGCAGGAATGGATGACGTGGCTCTTTGCACAGAGCTTGGCCGTTTTATGTTAGGGCCTTATGGATGCCTGGTTACCAAAGCAATCCATGAAAAACATACTCATAAAGAGTACATCGGTGTAGATGCCTGCGCAGTAAACCTGATGCGTCCGGCTATGTATGGTGCTTATCATCACATTACCGTTCTTGGAAAAGAAGATGCGCCTTGTGACCACAAGTACGATATTACCGGTTCCCTTTGCGAGAACAATGATAAATTTGCGATTGACCGTATGCTTCCTGAGATCAAAATGGGTGACTTTTTAGTGATCCATGATGCAGGTGCCCATGGCTTTGCAATGGGTTATAACTACAACGGTAAGTTAAAATCCGCAGAACTTTTATTAAAGGAAGACGGCTCTGTCCAGATGATCCGCCGCGCAGAAACTCCAAAGGATTACTTTGCAACCTTTGATTTTTGTGGTATCATGGATGGGTATGATAAATAAAATCGCATATAGAAAGAACGTTTGCCCGTCCGCGTATGCGGGCGGGTGTGTGCGTTAAAATGGACGAATATTCGTGAATGTTTTAAAAAATTATAACAGGAGGCGAAAAAATATGGCAAAGATCGGTTTTATTGGAATGGGAAATATGGGTTCCGCTATTTTAAACGGACTTTTACGGGTCTATAAGCCGGAGGACTTATTATTTACAGCAGCCCACAAAGAAAAGATGGAAGCTGTAACAGCAAAGACAGGAGTGGTTCATGCAGCATCCAATGCAGAGTGTGCAAAGCAGTCTGAGTATGTGATCCTGGCAGTAAAGCCACAGTATTTTGAGACAGTGTTTGAGGAAATCCGTCCGGTATTAAAGGAAGATCAGATCGTGATCTCACTGGCACCTGGCCAGACCATTGCAAGCCTTACAGAACGTCTGGGCGGAAAGGTGCGCGTAGTCCGTACCATGCCAAATACACCGGCGTTACTGGGTGAAGGCATGACCGGTATGGCATATGAGGAGTCCAACTACAGTGAAGAGGAAAAGGCAGTGCTTCGTGGTATTTTTGAGGCCTGCGGACGTCTGGAAGTAGTAGATGAACGTATGATGGATGCAGTTGGCTGTGTCAGCGGCTGTTCACCGGCTTATGTATACATGTTTATTGAAGCGCTGGCAGACGGAGCTGTAAAATACGGCCTTCCAAGGGCCAAGGCATACCAGATGGCAGCCCAGACCGTTCTTGGAAGTGCTAAAATGGTACTGGAAACAGGAAAGCATCCGGGACAGTTAAAGGATGAGGTTTGCTCACCTGGCGGAACCACCATTGCCGGTGTATCTGCACTGGAAGAGTGGGGCTTCAGAAATGCTGTGATCAAGCAGAAGATGCCAGCTATGAAAAGGGCAGGAAAATGTAAATGTATGTGGCACATCGCCTGCACTGCAGGCGGAGGTGTGAAAGATCAATACTCCTGGAATTTTTTATGTCTGATTTTGCAAGAAGAGTTCGGGAGTACATAACATATAAAAGGAGAAGAAACATGGGAAAAGTAGAAAATGAAGGAATGCCGGTAGTACGTTTAGACCGTCAGTTAAAATATCAGGGAAATATCCTGAAAATATATGAGGATACAGTTCTTGCAAATGGCCATGAGGCACACTGGGATTACATCCACCACGATGGTGCAGCGGCTGTTCTGCCTGTAACTTCAGAAGGAAAGATCTTAATGGTGCGCCAGTACCGCAATGCTTTAAACCGCTATACACTGGAGATCCCGGCAGGAAAGCTGGACGCACCGGATGAGCCAAAGATCGAGTGTGCTTACAGAGAACTGGAGGAGGAAACTGGTTTCCGCACCGAAAAACTGGAATATCTCATGAGTATAAATACTACAGTTGCATTTTGTGATGAAGCCATTGATATTTTCGTAGCCCACAACCTGATCCCGTCCCATCAGCATCTGGATGAAGATGAAGTGATCGAAGTGGAAGCATGGGAATTAAAAGATCTGGAAGAGATGATCTACACAGGAAAGATCACTGACGGCAAAACAATAGCGGCACTGATGGCTTATGGCCGCAAGTACCGCTCTGTAGACAAGAAAGATGAACTGGCTTAAATATCTGTGATAATGCCGTTGTCAGGCATATGTCAGCTTTGTTTTGAAACGATTTCCTTAAGGTCAGAATACATAGTTTCTGATAATGGCACCGGTACGGAAAGTTCCTTTGCTTTTCGTACCAGATAGCCGCTGAAGGTCTCCAGTTCACTGGGGCGTCCGGCCCAGATATCTCTTTGAAGGGAACTGGTGGATGCCGGATCCAGTTTATGGTAGAACTGATCGATGATCTCGTTAATGGAAGTTTCCGGCACGCCTGCACCGGCTGCCTCAGATACAAGCCAGGACTCACGGACTAAGGTCTCATACTGGGCGGCTGTCTCAGGATCTTCCCGAAGCTGTCCAATGGTCCGGTTATACCGGGCGGTAGTGATATTATAGGCGCAGTTTAAAATGTATTTGCGCCAGATGGCTGCGATAATGTTATCGGCAATTTTATGATGGATATGTCGCCCAGCTTAAAGCGGATGCCTCAAGGACGTTCTCTGACTGCTCCTTTGAGGCATTTTTTATGCCGATCCGCAGGGAAGCCAGGTTGCCGATCTGGGTAATGGAAAAGTCCGGGGATGCGTAGGCAACGATATAAATAAGGGAGTCGATAACAGTGCCTTTTTTCAGAAGATTTCTCATCCGCTCTCCTGTATTTACGCCATTCATTACCGGTATGAGAACGGTGTGATCATCCACAAAAGGCGCGATCTGGCGGCAGACATCCTCTAAGGAATAGTTTTTACGCATACAAAAATATAATCCTGGGGACCAATGGCATCGGCTGTTGTTACATGTTCAGGAAAGGCTGTGATCTCTCCGCTGTAAACACTGTGAAGAGTAAGTCCATGTTCTTTTATATGTTCCAGCCGTTTTCCTCTGGCTGCCAGTGTAACATGGGGATAGGCATGAGCCAGCATGGCACCTAAATAGCCGCCTACGCCGCCGATGCCTACTATAGCGATCCTTTTATTCAAAAGAGTTTCAGAGGCAGAGGTTGTATTTTACCGGTATCATTGTATACACACATAGGCAGAAAACCTCCTGTTATTAAATATATATCATGATGTTGGGGGCAAAAGGTATTTTGCCCCCTCTGATACCGAATTGCTACGTGCTTTGCAACTCTCGCAATTCTAAAAACATTCGTAATTCGCTCATTTTTCTTCAAAAAATGGCTACTTACTCATGTTTTTGCGGTCCCAAGTTCAAAAATCCTCCTGCAAGCAAGCTTGTGTCGGATTTTAGACCTTTTGACCCTGGTATCATATCAATTTATTTAAAAAGTCAGTCTCATCTGATACCATACCACATTTCCGTGGACAGACTGGGAAACGCCTTCGTTTACGAAACCGAATTTTGCATAGTAATGGATCAGTTTGTCCTTGCAGGTAAGTACCAGGCCTTTGCGCCCCTGTTTTCTGGCGTCTTCAATAGCAGCTTTGATCAGTTCACCTGCATAGCCTTTTTTGCGGCAGGAAGGAAGGGTATTGACCCCGAAGATCATCTGCCATGCACCATTTTCATTATGCATTTCTCCTTTTTCATACATTTCATCCGTCAGGTCGGCTTCATCTGTGACCATGCCGTCTACAAAGGCGATCAGGTTGTCATTTTCATCAAACATCAGCCAGAAATGGTCGGCATAATAAGCCAAACGGTTTTCAAAGTCCTTTTTTGTGGCTGCTTCAGCAGCCGGGAAACACTCTGCTTCTACAGCAGTTAATGCGTCTAAGTCATTTAATGTTGCAGTTCTGATTTTCATAATAGTATTTAAATCCTCCATATTGTATAAATGTTCATGCAAACAATGCGCCAGAGGCGCAGGCTGTTATGTTTAATCTGCCAGCAGATACTTATCAATGGCTTCTGCGCATCCGTTATGGTCGCAGTCAGCTACGATCACATCAGCCAGGGCTTTGATGGGTTCGGTTGCATTTCCCATGGCAACGGCCAGACCGGCAGTTTTTTTAATGCCATGGTATCGTTATCTGCATCACCTACAGCAATAGTCTGTTCTAATGGCAGTCCCAGATGTTCACACAGCTTTTTAAGTCCTACACCTTTGTCGATCCCTTTGGCAGAACACTCTAAAGAGGTAGACTCTGCCAGAGCCAGTGCAGTTTCAAGACCGGCTGCTTTAATGCGTTCCACGGTGCGCGCCCGTGAGGCTTCGTCTCTGTGGTAAAGGTTCAGCTTCAGCACAGGAAATGGCTCTTCACAGAAAGAATTGTAAATATTTTCCAGTTTGTCAGTGATCTGATCAAACATGGTCTGGTAAATGCCCATATGAAAATCAGACATATGGGACTGCTGATCCTTCTGGACAATGGAACGCTCTGAAAGTACATGGATCATGGCTCCTTCTTCCATGCCAAATTCCATCAGCTTTTTTACGATCCCAGGGTCAAGAGCCTGGAAATACAGTGTTTTCTTTTCTTTTAGGTCATAAACACAGGCACCGCTGACACAGTCTAAATAGCGCAGTCCCGGTATGATCTCTGTAAACGCATTCAGTTCAGCCAGGTTGCGGCCGGTACACAGGATAACAGTTTTTCCTGCATCGGTTGCCCGTTTAATGGCGTTTAAAGTTTCAGGGGAGATCTGTTTATTTGAATTTAAAAGAGTTCCATCCATATCAAAGGCGATCAACTGATATTGACTCATGGTAAAATCCTCCAAGGGTAAGCTCACGAACCCCGCACTGGCGTGCTTATCTGCCTGCTATTGCAGGCGGTTCGTTCGTTAATGATTATATCATATTTCCCTAACCGTGTACAAAAATAATCATGCACAGGCTGCAAAGGGCATACAACTGGTATAAGAGCACAGGAAAGGCGCTTGAAAAAGCAGGAAAGGCAGTCCATGTTCCGATTTCGCTTCAAATTCTTGGCAGACAGTTATCTGCTGTTGTTTAGTTTTTTTCTGGGAATGATAGGGGCAGCGTTATTTTTCTGGTGGCGTTATCCTGTATTTCCTTCTTATTTATTTTACAGTTATGGAATAACAGGAAACAAAAACTTTACAGAAGCGTTTCTGATCGTCATAAAACAGCGTTTTTTCCAGCTGGGTGCAGGGTGGCTCTGCGGGCTTACGGTTTACAGTGTATGGCTGTTTGGGATACTGACCTGTTTCTGGTCTTTCAGCCTGGGAATGGGAGTTATTTATTTTACATTGGAAAAGGGACTCTGGGGACTGCCTCTGTTTTTGCGTTCCCTTCTTCCTCAGGGGATATTTTATCTCATGGTCTGGTACGTTCTTTCCAGATGGTCTTTTAGTACAAGAAAAAGGCTGCGATTGCCAGCATTGGCTTTTTTAATGCTCCTTACGGCCTGTGGAGCAGCCTTTGAGGCATACCTTTTTTCATTTTGAAACGATGAGTGAACGAAAACTATTTAAAAGTATAAAAAAATAAATTATACTGTAAAAATAGAGTAAAAACTGCACTGTGTACCGGGGAAACAAAATGATATCAGAGATAAACAGCTTCACCGCATATCTTCAGGAAGTGAAGCACACGGCAAAAATACAGAAGTATCCTACCACCGGGATCTGCTCCAGATGGCAGGATTTATGGAAGAAATGGGGATCACACAGGTGGAGAAGGTGACGAAGACCAGTTTGAATTCTTATATCCTGTATCTGGAAAAAGAAGGAAAAGCGGCAGCTACCATTTCCAGGGAACTGGCGTCCATCAAGGCATTTTTCAGCTATCTTGTTAAGGAAAGAAAGATAAACAGGGATCCGGCGGAATTTCTGCGTGCTCCCAAAATTGAACGCAAAATACCGGTGATACTGACCATAGAGGAAATACATGCCCTTTTGGCACAGCCGGGAAATACAACAGCGAAAGAACTGCGGGATAAGGCCATGCTGGAATTACTATATGCAACAGGGATCCGGGTATCAGAACTGATCAGTCTGAAATTAGAGGATGTGAACATGCAGATCGGTTATATCACCTGTCATGATGGCAGTAAAGACCGGATGATCCCCTTTGGAAAAGGGGCGAAACGAGGCGCTGCGTACTTACCTGGACAAGGCAAGAAGTTCTCTTTTAAAGGGGCGTGCCTGTGAGTGGCTGTTTACCAATTGCAGTGGCCAGCCTATGAGCCGTCAGGGGCTTTTGGAAGCTGATCAAATATATGGGAAAAACGGGGATCAAAGAGGATATTAACGCCTCATACTCTGCGCCATTCTTTTGCAGCCCACCTGATCGGGGATGGCGCGGATATCCATGCAGTCCAGGCTATGTTAGGACATGGGGATACCGGCGCTTCCCAGATGTATGCTGTGTATGCGGCAGCTACAGCTGCCCGGTCAGATAGTTAAAGATCTCATGGGCATAGTGAGAATTTTTCACGGTATCATTCCACAGGGTTTTATCATCATAAAGCGTGTAAGTGAGAGAGGACTTGTATTCTTCCTTAAAAGAAGGTTCCCACAAAGAACCGAACTGAGGCAGGAATAAGCCCTCTTTTTTGCTGTAGCAGTTTTTTGCAGTGGCTTTTTTCCGGGCAGAACGGTCCACATATTCTCCAATGCTTTTATGGATCGCTGTATCTTCTAAAGGCAGGTAATAATAATTCTGGTAATCCGGGTAGAAATATTTTAAAGTGCCTTCATACAGAGTTAAATTGCAGGCCAGGCAGTTGTCATGAAGCTCCAGGCTTAAAGGATTTAAGGTATATTCTAAAGGAATGGGGACGCTGTAAGGACTTTCCCACAAAAGATTGACAAATGGATGGGAATATCCGGCTTCGTCCGTGTAGGAATACAACTTATGACTGCAAAGGGTAAATCCGACTCAAACAGATCTGCATAATTTAAAATGGGCAGGATGGAAGGCATTCCCCGCAGGTCATCTGCATTGTGCAGTATCAGCAGGTCAAAGAGGAATTTCTCATGGGTGTGCAGGTATTCACGGTACACATCGATCAGCTGCCCGCCATTGTATTTGTCCTCTCTATGTACCCCTAAAAACTGTTCAATGGATTTCTGTTTCATGTTTTCCAGTTTTAAAAGTTTTCTGTAGGGCTTTATTTTCTTGAAAATATCAATGCTTATAAGGTCATCAAAATGGTAGTCAAGGCCCAGACGTTCGCAGCATTTTAAAAGATAGGGGATATCAAAACGGTCTCCGTTAAAATGGATCAGGATCTTAAAAACGTTTTAAAAATTCAAAAAAGGCATCTAAAAGCTCTTTTTCCGCCTGTCTTGTATCTGCAAACCACTGGATCAGCTTCCAGCCAAATCCGTCAAAATAAGTACAGCCAATGAGATACAGCTGGGAAGTTTCACCGGAAAAGCCGGTGGTCTCTATATCAAAAATAAAAGATCCTTTAAAGGACCAATGCGGTCTAAAGGATATGTGTTTGGAAATTCAATGGGATGTTTAATGGTGATCATAAAAATCCTTTCTGGTCTGCCCGGCATATCTGATCCTGAAAAGACCAGAACGCAAACCGCCCTTAGTTTAGCTGATTTTTTAAGTAAAATGCAAGGAAAGAGTATCGAATATTTGTTCGGTGTCCTGCTTGCATTGAGGCGGTGTGTATGTTATGATTGATAGATGACGAAGTATCGCATGTAGGTGCGAAACCAGATAAAAGGAATATAGAACAGATGATTTCATATATAAAAGGAGCCCTTGGGGCAGTAGAAGATGATGTGATCGTAGTGGAGACCGGAGGCATCGGACTGGCAGTCCATGTACCCCTTTCACTTTTAGAGGAACTTCCGGCATTAGGGGAAGAAGTGACCGTTTATACGTATTTCCAGGTGCGGGAAGATGCTATGACTTTATATGGTTTTCTTCACAGACAGGACAGGGAAATGTTCAAGCAGCTGATCGGGGTCAATGGAATTGGTCCCAAAGGAGCTCTTGGTATCCTTTCTATTATGCGGCCGGATGATCTGCGGATCGCCATTGTCAGCGGGGATGCAAAAGCTATTTCCAAGGCACCGGGCATCGGCGCAAAGACGGCCCAGAGACTGATCTTAGATCTTAAGGATAAAGTAGATTTAGAGGAAGTGATGATGGCTTCCTTTGGAGGCGGAAAGGAAGATACTTCCGGTGCTGGTACAGGCGCATCTGTGGCAGGTATGGCAGCAGCTGCAAAAGAGGCAGTGGCAGCTTTAACAGCTCTTGGGTATACGAATATGGAAGCTTCCAAAGCAGTAAAGAAAGTGGAGATCACAGAAAATATGAGTGTAGAAGACATTTTAAAGGCTTCGCTGAAGTATTTAAGTTTTCTGTGATTAATTTGAGGTATATATGGAACGGAGAATTATAACAACAGAGGCAACAGAAGAGGATGTGCGGATAGAAACCACCCTGCGTCCCCAGTGCCTCAGTGATTACGTGGGCCAGGAAAAGATCAAATCCACCCTGAAAATATACATAGAAGCGGCAAAAAGCAGAGGGGAAGCCTTAGATCATGTATTATTTTACGGTCCCCCAGGACTTGGAAAGACCACCCTTTCCGGTATCATTGCCAACGAGATGGGAAGCAGGCTGAAAGTGACCAGCGGGCCGGCCATTGAAAAGCCGGGAGAGATGGCTGCTATTTTAAATAATCTTCAGGAGGGGGATGTTCTCTTCGTAGATGAGATCCACCGTTTAAACCGTCAGGTAGAAGAAGTTCTCTATCCGGCGATGGAAGATTTTGCCATTGATATTATGCTGGGAAAAGAGTCCAGTGCCAGATCCATCCGTCTGGAACTGCCTCACTTTACCTTAGTAGGAGCGACTACCAGGGCAGGACTGTTGTCCGCTCCTTTAAGAGACCGTTTTGGAGTGGTCCAGAGAATGGAATTTTATACGCCGGAGGAGCTGCGCACGATCATCCAGCATTCTGCTACGATCTTAGGTGTGGAAATAGAACCGGAAGGTGCCATTGAACTGGCAAAACGTTCCAGGGGAACCCCGCGACTGGCAAACCGCCTTTTAAAGAGAGTAAGAGATTTCGCCCAGGTTAAATATGATGGTGTGATCACAAAGAAGTGGCAGATTTTGCTCTGGATATCATGGATGTGGATAAAATGGGACTGGATCAGAATGACAGAAATATCCTTTTGATGATCATTGAAAAGTTTTCCGGCGGTCCGGTAGGACTTGATACCCTGGCAGCAGCTTTGGGAGAAGATGCGGGAACTTTGGAAGATGTATATGAGCCATATCTTTTAATGAACGGTCTGATTAACAGAACACCCAGGGGAAGAATGGCTACAGAAAACGCATATCGTCATTTGGGCTTGGAAATGAAGTAAAAATGTGGTATCCTTTTAACGAAAATGCCTCACAGACAGGAGATGGAAGATCAGAATGGATACAAAGAATTATACACAGGTTTTGATTGATGGAAAAATATATACGTTAGGCGGAAGCGAAGATGAAGCATATCTTCAGAAGGCAGCCAGCTATGTAAATGAAAAGATAACCACCATGCACGCGCTTCCTGGTTTCAGTAAACAGAGTGCTGATTACCAGCAGCTTATGCTTTTACTGAACATTGCAGATGATTATTTTAAGACAAAAGAAACTGCGGATCAGATGGAAGAGCAGAGAGACAGAATGGAAAAAGAGACTTACAGCTTAAAACATGAGTTAGTAAGCACCCAGATGAAGTTAGACGGCGTTTTAAAGGACTTGGAGGAACGCCAGCGTCAGCTTCAGGAATTATCTGCAAAGCTTTCAAAATCCGAACGGGAATTAAGAGCTGCAAAGAAGCAGGCAGCACTGGCAGCAACATCTGAAAATGGGGAAGAGGAAGTAGTTGAGGATGAAGTGGTAGACACTGTGATCGAAGGAGATGAACCGGTCAGTGAGTCTGTACCAGCTTTAGATGAGACTGCAGCTGCACAGGCAACAGAAAAGCGGTTTTGTACAGGCGGATATGCCAATGCAAAATCCTTCTTTCCAGACAAAGACAGGACTTTCTGATCAGGAACTTGCAAGAAAGGCTCTTCAGGCAGCCAGAA
>ENA-OPZN01000571-OPZN01000571.1-human-gut-metagenome-genome-assembly--contig:-NODE-571-length-10889-cov-4.758130_pt1 | contig 10889 bp, 15 predicted proteins | sample MGYA00242483_ERZ504503 | MGnify/ENA primary metagenome ERZ504503 (study PRJEB26092, sample SAMD00036285) | human gut metagenome | host: Homo sapiens | study: EMG produced TPA metagenomics assembly of... | reverse complement strand
CTCTGTTTGCAATGACCACAGAGTTTTCCCACAATTCATTAAATAGCTTTTTCCCCTCTTCGTATTCCAGCTTGTCATTGAAACGGGCGTTCAGTTCCAAACGACCTTTCAGTCCCTGATAGGACAGATTGCTTGAACCTGTTATCAATACTCCCGGCAGTTCTCCGCCTTCGTTCATCTGGTCATTGTATGCAAACAAATACATCTTCGAATGACAGGGTTCGAGAGTCTTACGTATTTCCAAAGTACCATCGAGTATTTTACCATAGAACATCTTGAATTGTTCCAATTTGTCGGCAGAATCAAGGAGGTCTGAATCATTGAACAACGTAATAAACTGCGCATAGTATTCTTCTTTCACCAAATTGCGTGACACAAAACCTTTCCGAAAGTTTTCTACCTCACTGATACGCTTGGATATATGCAAGTCAATATCCAGTCCTACAAGTATTCTGATTTGTTTGTCTTGCAGCTTTTCGGATAACTGGCTATAACCCGAATAGTAGAAATAGCCGACCAGTATATCAACCGCATTTGTTTTGGGCAGAATGCCGTTAATAATATCGGATAGAAATTTTTCCTTATTTGTTATAAAACTATTACTCATTCTTCATTATTATCAAATAGAGGCTTTTTATTAAGCCAATCCGGCCTTCTCATAACCGATTTCGCAAATATAAAAATAGTCAAAAAAAGGAGTCTTGTAAAATGAAAATAATAAGCCTGACTAACCTAAAAATAAAAGAAAATATTGTCAGCTGCACCCCATCTCCTCCATCCACTTCTGATAAAGAGATACTTGGTGGATTCAAAAAAACGACTGGAATGTACATATTTCTGTATCATATTATTTATCCATCAGAAGAGGCTTAATCGTGTTTGCCAGATGTGAGTAACTCACCATTCCTCCCCGACCTGTCCTACTTGTCCGAACCAAGACAGGCGTAACGCTCAATATACCAAATTCTTGCAAATAGGGAGAAATGACCGAGTTGACAAACTCTTGCTCCTTCTGTCCTTCGACGACAATGTACACACGTTTCATAACTGCCCTCCTATCATGTTTTTCTCCCACAAATCACTGAGAGACAATTCGTAATCGTCCATCCATTTTTCCAATTCTTCCCGTTCCAGATGACGAAAAACCGATTGGTTGTCTGCCCTGTCCACCACAATAATGTCTTCCACCTCAAAGCAATTGACCAGATTGGTGGACTGAGTAGACAAAATAATCTGGCTTTTGAGCGAAGCCTGCTTGACAAGTTGGGCCAGTTTATTGATAGCGGCCGGATGCAAGCCCAATTCAGGTTCATCAATGATTATCACTTCCGGCATCTTGGACTGCAACAGTAAGGTTGTAAGGGCTATGAAACGTAAAGTACCGTCCGAAAAACTATAACCATCGAGGTACATATCTGTATCCCTCTCTTCCCATTCCAGACGAATTCTTTCCTTGTTGTTGGCATCCGGACGGAGCTTGAAATAAGGAGCAATGGAACGTATCACACCCTCTATCAAGCGGAATGTCTTTTCATCGTTCAGCATCAATGAATACAGATATGCCGCAAGATTGGAGCCGTTATCACGCAAATATTCGTTGTCGTTAATCGGGCAATCTCCACGCATGGGAGAAGTGGCACTGGTATCGTGAAAATGATAGACTGTAAAGCTACCTAAATATTTTCTCAAGTAAGCAGCCCTCCATCTTTTATTATCCTTCAAAGAGGATTCTTCTACGGCAGAATCCCAAATCGTTCTGTTCCACTGTGAGTAATCCTTTCCCGGCTTATGACAGTTATTAAAAAATCTCCCGTTTTTCAATATAGCCTTTGTTCGATTGCGATGGTTTAATCTCAAAGAAAAAGGCATTTGTATTGTCAAAATCAATCAATCCCTGGATAGACGGCGATACTTTTCTTCCCTGACGCAGCAAGTTATCAATCCCCCCTTTAGACAAGGTATAACTGCCAAGCGTTGCTCATATATTGCCTTGGTCAATTCAAAGAATGAAATGAAATTACTTTTTCCAGCTCCGTTTGAACCGATTAACACATTCAGCCGATTCAAAGGCAGCGACAAGTCTTTAATGGACTTGTAATTCTCAATCAAAACCTGCTCTATCATATTCTATCTTAAATTCCGCTTTACCATAAACAAGCACTTTCTCTACCGGTCTTCTGTATATTTCCAGTTAAGGCTGTACCTGCGCATACGCTTCTATCCTTCATCCTGATTCAGATAGTTACGTAATATGCAAAAATAGAAAACTTTCTCAAAAGCCTTACAACAATCACCCTTTTTATTGAAAACGTACAACCAAATTCAGTACACCTCCAAAGCCCAAGTACATCCAAAACAAAAACGCCTTTGCGTTTCAACCCAAACACAAGTACGTTTTAAGTAAAACGCAAGGGCGTTTCATCTTAAACGTAAGGGCGTTTTAGTCCAAACACAAAGGCGTTTTTCAGAGGATTTTTACACCTCTGAAAATCAACTAATTACATTTTCTTAAATTTTACGGATAACCCAGTATCCTCCCACTACCTGCAAGAGCATTCCGGGAATACCGATGCGGAAATCCTGCAAGGCGGTGAACAAGCTGCCGGAAAGTGCCCACTCACCTAACGTACCAGCCAGCTGATAGAACAGCACCACGCCTAACAGCAATGGCAAGGTGACTTTCTGAAAGCGGGCGGCCACCAGACCGGCACCCACAGCCAACAGCACGGATTTCAGCAGGATGGCAGGCAGCACGGCAGGTGCAGGCATACCGAACCACCATGAGTTGAGCAACGGCGAGAGTACGGCCGTCAGCAGTCCGGCCTTCCAGCCGTATTTATAGGCTCCTACCAGTGTGAAGAAATAAATGGGCAGCCAGGTGACTCCCCCCTGCGGCACCAGATGGAAAAGCTGGGGCAGGACAATGTTTCCGGCCACAAACAGCAGGGCGGTGACGTAGGTCTTCACGCGACTGTATCCCAATGTGTAAAGTTTTACGGTTGTTTCCATGTGTATTCGTTATTTTTCTGAGATTGTTTTTTCTTTTTCTCCGGCTTCCCTCATGCGGCGTACAAAGTCTTCAATCACGGGATAGAGTTCCACGGGATTGTCCGACACGTCGCAAAGGGTTTCCAGCGGACACCGTCCTGTGCGGGTGCGGTTGATGACGCAGGGCACTTCTTCGGCATACGCCACCTCTACCCCTCCCTTCCGGAGCAAGGCGAGTGCAGGGGTGCTGACTACCCGGGTCCATACGCGGGACACACCGCCCAATACCATCAGGGCTGCCGCTCCCTTTCCGATGACCTTATCGGCCAGCCAGGCTCCTTTCAGAAAGGCGCGGTCTGTGGCATACAAGTCGTACAGGTCGGCCACGCCCCGACGGGAGAACGTGCGGGTTTCTTCGCCCTGACGCACCACGCAGGAGTAGTTTCCTTCGTTCAGCAAGCGTATCAGTTCGTCCATCACAGTGTTTCCTGTTTCAGTTGTTCCACGTAGGCATCAATGCGGTGAAGCTCTTTCGGAATGTCGATGGACTGCGGACAGTGCGGATTACACTGTCCGCAACCGATACAGTGACTGGCCTGACGGAGTTTCGGCACGCTGCGGTCGTAACCCACCAGGAAGGCACGGCGGGCCTTCACGTAATTCTCGTCCATGCGGTCTTTCGGCATATTGCCCTCGTTCACGCACTTGTTGTAATGCACCAGCACGCCGGGGATGTCGATGCCATACGGGCAGGGCATGCAGTATTTACAGTCGTTGCAGGGCACGGTGGGATATTTCTGCATCAGGTCGGCTGTATCGAGCAGGAACTGGTTTTCCTCGTCGGTAAGCGGCACCAGCGGAGAATACGTGCGGAGGTTGTCTTGCAGATGCTCCATGTAGGTCATGCCACTGAGTACGGTGAGCACCTTTTCCGGTGTACCGGCAAAACGGAAGGCCCACGATGCCACACTGCCTTCGGGATTACGTTCTTTCAGGCGACTGAAGATGTGGTCGGGAATGTTCGACAGGCGTCCGCCCAACAGCGGTTCCATCACCACCACCGGAATGTTCTTGCTGCTCACCTGCTCGTACAGGTAGTCGGCATTCACGTTACGTCCCGATGCGTGCTGCCAGTCGGAATAGTTCAACTGAATCTGCACGAAGTCCCAGTGCACCTGGTCGTGCATGGCCAGTGCCCGGTCGAATTCCTCTTTTGTGCCGTGGAACGACCAGCCCAGGCGGCGGATACGTCCGGCTTCGCGCTCCTTGAGCAGGAAGTCGAGCAGACCGTTGTCAAGGAAACGGCCCTGCAAGCCGCTTTTTCCGGGAGCACCCAGCATGTGCAGCAGGTAATAGTCGATGTAGTCCACCTGCAGGTTCTTCAGCGAGTTGTGGTACATCTTTACTCCGAAATCATAGTCGGAATTGGAGAAGTTCGACATTTTGGTGGCCACGAAGAACTTGTCGCGCGGATGACGCTTCAAGGCGATACCCGTCGACTTTTCCGACCAACCCTGCACATAGACCGGGGCCGTGTCGAAATAGTTCACGCCATGTTCGATGGCGTAATCCACCAGCCGGTTCACTTCTTCCTGATCGATGACGTTACCGTCGCCACCCGGTGCCGGAAGTGTAGGCCAGCGCATGCAGCCATAGCCCAGCAGCGACACCTTATCCTCGTTGGGAGGGAACTGGCGGTAGGTCATCTTGCCGACGGGCACTTCCGTAGTGCTTTCGCCGGATTTTTTCTTGTCGGGCGTACAACCGTAGAAAGCCGCTGTGGCTCCCACCGTACTGATGCCGACTATTTTAAGGAAATCTCTTCGATTCATCTGTTTTTTCTCGTCCATTCTCTTTCTATATATAAAGGTAAGACAATCCGATTAAAGTACACGATGGCGTTCATGTCCTTCCACGTAAATAGCACTCAGCGGACGGGCCGGACAAAGGTTCTCACAAGCTCCGCAACCGATGCAGCGTTCCTCGTTCACTGCCGGAATCTTCAGCGAATCGGGATTCGACGGGTCGGACGGGACCATGGTAATGGCGTTCACCGGACAATGGCGGGCGCAGTTGCCGCACTCCTGCTTGTCAGTAAGCGGAATACACAAATCCTTTATCCATACGGCATGGCCTATCTGGATAGAAGACTTCTCTGCCTTGTCAATTTTCAGGATGGCTCCGGCGGGACATACTTCGGAACAGCGCGTACACTCCGGACGGCAGTAGCCGCGTTCGTACGACATGTAAGGCTGCATGAAAGTATCCAGCGAATGAGAAGGACGGAGCACTTCGTTCGGACAAGCCGACACGCACAGCTGGCAGGCCGTGCAATGTGACTGCAGATGGCGGAGTCCACGTGCGCCCGGAGGCACAATCGGAGTCTGGCGTACCGGCTCTTTCTTGTCTACGATGTCGGCCAGTCCGCCGTCCATCTTGATGGCCTCGGCCTTCTTGGCGACCTGTGCTTTCAGTACCGAACCGGCCAGCAGCAAGGAACCGGCCAGGAACTCGCGTCGTCCGGCGGTACGGTCGGCTGTTTCCGGTGCCGGAGTTTCTGCCTTTTCGGCTTTCTTTCCGTAAGCAAACCGATAGCCGATGGCTCCCTTATGGCATTTGTCCAGACAGTCCATGCAAGCCACACAGCGGCTGCCGTCTATCGCATGGTTCTTCACATCGATGCAGGCGGCCTTGCAATTGCGGGCACAAAGCGTACAGCCGTTGCATTTCTCCTTGTCAATCGTGATGCGGAACAAGGCAAAGCGGGAGAAGAATCCCAGCACGGTGCCCACCGGACAGATGGTATTACAATAGGTACGTCCGTTGCGTGCCGCCAGTACCACTACCAGTACCAGCATGACGGCTGCCACTATCAGCACCGGCAGACTCTTGAGCCAGACATCCACCGAATAGAAGGCATAGCTGTCCATGCGTTCAGCCATAGAAGCCAGCAGGTTGTTTCCCCACATCCACAAAGGCTGCAGGAAGCTGTGTGCCGCACGGCCGTACACGGCATACGGGTCGAGCAAGGCTACCAGGCATGCACACCCAACAGCATCGCCAGCACGAACACACCCAGCACACCGTAGCGCAGCCAGCTTTTCGGCTTGGAATACGTGTAGGGCATCTTCTTGCGTCCCCGGCCCAGACGGGCCACCACATCCTGAAACACGCCCAGCGGACAAATGACCGAACAGTACACTCTGCCCGCTATGAGCGTGAGCAATATCAAACACACGATTACTCCGGCGTTCAACGCCAGCAGAGCCGGAAGAAACTGTATCTTCGCCATCCAGCCGAGCCATGCATGAAGCACACCCGTGAAATCGACGAACAACAGCGTCACGAATACCAGGCACAGCATCCCCAGCGTGAGCCTGACTTTTCTCAGCATATTCACAGTAAAAGCAATTTTAGTTAGTTATTATATTCTTTCTATCACGTTTTCGTGGTAAATCCTCACAAAAATAAAAGGAATTGTGTTTCGAAGAGTCTTTTTGCGCAGTTTTTTGTCCCAAGCAGTATAAATATTCGATTAACTTACGCACAAAGGGCCTTTTTGCAGCATTTATACAGAAAAAATGTCATAAATATTGATTATCTGAATTACAAATTCTAATTTTGCTCCACTATTACCTAACAAAAGAACAGCAGTTACAACATGACATACGCATTTATTACGGCAGCCGAAGCCGCTGCCACCATTCATCATGGGGATACCGTCGGCATCGGCGGTTTTTCATCGGTAGGTACACCGAAAGCCGTGCCGGAAGCACTGGCTGCCTACGCAGAAGCACAGCATGCACAGGGGAAAGAATTCAAGGTAGGCCTTATCACGGGCGGTGCCACGGGCTGTCAGGTGGACAGCGCACTGGTCAAGGCGCACGCCGTATCGTTCCGTACGCCTTTCCAGTCGAACAAGGACATGCGCGAATCCATCAACCAGCACGAGGTGCAGTACTTTGACCTCCACCTCTCGCAAATCGGACAGGACGTGCGCTACGGATTTTTAGGGAAAATCCACGTAGCCATCGTAGAGGCTTCCGACCTGACGGACGACGGAGAAGTCATCCTGAGCACTTCCGTAGGTATCTCGCCTACCCTACTCCAGGTGGCCGAACGGGTTATCATCGAGCTGAATGAGGCGCATACGAGAAAACTTACCGGCATGCACGACATCTATATTCCGGCCAACCCGCCTTACCGGACAGAGATTCCGGTGTATCATGTGACGACCGCGCCGGACACATCAGCGTGAAAATCGACCCGAAAAAGATTACGGGAGTGGTACGCACGAATGCCCGCGACCACATCGCGGCCTTTACACCGCAAAATGAAACAACCCTGCAAATCGGACATAACGTGGCTGCCTTCCTGCTGCGCGAATGGAAGAACGGGGCCATCCCCAAGGAGTTCCTGCCCCTGCAGTCGGGTGTGGGCAACATTGCCAATGCGGTACTGGGTGCACTGGGTGACGACCCGAACCTTCCAGCTTTCTCCATGTTTACGGAGGTGATACAGAACTCCGTCATCGACCTGATGATGAAAGGCCGTATCCGCTTTGCTGCCGGCAGTTCGCTCACCTTGTCGGAAGACCGTCTGGACACGATGTACGAGCACATCGACGACTTCCGCGAACGCATCCTGCTGCGCCCGCAGGAAATCACCAACCACCCGGAGATGATTCGCCGCCTGGGTATCATTGCGGTAAACACGGCCCTTGAAGCCGACATTTTCGGCAACGTGAACAGCACGCATGTATCGGGCAGCAAAATTATGAATGGAATTGGAGGCTCGGGAGATTTTGCCAGAAACGCATATTTGTCTATCTTTACCACCCCGTCGGTGGCCAAGGATGGACTGATTTCGTCCATCGTGCCCCAAGTATCCCACGTGGACAGTACGGAACACGACGTACGTATCCTCGTGACGGAACAGGGCGTGGCCGACTTGCGTGGCAAATCGCCTTCGCAACGTGCCCGCTGCATCATTGAAACTGCGCGCATCCGGACTACAAGCAACTGCTGTGGGACTACCTGAAACTTTCGGAAGGAAAGTCCTGCCACACGCCGATGTCGCTGCGCAACGCCTTCAAGATGCATATAGCGTACGCCGAGACGGGTGACATGCAAAACACCCAATTTGAATCATAAGAATGGAAAAATTCGACATACACATCCTGGGATGCGGTTCAGCCCTGCCCACTACCCGCCATCAGGCGACCTCGCAGGTGCTCAACATCCGCGAGAAACTGTTCATGATTGACTGCGGCGAAGGGGCACAGGTGCAGCTCCGCCGCGCCAAACTGAAGTTCAGCCGGCTGAACCACATCTTTATTTCTCACCTCCACGGCGACCACTGTTTCGGCCTGATGGGACTGATTTCTACCTTCGGCATGCTGGAACGTACCGCCGACCTCCACATTCATGCCCATGCCGACCTGCAACGCCTGCTGGAGCCTCAACTGGAATTCTTCTGCAAGGGGATGCCCTATCAGGTGGTGTTCCACCCCTTCAACCCCGGCGAACGCACCGTCATTTACGACGACCGTTCCGTCAGCGTGGAAACCATTCCCCTGCGTCATCGTCTGCCCACCTGCGGTTTCCTCTTCCGCGAGAAGCCGACACCGAACCACATCCGGCGCGACATGATTGACTTCTACGGCATTCCCATCTGCATGATGAACCGCATCAAGAACGGCGAGGACTACACACTGGAAGACGGCAGGGTGATTCCCAACTCAGAACTGACCACTCCCTCCGACCCTCCCCGCGCGTATGCCTATTGCTCGGATACGGTCTACCTGCCCCGCATCGCAGCACAAGTGGCTGGAGTGGATTTGCTGTTCCATGAAGCTACCTTTACCGAAAGCGAAGCCGTCCGCGCCAAACAGACCCTGCACTCCACCGCCGCACAGGCTGCCCGGATTGCCAAGGACGCGCAGGTGAAACGTCTGCTCATCGGTCACTTCTCTGCCCGCTACGAAGACGAGAAGGCCCTGCTCGAAGAAGCCCAAGCCATCTTCCCGGACACACTGGCCGCCGACGAGGGACTGAAAATCTCACTCTGAGAAGTTAAAGAAAACTAACCCTATTAAACCGAACCAACGGATTGTCGTCTTACCCAACAATGACGAACCCGCACACGCCATGAACAATTATAACGAAAAAGAAACCATACTGATGCTTCAGGACCCGTCGACCCAGCGGAAAGCGTTCGAACGGATTGTGAAGGCCTACAGCGAACAGCTGTACTGGCAGATACGACGCATGGTGGTTTCGCACGACGATGCCAACGACTTGTTGCAGAACACGTTCATCAAGGCCTGGACCAACCTGGACTATTTCCGGGGAGATGCCAAGCTTTCCACGTGCTCTATCGCATCGCCTTCAACGAATGCCTGAACTTCCTGAACAAGCAGCGCGCCGAAAACCAGCTGTCCATTGACGATGCCGATGCCGCTCTGATAAACAAGCTGGAAAGCGACCCTTACTTTAACGGCGACGAAACGCAACGGCTTTTTCAGAAGGCTATCCTGCAACTGCCCGAGAAACAGCGCATCATTTTCAACCTGAAATATTTCCAGGAAATGAAATACGAGGACATGTCGGAAATCTTAGGCACCAGCGTAGGCGCACTGAAGGCATCCTACCATCAGCCGTCAAAAAATAGAAGATTTTTTTCACCAGCATGATTAAACCTTTTTTACAAATTCGAATCTAACTTCCAAAGGAGGCAACAATATGAAAAAGGAAGAAACTGACTTATTAAAGAGATGTGGAACCGAGAACCCGTTCACAGTGCCTGAAGGTTACTTTGCTAACTTCACGGAACAGCTGATGGACAAGCTTCCGGAACGAGAAATACAGCCTGCACCTCAGCTTACGCTGTGGGCACGCGTCAAACCTTGGGTGTACATGGCTGCCATGTTCTGCGGTCTGATGCTCAGCGTGCGGATGTTCGTGGGTGAAAAAGAAACACAATCGCCTGCCGCCGGCACTATGGGTGACATGGAATTTTCAGAAGTGCCCGATGAATACATCGACCCCATTGTCGACCAGACCATGATGGACGACTATACTCTATACGAGTATCTCACTGATGCAGATACGGAAATTTATAAATAAACCAACCATGATAAAAAGAACTTTTTATGCCCTGACTCTCCTGCTCATCTTGTGTGTGAGCAGCATTCAGGCACAGAATACCAAATTCAGCAAAGAAGAATTCCGCAACCGCCAGAAAGAATTTTTCATTCAGCAGGCGGGACTGAGCAACGACGAAGCACAAAAATTCTTCCCTCTCTATTTTGAACTGCAAGACAAGAAGCAGGCGTACAACAAGGAGGCGTGGCAGAAACTGCGTCAAGGCAAGAATCCCAATACCACGGAAACGGAATATGGGAAAATTGTGGAAGATGTGATTCAGGCACGTATTACAGCCGACGAACTGGAACTGGAATATGTGCGGAAATACAAACAATTCCTTCCGGCCAAGAAAATCTATCTGTTGCAAAAAGCGGAAATGCGCTTCCACAGAGAACTGCTAAAAGGTTTCAAACACGGTCAGAAAGGTCCGGAAAAGAAAAAATAAAGGATACGGATAAATTTTTCTTCCAAAAATTTGGAAAACAAAAATCTTTGCGTACCTTTGCACCGCCTTTGAAAAACAAGGCAACTCTCAAGAAGAGTTTTGGAGAGGTGGCAGAGTGGTCGATTGCGGCGGTCTTGAAAACCGTTGTACTGCGAGGTACCCGGGGTTCGAATCCCTGTCTCTCCGCTGAAACCTAAGAAATTAAAGATAAGAGGCTGTCTCAAAATAGAATTGCAAAAGTAAAAATATTACAGATTGAAACTTAGAAATAAAAAATCTCCTGTTTCAGCCTTAGTTTACTCTAATGA
>ENA-OPZN01000570-OPZN01000570.1-human-gut-metagenome-genome-assembly--contig:-NODE-570-length-10913-cov-3.211756_pt1 | contig 10913 bp, 12 predicted proteins | sample MGYA00242483_ERZ504503 | MGnify/ENA primary metagenome ERZ504503 (study PRJEB26092, sample SAMD00036285) | human gut metagenome | host: Homo sapiens | study: EMG produced TPA metagenomics assembly of... | reverse complement strand
GTCATTCAACCCTGTAATGAATCGCAGAAGCGTTATCGCGGGCGTAGCAGGTTTGGGGCTGTAGGTATTCTAGCCGGCTGCTCCGGCAACGAGTCGAGGGCGGCTCCACCGCTGCCGCTGACGATGGCTCCGCGTTCAAGATCGGTGCCATCGGCCCGCTGACGGGCTCCGCCGCGTCGTACGGCACTTCCGTGTGCAACGCGTCGAGCTCGCCTGTAAGGATTTCTCCACCGACGACCTCAAGTTCGTCAGCAAGTCCGAGGACGACGTCGCCGACGGCGAGAAGTCCGTCAACGCCTTCAATAGCCTCGCCGACTGGGGCATGCAGGCACTCGTCGGCCCCACCACTACCGGCGCTTCGCTTGCCGTGGCCGAGGTCGCCAATCAGGACCCGCAGATGTTCATGATCACCCCGTCCGCCTCGAGCCCCGATGTCACTGCCGACAAGACCTGCGTGTTCCAGGCCTGCTTCAACGACCCCAACCAGGGTGCCAACGCCGCCACGAAGCTCGCCGAGATGTTCCCCGACGAGAAGTTCGTCGTGTTCTACAACTCCGGTGACACCTACTCCTCCGGCATCCGCGACGCCTTCGTGGCAAAGGCCGAGGAGCTCAAGCTTAACATCGTGGATGAGGAGACCTTCAAGGACGATTCCGCCACGAGCTTCACCAACCAGCTCACCAAGGCCAAAGACGCCGGCGCCACGATGATCTTCGCCCCTATCTACTACACCCCCGCCTCCGTTCTGCTGGCTAACGCCAACGAGATGGGCTATGACGTGAAGATGATGGGCTGCGACGGCATGGATGGTATCTTGGGCGTCGAGGGCTTCGATACCTCCCTGGCCGAGGGCCTCTACCTCATGACCCCGTTCTCTGCGGACGAGGAGAAGAACGCCGATTTCGTCGCTGCCTACAAGGACGCTTACGACGAGGTGCCCGATCAGTTCGCCGCCGACGCCTACGACGCGGTCCACGCGGTCTCCCTCGCACTCGCCGAGGCCGGTCTGGGTGCCGACGCCGATCCGGCCGACGTCGCCGCCAAGCTGCCCGAGGCAATGACCAAGATCACCGTCGAGGGCCTCACCGGCACCCTCACCTGGAACGACAAGGGTGAGGTCGAGAAGGACCCGATGGTCTACGTAATCAAGGATGGAAAGTACGTAGCGGCCTAAGCGCCGTCCGTCCTGTGCCGCCGCGCGGTGCATCAAGCTACGATGGGGACGGACCTTTACCGAGGGTCCGTCCCTTTGCCTGTTGCGCCATGCGGCGCGTGAAAGAAGAAAGGGGGAGAGGCTATGACGGTCTTTTTGCAGTACCTCGTCAACGGCCTGTCGATGGGAAGCGTCTATGCCATCATCGCCCTGGGCTATACCATGGTGTACGGCATCGCCAAGATGCTCAACTTCGCCCACGGAGACGTCATCATGATCGGCGCCTATATTTCGTTCGTGGTGACCTCGTACATGGGGCTGCCGGCGATCGTGTCGGTCATCGCCGCCGTCGCCGTCTGCACGGCGCTCGGCATTCTCATTGAGGGGCTTGCGTACAAGCCCTTGCGCCAGGCCGGCCCGCTTGCCGTGCTGATCACCGCCATCGGTGTGTCCTATTTCCTGCAGAACGCAGCGCAGCTCATCTGGGGCGCCACGCCCAAGAACTTCACGTCCATCGTGAGCTTCCCGGTACCGGCGTTCCTCAAGGCTTATAACGTCTCGGCGGTCTCGCTCGTCACGGTGATCGCCTGCCTGCTTATCATGGCGGGTCTCATGTGGTTCACCGGGAAGACCAAGATGGGCAAGGCCATGCGTGCGGTCTCCGAGGATAAAGCGGCCGCCCAACTCATGGGCATCAACGTCAACCGCACCATCTCCATGACCTTCGCCATCGGTTCGGCACTCGCCGCCATCGCCGGTGTCCTGCTGTGCTCCTACTCCCCGGTGCTCCAGCCCACCACGGGTTCCATGCCCGGCATCAAGGCCTTCACCGCTGCCGTTTTCGGCGGCATCGGCTCGATCCCCGGCGCTTTGTGGGCGGCATCCTGCTCGGCATCATCGAGGCAATGGCCCAGGCCTATATCTCCACGAGCCTCGCCAACTCCATCGTGTTCGGCGTGCTCATCGTGGTGCTGCTCGTCAAGCCCGCCGGTCTGTTCGGCAAGTACGTCCCCGAGAAGGTGTAGCGCCATGTTTAAGTTCCTCCAGAACAAGAAGACGCGCAGTGACTTTTTGACGTACGCCCTAGTCATCCTCGCGTTCATCGTCGTGTCCTTCCTCAAGGACGCCGGTATGATCCCGCGCATGATCGCGGGCCAGCTCGTGCCCATCTGCGCCTATATTGTCATGGCCATCTCCCTCAACCTCGTCGTTGGCGTCGCGGGCGACCTGTCGCTCGGCCATGCGGGCTTCATGAGCGTGGGTGCCTACAGCGGCATCGTCGCCGCGATGAGCCTTTCCGAGGCGATCCCCAACGACACGGTCCGTCTCGTGATAGCGCTTGTCGTGGGTGCCGCCTGCGCCGCCCTTGCCGGGTTCCTCATTGGCATTCCGGTCCTGCGCCTGTCCGGCGACTACCTCGCCATCGTGACGCTCGCGTTCGGTGAGATCATCAAAGAGGTCGTCACCTGCCTGATCGTGGGCGTGGACGAGCGCGGGCTCCACGTCCTGTTTAATCTCACGGGCAAGCTCACGGTCGACAACCTCGGCCTCTCCGAGACCGGCGTCGCCATTATCAAGGGCGCGCAGGGAGCTTCGGGCACGGATATGATCTCGACGTTATTCGCCGGCTTCGTGCTGGTCATGGTCGCACTCGTGATCGTGCTCAACCTCGTGCGCAGCCGTACCGGCCGCGCCATCCTAGCCGTGCGCGACAACCGCATCGCCGCGGAGTCCGTGGGCATTTCCACTACTAAGTACCGTATGATCGCCTTTGTAGTCTCCGCCGCCCTCGCAGGTGCCGCGGGTGCGCTGTTCGGCAACAGCTTCTCACAGCTGTCCGCCACCAAGTTCGATTTCAACATGTCCATTCTCATTTTGGTCTTCGTCGTCCTGGGTGGACTGGGCAACATGCGCGGCTCGATCATCGCCGCGACGATCCTCACCATCTTGCCCGAAGCGCTGCGTCAGTTCTCCGACTACCGCATGCTCGTCTACGCCATCGTGCTGATCCTCGTGATGATCGGTACCAACAACGACTCGCTCAAGAACTTGGTGGCCCGCGTTATCCCCAAGCGCAAGACGTCCGAAGAGGAGGTGTCGGCAGATGCCTAAGTTCGAATTCGAGCGCGGCAAGATGGTGCCGGTCCCCAGCCACTCCATCGTGCCTGAGCGCGACGTCGATTCCGCTCCCGTTCTCGAGGCCCTGCACCTGGGCATCGATTTCGGCGGCCTCAAGGCGGTCGACGACTTCAACCTCACCATTGGCAAGACCGAGATCGCCGGACTCATCGGTCCCAACGGAGCGGGTAAGACCACGGTGTTCAATCTGCTCACCAAGGTGTACGCTCCCACCCGCGGCACCATTCTGCTCAACGGCAACGATACGAGCGGCAAGTCCGTCTACCAGGTCAACCGCATGGGCATCGCCCGCACGTTCCAAAACATCCGCCTGTTCAACACCATGACGGTGGAGGAGAACGTCAAGGTCGGCCTGCACAACACCAAGGCCTACTCCACGCTCTCGGGCATCCTGCGCACGCCGGCGTACTGGCGTCGCGAGGCCGAGGCGCACGAGCGCGCCCTCGAGCTGCTGTCAATCTTCGACATGCAGGATCTCGCCAGTCATCAGGCGGGGAGCCTCCCTTACGGTGCCCAGCGCCGCCTGGAGATCGTGCGCGCGCTCGCCACGAACCCGAGCCTGCTGCTGCTCGACGAGCCCGCCGCCGGCATGAACCCTCCGAGACCGCCGAGCTCATGGAGAATATCGTCAAGATCCGTGATACCTTCAACATTGCGATCATGCTCATCGAGCACGACATGAGCCTCGTCATGAACATCTGCGAGGGCATCTGCGTGCTGAACTTTGGCAAGGTCATCGCCAAGGGCACGCCCGAGGAGATCCAGAGCAACGAGGCGGTCATCGAGGCGTACCTCGGCAAGCAGAAGGAGGCGTAAAGACGATGGCTGCGGACACTGCCAACAAGGTCCTCGAAGTCGAGGACATCAACGTCTACTACGGCGCGATCCACGCCATCAAGGACGTCTCGTTTGAGGTCCATGAGGGTGAGATCGTCGCGCTCATCGGCGCAAACGGCGCCGGCAAGTCCACGACGCTCAAGACGCTCTCGGGCCTGCTGCGCTCGAGTACGGGTTCGATCGAGTTCATGGGCGAGGACATCATGCATGTCCCCGCAGATAAGCTCGTCGAGCGCGGTCTGGCGCATGTGCCCGAGGGCAGGCGCGTCTTCGCCCAGATGAGTGTCGAGGAGAATCTCGAGATGGGCGCCTACACCCGTCCCAACTCCGAGATCGCCCCCGGGCTCGAGCGCGTCTATGCGCACTTCCCGCGCCTCAAGGAGCGCCGCCGCCAGGTTGCAGGCACGCTTTCCGGCGGCGAGCAGCAGATGCTCGCCATGGGTCGCGCGCTCATGAGCGCACCCAAGTTGCTGATGCTCGATGAGCCTCCATGGGCCTCGCCCCCATCTTGATCGAGCAGATCTTCCAGATCGTGAAGGACCTGCATGCCGCTGGTACCACGATCCTACTCGTTGAGCAGAACGCCCAGATGGCGCTCTCCATCGCCTCGCGCGCCTACGTCATGGAGACGGGCCACGTGACCCTTTCGGGCACCGGTGACGAGCTGCTCCACAACGACGACGTTCGTCGCGCCTACCTTGGAGGGTGACGCCCCCCCCCATACGGTCCACGCCATCCCGCCCTCGGCGCGAGGGGCCCTGCCCGCCCGCTCGCGCCGAAACCCCATCGCGCGCCCCCGTCACGCCATCCGACGCGCGCCCATCTGCATCGATGTCCCGCGGACCCTGTCGCCCGGGCGCTTCCCCCGATGTGCGCCGCGGGCCTCGAAAGATCGCCGCACGGGCGAGATTCTCGCAGTTCCATGGCTTGGATTCCAGTAAAGTTGAGGGGTTGGAAATCCGCAGCGTGCCCTAAGGGGCTCTCGATCTTAAACTCGCGAGGTCGGGGAGTTGCACAGGAAGGAGTCTTGAATGACCGAACAGGTTTCAACGGGGGAAAAGGGCGAACTTTTCAAACTCGACGGTAAGCCGTCGTTTGGAGAGGCGTTCCCGCAGGCCATGCAGCACGTCCTTGCCATGCTCGTGGGCAACATCACGCCGCCCATGCTCATCGCCGGTACCTGTGGCCTTTCCGCCGCCGACCAGACCATGCTCATGCAGTCCGCGATGATCATCGGCGGGCTTACCACGCTTGTGCAGCTGTTCCCGGTGCTCGGGTTCGGCATGGGGCTGCCGAGCGTCATGGGTGTCGCGTTTGCGTACATGCCCATTCTTACCACGATTGGCATGCAGTACGGTATCGCCGCGATCTTTGGTGCCCAGCTCGTGGCGGCGTTCGTCTCGATTTTCATCGGCATGTTCATCGGCAAGATCCGTAAGTTCTTCCCGCCCATCGTGTGCGGCACGGTCGTGCTCGCCATCGGCCTGTCGCTCTATACCACCGCCATCAATTACTTTGGCGGCGGCGCAGGCGCCAAGGCCGCAGGGACCTTCGGCTCTCCCGAGTTCTGGATCCTCGCGGCGGTCACCCTCGGTGTCACGCTGGCCTGCAGCCTGTTCGGCAAGGGATACATCAAGATCTCCGGCATGGTCATTGGCGTGGGCGTGGGCTACGTGGTCGCGCTCATCATGGGAGGCCTGATCGACTTCACGCCGGTCGCCGAGTCCGCGATCATCTCTGCGCCCATCCCGCTACACTTTGGTCTCGAGTTCCACCCCGACGCGATCATCATGATGATCCTTATGTACATCGTCCAGGCCGTGCAGACCATCGGCGATGTGTCCTCCACCACCATGGGTGGCTTTGGTCGCGACGCGAAGGACACCGAACTTGGCGGCGCCATCAAGGGCCAGGGCATCTGCGGCATGATCGGCGCGCTCATCGGCGGCCTGCCCACCGATCCGTTCAGCCAGAACGTCGGCCTCATCTGCACCACCAAGGTCGTCGCCAAGCGCGTGTTCGCCATCGTGTCCGGCATCATGCTCGTCGCGGGCTTCTGCCCCAAGCTCATGTCGCTCATTGCCACGGTCCCGCAGCCGGTGCTCGGTGGCGCGACCATCACGGTGTTCGCCGCCATTACGCTCTCCGGTATCCAGCTCATTTCCGAGCAGCCGCTCAACTACCGTAACCGCATGATCGTGGGCATCTCGCTCGCGTTGGGCGTCGGCATCGCCAGCGTGCCCGAGATCCTGCAGTTCGCTCCGCAGCTTGTGCAGAACGTCTTTGGCAGCTCGCTCGTGGTTGCCTTCATCGTCGCCTTTGTGCTGAACATGATCGTTCCCGAGGACGATAGCGAGGAATAAATACGCCAAGAGCGCTTCAAACCGATAGCTCCTCGAGTTGAAGGGGCTTCGCGCCTAAGGCGGCTCGCGCGCACGGCGCAGTCAGGGCCCTTCCGCAATGCGCGGGAGGGCCATTCTTGTCATGAATGCGGTTTAATTTCAAACCCCTATACGTTTCGCCGATTGCGCTGATTGCGGTATTTCCCTCTTCGGGAGGGAGTCGAGCGGTATTTTGGCGTCGCGGTTATAACTGTCGGCCTCGGAGACTTCTTGGCTTGAGCCGCTTTACAACGAGATTCGTCATGCGCTGTTGCTGTGGGTCTCTTGGGGGAAGGGAGACCGCGAACCCAGTTCCGAAAATGACGACTTGCGCGCAAACGGTTGGCGTGTGGCGACCCCATCTTTCGTTTTTTTTGGGAGATACTGGGGCGATGGATAAGAGTTCGAAGGGACTTGCATGAAGCTCGGTTGCATTGTCATGGCGTCAGGGGCGGGCGAACGTTTCCGCATGGCAGGAGGCACGGGCTCCAAGTTGCTCACGTCCATCGACGGACCGCTTGGTGAAGTTCCGCTTGTGGTCCAGACGGCGGCGAGCGTGCCTGATGACCTATTCGAAATTGCGGTTGTTGCCTGGCGGTCTGAGGTCGACTCGGTCGTGCGGTTCGCGGGGCTCAACGTCGCCGTGGTGAGCCCCTGCGTCGATATCCAGCCGCGGAGGAGCGACACGGTTCGTGCCGGCGCCGCCTATGCCGATGCGCGAGGCTGGGACGGCGTTCTGTTTCTTCCGGGTGACCAGCCATTGGTGATGCGTGAGAGTTTCCGTGCCCTTGCGGAGGCGTTCACACGCGATCCCTCGCGAGCATGCCGTTTGAGTTGGCGCGGCGTTCCGGGCTCTCCCGTGCTTTTTCCCGCACGTTGCATTCCGGTGCTTATGGCGTTGCAGGGCTCCGATGGGGGCTCATCGCTCTTCAGGTCGGGGGAGCTCGAGGTGTCGTTGACCGAGGCACGAGAAGCGTGCGAACTTATCGACGTCGATATCCCCGCTGATCTCGAGCGCATCAAGGAAGCATGTCGGCAGCGGCGTCATTTGGAAATCGTATAGGCCGCTTCGGGTGAGCGCCTTTCGTGCGTTGCACTCATGTGAAACGGACGAAAGCGCTCGCTCGGCGAGGGATCGAGTTCGCAAAGCGCGCTCGCGGGATTCAAATGCGCTGCAGCCGGTCGGTTCGCAGGGATCCGGCGTATATGGAGGCGGGCACGAGCGACGGAGCTCCGCAGCGAAGGAGCGCGCCTGCCGCGCTGCTCGGTCATCGTCGGCTTGGTTGACGATGACGAGGCCGTTCGCGTCCACGAGGCCCTCGGCGGCGATGGCGCGTGCGACGAGTTCGGGTGTTGCGGAAGCCTCCAGCTTCGCCCCGGTGAGCGTGCAGAAGACTTCGGGTCGGTGTACGGCCTCGACAATCGGGAGGTCGAAGCCGCTCGCTCCCACCACGAGGACGGTCAGGGACGTGTGGGCGGGGATAACCGGCTCCCAAGCTGCGTGGGCCTTGAGGGGCAGACATCTCGACCCATCCGCCTCGACGAGCACGTAATCGGCATGCGCGGCGAGCACATCGATGCCGCACGGGGGTTCGGCGACCTTGCCCGTTGTGGCGTCAAACGCTCCGACCGCCGCGATGCCGTCACGCGCGAGGGCGGTGTCGAGCCGCTCCACGCCGTCCAGGAGCGACATGTTCGACGGGGGAAGCATATGCGTCGAGGTCGCGAGCACCACGCGCGCCCCTTGGGCGGAGAGCGCGCGTCCGCCGCTGGTGAGCAGCGTCGACTTGCCCCGCTTCCCACCACGGCGATGATGCCTCGGTGACGTGCGAGCAGGTCGCGATGCCCCAAGTCGTGTCCATGCATCCTCCGTTCGGTCTTCCGTAACGGTACCATGTAGATGCGCGCCGAGCCTCGCGCGCGAAAGGAGTTCACATGTCCGTTGTAGATGCTCTGGGCAAGACATGCCCCCAGCCCGTGATCATGACGTCCAAGGAGCTCGACGCCCTCGCCGCCGCCGGACGTTCAGCCGAGGCGGTCGAGGTACTCGTCGACAACATGGTCGCGGTCGAGAACCTCAAACGCTTGGCGGGATCGCGCAAGCGCGGGGTCGAGATTGCGCAGGAGGAGCCCGGTGCCCGATGGCGCGTCGTCATCGCCGGTGGAGAGCCGGGTGACGAGACCCCCGCGGAACCGTTCGAGCCTCATGCGACATCCCGCTGCCCGCGGTTGCCCAAGTTGCCGGCAAGGTCATCGCCGTGGGCAGCGAGTTCATGGGGCGCGGCGACCAGGAGCTCGGCTCGATTCTCATGAAGGGCCTCATCTACGCCTTCGCCAACGCCGACACCCCGCCTGCCAAGATGGTCTTCTTTAACGGGGGCGCCCGCCTCACCTGCGAGGGCTCGGTCTCTCTCGAGGACATCCGCCAACTCGAGGAACGCGGTTGCGAGATCCTCACCTGCGGCACGTGCCTGGACTTCTTTGGCATCAAGGAGAAGCTCGCCGTGGGAGGCGTGACGAACCTGTACGCCATTTCCGAGTTTTTCCTCGCCCCCGAGGGCGTCGTATCCCTGTGATGCAAGTATCCCATCGTCCCCGGGGACCTGCGCGCATCATCCCGTGCTCGGACAGTCCTGAGCTCGCGCGGAGGGCACATTAAGTGCCCTCCGGCTCGTGCGGAGCTGCGCGCGGGACGATGCGCTCAGGTCCCTGGAGCGATGGGATGGTTGGAGCGAAAGGAAGGTGAATGCGGTGATATATCTCAATTGCGCGGCGACATCGCTCGTGAGGCCGCCGTGCGTAGTCGATGCGGTGGCCACCGCGATGACGGCACTCGGGAGTCGAGCCGCGGTACGGCTGGAGGGCGACCTGGCCGCGGCGCGCACCGCGCTCACGTGCCGCATGGCCGTGGCCGACCTTTTGGGCAGCAGCCATCCCGACCGCGTCATCTTCACCGCCAACGCCACGCAGGCGCTCAACACGGCCATCTTCGGGCTCGTACGCGCGCATGACCGCGTGGTCACCACGGTGACGGAGCACAACTCGGTGCTTCGCCCGCTCAACGTGCTGGCGCGCGACGCCGACGTCGAGATCGAGCACGTGGGCCTCGACGTCGCCCACGTGCTCGATTATCGTGCGCTCGAGCGAGCGGTCACGCCGGCCACGCGCGTGGTGGTGTGCAGCCACGCCTCGAACCTCACGGGAGACGTGGTCGACATCGAGCGTGTCGCCGCCATCGCGCACGCAGCCGGTGCCTTGCTCGTGGTCGACGCGGCGCAGACCGCAGGGCATATCCCCGTGGATATGGAGCGCACGGGCATCGACGTCCTGTGTTTCACGGGTCACAAGGCCTTACTCGGCCCTACGGGGACAGGCGGTCTCATCGCGGCACCCGGCATCGACATCGAGCCTTTGCTCCAAGGCGGCACGGGCGTGCATTCCGCCGATCCGTTCCAGCCCGAGGCCTGGCCCGAGCACCTCGAGGCGGGGACGCTCAACGGCCATGGTCTCGCTGGTCTGGAAGCCGCAGTGCGCTATCTGGACGAACGCGGCGTCGAGGCCGTGGCAGCCTACGAGGAGCGCCTGCGGTCGCGCTTCGCCCGGGCTGCGCGGGCCATCCCGGGCGTCGTGCCCTATGGTGCGGGTGACGCCGCCTTTGGCCACACGCCGGTTGTGGCGCTGAATCTCGTCGGCATGCCCAGCTCACAGTTGGCCGACGTCCTCGCCAGCCGGTACGGTATCGCCGCGCGGGCGGGCCTGCATTGCGCCCCGCTCATGCACCGCGCGCTGGGAACGATCGAGACGGGCTCGGTGCGCTTCTCCTTCGGCCAGTTCACGACCGAGGCGGAAGTGGACGTCGCCTTGGCTGCCCTGGCAGAGATCTCGGCTGAGGAGGTGCGCGCATGAGCACTCGTGCGCCCGAGCCCGTCTGCGTGGTCTCGTTTTCCAGCACGGCACGATGCCGTGCGCGCGGAGCTCGCCTGCACCCAGGCGGGGGTTCCGGGGCGCATCATCCCCACGCCCGTGCAGATCCACGCCGACTGCGGGTTGGCGTGGAAGATGCCACCCGCCGCGCGCGCGCGTTCGAGGCGGCCGTCGCCGGTACCGTCGAGCCGGCGGGGTATCACGACCTGATGTTGTAGTGTTCGGGCCAGGGCCCCACGTATGCGTCATCGCGGTTCGCATCGACGTGCGCGGGTGCCCATCTGGGCTTGATGGGAGGAATGGACATGCTGGTCTACATGAGGACGGGGCGGGCGATATCGCCACGGGCATCGCGCTGCGCCTGCATCGTGCCGGCCTCGCCGTGGTGATGGCCGACATCGCCGAGCCTACGTGCATCCGCCGCACCGTGGCGTTTTGCGAGGCCATCCGCCTGGGCGAGGCGTGCGTTGAGGGGCGCG
>ENA-OPZN01000569-OPZN01000569.1-human-gut-metagenome-genome-assembly--contig:-NODE-569-length-10918-cov-2.003429_pt1 | contig 10918 bp, 11 predicted proteins | sample MGYA00242483_ERZ504503 | MGnify/ENA primary metagenome ERZ504503 (study PRJEB26092, sample SAMD00036285) | human gut metagenome | host: Homo sapiens | study: EMG produced TPA metagenomics assembly of... | reverse complement strand
CACACGGTAAGTCATCGGAGGAGCATCTTTTGCAGTTGCAGCAGAACCGGATTTATCGGCAGTAAGTGTAAGGACAACCTGATCTTTTCGTGTAGGATGTTCCGTCTACTAATACCGGATTTTCATTTAACGTAGTGATCGCAAAGACAGTACCTTCCAAAGTGGCAGAACCCTGCGGTTTTGCTTCTCCGGTCTCGCTGTCACGTTTCTGGATCTTCACTCCGCCACGGATGACAGATTCTTCTATGGTAGAAGACTGGTATACCGAAACCATTTCCTGCTTACCGTCACCTGTAATTTTCTGTACGAAGACAGTTGGATTGAGCTGGTATCCGGCAGGGGCTTTGCTTTCCTGTACCGTTATGGTACCGAGCGGAAGACAGACGGTCTTGCCATCACTGGTATAGTAAAAGGCATCGCCGCTTACAAAGGAATCTTTGGTAAAATGCATCTTTCCGGAAACATCTGTTTTTAATACCCAGGTACGTGCCGGTTTCTTTCCAGCTTCCGCAGGATCACTGTCAGACTGCTCGGTATAGAACTTGACTGTAAATTCTGCGTTTGCAAGGGAAGCTGCTCCCTGTGGGGAGGCTTTCTTTGTTTCGGCATCCAGCTTTTCAAGCACCAGATTCATGGGATTATTCTGCGGAATATCTGTTACGTTTGCAGCAGAAGTCTGTTCTGCTTTTACGGTGACTTTGTGAGCTTTGGTGTCTACAATGTAGCCTTTGGAAGCAGAGAGCTCTTTTATGGTATAATCGCCTTCCTCCAGTTCGCCGGATCTGGCATACCCGTTTTCATCAGTGGTCAGTTTCTGGATGAGCTTCTCACCCTGATAGATCCCATACACAGCACCCTTTAAGCTGTAATTCGGATTCCCGTCCGATACGCTTCCGTTGGCAGAAGATTTTTTCAGTTCGATCCAGCCGTTTGGAACCTGATACCAGCTTCCGGCAATGGTCTGGCTGCCCTGTCCCGGAACGATGAATGCCCGGAAGCCTTCCGGCGGGTTCGGAAGTCCCTGAATGGCACTGGCTACTTCCAGTGCTTTATCAATATAGGACTGCGGGGCGCCATGGAAAGCTCCGGTGTCAGCGGAATTACCGGCATAGATGTAAGCGACAACCAGATGTCCGATGACATAGCTGTTATCATCACTCCAGCCACTGAAATATTTATCCTTGACGACTTTATCGTAGCCGTAACCGCCGTTTAAGTAGTAGAGCGCTTTTCTGAGCGGGGAGTTCTGGCTTAAAAGGTCATAGGAATAGGAACCAGAGGAAGGTGTTTTCTTCAGTGGTTCCACGCAGTAGGCAGTATTGCTCCCGTCAAAGCTCATGCGGGAGGTAAAATAGCTGCCGTAAGGGATATTGGCACCTGCCTTATAGCTGATGGTGCCGTCGCTGCATGAACCGGAAAACTGCCGGAAAACAATGCGCCGACTGCGACAAGGACTGCCAGCAGCATAGCCAGCGTCCGTCTGGTATAGGATTTGTATGTCTGTAACATAAGTCTCCTCCTTCTTGAAGTTCAAATGAAAAGGGCAGCGTCAGTGCTGCCAAAAGTTACACAGCCTGTTTCTTCTGTTTCGCAAGGATTTCCAGAAGCTCCTGCCGATCTGTGGTAATCAGCTCCTTTTCCAGATTGGAAGCCTTAAATTCCACAGTGATGTTATTGTTGTTGGTTGAGATCAGACCGTTGCCCCGCTGGAAATGGGTGATGTTCATTACTTCTGTTTCCGATAGATGCAGGATAGTCTTCACCCGCTGTGCCTCTTCATCCTCCATGTTCAGGATAATCTTGGTCTTGCAGTTATTGATGATACCCTTGCCGTACTTCCCGTCATCCAGAGCAAAGAAGTCGTTTAAATCCTGTGTGGCAAAGATGCCGGCTCCGGAGTAAGCACGGATGATCTTGGCAATCTCCAGTACGAATTCCGCTGCAAGCCGGTTGCTGGATGCACCGATGAGCTGCCAGACCTCCATCGACAAAGATGGCTTTCTCTTCGGTACGGTTTTCCTTCGCTTTATCCCAGACATAATCCAGGGCAACGAACATGCCGACCGTTAAAAGATCGCTGGAACCGGTCAGTTCGGAGATATCCAGTACCGTATATTTATTGGTCAGGTCCACATTGGTCTGCTGGTTAAAGGAAGAAGCAGAACCGTGAACCAGGCGGTTCAGGATATGAGCCAGACGTTTGGTATCCTCGCTTTCCAGCAGGACATTGTAGACATCCTCCAGAATGGGCATCTTTTGTACTGCTCCGGATGCTGCGGATCTGTCAGGGATTCATTTTTATGTGTAATCCCTTTTCTGGCATAGGTTTTGATTAGGGCTTCATCCAGAAGCTGCTTCTCCTCATGGGACATATCCGGGATCAGCAGACTGAAGAAGATGTGAAGCCTTTGGATCTTGCCTGCCAGTGCGGAGGCATCCAGTGTCGGTCCGTCCAGCAGTTCATTTACAGAATTGTCTACCTTCCGGATTTCCATGATGTTGATACAGTTCTTACTGGCAGGAGAGATCTGGATAAATTCTCCGCCGACATTCCTTGCAGCCCGGTAAAATTCGTGTCCCTTTAGCGGAGCGATGATGAACACCTGGATGCCTTTTCTTCGCATCCTTAGTGCCATGGTCTGCATGGTGAAGGTCTTTCCTGCTCCCGAACAGCCTAAGATACAGATGTTGCTGTTCTTGTACTGCCTGGAATCAAAGATATCCGCAATGACCAGGGAATTGTTATGCTTGTTTACCCCAAAGAGGATTCCGTTATCATCGCAGATACTGTAGCTGACGAAGGGATAGCAGCTTGCCGCCCCGGAAGTCAGTACGTTCCGCTTGGACAGCTTAAAAAGCTTCTTGTCCAGATTTGCCAGCGGCAGAGAGGATAAAAATCCCTGCTCCTGTAAAAAGTAGCAGGAGTGTAAGTTCATATCCTGCGAGATCAGGAGCTTTTTCATTTCCTGAATCCGCCACTGCAGTTCTTCCAACGTGGAAGCAGTAATGGTGATGAGAAGATTCATGTAATAGAAATCTTCGTTGTTGGCAAGTCCCTGCTTCAGAAAATATCCGGAGCGGATGGCAGAATCCAGATCGTCATAATCAGTGTTGGTATCGGACGCATCCTTTAATTTGGAACGGTTGATACGGATCTGCTGACCGAGACGCTGCTGAATCTTGTCCTTTGGCTGTTTCTGGAGAAAGAAATCAATATCAATCCCTTCCCCGGCATTGACAAGGAGTGACAGCCATCCGGGAGTTACCCGGTTTTTGTAGCCGTCAGACGGCACAAGCAGGTAGGATGGTAAAGCCCATTGATCTGCACATAATGGGAGTGCTTGAAATCCACACTTTCCGGTGCGAGAAACTCGTTGATCCGGATGTGATCCAGTTCCTCCATGCGATTTTCCTTTGTATAGGCGGACAGTACAGTGCTGATCCGGTTCGAAAGCGGAACCTCCGTACAAAGGGTACGGTTTAAAAGGGTGTAGAGAACATCCGTAGTAAATTCATCCTCATTGTCATGGGAGACCACTTCATTCCCGCACTGGTATAGAAAGGTTTTGGCGGTCTGGGAGGCTGTCTCAAGAGCAGCAAGGATTTCCCGTTCCTCTTCCTTTCGGTTTGCGTTGAATGGTTCATATTCAAAGATCAGAAAGAACCGTCTGGATACTGCTTCTCTGGAACTTAAGTTCTGGACAAACTGGATGTAGTCACGCTGCAGTTCCTGACAGTGGGGATCGGTTTCCCGCTCCAGCTCCAGCTGGGACTGCTCCAGATGCTTATTGATGTCTGCTTTTTGGAGATCATCTTGATCTGGAGTTTGACAGGGCTGATCTTTAAGTAACTGATAAAGCTGTAGATAATGCCCTGCTGTTCCCTGGCACTTCGAAGCAGAAAGTTGATTGGTTCAATCTCCAGGATCTTCACGTACCGTCCGTCTGTGGTATAGACGATTCCGTTTGCGATTTTTCCACCGGAAGATAATCCTCCAAGGTCTGGTCTTTCTTTCGCTTTTCCGGGAAACGGGTTTTGACGTGGCAGATGAGGTGTCCTCCTTGGAAACCACCTTTTTTTTCTGCTCTTTTTTGCAGCCCGCTTTTCGGAAACTGCCCGTTTTTCTTCCTCCTTTCGTCTCCGGGCTTCCGTTTTTTTCTGTATTTTTATCTGTTTCGCCGCCTCTTTTTTCTGTCGGCTGGCTTCTTTCTGCTCCCACTTCAGATAACGGATATCTTCCTTTGCCTGTTTTTTGATGCCCCGCTTGGTGGAGGTATCAAACTGCCGGTGTTCTTTTTTTTATCTTTTTGGCGGAGCTGGTGCGTCCGGTTCAGACTGTGGGGGAGCCGATGCCATTACTTTGGAAGGCTCTGCCATTTTTCTGCTTTCCGGTGTTTCTTTGTCTTTGGCTCTTTGAAACGTGGTTTCCTGCGTGGCTTTCCTTCCGGAAGACTGTCGGACCTCCAGATTACCCTGCGGTTCACTACAAACGCAGGCAGTTCATCAAAAAGGCGTGATGCTCTCCCCGCCGATTCCAATCAGGGCTACCATTGCCGCTGGAAGTGCGGTCATGCAGAGAATGATGATGCGGGCAGTCAGGGACAGCGGCAGGTGGAAAACAGGGATACCGATTGCCAGGGAAAGAACAATGCTTTCTATGGCATTGCGGATGTCAAAAGTTCCGTTTAGGATCTTGCCTTTCTCAATGAAGTTGGAAGGGATAAAGGAAACCGGTGTTTCTTCTGGCTGTGTCATGGCTGCACCTCCTTTTTCGTATCTTTCGCATCTTCGGAAGGCACAGAGGCACTGCCGGATTCTGTGTCCGGAGCTTCCGGGCTGTCAGAAGTATCCGGATACCCGCCTTCCTGCAGGTGTTCAATGTCCTGCGAAGTCAGGGACGGCAGGGAATCATCGGTTTGCTTTTCGTAAACAGTCGTATCTGCAGAGACCTGTACCCCGTCTTCTCCAAATAAAAACACACCCGTCGGGGTGTGATAGGTAACCGGAAGCGTATCCTGATCGGAAAGTGAAAACATCAGGCAGACGGTTGTTTCGGTAGGGTAGCTGGTTTTTCCGGCAGGAAGGTGATGCTTGTCTGTTCTTTTTTGACATACTCTTTTAGGTAGACAGGAAACTGCCCTTTGAGAGAAGCAATCTGGCTGTCGGAGAAAAATGCTTTAAAGCATCAAAATCCAGATATTCCGGCATGGGGGTATCAGAATTTGTTTCTGTTGTTTCCTTTGCCGGTTCCCTGCCTTTGTTTCCGGAAGCTTCTTTTTTTCTGGCTTTTCCAGAAAACTGGGGAGAACCAGTCCGGGCAAGCAGCAGAAACAGCATCAGAAAAATGGAAAGAATCACTTTTGTTCTGTTCATAATGGCTCCTTTATTTTTTGTCGAAGATCCAGTAGGCATTTGCCGTAGCATGGATTTCCGACATCATATCAAATTCACGGTTAATATAGTTCTTTGCGTCACTGTCATTGGGATCATTGACCAGTACCTTGCCGTTTGCCGTAACACCTCGGAGTACGATGAAGTGTCCGCCGCTGGTGAAAAGTCCTGCCCGCTGAGAGGAGATGACCGGACAGCCTTCGGAGAGTGCCTGAAGTACCGTATTGGCATTGCTGGTCTGTGTGACGCTGCCACAGCCGAAATGACTGGCTGCAGCCTGAAAGTAGCTCCAGTAGGTTCCAACTCCCGGCTTGTAATAGGAATTCCCGCACCATGCCACCGCATCCGGAGGGGTAATGGTATTCCCGGTCAGGTAGCTGGCGATCATGGCAAAGCTGGTAGGCCCGCAGCCGGAAGATGCGATGGAGCCGCCGCCATAAGGAATGTTCCCGTAATCGGTCTGGAGATAGTGCGGAATCTGCATTCCGTTTGCCGGATAGCTTCCGCCGGTATTGGTAATCTGATAATACCGGAGAACATGCTCCACATATTCCTTGTCCCCATACCGGTCATAATGCCAGTTCGGACGGGCACACATCATATCCGAATAAGCAATGGCGTTTTCTTTGGTATAACCGCCGTCACGTTCCATTGCCCAGTCGATATAGCCGGAGCCGTAATTGTAACCCTGAAGCGCCAGCTTGATGCGGTCCAGGTCGGTAGGTCCGGTACATCCTGCTTTATCCAGTGCATACTTTAATTCCTGAATCCCACATTCGATGGAATAAGCAGGATCGGTGATGCCGTTGGGGACATGGGGGTATTTCTTATTAAAGCCGCCTTCTGCCGCCTGCATGGGATCGCTTCCACGCCCGCCGCTTTCCTGCATCATGACTGCCATGAGGAGTTCCACATAAGCTTCCATGCCGTATTTCTGTGCGACCTGCTGGATGGTAGCCCGGTAAGCCAGCACCTCATCGCTGACACCTACCGCCATGGCAAGACCGGAAGCGGAGCCGCCAAAGAACATGGTCAGGTTTTCCACATAACTGTCTGCCGTTTTTTTCTGCTTATCGGTCAGATGAAAGACGTGATCTGCAAAGTAGGCATCTCCGGCATAGCTGACCGTGTAGGTATGGCGGGTAAAAGTAACCTTTCTGGGTGGTGCATTTTCCTCTTCCGCCGGAACTTCCACCGTGGCCGTTTCTGAAGTAACGTCATAAGAAAAAAGCCCGTCCTCGTTTTCCCGGATCAGGCTTTTGAGTTTGCTGATATTTATATTTTTATAGTCATCCTGGCTGGCACAAAACTGTGCGATGAGCTGGTTCGCATTTACGATGATACTGGAAGCGTAAGGATCGCTGATAGAGGCAGTATCTCCTTCCGGGAGTCTGGCAATTTCCGCATTGATCTTAGCAAGCAGTGCATCATGGCTTTCCTGAAGCACCTCCACGATTGCCTGATTGGAAGCCCGGATATTTTCACTGATTACCGTGTTGCTGGTCAGTGCTCCGGTATTTTCAGAGAGGTCTCCGAAGACGAGTCCCGGAAGCATGACAAGGAACAGAATGGGAAGCATCAGTACACCGCCGACGGCTGCTCCAGTTTTCGCAAGGGTGCGCCTGTGCCGGAATACTGTACCGATGACAGCAAGAGGACTGCCCATCAAGGCTGTTTTTGGCATGTTACATACGCTCCTTTCGCTGTGGGGCTGGCGGCAGTTTCTGGACAATGGATTCATTGTAGGCTACTTTGCCGCTGCCGGAAGTATATGGTGTTTTTTCGACCGTATCCTGTGCATACTGCTTGTACCAGGTGGAACCATCCACGGACTGTACCGTAGAGTAGGAGCCCTGAGTAGGAGCTGCATACTGGTCGGCATGGTACAGGGCAAAATCCCGGTTTCCGGAGCTTCCGGTTTCGGTACCGGTGATCCTTCCGCCACCGATTTCTACATTATCATAGGAAGAACCGCCGCCCGGATTGATGCCCATATAGGAAGTAAAGGCTTTCTGTGCGTCTGCTCCCTTGATGGAACCTACCTGACCGTAATTTCCCTGTGCAATGTTGCTGATGACCTGATTGGCAAAGTCTCCGCCTTTGTTCAGGGATGACTGGTAGAGCATGTTTCCGATACTGCTGTGTTCGGTATAACCGGTTGCGGAATTGACCGCTTCTCTTTGTACCTGTCTTCCCACTGCCCCGGCAAGCCCGCCGGATAGGAAGCTTCCTGCGACAGCCGCACTTCCGGGAGAAGAGGCTTTGTGGTAGCCGCCACCACCATGGGAACGCATGGAACCGGTCAGGCTCCGTCCTGCAATCAGAAGTTCAGCCATCATGTTTCCTCCGGTATTGCCGACATTGATGCCAAGCGATGCCAGAAAAGAATCAATTTTCTGGGATACCTTTAAAAAGGCAATGGCACACAGGAACCAGACGAAGACATTTCCGGTTACCGCTTCCTTTCCCTGACTGGCAACTGCCGCTTCCACGTCTGCTTCCGTAGCTCCGCTGCAAAGACCGGCATGGAGCAAAACAGTACCAGACAGGCAGTTAGTACCAGGAATGGTATGAGTTTCTTTCTAAGTTTCATTTTGGTCCTCCTTTCTTATAGGGATAACGGATTGGCAAGGAAGGTGCCGACCATAGAAGTAAACAGCCGCAGGCACCACGCATTCATCAGAAGCAAAAAGAACTGGCCGCCAAGCATCCGGCACCAGCTTTTGAAGATATTTCCGGTTGACTGGCTGGCACCCATGGAAAAAGCTGCCGGGGCTGTGTAGACCAGTACCCCCAGAAGAATATAGCGTTCTGCCGCTTCAAAGAGCAGTTTGATGTAGTTCCACGCCAGAATCAGTACCAGAATCAGTGCAATGATGGCTACCGCCCCATTTGCACAGACTCCCAGGATGACTGTGACTACGGAGTTAAAATCCGCAAATTTTAAAGGCGGCAGGTCTTCCGTCAGAATCCAGTTGTACGGTGTTCCTGAAATCTTCAGGAGCAGATCCACAATATCTTTCGCATAGAAGGTGAGAAAGATAAAGAGGAAGGAACGGATGGACAGCTTAATGGGATCTTCCGCTTCGATACCGGCTCCCATAAAGTAATTTTTAAAGAGCTGCCATACCCAGTTTAAGAGGATCAGCCCGATGCCCAGTGCCAGAAAGACCTGATACATGGTCTCGGCAGCAGGAAAGTAGCGAAGAAACGTATCCATGGAACAGCCCAGAGCACCGAGGACTGAAGTGGTGATCAGATCCAGAATGTTCATGACCTGTTCGGCAATCCATTCCACGATTCCGTCAAGTATTCCCATAGTGGCATCTCCTTTCGTCTATCCGTTCCATTTTCCGCCTGCAAAGAACGGGGTGATGTAAGCCATGATAAAGCCAAGCCCGTTTAAGATCGCCCAGGTAATGACGATACGCTTGAGCCATGCACGTGATTCGTCCACGGTTTTTCCGCTTTTGGAAAATTCATCATCAGAAGGGCAACCGATGCCGTTACGACTGCAGCAATGGTGGAAATGAGGATAATCTGGTTATAGACATCCTTCATGATCTCATTGGCTTTGGTCCAGATGGTAGCGGCAAAAACCGGCTGTGTGTATCCGCAGAGGACTGTGACAGCCAGAAATGCAGCATACAGGCATCTGCCATAATTGACATGCCGTTTTGTGTCCGGCGGAGCGTTTTTTCAGTTTGTGTTTCACGTAAAAGTACCTCCTTTTTTATAAGAGCGGCAGGAGAATTACCTCCCCTGCCTTTGCTTATGGTTTTCCTGCCTCAAGAAAGGACGCAGCCCGGTCAATGCAGGCTGCGTCCTAAATCAAAGTATGAAATTGTAAAGATCCTCCTATCTTACAGAAAAAACGCAGCTTATTTGCCGCAGGAGAGGCTTCCCATACGGCAGTGCTGCGTTTCGTTCTGCATATAATTTTGACAATATCAATTTTAACATGGGTAAATTACCGCTACAATCGCAGGACTGTGCCAGTTACAGACGATGGAGTGCCAAAAATGTGACCAACGCTAAAAGCGTTATAAATGCAATCCTTATGGATACTGTAAGCGTGATTTGCAACCAATTATACTGGATTTACATGACTAATGCTTTAAGCGTTAGTGAATACTGGAAGGAGGAGGTGTGCGTGTGAAAGGAATGGGAAAGGCAATCCGCAGGTACAGGGAAGAGGCAGGAATTACGCAGGAGAGACTGGCTGAACTGGTGGATATCAGTACCAACCATCTGGGTGCGATTGAGCGGGAAGTGAAAACACCTACGATGGAAACATTTGTAAAGCTGTTGAATGTATTAGGTGCGGAACCGAATGAAGTGCTGAAGGAAGTGATTCCTCTTACCAGAATGGAACATACTTCTGTAGTGGAAGGAAAGCTGGAAAGGCTCACACCGAAGAAGCAGGAAAGCGTGCTTCGGATGCTGGATGTGATAATTGAAGAGATGATGAAATAGAAGCTGTCTGCGAAATTGCCGCAGGCAGTTTTTTTGAAAGCTGTATATGCAATAAAACACATAAAAATATGCGATTTATGATGAAAGTGATTGCAAGATTTGATATAGTAATCCTAAAAGCATTATAAAACTAATTCTTAAAGGATGACTATAATATGAAAAAGGGATATGTGGGATTATTGGCATGTGCGTCAGGAATTCTGATCGGACTGGGAATCAGCCGGCTGGATCTGACAGGTTATCTTGAAAAAACACAGGAGCAGGAATATCACCCGGTAGAAAGAAAAGGTGCCTGAATCAGTAGAAAGCAAGCTGAAAAGATCCAAAAACAGTGCTGGCTGTGTGGAAGCGATGAACGGAGTATGATGGATTATTTCCGGAAGTTTGACGATCTGGGAGTGATCTGTACCAATCACTGGTATGTGATGGATATGCATATCCGGAATCATGATGAGGACGGGAATCTTACCGGCCCGCAGGGAAACGGGGCATATGGGTTATACCGGGACAGGAGAAGGCGGCTGCTTTTTCCATACGGAGCAGATGTCGGATTACGGGATTTCCGAAGTATCGGTGGATTACGGGGAAGATAGTATCTTCGATGTGAAAAAAGTACAGAACCATCTGTGTCAGGAATGCCTGGATAAGCTGGTGGAAAGCATGGAGGTATTCTGTGAGGAAACGCAAAAACCCAAGCCCCGTGATCTGGTACTGGTGGATTTTCAGACATTGGAGCTGTACGCCATTCAGGAGCATAATGCGGGATACTTTATCCGGGATTATTATGTGGAAATGGAGTTTGAAGACAATTCCGTAGAAACAAAAGCCTTTTATCTACCGGAAAGATAAAAAATTATGATATACTGAAAAAAACGACAAATCTGAATTTGCTTAAGGGGTGGATTACATGAAAAAAATGATACCTTGGATATTAGCGACAGCAGTAATTATGTTGGTGTTTCCATGGCTTGCGGTTACATTCATAAAAGGTGATGGCGGCATGGCAGTTTGCTTCATTCTGTTTTTTTGCAGTGAATCCTATTTATGCAAT
>ENA-OPZN01000568-OPZN01000568.1-human-gut-metagenome-genome-assembly--contig:-NODE-568-length-10921-cov-1.680841_pt1 | contig 10921 bp, 18 predicted proteins | sample MGYA00242483_ERZ504503 | MGnify/ENA primary metagenome ERZ504503 (study PRJEB26092, sample SAMD00036285) | human gut metagenome | host: Homo sapiens | study: EMG produced TPA metagenomics assembly of... | reverse complement strand
GGCAAAAAAGGGGGAGTATTTTGCTGAATAGAAGAATTTTTTTAAAAGGGTTTGATACCAATGGAATCAACAAAGCAATTTGCTTTTTTAGAACGGCAGTACAGTTTTTTCTTTTGGATATGAAGCTCATATACAAATGTTTTTTCTTTATTATCCTTATCCATTGTCCGGGGAAAGAAAATAAATAAAAAAATGTTAAATTACCGGATGTTTTCACCTATAAAAGGTAAAAAGAAAGATATACAAAACATATTACGGAAACGTTGATCAAAGAACTGGAAAGAAATTATAGCTTATCTTTGCAGGATACAGAGAAACAATTTATTGAATTCGCAGTTGGGATTTCTGATATCCAGATCTTTCAGGATGAAAAGCAGATGCTGCAATGTGAAGCAGATGATATAGAACTTTGCTATTTCAGTATACGTTTGATCTCACTGTTAAGTGATATTGTAAATGTTAATCTCAGACAGGATCTGTTTTTTTTCAAAACTTTGTTTTATCAGCTGCGTTCCATGATCGTAAGGTACAGTACATATAAAATTGTAAATCCGCTTTTAAACAGGTAAAGCAAAATATCCAAATGTTTTGCAGCAGTTTATGGGGCAGGCGTATATTTTGAGAAAGAATTGGGATTGGAATTAAATGAGCATGAAATGTGCAGTCTTGCATTACTTTTAGGAGGTGCTATAGAGCGCAGCCTTTCCCGAGTTTCAGCCTGTGTGATCTGTGATTACGGAATTGGAATGTCGCAGATCCTGCGGGAACAGTTAGAGCGTAATATAAGTGATCTCTGTATTACAGAAGTTCTTTCTATAAGGGAAATAAGAAATTGAAATCAGTTTCCTGTGATCTGGTGATCACCACAATGCAATTGGATACGCCTTATTATGGAAAAGAAGTAGTGGTTGTAGATTGCCTGATGACCCAGTATGACATACGAAATATTGAAAATCGTATGAAGCAGGTAAGAAGACGAAAATTGAAAACAAAACAGCCCTGTAATCAGTTGCATATCCAGAAAAATCTTTTTGTGAAGAATTTGTGCATCTGAATCTTGAAATAAATGATAAAAAACGAAACTGCTTCATATGCTGTGCAAACAATTAGAGGACAGTGGTTACGTTACAGCAGAATTTGAAAAGTCTGTATTGGAACATGAGGTAACAGCACCTACAGCTCTTGGAAAAGGAGTTGCGATCCCTCACGGAAATGCCAAATGTGTTATAAGGCCTGCGGTTATGGTTGCCACATTGAAACGACCAGTGAAATGGCAGGAAGACGAAGATGCAGATGTTATATTTCTTTCTTGCATTTAATCTGGATGATTCTATGGGAATGAAGGAGGAAACTGTAAAGTTTTTACAGTGTTTTTTCTTGGATCTGTGGGATGAAGAAGCAGAAGTGGAAGCAATCCGGAATATGCAGGATGGGCATTGGTTGGCAGTAGAAATGAATCGAAGGATTCAGGCTGCAGTAAACAGTAGCAGAGAAAAAGGGGAGGAAGGAAAATGACAGGAGAAATGACTATTGAAAATGTGATTAACAGGTCATGTATTAACCTTCACATGAAGGGAAGGGATAAGAAAGAAGTAATTGAAGAAATGGCGGAGATGTTTGATCGGGCCGGAGTTTTGGTGGACAAAGCTGGATATATTAAAGCTGTGTATGAAAGAGAGAGTGAAGGTCCTACTGGAATTGGAGATCAGGTTGCGATCCCTCATGGAAAGACAGCTGCTGTAGGCAAGACTGCTATGGCAGTAGGAAGACTGGATAAGGGAATTGAATGGGAGACGCTGGGAGAAGGAACAACAAGAGCTTTTGTTATGTTTGCTGTAAATGATAAAGATACATCAGAGCTGGTTTCATTATTATCACAGGTAGCTATAGCGCTTTGTGATGAGAAGGTAATAGAAACATTATTAAACACAGAGAGTGAAGCAGAAATATTCACTTTATTTAACAGAAAGGGGGAGCAGTGAATGAAGATCGTAGGAGTAGCAGCATGTACCGCAGGAATAGCACATACCTATATGGCAAGGGAAAAGTTGATAAAGGGAGCAAAAGCCAGAGGCCATGAATGTGTTGTGGAAACCCAGGGAACGATCGGGACGGAACATAAATTGACATCAGAGCAGATTGCAGAAGCTGATGTAGTAATCCTGGCGGTAGATGTAAAGATCTCAGGAGAAGAACGCTTTAAAGGGAAAACCGGTGATCCGAGTGGGGACGGCAGCAGTGATCAAAAAATGCCATCGGTTTTTATTAGAAAAAGTAAGAAAAAGCAGTTAGAAAACAAAAATTAAAAAGGAGAAAGGACTATGAAAGAACATGGAGTGATCGCAATTATTAAGAAACATGTATTGACAGCAATTGGTTATATGATTCCTTTAGTAGTAGCTGCTGGATTGTGTATGGCTTTAGGACAGTTTATTGACGGAGATGTTCGTAATTCTACATCAGGTATTGGCTGGTATCTGTATAAAGCCGGTGGCTTTGGAATGTCGGCAGTAGTTCCTGTTATTACGGCGGGTGTTGCTTATTCTATAGCAGACAGACCTGGTATTGCACCTGGCTTGATTCTTGGCTTTATCTGTACGGAAATTAAAGCTGGTTTTATCGGTGGTATCGTAGCCGGATTTTTTAGTTGGCTATCTGGTATTGGCTGTAAAAAAAAATATGTAAAGCTTCCAAGCGTAATGCAGGGATTGATGCCGGTTATGGTGATTCCTGTACTTGTAACGGCAGTAGCATCTGTTCTTATGTTTACAGTAGTAGGGCAGCCGTTTGCATGGCTTCAGGTAACGCTGACAGCAGCAATCAGTGGTCTTCAGAATGGTTCTAAATTTGTATTTGGTGCAGTTTTAGGTGGAATGGCATGTTTTGATTTTGGTGGTCCTGTTAATAAGACAATGTCAACTTTTGTAAATGGACTTATGGTGGATGGAGTTTTAGAACCAGAAGCAGTTTAAATTTTGTAGGTTCCATTGATTCCTTCCTTTTGGAATTGCTATTTCCTGTCTCCTTACCAGAAATAAATATACAAAGGCAGAAAAGGAAGCTTTAAAAGCAGCTGTTCCTATGGGATTTTGCATGATCACAGAAGGCGTTATTCCAATCGCAGCAAGAGATTTAGTTCGTGTGGTTTTCTCCTGTGTATGTGGTTCCGCAGTTGCAGGTGGTTTATCTATGATGTGGGGATGCGGCTCACCAGTACCTCATGGCGGAATGCTTTCTGTACCGTTGTTTACTAATCCGGCAAAGTTCTGTCTGGCACTTGCTATCGGCAGTGTGATAACAGGAGTCATCTTATCATTGCTTAAAAAACCTGTAACCGAGGAAGATGAAAGCTTTGAAGATTTAGGAACAGAGACTGGTGCAGCTTCAGATGATGGGGAGATCAAAATAGAAACATTTTAAGGGAAATGAATGGGAGAATAAATAATATTTAAGGAGGAAAATAAATATGCTGATCAATATGGAGGAAATGTTAAAAGTAGCAGACAAAAATCAGTTTGCAGTAGGTGCATTTAATGCAACGGAGAGTTCACTGTTTCGTGCAGTGGTAGAAGAGGCAGAAGCGCAGAATGCGCCGGCCATTGTACAGGTAGCACCAGGTGAATTTGATTTTGCCACAAGAGATTTTTATCAGTATGTAAGGGCAAGATTATCTAACAGTAAAGTTCCCTTTGTTCTTCATCTGGATCATGGAAAAACCATTCAACAGTGTATGAAAGCGATCCAGGCAGGTTTCACATCAGTTATGCTTGATGGTTCAGAACTGCCTTATGAGGAAAATGTCCGCCTCACAAAAGAAGTAACAGACTTGGCACATATGGTAGGAGTATCAGTGGAAGGTGAGATTGGAACCATCGGAGTTATGAGTAACTCAGATGAAGGTGGAGTAGAAAATGTTACATATACAAATCCGGAAGATGTCATTGATTTTTGTAACCAAAACAGGGGTTGACTGCCTTGCAATTGCAATTGGAACAGCGCATGGAATCTATCCAAAAGGATTTGTGCCAAAACTTCAGCTGGAGCTGTTAGAGCGGATCAAAGAAGTTGCACCTGTACCATTAGTCCTTCATGGTGGAAGCAACAATCCGGATGATGAGATCCGTAGGGCATGCCAGATTGGAATCCGAAAAGTGAATATTTCAAGTGATTTTAAATATGCGTTCTTTAAGAAGGTAGATGAAGTGATTCAGGAAACAGGTGGATTTGTTCCTGCTAAAGTATTGACTCCAGGAATCAATGATGCAAAACAGGTGATCCGGGAGAAAATGGAGTTATTTGGATCTTTGGGAAAGGCAGAATTATACAGAATAAGGACGGGAAGAAATATGATCAAATTTTGAATTTTCTAATACGACAGAAATTGTGTTTGGAAAAGGTACGCAGGAACAGGTTGGAGAGAAAATACGAAAATACAGTGACTGTAATAAGGTACTCGTAGTATATGGCTCAGACCGTATTAAGAAAAATGGGCTTTTTGATGCAGTAAGCAGTTCATTGAAACAGCAGAAAATTGATATTCTGGAATTGGGAGGCGTGAAACCAAATCCGAGGCTAAGTCTGGTGCGCAGAGGAATTGAAATATGCCGCAATGAGAAAATTGATTTTATCCTTGCGATCGGTGGCGGAAGTGCTATTGACACTGCGAAAGCAATCGGTGTTGGTGTCCCTTATGAGGGAGATGTCTGGGATTTTTATCTTGGTAAAGATACCCCAAAGAAAACCCTAAAAACAGCCGTAATTTGTACTATACCGGCAGCTGGAAGTGAATCAAGTTTAAGCTCTGTTATTACAAATGAAGATGGATGGTATAAAAAGAGTATTAATCTGGACCTGATCCGCCCGGTATTTGCCATTATAAATCCTGAACTTACATTTACATTGCCTGCATACCAGATCGGCTGTGGAGTTGTAGATATGATGACCCATATTATGGAACGCTATTTTACCAACACAACACATGTGGATCTGACAGATCGGTTATGTGAAGCAGCACTTCGCAGTATTATTGCCAATGGAGAGAAAACTTTAAAAGAGCCGGAAAATTATGACACAAGAGCCGAAAATTGTCTGGGGCAGGAACTCTCGCTCATAATGGATTATTAAATACAGGAAGAGTACAGGATTGGGCGTCCCATCGTATCGCGCTGGAAATGAGCGGACTTTACGATATTGCTCATGGAGCAAGTCTTTCTATTGTATATCCTGCATGGATGGAATATGTTTACAGTCATGATAAAAAAACGCTTTATGCAGTTTGCAGTAAGAGTATGGGATGTAGATCTGGCATATGGAGAAGAAGATGAAATATGTCTGGAAGGTATCAGACGTATGAGAGAATTCTTTAAAAAAACTGGGAATTGCCTTTGACGTTGAGATGCCGGATTACCGATAGATTGCGTTGAAGAAGGCCGATAGGCAACTTATGGGGATACGATTCCAGTAGGTAATTTTGTAAAGATCGGAAAGTCTCAGATGATTGATATTTATAAACTGTGTACAGAAAGAAAATAATAAGGTAAATAGTATAAAGACTGCTGCATAACGGAGAAAATCCATTTTGCAGCAGTCTTTTAATTGGCATAGGAAACAATATAAGAGTTATTGGTAAAAACTACATAGAAATCCATCCAAATGCATTAGCCACGGAACTGATCAGGATAATGGCTGCAAAGATAGGGCACAGGTACTGGATCATAAAATAGAAGATCTTTTTTCTTCGGAATGGCTTTCCTTCTAAGGTGACTTCTTCTTCGATCTTTTTTACACCGATGACTCTGGAGACCAGAAGGCAGGTGGCAATGGCTGCGATCGGCATCATCACAGAGTTGGTGAGGAAATCAAAGAAATCCAGAAACTGCATGCCGATGATGGTCACATTTGCCAAAGGTCCGTATCCCAGACAGGATAAAGAACCAAGGGATACCATGATCACTGCCATAACAATGGTAGATTTTTACGTCCCCAGTACAACTCATCCTCAAAGGTAGAAACGGCGCTTTCGGTCAGTGCGATGGAGCTGGTCATTGCTGCAAATAATACCAGTAAGAAGAACAGGATACCGATACCGGTTCCAAGGCCCATATTGGCAAATACTTTTGGAATGGTAATAAACATCAGTGCAGGACCGGCGTTCAGTGTATCAGGATCACCGCCGGAGAAAGCAAATACTGCAGGGATGATCATAAGACCTGCCATAATGGCGATAGCAGTATCGAAAATCTCTACATTCTGGGTGGAGTCTTCAATGGACATATCCTTTAACATGTAGGAGCCGAAAGTCACCAGGATACCCATGGCAATGGACAGAGAGTAGAACATCTGGCCCATGGCGGAAACAACTGTCATCCAGGAAAAGTTTGCCGGATTGGGTACCAGAAGTATTTAAACGCCTTCCAAAGCACCAGGTCTGGTAACAGAATAAAGGCAATGATCACGGAAAGAACTACCAAGACCGGCATCATAAACTTGGAACACGTTCAATACCATTCTGCACACCTGCGTAGATGATGCCTAAGGTGCAGAAGGTAAAACAATAAAGCAGATCTCTGTGGAAGCTCCATGGAGATAAAGCGGAAAATAAGTGTCAGAGGCAAGTGTCTGCGCCTGTCCGCTGAAATAGCCGATCAGATATTTGATGACCCATCCGCCGATTACGGAGTAGTAAGGAACGATCAGGATCGGGATAATGGCATTGATCCAGCCGCCAAGAGAGAGCCATTTGGATTTTCCAAAACTCTGGTAAGCGCCTACCGGGCTCTTTTTGGTCATTCGTCCCAAAGATGTCTCAGCCATGATCATGGTGTAGCCGAAGGTAAGAGCCAGGATGATGTAGACCAGTAAAAAGATGCCGCCGCCATATTTGGCAGCCAGATACGGAAATCGCCAGATGTTTCCAAGTCCTACAGAAGCACCGGCAGCAGACAGTACAAAGCCCAGTTTTCCGGAGAATGTACTTCGTTTGTTTTGCTCATGTGATTTAACCCTTTATTTTATAAATATGATTTTGCTATATCTAAAACAGTTTAACATAGGAGAAGATAAAATGCAATTACAGGCATATGTTTCCAGACACTTTTTAAAAAGAGAACATTAAAAAACGCCTGGTGAAAGGCGTTTTTGGGAAGATCAGGTATGCTCAGACTGTCAATGTTCATCGTTTTTTTACGACGATTTTTTCTGGATCATCTTACTTAATACCACACGGCGGATGGGTTGTCTGTGGATCTCTGTGCCGATGAATACAGCTTTTCCAGTCTTTTGGGGTTCACAGCCTGTAATGCCATAACGGCTGTCGGCTACATCAAACTGAAACCACTGGGAACCGGCAAGGATCTGTCCTTTGGCGCGGAAAATATTTCCGTACTGTCCCCGGATCAGATCTTCTAAGAATATAAGAAGAGACTCTGGGGAAGAAAAATAGGCGTTTTTCAATGGAAAAGGTATCCGGAAGGTTTTCGGTTTCTTCTGCCTTTACCTGGTACAACCGTCCGTCATACCCTGTTTCAAGAAGCCGCAGCCAGTCTTTCTCAGGAAGAGAAGAGTAGTGGTCTGTATAGATCGTAGCTGTGGGATTGATCCCGGCTAAGACCTGTCTGGCTTCTTCTTTTTCTTCAGCAGAAGCCTGTTCGGACTTTGACAGGAAAATAGTTCCGGCATCTTTGATCTGGTTCTCGTAAAGAGCAGGATATTCTTTTAAATAGCGCCGGTAGCTGTAGATATCTGCAATGGTCACAGGTGCCAAAATGGAAATATGCTCGTATTCGATCTGCTTTAAATTTTCCATGACATTGCCAAGCATACCGACACCGGTAGGTTCGATGACCAGATATTCCGGGTCAATGGTATTGGCAATGGAGAGAACGGACAGGGAAAAATCTCCTTTGGCAGAGCAGCAGATGCAGCCTTCTGTCATTTCCCAGATGTTGACAGGGCTCTGACCTTCTTCTGCACGCAGCCGGTCTGCGTCAATGCCAGCGGCACCGTATTCATTTTCCAGTATGGCAAAGTCTTTTTTTTGTGTGTTTTGCCAATGCCTTGATAAAAGTAGTTTTTCCTGCGCCCAGGAAGCCGGATACGATCAGTATTTTCATATGATAACCAAAATCCCCAAATTCCCAGAGTACGTGCTCTGTTTTCCTGTAGTAGAACGAGAAACGCGCCAGAAGCGCGTCCTCAAGATAAGTATGCTATTTAGCCATTAAAGTCTTTATTCTTCGATCACAACAACTGGCTTGATCAGGTCAGCTGGCTTGTCTCTCATAAGGAATAATGCTTCTTCCAGGTGATCCCAGCCCTTGAATACATGAGTGCTTAATGGGGAAACATCCAGTTTTCCGGCAGATACTAAAGCGCCCAGTTTTCTCATACGTAAACGTCCGCCTGGCATTAAACCGCCGTTAATCTGCTTGTGACCCATACCAACGCCCCATTCTGTACGTGGGATATCAATGGTATCGCCGGAGCCAAGGTAGTTTACGTTACCGATCTTGCCGCCTGGCTTTAAGCACTTAACTGCTTCTGCGAAGGTTTCAACGCCGCCGCCTGCGATGACAACTTTGTCAACGCCCTTGCCGTCTGTCATATCCATAACCTGTTTCCAGATCGGGCCGTTCTTGTAGCTTACGAAATCGGTAGCGCCGTACTTCTTAGCTGCTTCTACGCAGACAGGGCGGGTTCCAACTGCGATGATGCGGGAAGCGCCGCGCATATTGGTTCCTGCTACAGACATAAGTCCTACAGGTCCGATACCAACTACTAAAACAGTATCACCAAAACTGAACATCTGCCAGCTCTACGCCATGGAAACCGGTAGGAACCATATCAGACAGCATACATGCGTCAGTTGGGCTGATGTTGGATGGCAGCAGTGCCAGGTTGCCGTCTGCATCATTTACATGGAAGTATTCGGAAAATACGCCATCTTGAAGTTGGAGAATTTCCAGCCCGCTAACATACCGCCGGAGTGCATGGAGAAACCAGCCTGAGCCTCTAAGGAGTTCCAGTCAGGAGTGATAGCAGGAACTAATACACGGTCGCCTGGCTTGAAATCTTTTACCATAGAACCAACTTCAACTACTTCTGCACAGCACTCATGTCCTAAGATCATGTTGTGGCGGTCGCCGATAGCGCCTTCCCAGAGAGTATGTACATCGGAAGTACAGATAGCAACTGCTAATGGCTTACAGATAGCGTCCATTGGTCCACATGCAGGACGGTCTTTCTCAATCCAGCCAGATTCTCCGATTTTTAACATTGCGTAACCCTTCATAAATAATGTTCTCCTTTCAATGATGCATTTATATAGTATTTGTTTGTTAAAAAAATATCATCTGATAGTTAAAAATATATCACTAAAAGGTCATAAAATCAATGGTGACTTTATAGGCATATTTCACAATGTTTCAGGTATCTTTTTAGAATAAATGCCAGAAAGGTTATTGAAAGGTATCTTTAAAAGGGCAGATACAGGATCGATCATTAAGACAGGTCCGTAAAAAGCTTTAAAGCAGAAGAGAGACCGATGCCAAAACGGTCACAGCCGGCTTTTTCCATGGCATGGATGGTTTCTAATGTGCGGATCCCTCCGGCAGCTTTGATCTTAATACGTCCCTTTGCCTCATCTGTCATGATCTGTACCTGAGAGAGGGCAGAAGGGTGTGCAGGATACCAGCCTGTGCTTGTTTTTGCGTAATCAGCACCGGCCCGGATGCATAAATTTACTGCCCTGCGTATTTCTTCCTCTGTCAGCTGAGGTGCTTCAATAATGACCTTTAAGATATCTTTACCGGCTGCTTCCCGAACAGCACCAATATCTTCCAGTACATAATTGTCTTCATGACTCCGCAAAGCTGTTAAATTCATAACCATATCAAGCTCTTTACAACCGGCTTCACGCAGTTCTTTTGCCTGTCTGCTTTTCTGGAAAATAGTATCACCGCCTCCCGGAAAGCTGATGACGCCTCCTGTGTGGATGTCCGGGTAATCAGCCAGCTTTTTTGCTATATAAGAAGAAAAGGCAGGAAGGGTGAAAGCAGCAGCGAAATGATACCGGATGGCAGCTTCTATCATAGAGTCGATCTCATCACGGGTATGGAATGCCTGGACGCAGCTGATGTCGATCTTTTTTGCAAGTTCTGTGAGACACATATTATTTGCTCCTTCCTTTTCCTGAGATCTCTGCCTCGTACTGGCTGCCAATGATGCGCACGTGGTCAATACTCACCGGCTTATCCTGATAATAGGAAATACGCCGGATCACTAAAAGAGCGGTTTTGGGTTCTATTTCCAGGACACGGGCTTCTAAGAAATCTGCAGATTTGGCTGAAATACGGTCCCTGGTAGCATCGATGATCAGGCCATAGGTCTCTTCTAAAAACTGATACAGGGCAACGAAATGGCCGCTGTGCTGCTCAATGCCAGGGACTTTTGCATATTCAATATAGTTTTCCATTAAAGTTACCGGTCTGCCATCTGCCAGCTGCAGTCTCTGGATCCGGGCAACCGGCGTTCCTTCCGGTATAAAAAGGTCTGCAGCAATATCCCTGGAAGCCGGGATCACATCGATCATCATGCTTCCTGTGGTCACATCATAGCCACGTTTTCGCAAAGACTCAGTTACAGAAGTGACCTGGTTATAATTCTGAGTAGTGCGGATGTCCATGACCATCGTACCACAGCCCTGGCGCACACTTAAAATACCTTCATCAGAAAGCAGTTTTACAGCCCTGCGGATGGTAGTGCGGCTGACCTGGTATAAAGTTTCCAATTCCTGCTCTGTGGGAAGAAAACTTCCCGGCGGGTAGGTGCCGCCCTTGATAGCGGATTTTAATTTATCGTATATTATTATGTAGATCGGTTTGTTTGTCATTTTAAGTTATTCCCTCTGGGCTCATTATATATA
>ENA-OPZN01000567-OPZN01000567.1-human-gut-metagenome-genome-assembly--contig:-NODE-567-length-10934-cov-2.547886_pt1 | contig 10934 bp, 11 predicted proteins | sample MGYA00242483_ERZ504503 | MGnify/ENA primary metagenome ERZ504503 (study PRJEB26092, sample SAMD00036285) | human gut metagenome | host: Homo sapiens | study: EMG produced TPA metagenomics assembly of... | reverse complement strand
TCACAAGCGCAAAAAAGACCGTAGTATCTATAGTTATAACCACAGATACTACGGTCTTTATTTTAGATTATCTAATTACCGAGCAAAATTATATAATCTTAAGAAACTGCGTTTCTCTTATAAAATGGAACGATAGATTTCTTCAATTTCAGCTTGAGATACGTCGCGTGGTTGCCTGGCGTACAAGCATCGTTTTAGCGGATTCAGCCAAGAACGGAATGTCTTCTTCTTTAACGCCGGCTTCTAACAAGCTCTTAGGAATTTCTACATCGTCAGCTAACTTCTGGATAGCGTCGATAGCCGCTTTCTGGTATTCTTCTTTACTCATGCCGTCAACATTCTGAACGCCCATAGCTTTAGCAAGATCGCGATATTTTTCACCGGTTGCCGGAGCATTGAATTTCAATACAGCCGTAAGCATCATAGCGCAAGCTTTGCCATGTGGAATATCATACAAAGCGCTCAAAGGATGCGCCATAGAGTGAACGATGCCAAGGCCTACGTTGGAGAAGCCCATACCGGCAATGTACTGACCAAGAGCCATAGCTTCACGGCCTTTAGGGTCGCCGGCTACTGCGTCACGAAGGGAGCGACCGATGATTTCGATAGCTTTCAAATGAAGCATATCAGTCATTTCCCAAGCACCTTTAGTGATGAAACCTTCAACAGCATGAACCAAAGCATCCATACCGGTGGAAGCGCACAAGCCTTTAGGCATACCCATGGATAAATCAGGGTCAACGATAGCTACGATTGGAATGTCATGAGGGTCGGCACATACGAATTTACGACGTTTTTCTTCGTCAGTAATTACGTAGTTAATAGTAACTTCAGCTGCTGTACCGGAAGTAGTTGTTACCGCGATAATAGGTAAGCATTTGTTCTTAGTATCAGCAACACCTTCAAGGCTGCGAACATCAGCAAATTCAGGGTTTGTCATGATGATAGCAATGGCTTTACTGGTGTCGATAGTGCTGCCGCCGCCGATAGCTACGATACAATCAGCATTTGCTTTTTTACAAGCTTCTACGCCGTCTTGCACGTTCTTAATCGTAGGGTTTGGTTTTAAATCGTCAAAAATTTCATAATCTACGCCGGCTTCATCCAATAAAGCAGTAACTTTAGTAGCTACGCCGAATTTAATCAAGTCTTTACCGGTGGTAACCAATACTTTTTTCAAATTGTTGGCTTTTAATTCGCCTACAATGTTATTGATTGCACCAAAGCCAAAGTAGGATGTTTCGTTAAGAATCATGCGATTAACCATTTGTGTTGCCTCCTAATCGAGAGAAATTAGAATTTACCTTTTGAAAAAATTGCCTTGCTTATACATTTCTGTATATGAACCCGGAATTCCTGCCGGAGTCATTTTTTATTTGGTGCCACAACGTGCCGATGCAGCGTCATGGCACCTATATGAAACCCTTACAAAGGTTACATAACTGATTATTTTTGTTACGCCATAAAGCATCGGCTACCGGAGCTAATGCTTCTTTTTGAGCATCTGTCAACGGTTTGATAGGTACACGGCAGTTTTCCTGCATAGGTGCGCCTAATTCTTTAAGAGCCCATTTCATAACCGGATTGAATGGTACATGCACTTCATAGAAAGCAAAGTAAGCATCAATCTTGCGTTGTAATTCTTTTAAAGCACTTAAATCTTCAGCATCCAACGCTTTGATTACATCGGCACACATTTTCGGATCCACATTGGATTGAGCGCCGATACAGCCGTCACCACCGGAGATTACCGATGGGATACAGTTGTTGTCATAGCCTGTGTACACTTTGAATTCAGGATATTTAGGCTTTAAGAACTGAATATAGCGTTGCGTATGACGCAATACCGGATGTGTATCTTTAACACCTACCAAGTTATCGTGTTTTTCACGAAGACGAAGCAAGGTTTCAGCCGGAATATCAAAACCGGTACGATCACCATAGTTATAGATATAAACAGGACCATTAATGGCACTCAATACTTCATCAAAGTAAGCAAATACGTCATCGCCGTTGCAAGCGCTGTAGTATGGACCTACAATAATAACCGCATCAGCACCGGCTTTAAGTACTTCATTGGAAAGCTGAATAGTTTCCGCTTTTACCATACGACCGGTACCGGCGATAACTTCCCAGCGGCCTTTGCCGTATTCAATGGCATCCAAGATAAATTCCTTGATTTCATCATATGAAAATGCATAGAATTCACCGGCGCTGCCACCGGCCAATACGCCGTCAATACCGGCTTCAATCAACTGATCGTAAAATGCATGCATCTGATCGTAGTTAACTGTTTCGTCCGCATTCATCGATGTCAAAATCGGACATATATATTTTGCTTTCACAAGCCTTACCCCCTACTTCTTATTCAAATCGTATACCATTTCCATGTCGGCCCACCATTCATTTTTCTGAGCGCCTTCGATACGAGTTTGACACGGATCGGTTTCACGCCACCAACGCTGTGTTTCCGGATCGTTGGCCATTTTTGCCATATCGTATTCAAAATCATCGCCTTCATAGACCATAATTGAAAACAGCAAATCATCACGATTGAAAATCTGATAGTGTGTAATACCGCATTCACGAATCATTTTATTTACACTGGCGAATGGGTCGGCATGTAATGCCTTGTAATATTCCGCTTTTTCAGGGCGAAGTTTAATTACGCTGGCAAACACTTGAGGTTTATTTAATTTATATAATTTTTGGCATTTTTAGAGAAAATGTCAGGATCATCATGGAAGTATTCACGTACGGAGTTTAAATGATCCTTAAAGTTAGAATACAATTCCACAACCGGGAAGTTTGATGCATAAATTAAGCGACTATGGTCAAAGGTACCGGAAATAAAGTCTAATAAGTTCTTAACAAACACCTTATCTTCCGTAGCATAACCGGATACTTTACAGTATACATTCGGCAAGGATGCCAACTTAGTCATCGCTTCTTTGTAATCCGGCGTCAATTCCGTTACGTTACCGCAATGGTTGATAACTAATTTTAAGTCCGGAACTTGTGCTGCGGCCTGATAAATATCAATCAATTCTTCTACACGGTTACAGCTTTCAAAAATTAAGCTTTATCAGCCAATACTTCGAGGCCTTCAATGAAGCTGCGTTCCAAACAACGGCCCCGTGGGGAGCTGTCGATGTGAAGCGGTTCACGTACACCTACGATGCCGGCCGGCAAACGAACATGACCGCTCAAATTACGAGCGCGCATAATTTTTGCCAAAATCTTAGGACTGTTCAACTTGAAGATAAATTCATCTTCTTTAATCGCGTCGTCGCAGTCCACTTCGATATAGATGCCCCCTTTAAAGTCTACGCCGGCTTTGGCGTATTCTCTAACCAGGTCATCCATGGAAAAGCTCTGCTGAATTACCCCTTTGCAGGAATTCAACCAAGGTAAATGTAATACATCCAAGTCCCATATATGTAAATGGGAGTCTACAATTTCCAACATGTTACCGTCTCCTTTAATGTAAGACATTCTTATAGCTTATTTATAATCAATTTTTAGCCATATAAGTGGATTGCCGACATTTCAGCCGGCAATCCTTGTCAGTACGTATTAGTCTTTAGATACACCATTCAAACCGTACCAAGCTACATATAAGAAGCAAGGTAATAAGAGTAAGAAGCTGGCACCGGTACCCCAGTGGTCGGCTACATAACCCATGAAGAACGGCATGAACGCACCACCTACGATACTCATGATTAACAAGCTGGCTGCTTTTTTTAACTAAGCTGTTAGGAATTTTCACAACAGACAAAGCGAAGATTGTTGGGAAACTGATAGACATGAAGAAGAAGGATAACCAGAGAACGATAACGGCCGGTAAGTCATGTACGAATTGTAACACAACCATAATCCCTGCATTGATCAAGGAGTAAGTAGCCAAGATTACGTTACTTCTAACCTTTTTCATGATAGGTGTTGTTACGATACGACCAAGTAAGAAGGCTACCAAGGCGATACTGAAGAAGTAAGCCGCTTCATGGTCAGCCAAACCATGCCAGTGTTCTACGGAGTAGTTAATGAAGAATGCGCCGGCACCTACTTGTGCAGCAATATACAAGAACTGAGCAATAACACCTAAACGGAAATGACGGAAGGAGAATAATTTACCATAAGAGCTGTCAGTATCTTCTTCTACAACATCACCGGCTGCTTCGCTAACTTCAGCACCTTCCGGCATGCGTGTAAACACGAAGAGTGCCAATACAGCAAGTACTACTACGGCAATCCCTACATATACCATCTGAACGTTGGCCATGTTTTGGTCAATGTTGCCGTGGGATAAGGACAAGAACAATACGCCGCCAACGATTGGTCCTAAGAACTGGCCAACACCGTTGAAGCTTTGTGCCATGTTGATACGGAACGCCGCATCTTCATCACTACCTAATTTGGTAATGTACGGGTTGGCATTTGTTTCCAAGCTGCCGAGACCGCAGGCGATAATAAAGAAGGCTAATAAGAATAAGTTAAAGCTTTGTTCGTTACTGGCCGGGATAATAAGTAAAGCGCCTAATGCATATAAGGCCAGACCCATAATGATACCGCCTTTGTAGCCGAATTTAGTAGCTACCATGGAGGCCGGAATTGCGATTACGAAGTAACCGCCGAAGTAAGCTGCTTGCAATAAGCCGGATACGGCTTTAGTAATACCCAAGTGATTTTGGAAGTTTTTATTCATAACGTCCAAGAGGCCATAACTGAAACCCCAGAGGAAGAATAAAGAAGTTACTAACCAAAACGCGATTTTAATGTTTCTGCTGGTAACGAGTTTACCTGCGGCACCTTGTTGATTCATGTACAGTACCTCCTATTAGCTCAACGCACGATCGAGATGAACATAGCCGCCATCTACGAATACCCATTGACCGGTAGTATGCGAGGATTTAGGCGATAATACGAAAACTGCTGTGTCAGCAATTTCTTCGATTGTTGTGAAACGACGTTCCAACGGAATTTTGTCGGTAATAACTTTTTTACGAGCTTCCGGATCGTCAAATGTTTTAATCCAATTAGCGTATAAAGGTGTCCAGCATTCGCTGACTACTACACAGTTGCTGCGTACGCCGTCATCCAATAAAGCGGCTGCCCATTCACGGGTAAGACCCAAGATAGCACCTTTAGCGGCTGCATAAGCACTGGTTTTACCTTGACCGGTTAACGCCGTTTTGGATGTGATGTTCAAGATAGAACCTTTGGATTTACGCAAGTAGTCTACCGATGCGTGTACCAATTCATAGTAGTGAGTCAAGTTACCATGAATGCTCTTTTCAAATTCCTGCCAAGATGTAGTGTCGAGGTCTTTGTTGTCATTGGCACCGGCATTATTTACAATACCGTAGATGCCACCGCGACGAGCTGCTACATCGTCAACGATGCCTTTGATTTTGTCAGTGTCGTTTAAGTCAATTTGAATGAATTCATAGTTAGTCGTGATAGCTTCCATATCTTTTTTGAATTCGTCAGTGATTGGCGAACGGGAAAGAATAATAGGAATCGCACCTTCACGGGCCAACGAAAGGGAAATACCACTGCCGATGCCTTTACCGCCACCGGTTACAAATACAACCTTGTCTTTTAATTGCAAATCCATGATACATACCTCCAATTTAAATTAACACTCTATACACCTATAAACCAACTAAGTCGCGTACCTCTTACCGGACTTACTGTTTATATTCCTTGGAAACACGGCCGACTCGATTCACACACATCTCATCTGCCATGCGTACGGCCTGCCGTACTATACGGTTGTGGCCAAGCGCCAAATTGAAAAGTCATTCTGTTCATTATGTTCTGCTTTTGTTAGTTTGCCGTTAGCCACTTCACAAATAGCATCTACAATTTCATAACCCACTTCTTTAATTGTTTGTTTACCGTCCACTACGGTGCCCGCATTTAAGTCGATAGCATCATTCATATTGTTATATGTAAAGGTGTTGGACGATACTTTGATTGTCGGTGCAATCGGGCTGCCTGTCGGCGTGCCGCGGCCGGTTGTAAATACTGCAATATTACATCCGCCGGCTACCATGCCGCTCAATTGTTCAATATCATTGCCCGGTGTATTCATAAAGGTTAAGCCTTTATCCACAATCGGTTTTGCATAATCTTTTACGGCCACTACCGGACTGTTACCGGCTTTATAAATACAACCTAAAGATTTTTCTTCAATACTGCTGAGGCCGCCTTCTATGTTGCCCGGACTTGGGTTAGCACCGCGAATATCCGCATTGGAGTCGATAACTTCTTGTTCAAACCCTTTGATGGTACTCATGATTTGTTCACTCACAACACCATTGATACCGCGTTTTGCCAAGATATGTTCTGCCCCGATAAGTTCGGTTGTTTCCGCCAAGATTACGGCCCCGCCGTGACTGACTACGATATCAGAGGCTACGCCGAGCGCCGGATTGGCACTTAAACCGGAGAAGCTGTCGCTGCCGCCGCATTCCGTACCGAGTACTACATCCGCCAAGGTACCTTCACTGCGTTCTTCTTTTAACGCTTCGGCCAACATATTTTTAACAATTTCTGTGCCGCGACGAATACTCTTTTCCGTACCGCCGGTGGCCTGAATATTGAAAAATTCTACTTTCTTATACGGTGCGCGCGCTTTAATTTCTTCAGCTACGGTGTGAGCCTGCACTACCTCACAACCGAGGCCGACTACCAAAACGCCATATACGTTTGGATTAGCTGCGGTGCCTACAATAACATCTTTCGTCTGATCCGCATCATAGGAAAGTTCGCTGCAACCGTGTTGATGATTTACATATACAACTTTGGTGTCATCACGACGTTCTACATCGCTGTACATAACACCGTTGGCAATACGTTCTACCACTTTGTTGGCGCAGTGAACACTTGGGATTACCAAGATATGATTGCGGAAACCGAAGCTGCCGTCACTGCGGCGATACCCGGTCAATTTATAGCTGTCTTTACCTTTTTCAATATTTGTTTTACGTTCTACATCTTGATCAATATCGCGAACTTCCGAATCCAAGTCGCCGCGACCGCGTTCGCCTTCGATATTGTGAACATGAACCCATTGGCCCGGTTCAATATCTACTTCAGCTACACCGATATGGGAATCATATTTAATAACGGGACTGCCTTTGGCGATTCGTTCCGTCGCAAATTTGTGACCTTTTGGAATCGGTTCTTTTAATCACTACACCAAGAACCTCTTCGCCAACTTGTAAGGGCTCAATAGCTGTTGCTACATTATCAATTGAGCCTACATGAATACCTTTCATCTGTTACACCTCCACAATGCACTTGTTTACAGGTTTAAGCCGGTCATTACCAAGCTTCTAAAAAGAGTAACTTCTTCACACACATTTTGTATATTTTCACAAACTTGTACTTATATACATACTTTTAATCACAGTCTAAATTCAACCTGTTCGCATATAAGAATTGTGTTTGTGTTTCGTATATACAAACACAAATATTATTTACGTACTATTTATGTTCTTATCATATACTTATCATACGTAAAAGTCAATAACATTCGTATATACGCAATAACTATTTATCATAATAACAATAACCAAAGGCAGTAAATTGCGAAAATCATATTATAGTATGCATATACGAACAAACGTGATACAATATATATGCAAATTATATACGTTAAAGATTTTGGCATAATATATTACCTTTAAATAAAACAATATTGAGAAAGGAGGTTTTTAATATGCCTTCAAAAAAATTAATTTAAACATGATGCCTTGCCCTCCGATTGCACGCCTTCGCCCACACAACATAAACCGACTTTGCGAGTTATTAAGATTCTTGAAACGGTGGCCGGCAGTAACGGGTTAACCCTATCGCAAATTGCTACACAGCTCGATTGCCCAAAAAGTACGCTCACCCCTATTTTAAAAACATTAGTAGATAATAACTTCTTACTCTGCGAAGACGAGTCTCTAATATATACTATTGGTAAACAGGCCTTCATCATCGGCAATACGTACCAGCATAACGGTGATATTTTGACACTCATTAAGGACCAAATGGAGACTATGTCTTCCTTGTGTAAAGAAACCATCCATCTGGGTATCTTGGAAGGCAATGAAATTATGTACCTGCAAAAGGTAAACAGTCCGAAACCATTACAGCTGATTTCCTCCATCGGTAAACGCTTACCGGCTTACGCCACCGCTTTAGGCAAAGCCTTATTATACGACCACTCCTTGGAGGACTTACGTCAATTGTTCCCGAATTCATTACCGCCGTTAACCGAGAATACCATTCCTACGGTAGATGCACTCTATCAAGATATCCATAAAGACGCCAATGATGAATTTACTTACGAAGAAGAGGAAATCACGAAATACGCCCGCTGTATTGCCATGCCACTGCGCGTAAACAACCAAATCGTGGCCGCCCTCAGCATTAGTTTCATCGTCTTCGATGCTACACCGGAACACATTACGAACATAAAATATATTTTAAGACGCTTCGGTACCGTCATTGCCAAACTTATGGAAACTAAAAACTTCCAATACTAATTCAATAGAGGTATTAATACACAAAAAAGTTCCCTATCACAACCGTACTCAATCATGAGTTCAGTCGTAATAGGGGAACTTTTTATATATGCACTGCTATTAAAAGTATAATATTTTTACGGGTTAAAGGACATTTCTACGTTTAATTAAAATACGGCAAGCACCTGCAACGAATACACCTAAATATAAATACGCGGTACCCGTTCCGAGAAATCGCAGAAGATTTCATACGGGATGGTGCCAACCAAGGTGGCAATTTCAAGTACAGTTATGCTTTCATCACCTTGTGTGCCGATTAAAACAACCTCATCGCCGGGATGAACCGGTACGCCCTCTGGCATAGCCACCATTAACTGGTCCATGCATACACGGCCTACAATGGGACAGCGACGACCATGAATGAGCACACTGCCGCGATTCGACAAGCTGCGCGGATAGCCATCGGCATACCCTACCGGCACGGTAGCGACCGTGGTCAAACGGTCCGTCGTATAGGTACCGCCATAACCGATGCGTTCACCGGCTTTTAAATGTTGCACATGTACAACTTTGCTATACATACTTAACGCCGGGCGCAAGCCTAAGCGATTCGGCACGTCTAAGGATGGCATGATGCCATACTGAATAATACCGGGACGCGCATCGGTAAATAAACTATCTTTAACCGACAACAAACCGGCACTGTTAGCCAAGGAAAAACGGAACGGTTCGGAGCGATGGGCGCGAATCATTTCCACCATATTGCGGAACAAGGCCGTTTGTTGGTGCGCACTGGTTTTATCGGCCGCATCAGCGCTGGCCATATGAGAAAAGAACCCATCCACATGTAAATGCGGATACGCTTCCACTTTTGCATAAAATCCAAGGCGTGATCCGGATGAATACCGATACGATGCATCCCCGTATCAACGGCAATACAACATTCAATAATCGTATCATGACGGGCGGCACAAGCTTCCAAAGCCGCCAGGTCAGTAGACTCACAGATAGCCGGTCGCGAATTACCTTCCACAATTAAATCAAAAGACTGGGGCAAGGTAATGCCCAATAAATAAATCGGCACCATAATCCCGGCCGCACGAAGTGGTAAGGCTTCTTCCGGAAAGGCTACGGCCAGCGATTCATAGCCTTCTTCTACGGCAATACGGCCTACCATGACACTGCCATGGCCATAGCCGTTAGCTTTAATTACCGCCGTGCTGGTACTCCATTCCGGTAAACTATCTTTGATGCGACGCAAATTCTCACGAATAATGGCCGTATCGATTTCTATGTGGGTCGGTCTCATACGTTAAATTCCTCCTAAGCGACAGCCTGTATGCCAGCTGTTGCATAAGACAATGCATATTACATGTCTATAACATGTATGTTAAGTAGTAAGGTAAAAAAAATATATTTTTAGTCACGTTTTTATTATACGCTAAAATTCTATAAAATCTACCTTTATTATACATCGCACCGATTACCATAGCAAAAATACCCGAAATCAGATAAAACAGCTTAGCTGAATTATCTGACTTCGGGTAGCTGTAGCAGGATTTCTGGCCGTTATATAACGGTTGAATGCACCTGCTGATTATAATATTGTCTCCGCTTTAGCGCCACATAGCACAATAGGTTTTATAAATAGCCTGAGCCTCTGCCACCGTTACAATTTCGAATTTTACAGTTTCACCCGGTCCCATTTGTGCCAAAATCGGCAAATCAGGGGTGATAACCGTAGCAATTTTAGTATAACCGCCGGTAGTCTGGCGGTCGGCCATTAAAATAATCGGCTGGCCATCGGCAGGCACTTGAATCGATCCAAATACGGCACCATCGGAAATAATATCAGCACCGTCTATGTGATTCAATTTAGCCCCGGCCAAGCGATAACCCATGCGGTCGGACGCAGCGGTAATCTCATAAGGCTCGCTCGTCATAATGGCGTAGCTTTCTTCCGTAAATCTATCCGCCTGAGGACCTAACACAATACGAATTGCCTGCTTAGCTCGTCGTGCCATAGGTGTTTCATACTGAAGAGGCACGGTATAATCAGGTAAAACTGCTCGATTAAGCCCGGTCGCGGCGATTCGTTCATCGCCGAGTATGAGCACATGCCCTTTTGCAAACGACTGCCACCATAGCCGCCCAACTTTGATTTTACATGTGTAGCCACACTGCCGTTTATTACGGGTACATTAAAACCGCCGCGCACCGCAATATACATGCGTACGCCATTCGTACTGAATGTGGATGATACTACATCACCCGTTTGTAAGCGAATCGCCTCATTCATCGCCACCGGCACATCGTTAACCATAGGTCCCATCAAAGCCCCCGTAAAGGCTACTACACAGGGTTCAACAACCGTAAAGGTAGGACCCATAACGGTACATTCCAAAGCAC
>ENA-OPZN01000566-OPZN01000566.1-human-gut-metagenome-genome-assembly--contig:-NODE-566-length-10937-cov-3.805920_pt1 | contig 10937 bp, 15 predicted proteins | sample MGYA00242483_ERZ504503 | MGnify/ENA primary metagenome ERZ504503 (study PRJEB26092, sample SAMD00036285) | human gut metagenome | host: Homo sapiens | study: EMG produced TPA metagenomics assembly of... | reverse complement strand
TTTGGCCTTATGCTTTTATTGGATTTATTTTAGCAATGCTGGTTCATCGCCATTTGAATATTTTGCAATTGGGTGATGATATAGCAAAGGCTCTAGGGTTAATGTAGAATTAACACGCATTTATTTGACTGCTATAGGAGCATTATTGGCAGCAAGCGCGGTATCTGTAGCTGGTTTATTAGGTTTTGTAGGGCTTATAGTACCACATACAGCTCGTTTGATTGTAGGTTCAGATTATCGTTATTTGATACCTTCGTCGGCACTTTTGGGAATAGCTGTAGTTACTTATAGTGATACTTTCGCCCGTGTAGCTTTTGCTCCATTGGAATTGCCTGTGGGAATTTTCATGGCGATATTAGGAGCTCCATTCTTTTTATTTTTACTTAGAAAGGAGCTTTGATATGGTTAATTTAAAAGTATCTGATTTAATGATAAAAATACATGATAAATTGATTTTAGATGGAATTAATATTGATTTTAAAGCTGAAAAAAAGACAGCTATCATAGGGCCAAACGGTTGTGGTAAATCGACTTTATTGAAAGCTATCTCAGGATTAAATCGTCAATATAAAGGCGAAATCTTGATTGATGGAGAAAATATTTTGCATTTATCCAGAAAAAATCTAGCGAAGAAAATGGCAATATTACCACAGGGAGCGACAACACCAACAGATTTGACGGTAAAAGAGCTTGTAAGTTATGGCAGATTTCCTTATCGCTCTATGTTTAAATCATTGAATAGTAAAAATGAGCAAGCAATTATTGAAAAAGCAATGGAAAAAACACATATTACATCTTTTTCTCATCGCTTAGTCAGCACTTTATCTGGCGGTGAAAGACAGCGTACATGGATTGCAATGGCACTTGCTCAACAGCCAAAGATTTTATTATTAGATGAGCCAACTACTTATTTAGATATTGCTCATCAAATAGAAGTCATGCAGATAGTAGATGAATTGAATAAACGCGAAAAAATGACAGTGATTATGGTCTTACACGATATAAATCATGCTCGTATGTATGCTGATGATATAGTTATCTTGAAAGATAAACATGTATTTGAGCAAGGTGAGCCAAATACTGTACTTGATGTAGAAAATTTAGCTAAAGTATTTGGTGTGAATGCTAAGATGTATCAAAACTGTCAAAATCCAGAAGATAAAATAATTTTTCCAGTATCTTTAGTTAAAAATTAATATAATAAGGGGAATAAATATGCTTGAAATAAAATCCCTAAAGAAAAATTTTGTTTCTAAAAATAAACAAGGTAAAAATATAGAAAAAACGGCTGTAAAAGATTTGAATTTGACGATTGATGAAGGCGAAATCTTTGGACTTTTAGGGCCAAATGGAGCAGGTAAGACGACGACTATTCGCATGCTTACCATGCTCACAAAGCCTACAGCTGGAGAAATTTTATATAAGGGAAAAGATATATTCAGCGACGAATTAAATGTAAAAAAATATATAGGTGTAGTACCGCAACATATAAATTTCGATCAGGATTTGACTGTTTGGGAAAATATGGAATTACATGGAAGATTGCATCACATTCCCAAAAGTGAGCGTCATGCTCGCATTGAAGAATTATTAAATTATGTAGAGCTTCAAGATAGAGTTAATGATAAGGTAAAAAGTCTATCTGGCGGTATGAAAAGACGTTTATTGATTGTGCGAGCTTTGATGCATAATCCTAAAATTTTATTTTTAGATGAGCCAACAGTAGCTTTAGACCCACAGGTGCGCCGACGTATTTGGGATTTAATACGCCGATTGCCAAAAGATGGTGTTACTGTAGTTTTGACTACTCATTACATTGAAGAAGCAGAAAATCTATGCAATAGAGTGGCTATTTTAAATAAAGGGAGTTTAATAAAATTGGATACGCCAAAAGCTCTTTGTGAGCAAATTGGTAAATATGTTGTAGAATGGGATAGTGAAGAGTCTAGAGAGTATAAATTCTTTAATTCTCGCAAAGAATGCGCAGATTTTGCTGGAACTTTAGATGTAGCGACAACTATACGTCATTCCAATTTAGAAGATGTCTTCGTAGAATTGACAGGAAGGACGGTGAGCTGATTATGCTATATGATATTTGGACTGTTTTTTGGCGAGACTGGGTAGTATTGAAACATCGCATGATAAAATTCATCTTAAGTCGTATGGTAGCACCTATTTTATATATGGTGGCTTTTGGCTGGGGCTTAGGTAGAAGTATTAATACAGGGACTGGTTCATATTTAGATTTTTTAGTTCCAGGGATTTTGGCTTTAAATTCCATGAATATAGCTTTTAATAGTTTAACTCCTGTACATGCAGAACGTATATATCATAAATCTTTAGAGGAATATTTAGTATCGCCTATTCGACCAATAGCTTTTGTAGCAGGAAAGATTTTGGCTGCTGTGCTTCGTGGCATGATTTCTTCAGCGATTATCGTTGTTTTAGCTTATTTATTTGGTGCGAAATTTGCGATTACGCCATTATTTATAATCATATTGATTATAAATTGTATCATCTTTGCTGAAATTGGTTTTTCAGCAGCAATGACAGTACAGACTTTTGAAGATATGGCAAGATTTAATACGTATATTTTATTGCCGATGTCATTTTTATGTGGCACATTTTTCTCTACGGATAAATTGCCATTATTATTGCATTATTTTATTGAAGCTTTGCCACTGACGCATACATCGACTTTGTTGCGTGCTATCACACATAATCAAGAAATTTCTATAGTATCTATCAGTATTTTATGTTTATATATGATTGTATTATTTATTATTTGCAATCGCATTTTAGGTAAGATAAAAATTAAAAAATGCACTCCAATGGGAAAACTTTCCTTGGAGTGCATTTTTGTTTAAATTTAAAATTCAATACCTTTTTGGGCTTTGATGCCTTCTTTATAAGGGTGTTTGATTTCTTTCATTTCCGTTACTAAATTAGCTTTTTGAATGATTTCTTCTTTGGCATTTCGTCCTGTCATAACGAGATGTAAATCAGCAGGTTTTTCAGCGATTAAATCTAAGACATCTTTTAAATCGACTAAATCAAAATCAATAGCATAATTTATTTCATCTAAGATAATCATATCCCATTTATTGCTTATCATTTCCATTTTTGCTTCTTGAAGTGCTTTTTTAGCAGCTTCTTGATGGATTTTTATATCTGTATTGCCTCGGCGAGTAAAACCTTCACCACATTGTTTCACTGTGATATCTGGATTAAATTTGGCTAAGGCTTTTAATTCGCCATATTTCCAACTGCCTTTGATGAATTGGAGGATTAAAACTTTTAAGCCTTCGCCCCATGCACGGATTGCAAGTCCTAAAGCTGCTGTAGTTTTTCCTTTGCCGTTTCCAGTGTGAACGATTACTAATCCTTTTTTATATTGAGTATCTTGCATTATCTATTATTCACCTACTTATGATTTAGAGACTAAGTTCTTGATATTTTGTGATTACGATATAACCAATGCACATAATGATTAAAAAATAAAGTAGAAACATTGTACATTAATTTTATGGTTTGTTGAATATGTTGAGCATTTAACTCATTGATAGCTTCGCCCATATAAGCTCGGAATGATTGACGACCAAAATAATAGTTTATACCGCCTAGGCGAATATCTAGTGCGCCAGCTACTGTAGCTTCTGTATAACCACCATTAGGGCTAGGATGTTTTTTAGCATCACGCATCATCATTTTTAAAGCGCCTTTAGCATTTAATTTGGAATAAAAGGCTACAACTATTAATAAAAGTCCTGTTATGCGTGCGGGAATGAAATTCAAAACATCATCAATGCGGGCAGCTGTTCTGCCGAAATAAAGATATTTATCATTTTTATAGCCAATCATAGCGTCCATGGTATTGCTCATGCGGTAAAGTACAGCAAGTGGTAGTCCGCCGATAAAGAAATAAAATAAAGGCGAGATAATACCATCTACGATATTTTCCGCTACCGTTTCTACAGTGGCACGAGTGATATCTTGTTCATTCATGCGATTGGCATCGCGACTTACGATATAATTTACTTTTTTGCGAGCTTCATCAAGATTGTGATTGATTAATTCATCATAAATATCTTTGCCTGCTTTAGCTAGAGATTTTGGTGAAATCATAAAGCTTAAGATTACAGCTTGGATAAAGATATTGAGCCAACTAGGGCAATTAAATATATCAAGAAGTGTGATTATGCCATAAGTTATGCCATAGCTAAAGCTCAATAATATAGCTACTAAAATAAAGCCACAGACTAATTTTGTAGGTTCAGTAGCATTATCTTTGCGCAATAATTTATCGAGGATATCAATTAATTTTCCCATCAAAGCTACAGGATGATATTTAGAATTAGGGTCGCCAATTATGCAATCAATGACGAAGGCTAAAAAAGCAATTAAAGCTATTTCCATTACATTCAACTCACATTTTTAAAATTTTTCTATGCATATTAATTATAGAAGCTAGATATTTTAAAATCAATAAATTACTACAAAAAAATAAAGTGCTATGGTATGATAAAAGATAATCTAAAGATTTTATTATTGAGGTGAGAAAATGAGTGTAGAATTATTACATTACACAAGAGGAAAATATGTAGAAAATATTCATCGAGGCGATGCTGTTTGTGTTGGCGTTGATGGCAATATTATTGATAAAGTAGGCAATGCTCACCTACCAATGTTTTGGCGCAGTGCAGCGAAACCTTTTCAATTATTACAGTTTGTAAAATTAGGTGGCGTTGAAAAATATAATTTAACACAACAAGAATTAGCAATACTTGCTTCTTCTCATAGCGGTGAAGATATTCATGTAGAAACAGTAAAATCTATTTTGCATAAATTAGGTTTAACTGAAGAAGTATTAAACTGTGGTTCTGCTCGTCCTATGAGTGGAAAAGCTTTCAAAGAATTAGTAAAGAATAATTTAAAACCATCAGCATTGCATAATCCTTGTTCTGGTAAACATTCAGCAATCATAGCTCTTTGTCAGTTGTTGAATATACCAGTGGAAGATTATATAAAACCAGACCATGAAGCTCAAAAAATCATTCATCAAATAGTAGCTATGTCAGCTGGTATTTCTGAAGATGAATTGGATATTGGTATTGATGGTTGTGGTGTGCCTGTATTTTATTTACCACTTGATAAAATGGCATATGCTTATGCTCGTTTGATGAATGCAGAAGAAGGAAATTGGGGCGAATACACAGAAGCTGCGATAAAAATTCGTGATGCTATGTGTGCATATCCGCAGATGGTTTCTGGAACAGGTAGAATTGATAAAGCAGTAGCAGAAGTAACAAATGAACGAGTATTGGCTAAAATTGGTGCAGATGCAGTATATTGCTTAGCTTCTCGTGAATTAAAATCTGGTATGGCTTTTAAAATCGAAGATGGAAGCTATGCAGCAGTAACTCCAATGGTAATTGCAATGCTCAAACATTTTAATTATATTAATGAAGAAGAATATAATAAATTATTGTCAATGTATCCACCTGTATTGAAAAATCATCGTGGTGATATCATTGGTGAAATTAAAGCTGTTTTTTAAATAGTATTTTAAGTTAATTTGAAATCACTATTATTGTATATTCAATCGATAATAGTGATTTCTTTATTTTATGTAAAAGGAATGTTGAAATGGAAAAAGCAGAGAATTTTTATTGGAAATTATTTAAATCCACATTTATTATCAGTGCTTTTACTGTGGGTGGCGGTTTTGTAATCATACCGCTATTGAAGGCAAAATATGTCGATGAATATAAATGGATAAGAGAAAAAGATGCTTTGGATTTAGTAGCTATAGCTCAATCTATGCCAGGGGTAGTGGCGATTAATTCTGCTGTAATTTTAGGATATAAAATGCGTGGCGTAAAAGGAACTTTGACAGCTTTATTAGCCACTGTATTGCCACCGCTTATCACCTTATCTTTAATTTGTATTTTTTATAATTTATTTGCTACAAATCCATATGTGAAATTGCTATTAAAAGGTATGCAATGTGGTGCTACAGCATTAATTATCAATGTAGCATATGATTTATTGAAAAAAGAATTAAAGAAAAAATATATATTATCCTTATTTATTATTTGTTTTACCTTTGGCATGAGTTTTTTTACGGATATAAATGTAATGTATTTAATCGTTATTGATGGAATTATTGGTTTAATTTTAATGAGGGATAAAAAATATAATTAAAATAATTAATTTAGTGATAGAAAAATAGCAAAGGATTTTTACTATGATTTATTTAGAATTATTTTGGAGCTTTGTTCAAGTAGGTTTATTTTGTGTTGGTGGTGGATATGCTTCCATGCCATTAATCCAAGCACAAGTAATAGATGTACATGGCTGGCTTAGCATGAGTGAATTTATAGATATTTTTACAATTTCTCAGATGACTCCTGGCCCTATTGGTATTAATGCAGCGACTTTTGTCGGCATGAAAGTAGCAGGGTTTTTAGGTGCTATTGTGGCAACATTGGGATTTGTAACGCCATCGTTTATTTTAGGTATTATTTTAGCGAAATTATTTTTTAAATATGGAAATATTGGGGTGATTAAAGGTATATTAAATGGCTTAAGACCAGCTGTAGTAGCATTAATTTGTTCTGCTGGTATGAGTTTTATATTTTTAGCTTTGTTCAATACAGAAAAAATGCCAATAAATATAGCAGATATTGATTATTTAGGTTTATTTGTATTAATTGTAGCTTTATTGCTGTTAGAAAAAAAGTGGGAATTATAAAAAATTTTGGCTGGTTCTGGTGTATTAGGGCTTATTTTAGGACTAATTGGAAAATTTTAGGGGGATTTTTTAGCATAATATATTGAATTTATCAATGGTATATATTATGATTATAAATAAGATATATACATATGAAAGAGGCGAAATGAATTGGCAGCAAAAGTATTTACCGAAGAACAAAGAAAAATTCTCAGTTAAAACCCTAATGTAGAGTCAGTAGAAAAACAAGAATTATTTATACAGAAGCATTTAAATCTTATTATGTAAAAATTATTTAGCAGGGAAAAAACCTACAGAAATTTTTATTGAAGCAGGTTTTGACCCATCAAATTTTAGGCAATAAACGCATAGAAAGAGCTTCAGCAAGATGGAGAAAATTATATGCTGATGGTCAATTAATCATAGATACTAAAGAAAATATATCAGTAGAAACAAAGGAAGAAAAAATAATGAATAGTGAACCAACAAAAAAAAGAAGAGGTCGTCCTCGTAAAAATCCTGTGGGTAGAAACAGTAGCAGAAACAAAAAAAGAAGAATATGCAGTGGATATGCCAAAGAAAAAAACGCGGTCGTCCTCGTAAAAATCCAGAAGTTGTATCACAAGTAGAAGCTACAGAAAATAAAGCAAAAACAGTTAAAAAACGTGTAAATAAAATTGCTGCTATGGCGCAAAATATAAAATTAGCTGAACCTGTGGTTAAAAAAGAAGTAAAAGAAGAAGCACCACAGAAAAAAAGAAGAGGCCGTCCACCTAAAAATACACAAAAAACAGTAGAAACAAAAGTGGAAACTAAGGTGGAAAAAGTAGAAACACAAGTAAAAACAAATGAACAAGTAGCAAAGAAAAAAAGAGGTCGTCCTCGTAAAATTGTACAAAATGTAGATGAAACACCAGTACAGAAAAAAAGAAAATATCGAAGTAAAACCAGTAGTTAAAGCAAAAGAAGAAAGCATTTCTAAAGTAGAAAAAGTGGAAAAAGTAGAAACTGTAGCAGAAGCAAATCCAGTAGCTGCTTTAGTAAAAGCTATCAATAGACTTACACGTGAAGTAAATTCTTTAAAACGTTTAGTCGCTGGATAAAAAAGAATAAAATTATTAAGATAATAAATATCTTTTTATCTCTGTAGAATATATGGGGATAAAAAGATATTTTTTTGGTCAAAACAGAAAAATTATTATAAAAGCTTTTTATTGACCTTTAACCTTTATATTGTTATTATAAATATATTGTAAATGTGAATGTCGTTCATAATTACTTATACATATATTGAATATATAAATATTTGCTTGTATAAACTAGAATTAAAATAAGGAATAGGTGAAATAACTTGATAAGCGTAACGAAATTATTATTTGCAACAGAATATTTTGGAGACTCTCTTCGTTATACAGATAATGCTCATAAAGCAAGAAATGGCGTAAGAGAAGGCATGGGACCAGTAGTAGTTTGGAACTCTACACGTACATGTAATTTAAAATGTCGCCATTGTTATATGAGTTCTGATGCTAAAAAATATCAAAATGAATTGACTACAGCAGAAGCAAAACAATTCATTGATGATTTAGCAGATTTCAATGTGCCAGTATTATTATTTTCTGGTGGAGAACCATTAATTCGTCCAGATTTCTTTGAACTTGCAGACTATGCAGTGAAAAAGGTGTACGTCCTACATTATCTACTAATGGTACTTTGATTACACCAGAAGTAGCTCGCAAAATCAAAGATATTGGTGTAGGTTATGTGGGCATTTCTTTAGATGGTCTTCGTGAAGTAAATGATAAATTTCGAGGAAAAGCTGGAGCTTTTGAAGCTGCTATGAATGGTATTAAAAACTGTGTAGCAGTTGACCAACGCGTAGGGCTTCGCTTCACTATCAATCATCACAATATCCAAGAATTAGAAAATATCTTTGATTTCATTGAAGAAGAAAATATCAATCGTGTGTGCTTTTATCATTTAGTATATTCTGGTCGTGGCAATCAAATGATGGATGAAGATGTAACAGCTGAAGAATCTCGCCGTGCTATGGATATAATCATTCGTCGCACTCGTGATTTTGAAGAACGTGGTTTGAAAAAAGAAATCTTGACTGTAGATAATCATTGCGATGGTGTATATATGTATTTAAAAGCACTTCAAGAAGGCAAAGATGAACTTGCTCAGCAGATTAAAAAATATATCGCAATGATGGTGGTAACCGTTCTGGTATGGCTTTTGCCGAAGTTGACCCACTTGGATATGTACATCCTGACCAATTTACACAACACCATACTTTTGGCAATGTTCGTGAACGTAAATTTGGTGATATTTGGCAAGATACAACAAATCCTATTATGGCAGGATTGAAAGATAGAAAACCATTATTAAAAGGTCGTTGCAGTAAATGCAAATTCTTAGATAATTGTAATGGTAATTTCAGAACACGTGCTGAAGCTCGCACTGGAGATTTTTGGGAATCAGACCCTTCTTGTTATTTAACTGATGAAGAAATTGGTATTACAGGAGCTGAAAAATAATGATTATTTCATGGAATACAACTAATGCTTGTAATATGTTTTGCGACCATTGTTATCGTGATGCTGGTTGTAAAGCAGATGAAGAATTAAATACGCAAGAAGCGAAAACGCTTTTAGAACAGATTGCCAAAGCTGGCTTTAAAATCATGATTTTTTCTGGTGGAGAGCCACTTATGCGCCCAGATATCGTAGAACTTGTAGAATACGCTACTAAATTAGGTCTTCGCTCTGTATTTGGTACAAATGGCACGCTTATCACAGAAGAAATGGCTTTAAAATTAAAAAATGCTGGCGCTATGGGCATGGGAATTTCTCTTGATTCCATGGATGCAGAAAAGCATAATAATTTCCGTAAATTCCCTAACGCTTGGGAAGGCGCTGTTCGTGGTATGAGAAATTGTCGTAAAGTAGGATTGCCATTTCAAATTCATACAACAGTGATGGATTGGAACCAACATGAATTGGAAGCTTTAACAGATTTTGCTGTTAAAGAAGGCGCTGTAGCTCACCATATTTTCTTTTTAGTGCCAACAGGTAGAGGAAAAAATATCGAAGCAGAAACACTTCGCGCTAAAGAATATGAAGATGTTATCACAAGAATTATGAAAAAACAGCAAGAAGTGGATATCGAATTAAAACCTACTTGCGCACCTCAATTTATGCGTATAGCTGACCAAATGGGCATGAAACTTCGTTTCCGTCGTGGCTGTTTGGCTGGAACATCTTATTGCATTATTAGCCCTCGCGGAAAAGTACAGCCATGTGCTTATTTAAATATGGAACTTGGCGATGTTCGCAAAACTCCATTTGATGAAATCTGGAAAAACAGCGAAGTATTGAATAAATTGCGTACTTTTGAATTTGAAGGCAATTGTGGTAAATGTAAATATAAATTCAGCTGTGGTGGCTGTAGAGCTAGAGCTGCTTATTATAATGATGGTAATTATATGGCAGAAGAACCATGGTGTTTATATAGTCATAAATAATAAAAGTGTTGTATATGGTCTAGGCTATATACAACACTTTTTTAGTTGATTTTAATTTAAAATTGTATGCTCATCATTGAATTTTTATAATGCGACTATGAGGTAGGGATAATAATTCTTGTTCATGCGTGGAAATTAAAATAGTTTTATTAGCTTTGATAAAATCTATGAGAAATTCTTTAAACCATTGTCTAGTCTTATTATCAAGCCCATTTAAAGGCTCATCAATCATAAGTACATCTGGATTTAGAGCTAAGATTGCAGCAAGAGCCACTTTTTTCTGTTCGCCACCACTTAGATGATAAGGTGGTCTATCTTTTGACATACTCCCCATGCCTAAAGGCAGGGGATTCTTGGATACAAACGATACTTGCCTACTAAAATAGCAGGTCTTACTATATCTCTCCAAAGAAGGTTGATGCCCCAACCTTCCACATATTTATAGCAGCATTTCTATCTCTATCGTGGTTGGTTTTGCACTTTGCGCAAATCCACTCACGAACTGCCAAATTTTTAGTTTCAGGATTTTTTGTACCACAAACATGGCAAATTTTGCGAACTTGGATAGTATCTATCTATCTTTTGCACTATTGAGCCAATTTCTCTCGCTTTATATTCAAGAATTTTTATAAATTCACTAAATCCATAGTCAGATATTTTTCTACCCCAACGTTTTTT